>Ga0299912_10001227_pt1 | contig 20737 bp, 16 predicted proteins | sample RVTome_2_FD_207667 | JGI IMG/M metagenome (GOLD analysis project Ga0299912, IMG submission 207667) | Soil microbial communities from uranium-contaminated site in the Upper Colorado River Basin, Wyoming, United States - RVT95D214 (version 2) ... | reverse complement strand
CACCGACTTCGGCGGCGGCCTTGCTTTTTTGCATCAGCTCATCAAATATTGTGTCTGATTCTTCAAATGACCTTTTTATAGATTGCGGAACGTTAGATTGTAAAGAGGCGACCAGAGGGCCTTGTGTGATAAATTGCGGCGACTGGTTTATTCTCCATCGACCGTAAGCGATAGCAGCAATCACGAAAGCGCTCACGAGTGCCGTCTTTAGTAAGTTGCTGATTTTGAAGATGCCCCTCCAGCAATGAGCATCGAGTATCGAGTATCCCGCTCTGGCTTCGGCCTTCACCGAGACGAGTTGAGCATCGAGAATCAATTCAGCCAATAGGCCGTTGACCATTGCTATCAGAAAAGAAAGTCCCGCTGTGCCGAATATGTCGGCTGTCTGGATGAGAGTGATGTTTTGAAACTGGCTGTGAGCGAGAAACCGCCAGAAAAAGCCGCCTAAAAAGAGACCCTGCAGGCGTTCGGCTCCGACAAACAGGACACCTGCTGCCAGAAATAAGGGTATTTTTTTTGACATGCAGTAACGAATGGAAAGTGCCAGTATCGGCCACAATACTGCCGTATAAAGGCAAAAAGCAAACCAGCCCAAAATGGTAATTGGCGCTACCCAGTATAAATTGCCCAGCCAATAACAGAGCGAAACTATATAGGCAATAAGCGCTAAGGGTTTTGTTTTTGTGTTCGGCGAGCAGACGAGAATGAAAGGCACCAGCGAAAACCAAGCCAGAGGTGCCCAATCAATAGGCGGCTGAATCACCGTCAGCATCACCGCACTGGCAAGAAATGCTAAACACATCAGCAAAACATTCTTTAAGTTCGCATTTCTCAATCGGCTAAATCCTCTAAAGCAGCTACTAATTTTTCACTGCTGTATTTTTTGTGATTGTTCATTCGCACGGCAAATTGATTTGCGAACAGTTCCAAGGTTTTTTTGTCAGCAGTAATTTCTTTAATCGGAATTTTTATATCAGATAAGAGACGCTTAATTTCATTTAGCTCGTTAGTGTCAAAAAACAAATTTTCAGATTGTTTATTCTTCAATTGGTTCAGGCGGTTGTCTGCATTTTTAACGTATTTTTCGGATATTTCGACACCGACATAATTTCTACCTAATTGATATGCAACTACCGCGGTTGTTCCTGAGCCGCAGAAAGGGTCGAGCACACAATCTGCGGGGTTTGAGCTTGCAGCAATGATTCTTTTTAGCAGGTTTTCCGGCATCTGGCAGGGGTGCCAGCCGCAGCGCTGCTTGAATGTTCCACAGACACGAGAGTATTCATCCCAGACATCATCCGGTATCTTGCCTACCGGATTGGCACGACGGTCGTTATAAATTAGCTGTCTGTCAGAGGGAGTGCGAACGGCGTGGTCGTTAAAGGTAAAGTTATTTTTATCGTTGACGAAATAAAAAATATGGGTGTGCACCCGGGCGAATTTATTTTTCGTCTGCTGGCCGAAGGTATAGTGCCATATAATCCAGTTACGCATAAAGAGCCCCAGCTCATCGGCTATGATTTTGACATTCGCAGCGTATTCATCACCAATGGCAATATAAAATGAGCCGTGCGGCTTTAAGACCTTTTTGCAGATGGTCATCCAGTCTTTCGTCCAGTCAATATAGTTTTTCTTTTTGACCTTGTCGTAGTATTTGTCGTATTTGTAGCCGATATTAAAAGGCGGGTCGGCAAAGATTAAATCCGCAAACGGCTCACTAATCCTGCCCAGAACCTCAATACAATCGCCGCAGATTATCGTGTTAAGCAATTTCTGCATAGCGATATTTTAAAGACTAATCTTGTCCCTGCAAGAGGTAATATGGGTGATAAACTGGAAAGACCGGAAATTTAATTTACTTGAGGTTTGATTACTCTTTGCTCTTTGAAGACTTTGCCGGAGAGATAATCGGTAAAAATTACCTTGACGGTCAAGGGGTCTTCGAACTTGTCAACTTTATCAGCTACGTCGAAAGTCAATCTGTAATTGATGGTCAATAATGTGGCGAACCAGAGCTTTTTAAGCTCTTCTGGCTTTACGTTCCACTGGCCGAGCAGGGCCCGGCCCTCGGCTCTGTTTAAGTCCCAGAGCTGGACATCCACCGTGCCGCTTGCCTTTATTATGTCGCCATCGGCGTCGATCGGCTGGATATAGACAATGAGCTTTTCTTTTTTGCCGTCTTTGTCCTTGTCGTAAAGGTTGGTGTATCTGGAAATCTTGACTTTTTGCAGCTCATAGACATTTGCACTCCTTGCGTCCTGGGGTAAGCTGGAAAGGACCTGTATCTGCTTTTGCAGTTGTTCGTTCTCTGATTCGAGCTGCTCGATTTGATGTGTTAGTTGTGTTTTTTCCTGCTCTAACAAGTGAGTTTGTTTAGTCAAGGAGGGTTTTTCCCCGCCCGTTTGTTCACAACCTGCAGCAAAATATATAAGGGTGCAAGAGCATAAGAGCACAGGGATGGCTGCAAAAAAGCTTGCTCTGAATTTAGAGTTTTGATATTTGGTATTCATCATTTTTCTTCTTTTTCTTTTTCTTGTTCCTGGGTTCTGATGATTTCTGGGGCTTTTTGCAGAATTCGGTCGGCTAATCCGTAATTGATAGCTTCTTCAGCATCGAGCCAGAGATTGCGGTCGCAATCCTTTTCGACTTTTTCGGGGGTCTGGCCAGTATGTTTGGCCAGTATATCATAAAGACGGGTGCGCAGGCGCAGAATTTCCTTTGTTTCGATATCGAGGTCTGTAGCAGGTCCTATGAGCTGGCCAGCGATGAGCGGCTGGTGCAAAAGAATTCTGTTGTTTGACAAGAGAAAGCGTTTGTTGGGCTTGCCTCCTGCCAGCAGGACCGCTGCCATACTTGCTGCCTGCCCCACACAATAAGTAGCCACGTCGCAGCGTAAAAACTGCATTGTGTCGTAAATAGCCAGGCCGGCAGTGATTGAGCCGCCGGGAGAATTGATGTAAAGGTGGATTTCGGTTTTGGTGTCTTCGTTGCTCAAAAACAACATCTGGGCAATGATTAAATTGGCGGATTGGTCGTCGAGCGGCCCGCCAAGAAAAACAATTCTGTCCTTCAGAAGTCTTGAATAAATATCATACGCTCGCTCGGCACGACCACTTTTCTCAATAACTATCGGTACCAGATTTTGATTCACAATCATTTGCGTCATTCCTTATTTCTTTCGCCGCAGAGCTCGCAGACTTTTTGCTACAAAGTCACCAAAACACCAAGAATATGATATATTTATTTTTTATCTTCGTGACTTTGTGTCCTCACGGCTGAAATTCTATGCGTTCTCCATGGTTAATTTTTTAGCTTATTATTTACTATTTTTTTCTTTTTGTCATCCTTTCTCTTTTCTTTTTCGTCTTCGTGCAGGACTTCGTCAATGAGGCCATATTCTCGAGCTTCCTCAGCGGACATATATCTGTCTCTCTCGGTTTCAGCGGCGATTTTTTCGACCGGCTGGCCTGTGTGTGTTGCAAGAATTTCGTTTATCATAACTTTTGCTTTGAGGATTTCGTCCGCCTGTATTTTAATATCTGCCGCCTGACCGCTGACGCCACCCCAGACTTGATGGAGTAATATCTTAGCGTGCGGAAGGGCGAAACGTTTGCCCTTAGTGCCTGCTGCCAGTATTACGGCGGCTCCGGACTGCGCTCTGCCGATGCAATAGGTTGCTATAGGAGAGTTGATAAAACGTATGGTGTCGTAAATGGCCATTGTGTCGTCAACGCTGCCGCCCGGGGAATTGATGTATAAGCTGATTTCGTTGCCTCGCTTGAGATTGTCCAGATAGAGCATCTTCATAATAACCTCAGCGGCTCTGGCATACGAAATTTCGCCTATCAGAAACACGATGCGGTTTTCCAGCAATAAATCGTCGAGGGTCATCTGGCGGTATCGCGAGTATTGGCCGGCAGGCCCATACTGGTTGAATGCCTCGATGTGTTTAGGCCCCATTTTGCCATAAGTCGCAAAATGAGAACCCTCCATAATGTCTTTTCCAGGATGCTCAATAAACATTTATGACTTCCTTTATAAAGATTATATCTTGTATTTCACATCTCGCTCAACGCTGCACGAGATACAGTTATTATCAAAATTTAATTCTTTAGTTTTATTTTTACCCCGTTAGAAATTTTCCTTTTATATATGATATTATTCCCCGTTATGGAATTTCTAACGGGGTAAAGCTTTAGTTTTGCGTTTTTTGGATTGTTTTTCTTCAGCCCCGGGTGTTTTTTTGGCAGCTTTTTTCGTTTTTTTGGTTTCTTTTTTTCCCTCTACCTCTGTTATTTTTGCCGATTCGAGTAATTTAGCGATGCATTTGCTTTGCTGCACCTCCAAGCGGAACTGAGCAAGGGTGCCCTCTCGCAGCATTTGCTCTCTCATCCTTTCAGGGCGTTGACCCTGCTGAACTGCTAACTGGGCAATATGACCGTTAAGCTCTTCCTCGGTCACTTCTATTTCGAGCTTCTCGGCGATTTTATCCATTATAAAGAATGTTTTTAACTGTTCTCTGGCTCGCTCATCGCTTCCGGCTCGTAACTGGTCCATCTGCTGTTCTATCTGTTCACGAGATAGTCCCTGTGTCATCAGGTTTATGTATTGTCTTTGCAGGACCGTATTTGCCTGCTTAGCTACAATATCGAGGGGCAGGTCAAAATCGGTATTATCAAGCAGGTATTTATAAATCTGCTCGGTCATCACGGTTCGCAGTTGCGTTTCCAATCGGTGCTGCAGGGCTTGGTGGGTTTTTTCCCGCAGTTCGTTTTCATCCTTGACGCCCAGTCTCGTAAGGAAGTCTTTATCCAACGCTGCGGGTTTGAGCCATTTGATATCTTTGATTGTAATGCGGATATCCACTTTTTTGCCGCGATATTCTTCTCTGAAGTATGTTTTCGGAACATCGACGGTCGTTTGCCTGGTATCTCCAACCTTTGCCCCTTTTAGCAACTCATCGAGCTTCTCGACCGGAACGGCTGCGATGAAACCGGTCGGTCTTACGTAAATCTCGATGTTGTTGAGCTTCTCTTCTTCCTCGACACCTTCTGCCTTTAGAACCACTTCGGCAATTATCTGGTCATCAAGCTGAACAGCACCATCCTGTCGCGGCATCCAGATGCCCGACCACTTTCGTAACTGCTCAATTTCTCTGTCGATTTGCTCGTCCGTAACTTCCACTTTCGGTTTATTGAGCGGGATACCTTCAAGCTGTGGCAAATCAAACTCCGGACGAACCTCGACCTCAAAATCAAACTTAAATGGGCCTTCGGTCGGCATCTCTATTTTTTCGATGTCTATATTCGGCTCGCCAAGTATATCGAGTTTATTATCCTTTACGGCTGAGTCACTTGCATCGGCTACAAGTTTTAATTTGATTTGTTCAGATGTTTCTTTACCGAATCTTTTTTCCAGCAGTCGTTGTGGTGCCCGTCCTTTTCTAAAGCCCGGCACCAGAGCTTCCTCGCGTAGAGTTTTATATTGCTTGTCAGTGACATTTATTATGGTCTCCTCCGGTATCTCTACGGAGACCTTTTTTTTGCAGGGTCCTACATTTTCAATTGTCACCGTGTTTTTCAGCGTGGTTGATTGCTCTTCTTCGGCCATTTTGGTGCTCCCAAACAAATATACTTATGTGGCTTAGAAATAATAAACAAAAAAGGCATCGGAGAAACAGCTAACCTCAGCCCGCTCTTTGTGGTTTCCGGCCCATCAATGGCTGGGCCTTAAACATATCGGAGACCAACGCCAAGCTATTCTATAGCCGGTGACTCACCGATACTATATCCTTGATAACGTTCCGTAAATACGCCTGAGGCGTATAAAGCGGGTGATGAGATTTGAACTCACGACATTCACGTTGGCAACGTGACGCTCTACCACTGAGCTACACCCGCAACTATGTATAGTGAGCTTGTCGAATCTATACACGCAAAAGTATAGTTGTTTTAGCCCTTCTTGCAAGTGCTTTTTTAGCAAAAATCCGATATTTTTATCGACAAAATGAACGCAGAACGATAACCTTTTGCTGAGAAATAAATTCAGGAAACAAACGGACTGCGATGCGGCTGATAGTCATATGAAAACTGAAACTTGTCTGACGACTCGTCTCGGCGAAGGCTCACCGAGCCGGAGCGGGACAGTCAAGATTCGGAACTTGAAATTCGGGAAATGGGAAAAATGAAAAGCAGGATATCGTTGTTGCTTATAATAGTCCTTGTTTTTCTTGCGATGATAGTTTTTTCTATTGTTAAGAATTCGGCAAGGACCGACTTTACATTTGCTTCGGAAAATAAATCGGCCGATGCAAATCAGGCGCCCTCTGATGTAAATGAGCAGCCGGCGCCAGAGCCGAACGACCCGAATGATAAAAAGCCGCCCCGGCCGGAACATAAACATCCGGCTTTTACCGAGCGCATCGAAGAACGTGCAAGAATGGTTGCCACACAGATAAAGGCGAGGGATGTCAACGACCCTAATGTCTTAAAAGCTATGCAGACGGTGCCACGGCACAGTTTTGTCCAGCACCCCGATAATAATATCTGGAACGGGAACCTGCGGCAAGCTTATGGAGACCATCCGCTACCGATTGGTTTCGACCAGACAATAAGCCAGCCATATATTGTGGCGTTTATGACCGAGGCCTTAAAACTTGGGCCAGATTCCAGGGTTCTGGAAATAGGAACCGGCTCCGGCTATCAGGCGGCAGTGTGTGCTGAGATTGCTCAGGAGGTCTATACCATTGAAATCGTCAAGGGACTTGCAGAGAGAGCCGAAAAGCTACTAAAGGAGCTTGGCTACAAAAACGTTTTCGTCAAGGCGGGTGACGGCTATTTCGGCTGGCCCGAAAAGGCACCTTTTGACGCCATCATTGGTACGGCCGCTGCCGAGCGGATTCCTGAACCACTGATCGAACAGTTAAAGCCGGGCGGCAGAATGATTCTCCCCTTTGAAACTGATTCAGGTTTTCAATATCTGGTCCTGGTTACCAAGGATGAGAAAGGCGAACTCCACAAGAAAAATGTTATGCCGGTTCGCTTTGTGCCTATGACCGGCGAAGTGCAAAAAAAGCAGAAATCCGAAAAGTAGAAGCAATACCGGATACTACCTTTCCCACTTGAGCCGCCTGTTTCTTAGCCGAAGTTAACTCCGAGAGATTGTTTGGCAACGAAGAAATAGTTCGACCCTTCGACACTTCGACGTCGCTCAGTGCAGGCTTTGCTCACTATATACAGATTGCGGTTAGTCAGCCAATAATAAGGCGTAGCCGTTTACGTTATTTGGGTATCTTGGCTCATTTGGCTCCGGCTTTTTGAACAGGATTCTTTCGGCCATAGCGGTATTCATATCGATTATAAAAGCTTCGTTATTAGAGGCCTTTAATACCGCTTTCCCGCCGGAAGGGACGGCAAAACCTATGCCGGAACCCCGACCGTTTCCAGCACCAGCGGCGAGCATAATGATAATGCCAAGTAATAAACCGATAACAGCAGATTTTAAGTCTAACTTCATAATATGTGCCTCCTGAAATTCTGACAGTTTATATAATTTTCTATCTATCGACTACACGGGTAAACAGTTTCAAAAATTAGCTCCTATATTGCTCTGTAGAAAACTTACCAAAAAGTCATTCTGAACCCCCGTGCCTTCTTGCGAAAGCAAGAACGGGGGTGAAGAATCTGGGTAGCGAGGTGATTGTCATTCGCTGACCAGATGCTTCGCTACGCTCAGCATGACAAATACCAAGGTTTCTACAGAGCACTCCTTGTATCATTGATACATAAATATGCAGTTTAGTTCCATAAAAATAAGGCGGAAGCAAAATAATAATCAGGGGATGGTTTATACTGCTCCCCGTTAAGGAATGAGCCAGGAAAGGGTAATATTTTTTAACGAAGGAGCTAATTATGCAGAGAAGAAAATGGTCTTCAAAAGACAAGTTTATGATAGTATTAGAAGGATTGAAAGGCAGAGTTCCGCTGGCGGAGCTCTATGCGAAATTTCAAATCAGTCAGCCCTAAGATTATTACAAGTTGGTTTTGTTGATTTCCCGAAGGAAAGAAGTTGCATAGCAGCCGGAATCAAGCTCGAATTGCAGTTTGATATAAGGCCCTAATTTGTCCTGCCCTGTGCTAACGTGGGTTTGATGAAGCCGAAAACGCAAAGGCCGACGTCCTCCACGGGCGCCATACTGTCGCATCTGCCGAAAATCCCTGTTTTTCAACTCTGCCCTGTCGAGGACAGGATTTTCAACGTCACCGGCCGGCCCCGTTAACCTGGTCATACGAAACTCTAATAGCGGTCCGGTAGGGCTGATTTCAAACATATCACAACGAGGTTGTTCCAAAATAGCATCCTCAACACGAAAACAGGCGCCATTAATATGTTTGTAAGCCATATCCCCGACAAGAAGTTTATCGATGTCCGGCATACGAGCGGCAAGGACTTGATTGAAGAGACTGGATTGATATGCTGAGACAAAAAAACTTTTAAGGTGTTTATCTATTACATTGTAAGCTTTTTTCTTGTTGCCCTTACTCTTGATGAGGGTCTTTAGTGCACGACGCTGGTCGGCAAACGCATATGGCCAGGTATCATGGGCTTTTTTATACTTGCCTTTTTCGTAAAAAGTGCGAGCTGCAGAAATGGTCGGCAAATCCTCTGCTTCAGGTCTGCCAAGAAACATATCAACAAACACATCAATTTTACCTTTGGAAATGGCCTCTCCGAGCAGATGAGTATCGCCGCGCTGACCAAACCTCTGGGTTCCAAAATAGTTTGGCACGCCCCTGCGAATCAGGATGGGTATAATATCTTCAGCTGTTTTAACTGCCTGCTTTATAGGCAAGTTAACCTTTCGAAGCAAGATAATAAAACGATTGCCGGCAAGATGGCCTAATTTAAGTTTGTTGCTATGACGTGCAGTTTGAATAACCTTAATGTTGGGAATTTTAAGGCCAAGTAATTGTTCCGGATTTATATGCTCCACAGAAATCCACTGGCGTGTAACAGCACGGGCATCTTTCAGGCCGGCAAAACCAATTTCTCTCCGGGATATATTCAAAGCACCGGCGATGCGGTCAAGTGCCTCCATCGTTGCTATTGCCTTTTTTTCAATCAGGGCATAAATATGAGTTCCTTCTCCGCAGGGCTTGTATAAAGGTAATTCTTCGACGAAAAAATCTTCGTCGCGCATTTTGATAGTGCCGCCGACACCCTTATATTGGGTAGTTAAAAAGGGAAGCGAAATAGGAGTATTTGAATTATGCATATTGTCAGGCAGCTTTTGCCAGCTCAACCGCTTTATTGTGATACTTTATAGTTACCGTCATCCGGGATTTTAACCACCAATGCAGGGGTGGTTTTCCAGCCCGAACTCTTACACGCCTGGAATCGTAATCGTCCGGCAAGAATTTCATACAAACCACCGTTAGGATTTTCTTCCAAAACTACCGGCTTCATATAGAATCATTTTTGCTCTATCCAAAACCTTAAATCGAATGCAACTTATATTTGCTCTGTAGAAACCTTGGTATTAGTCATGCTGAGCCCTTCGCTTCGCTCGAGGATAAACTCTGCGAAGCATCTGGCCAGCGAATGACAATCTTACTTCGCTATCCAGATTCTTCACCCGCCTTTAGGGGTTCAGAATGACTTTTTGTTAAGTTTTCTACAAAGCATTTTGATTATAAACGGGCTCCATTTATTTTGCAATTCGCATATTAGCGAAAGACCAACATGCTTCATCGCGGAATTTTTTCTATAGATTTCTGATGTATGAGCGATGTGCAGGCCTAATGTTCTTGTGCCTTACCGATTTTTTCTGCTAAAATCCCGGGTAAAAAATGCCCTGATATAGTATATTCTGCAAAAGAAAGGGGCCTTTATATGTTTTGGTTTAAAAAATGGCGGCGAAATCGGCTTGCTAATCAGCAGTTTCCAAGGGAATGGTTGAGAATTATCGAAACTAATGTCCCATTCTATAATAGTCTGTCACGGGAGGATAAAGCCGAGTTACAACATCATATCCTTATCTTTGTAGCTGAAAAACGGTTTGAAGGTTGTGGCGGACTAAAGATAACCGATGAAATAAAGATTACTATAGCTGCTCAGGCGTGTATGCTGCTTCTGCATCGAAAAACCGACTATTACCCAGGCCTTTCTTCAATACTAATATATCCCCACGCCTTTATAGTGAGCCGAACTAAAAATCTGCCATCCGGAGTAGTGGCTGAAGACCCGCAAATTCTTCTTGGCGAATCGTGGCATCGGGGTTCGGTTGTTCTCTCATGGGATGACGTCAAACGTAGTGCGGCCGATATCCACAATGGTCACAATGTCGTATTTCATGAGTTCGCACATCAAATCGATAGCTCCGGCGGCAAAGGTGACGACACCGCAGTTCTCAAAAATCGGTCAAGCTATATTGCGTGGGCGCGTGTGTTACAAAAAGATTATGAAAAGCTCAGGCATGCGGATGCTCGACATCGGACGAGTTTTTTAGATAGATATGGTGCCACTAACCCCGCAGAGTTTTTTGCCGTCGTCACGGAGTTCTTTTTTGAAAAACCCAGAGAACTAAAAGAAGCTCATCCTGAGTTGTATGACGAGTTAAAGCGGTTTTATCAGCAGGATCCTGCCGGTTATTTGACCTGATATAAATTGCAATTGAGGTAAAACATCTTGAAAAAGAGGTAAATGAAGTTATAATACTACACCAGTGATTTCTAAATAGTATGAGAAAAATGGCATAATCAATTAAAAGAAGAAAGATTCTGGCAGGAGAAATTTTGTGGAGAACCATCGAAAAAGCAAAATAAAAAAGGTGCGAAAAAGCGGTTTTAGAGCACGTATGCAAACCAGAAAAGGACGTAAAATACTTAGCAGTAAACGCCGGGCAGGACGCTCAGTTAATATTGTTTATTGATGTTTGAATAAGTAATGGAACAGACAAACTGTCACTCCTGCGCAAGCAGGAGTCCAAAAAATGTCAATAAAACGGCTGGATTCCCGCTGGAGTTTACCCCGTACTATGATACGGGGCGGGAATGACATCTTTGTTTTGTTTGTCATAATAACGTTCCATTTAATATTCAAAGGTCATTAGATTCATATATAACTGATTATTTTCAAAAAAATTGTGGTAATCCACAGTGTCCTTGACGTGCACCAATTTTATACCCGGCTGCAAATGCCGCCGGCGTAATATAACCCCAAGAGCTTTGTGGACTTAGATAATATTATGCTTGAGCTGCCTGCTTATTTACCTGGGTTGAAACGTTATTCCTTGAGCCGACGCTTAAATGTTTTTTTGATGCTGTTATTGCCAGCATGCGGTAGGGGGGTCGCGGTTGCATATAAGCCAGTCTGTTGCGAGTTGAGCTAAATCGTAGAGGTCGAAGGTGGTCTCAGCCTCAATATCTGTCCATGCATTGGCTAATATCACGAAGTCGGAGAAATTTACCTGACAGTCAGAATCCAGGTCGGAATCCAGTTCAGCAGTGCAATCATATAACGGAGTAGTTGCCGAAAGCGGCTCGGAGTAAGCGGTTTCATTTTGATTGATACTCTTGTCACGTGCTTTTACCTGGTAGGTGTAGGTGGTATCATATCTCAGGCCGGTATCAGTGTATATGGAGCTGTCCTGCCAGCCGGAGTCGTGACCGCCGGGGGTTAAGCAATCAAAGTAGTATTCGACTCCGCTATAATCGTAGGCGGTTGAGGCGGTCATTGTTATCTCGCCGGGTGAAATGGCGTGCGGGGCAATGAACCAGGTCATCGGATCTGGTGCAGGCGGTTGGTCATATTCGACAGGAAACAGGCCAGCACCTGCTGTTACGATAGCCGGGACATTGGCAGTCGGGTCCAAAGCGTACGAATAGTAATCGGAAGGTTCAGGCACCGTGCCGCGGGTTTCATATGAGCCACAACTAACGAAGATGTTGTTTCGCTGGACAAGGTCGCCATCCCATGATGTTTCGTAGCCTACATAGGTCGGATGGCCAACATTCTGAAAATAACAGCCTTCAACCAGAACTTCTGCGTCACAGGTGGAGGCAATACCGTAGCTGTTTTTGTAGTAATAATTGTTAAAGACATGTGTCAGGTAAGAAAAGCGGACGCGGGGATGACGGGTGCTTGTGCCATCGAACCAGTTATGATGATATGTTACCTTGAGGTGGCCGATGTCTTCGTCTCCGTTGGTATCATCATGGCCAAGCAGACAGGTTTTACTATGATTCGAGAAACGACACCATGAGACCGTAACGTAATCGCAGGCATGTGTAATGTCTATAAGGCCGTCAACGCAGCTGGAGAGGTCACAGTGGTCTATCCAGACATGATGAGTGTCATATTCAATGGAAAGTCCATCGTAACCGCTCTGTGTAATTATAAGATTTCTTATAATGACGTTGTTGGTGCGTTTTAATCTGAATCCGCCAATGATGGTCGGATTGGTTCCAATGCCGATTATGGTCTTGTTGGGCTTGACTTCCTTTTGAGCCATAGTGATTGTGCCCTGGACGAGGATTATGTATGGTTCGGTCCTGCTGATATAATATTTCAGGTCATCGGCTGTTGTTACAGTAACGGTTTCTCCGCCGGCACCGCCAGTTGTGCCGTTTAGGCCGAGGTCATTGTATGATGCCCAACCGGTCGGCCATGCTTCAATCGCCAGAGCCATATTACTCTGAAGGACGACAAAAACACACATAACCAGGATTGAGTTGTGCTTATACATTGACATTATTACTCCTCCTTTTAAACATAATAATATTTGTTACTGCCAGCATTCTGTGCTTGGGTCACGGTTGCACAAAAGCCAGTCTATTGCCAATTGTGCCAAATCGTAGAAATCAAAGCCATCGCCACCCACATTATCTATCCATGCGCTGGCGAAGACTACAAAGTCGAGAAAATTTACCTGACAGTCGCCATCAAGGTCGGAGTCAATAGGTGTCAGGCAGGAATACAGTGGAGTTGTCGCAGTTTGTTCTGAAGAGTAACCTGTTTCATTATGATTGATACTCTTGTCCCGAGCTTTTACACGGTAGGTGTAGCTGGTGTCATTCATCAGGCCGGTGTCGGTGTATGTGGAGCCGTCCTGCCAGCCTGAATCGTGGCTCGGATCGGTAACGTTGGCGAAGTAGTACTCCACCCAGCTAAGGTCGGCGGCGACAGTAGCCGCCATGGATACGGAGGTGCAGCTCACAGCGTTCGGCTCGGCGTCCCACGTCATTGGATCAGGATACGGCGCATGCGTATCTGGCGTGTAAGAGCCACTTACTATGGCATTGAGATACTTTTCCAGATTTGTGTACCCGTCGCCATTGAAATCGCCGTTGCGGTCGACCGGGTTATTAGGGTCTAGGCCGTGCTGCAATTCCCACCAGTCGGGCATGCCGTCATGGTCAGAGTCCGCAGGTGGGGTGGCACTGTTGTACGTCGGATAGCCTCCCACGTCGGATTCCACATTGATGATGCCGTTGCCGTAGGTGGGCACTCCCGTTATCACACTGTTGACTATACGCTGGTCAACGAGGTCGCGCACCGGGAGAGTGGCGCCGGCACCGGCAGTAACAAGGTCAAATGCCTCTAGCGCGCTGTATGTGGTCACATAAGCAGCCGGGAAAGGCGTATCCACCCTTGATATGGCAATGGCCTCCTCGAGCGTTGGCAATGGATCAGGAAAGCCTTCGCCCTGGAATTTTAGGCTAACGCCGCCGTTCCAGTTGTCAGCCGTCACATCCGGATAGCCGTAGACGTAGTTACCCGAAAGGTAGAACTTCTCAGGTCCGGGATATTCGTAGTTATAGCCGCGCCAATTAATCATACAGATGCTACTCTCCATTGTCGGCGGTGTGGCAGGGCCATGCTTGTAGTAATTATTAACCACGTCGATCTCAGAACTGCCGTCGCCGCCTTCAAGATTCCTGTTGACCCAGTTGAATACAACGTTGTTGCGCCAGTCCCAGAATTCACCCGTGATGCCGATGCTGGCGTTGCGGTCGGTATTGCATGCAAAGAGATTGTGGTGGAACGAGGCCCTGTCACCGCCCCACGTCCCGCCAAAGGCGTGGTTGTTCTTGTTCAGCGTCTCGCTGATGATGCACCATTGAATAGTGATGTTCTGAGTGGGCCGCTTCTTGCCTTGACCATCTTTATACCTGTAAAGCGACAGGCTCTCATCAAGCCCCCAGCTGGCCGAGACATGGTCCACTATTATGTCTGATACCGGATAGCCGCCAAGACAGTCATCGTTTGTGGTCGTATCGCCGCGGCGGAAACGCATGTAGCGGATGATGACGTTCGATGTGTTGATATAGACCGATTCGCCGCGGATGCAGATGCCGTCTCCCGGTGCTGTCTGACCGGCAATAGTGATGTTGGGATTCTCAATGGTGATGCGGCTGTTGAGCTCGATGGTCCCGCCGACGCGAAACACAACCGTTCTCGCGCCCGAGGCCAGACAAGCCTGCCTGAATGTACCGGGTCCGCTATCGGCAAGGCTTGTCACTTCTATGACGGTTCCACCACGCCCGCCGGTGGTGTACTTGCCCGCGCCCTCAGCTCCGGGGAAGGCTGGCACCTGCGCCCGCGCGACCGAGATGACTGCAAACAGCAGTACTACGCAGCATATAAACCTCGTCATAGAATCTCCTCCGTGTCTCTTGTCATGCCTCGCATTGTTGAATATATTTTTCGCCCCTTTCAGCAAATATTGTCCCAAAATTAATTTCTTCAACATACACGCGGCCCTTTCTTTCATGCCGATTATAAACCTGCTATCTGCCGTCACTGCCAGCATTCACTCTCGGGATCGCGGTTGCATTCGAGCCATTCTGTTGCGAGTTGAGCTAAGTCGTAGAAGTCAAAGCCATCTCCGCCGCCATTACCTATCCATTCACTGGCAAGGACTACGAAGTCGGTGAAATTTACCTGGCAATCGCCGTCAAGGTCGGAGTCAATTGGTGCCGTGCAGCAATATACTGTATAGGTATGCCCGGCCTCGGTGGGGAATTCGTAGAGATTCTCGCCCGGTGATTGCACGGCCACACCCTGAGTTCCCTCGGTTACGACAATCGGCCAAGCCGAGCGAATACGGCAGGTGTTGCCCAGCAACGAGTGGATTTCCGCAGTATGTAGCTTGTTATATTGCCAGGTGATATCGACCTCAAAGCCCCCACGGGCTCTCAAGCCTGTAACGCTCCCGGTCTCCATCTTGTTCGGCAAGGCCGGCAAAAGATACACTTCTCCCTGATCGCTCTGCAGGAACATCTCTGCAGTGCCCATCAAGACACCAAGATTACCGTCAATCTGGTTTTCGTTACCCTTGCGGGAAAAGGTCATGTTATCCGTATGGGATTTACCCAGGAGCAGGTTGAGAATCATATAGGCATGATCGCCCTGGAGGAGGCGCGTGCGACAACACATCTTCCAGGCCTGACTCCAGGCCGTGTTATTAGTGGCGTCACCCTTCCAATCCAGGACCACCTCGGTCGCGGCTGCCAGGTCCGGGGTATGGTGGGGTGTGATATTGCCGGCCGGCATCAAGTCAACCAAGTGCGACAGGTGACGATGCTGATCACCGGGCTGATCCACGTCCTCCAGCCATTCCTGCAGTTGGCCGTATTGACCAATCTGGTTGGGCGGTAACTGGGCCCGCATCTGCTCCAACTGCTGTCGGAAGTCCGCATCTACATCCAGGATTTCGCCGGCCTCAATGACATAAGTGAACAGGCCCCGGATCAACTGACAGTCCATAGTGGGGCCGGCCACGATAGTGCCTAAGGAAGGATTGTCATGTTCCGGAGAGTAAGAGGGGTTGGTCAAGAGATAGCCCTCATATCCGGGCTCCGGGCTCGGATCTTCCGCCAGGAAGTCGACAAAGAACTCCGCCGCCCCTTTCATCAAGGGATAGACCTCTTGCAGAAAATTGGGGTCGCCACTGTATTCATAGTGCCACCACAGATGCATGCACAACCAGGCGCCGCCGGTCGGCCAGAGCCCGTCGGCACCATTAATCGGCGCTGCCCCGCGCCACAGATCGGTATTGTGATGCACCACCCAGCCATCGGCACCATAATGCACACTCGCCACGGTAGCCCCGGTCTCCGACAAATCCTCAATCATATCAAAAAGCGGCTCATGACATTCACCCAGATTCGTGACCTCGGCACCCCAGTAGTTCATCTCCTCATTGATATTCAGGGTCATCTTGCCTTCCCATGAGGGTTCATACTCATTATTCCACTTGCCCTGCAGACCAAGAGGTTGCGAGCCGAGACGCGAACCCGAAATCATCAGATATCGAGCCATCTGGAAATTCAAGGCCACCAGTTGCAGATCGTCGCCTCCACTCTCGATGGCATCCAAACGCTGATTAATAGGTAGCTCGGTCAGGCTAGAGGTCCCCAAATCCAGGGTCACCCGGTCGAACAAGGGCTGATAATCGTCCAACTGATCCTGACGCAAGGCAGCATAGCCCTTGGCGGCAGCATCGTCCACGGTTTGCTGGCAAATTTGACTCTCATTAGCACTGATATCATCATAACTGACAAAGTTCGACGCAGCACCCAACACCAAGGTCACAGCATTGGCATTGCTTACCACCAGGGACGAGCCGGAAGGTGACACAGAACCGCCTTCACAGAGAACCCGGACACGGGATTCAAATTCGATATCGCTGACCAGGGCGTTGCGGCCCACATGATCGACTGCGCCGTGCAGAACCACATCAGTGCCACTAGCGCTATTGCTCAGGACTGTGTGTGGCGTGGTCAAACTGCAGGTAAAGCTGATGCTGCCGGACTGGCTGGCGGTCAAACGTACCACAATCACATTGTCCGGATAACTGGCAAAACAGTCTCGCTGGTAAGTGACACCGCCGACCGTATAAGTGACCGAAGCGGTCGCCGTGGTCAGATCCAATTGACGGCGATAGTTTGAACCGGAATGGCCAAAGGTCAAACGCAGTTCAGCCGTCGGCTGGTAAGGACACTGTCGCCTATCATTAGAAGCAACAGGAGCACCACCACCCACACTCATAAAGTTGTTCTGGGCCACATTCCAGGCTCCAGAGCTATTCCCGGCCCACACATAATCCTGGATCTGCTGCAGGTAGCTGGCAGCGCCCGCGTGAGAATAGTCATGCGGTTGGCCGGCCCAAACCGTATCCTCATTGAACTGGATGATTTCTGTGGACGTGCCGCCGTACACCATGGCGGCCAGCTTGCCATTGCCAATGGGCAGGGCCTCATTGGACGTCGCATTGGATACGTAGGATGCCTCACTGTTATAAAACAACACCAGCGGTCCGGTATCCGCACCTGCGATCTGAGAAAAAACTAGAAATATAACAATAAACACAAACAAAACGTTACATTTCATTGGACTGCCCTTTCATCAATATGATTCCAAAACTCATTTCTTCAATATATACGCGGCACTTTCTTTCATGCGGTAAAAAACCTGCCACCTGCCGTTATTACCAGCATTCTGTGCTCGGGTTACGGTTGCACGTGAGCCATTCTGTAGCGAATTGTGCCAAATCATAGAAATCGAATTCGGCTTCGCCTTCGATATCTGACCACGAGCTGCCTAATATTGCAAAATCGAGGAAGTTTACCTGGCAATCGCCGTCAAGGTCAGAGTCGATAGATGCCGTGCAGGAGTACGATGGCTGGGTACCGCCGGCCGCAAGGTAGTTCAGGTATTCCTCGAGATTGGTGTAGCCGTCACCGTTGATATCGCCGTTAGCGTCGGAGAGGTCATCAGCCGGACTGTTGCAGTTCAGATGATTCGCAGCTTCCCACCAGTTCGGCAGACCATCACCATCCGTATCGAAATTGGCCGCCCGGTGGATCTTCGGATAAGTTTCCCAGCCGCCCGCGTCAGCCTGGTTGTCGATAAGGCCGGGCCTGTTGGTAATGTACCCGCGATAGGTGAAGGTACCGTTGAGGACCTCGTTGATGACTCTGATGTCATGATCATCAAGCATCGGCCGGTTGCAGCTTACATCCGCCATAACATCGTTGTAAGCATCGGCCGCCGATTGAGTCGTAACATAGTGCTCGAAGAACGGCTCCGGCACAGTGACCGGCCAGGGCTGGGTACCCTGCGGGTCAACACCCTCGAACGGCGGCAGGGGCCCTTCCGGCCCGTGCACGCCTTCCATCACGTTGCCCTCAACATAATACTGCTGTGGACCGAAATCGGGAGCCTCGAACTGCGGATTCAGCTCATCCAGCTCATCTCCGGACGCCGGGCCCGGCTTGTAGTAGTTGCGGACGAAGTTGACTTCCTTCGCTCCGCCGTCGGTCGTCCGCCCGTCCCAGTTATAGACCACATTATTGCGGATATCGAGGCTGCCCGTGTGGTGGCCGCTCGGATCAAGACCTCCGGCCAGAGACCAGTTGCGCCCTTCGCAGTGCGCCAGCAAATTGTGATGGAAACTGGCCACATCACCGCCGATACTCGCGGCAAAACCGTGAGAAGTCCCCGGCGGGTAGTTGTTATGGCCCGCTACATGCAGCGCCTCGGAGATCAGGGTCCGCTGCAGTGTGATATTGCCCGCCGAGCGTGAGCTGAACTCCTCGTCCTGCGCCCAGCTGATCGAACAGTGATCCATTATCGAATGATCGGTACTGCCCATGCCCATACCGCCAAGTGTCTTGTCGGTGCCTATCTCCTTACCCACGCGAACACGCATATACCGGATTATAAAGTCCGAACCGCCCAGCGTGCCGAAATCATAATCACGGATGCAGATCCCCTTGCCCGGGGCCGTCTGCCCGGCCACAGTGCAATAAGGATTGCGCAGGATCAGTCTGTCCGTCAGTGTAATAAGCCCCGACACATCAAAGACTATCGTGCGCGGACCTTCGGCTTCTACCGCCGCTCGCAGACTTCCAGGCCCCGAGTTGTTCAGATTTGTCACGTGGATAACTCGCCCCCCTCGGCCGCCGATCGCGAACCGGCCCCAGCCTTCCGCTCCCGGGAAAGACACCCGCCGAGGCCTGAAACTCCACACCAGACCCGGCGTCGTCGTACCGGTGCCGTCTATCTCGTCAATTCGCCAATAATAAGTGTTCAGGGGGCTAAGGCACGTAACAGGATACGTTGTTTCCGTCTGGTTGCCTTTGAAAATACCCGGCGTCGTCGTAGTAGCGTTCTGTACGTCCGTCTCGCTCGTGCCGAAGTAAACATCATGTGAGACCGCGAATGACGACGGGGTCCAGCTCAGCGTCGTGGACCCGTTCGATGCCTCACCCTCCCCTGGGTCGTCGTTACCCACATCAACATGCATGTCCTCGTCCGCAGGCACCGGCAGAGAGGCCATCGCCGATGGCTCGCCCGGAGCGTCTATCTCAAATCCGTTCAGGAAAACATTGTCGATAGTCCCGGTGCCATCAGGCACAAGTCCTATCACCACCGGCGTTCCCTCAACGGCGTCAACAGTGAAGAACGCATACCCGCACGCCGCATCACTGGTCACCTTATATGTCGGTGTGATGGTCTTAACATACGTACCATCGACGTATATCTGGGTGTTGCTAATGTTATTGGGCCTGTCCCAACCGCTAGGTGTGGAGCCCTGGGTCCACAGATCATTGTGATACGTGATTATATTGTGCGGCCCGGTCGGCAGCCCGCTGATGGTCAACGTCATAGAGCCGCCGCTGGGATAGGGCATATCCGGCGGATCAGGCTTCCAGTGCGGCCAGATAGCATCGTACGCAAGCTTGTAGTTGTACGTGATCCCGTCCTTGCCGTTATAACCGCACTTGAGATATTGCGTTGAGCTCAGTGGCGGCGCGGTCATTTTTATCGTCACCGTTATATCGCCAAAGGTCTCCGTATGCGTATCGGTGGTCGAGTTGACCACCCACCAGGGAGTGAATCCGGTGGCGGCACCACTCCACTGGCCGCTGACACTCATATCCACCTTCAGATGCTCCGCTATTACAAGGGTGGATGGCACTATGGTAAAGATAAGCAGGATGTAAATAGCTTTTAGTTTATACATCGTCCTTCATCTCCCTTTTTGCAATAGAGTGTTGATATTTTACCCGCCTTCGCAAACGCTGTCGGCCAAAGCTTATGGCATCGGCCGAAAGTTACGGGCTTTGCCCGTGGATATGTGCGAAAAAGGTATTCGCCGTAAATTTAACGTAGGCGATTGTGCTTCGGCGTGTTCCGCCAAAGATGAAGATATGCCCTGGGCTTTGCCCGTGGGGCTCCAATTCTACGTTGTTTTTACCACTTAGCTTCACTATCAACATTTTAATTTAATTGTGATTAACTGTCAAGAAAATTTAAGACCTACCCTTTACTTTTTGTTGATGGAAAGCCGAATTTATACGAACAGCAGTAAACGGTGCCACATATTTTTATTTTCTTTGATTGTTTACAGCTCAAACATACACATAATAAAGCCGTAAGACCTGTTGGCGAGCCACGACGCTTAAATGTTTTTTTAATGCTATTATTGCCAGCATTCTGTGCTTGGGTCGCGGTTGCATGTGAGCCATTCTGTTGCGAGTTGTGTTAAATCAAAGAGGTCAACGTATGTGTCGCCATCGATATCTCCCAGCGAAGACTGGGTTGCCCAGGCATCAGCTAAGACCACGAAGTCGAGGAAGTTTACCTGACAGTCGTTGTCAAGGTCGGAGTCGATGGGTTCTGAGCAGGAATACAGAGGAGTCGTTGCTGTCTGTTCGGTAGAGTAGCT
>Ga0299912_10001225_pt1 | contig 20745 bp, 18 predicted proteins | sample RVTome_2_FD_207667 | JGI IMG/M metagenome (GOLD analysis project Ga0299912, IMG submission 207667) | Soil microbial communities from uranium-contaminated site in the Upper Colorado River Basin, Wyoming, United States - RVT95D214 (version 2) ... | reverse complement strand
TGCATTAAGTCCCAAACCTATTTCATTTGCTTTTTCAGCAGCCCTATAGAATGGAGCAATGGCTTTTTCTTTATTTACAGGATATTCCTTTGCATAGGGTTCGGTATACAATTCGATCCGGTCGGTGCCTGTTTGTTTTATGGTTTCAATGTTTTCCGGATCAGTCTCCATAAAAATTGAAGTGCGTATACCATGTGCATGAAATTCTGCAACAATATCTTTCAGAAAAGATGTATTTTTTTTAGCATCCCATCCCTGATTCGATGTTATAGCATCGTGAGCATCGGGGACAAGAGTTACCTGTTCGGGTTTTATTTCAGTAACCAGGTCAATAAAACTGCGCGATGGATAGCCTTCAATATTAAACTCTGTTGTAATAAGAGGTTTGATCGTATATACATCCTCATATCGAATATGACGTTCATCGGGGCGGGGATGTACGGTAATTCCCTGGGCTCCGAATTTCTGACATTGGATGGCAGCCTCTTCTACATTCGGGACATCACCTCCCCTGGCATTCCTTAGTGTTGCAATTTTGTTTATATTTACACTCAATCTTGTCATTTGAAGCATTTCCTGATAGGATTGGGACAAAAATAACTGATTTTCCGATAAACGAACCATGCTGGCAAAAGATTTGATATCCGATGTCATTCCATCACTGCGTACATCCGACAGCGGACAAAAAGCTCTTTACTGGATGGATATCTTCAGGATTTCACATTTGCCTATTGTAAATGATGTCGATTTTCTCGGATTAATTTCCGATAAGGATATTTACGATAATAACATGGCTGAAGAACCTATCGGGAACCATAATCTGTCATTATTCAGCCCCTTTGTTACTTCCGATCAGCATATTTATGAAGTAATTGAATTGTGTTCCGAACTTCAATTATCAATTGTACCAGTACTTGACAATGAAAATAAATATCTAGGTGTAATCACATTAAGTGATCTGATGTATTATTTTGCCGATGTATCGGCACTCAAACAGCCGGGAGGAATTATTGTGCTTGATCTGAATGCGAACGACTACTCATTATCTGAGATTGCACAAATTGTTGAGAGTAACGATGCTAAAATACTTAGCCTTTATATAACCAGCCCAGCCGAATCGACAAAAATGGAAGTTACTCTGAAAATAAACCGTAAGGACCTGACTTCGATCGTTCAGACATTTATACGATACAATTATATCATCAAAGCCTCCTTCATGGATGAAAATGATCTGAACAGCCTTTATGAGAACAGGTACGAGTCTTTTATGAAATACCTTAGTATATAAGAATTTAAGTTTTTTAGTGAAAGATCCATAAAAATTAGTAGCTTAATTTATACAAATCTGTTTACGACAGGCAGGAAAGTATGATACTAATTTTTATGGTAAGTTCCCTGACCGACGGGACAAGCGGGTATCAGACCAATTAACTTAAAAATAACTGATGAAAATTGCAATCTTTGGCCGAACGTTCAACAATGACTTTAATCCCTTCATTATCGAGTTTCTTAAACATCTTCAGGAAAGGAAGGTCGAACTGAACATATACAAACCTTTCAACGATTATATTCTGAAACGTACAGGATTTGGATTTAGCAATGCCAAGTATTTTGAGGGACCAGATAATGCTCCCGAAGAGGCTGATTTTTATGTAAGCATAGGGGGTGACGGTACATTTCTGGAGAGTATCGTTTTCCTAAAAAATTTTTCAATTCCTGTTATCGGGCTGAATTCAGGGCGCTTAGGGTTTCTGGCGAATATATCAAGGGAAGAGATATCAGAATCCATCGATGCTATACTTAGTGGGAATTACGAACTGGAGAAACGCTCCTTGCTTACCTTGAATTCGGAAGCGAATCCCTTCGGACAATATAATTTTGCACTCAACGATGCCACGATTCAGAAGAAAGACACCAACCTGATCACGATTGACACTTATTTGAACAATGAATTCCTGAACACATACTGGACCGATGGTTTGATAATATCTACCCCGACCGGTTCAACCGCATATTGTTTGAGTGCAGGAGGACCAATAGTATTGCCTGGTTCTGAAAACTTTGTTCTTGCTCCTATTGCTTCGCATAATTTAACAGTTCGTCCTCTCGTTATACCTGATAAAATCGAAATCAGACTGGAAGTTACTTCACGAAGTGGTCATTTCCTGGTTTCGGTCGATAACCGAACAACGATTATGGATAGTGAACATAATAAGTTCATTATAAAAAAAGCGCCATTCAAATTAAAAATGGTTAAACTACCATTTAATAATTATTATGCAACATTGAGAAGCAAATTAATGTGGGGAGTTGATATTCGTAATTAGAGAAAATACTCAGATTTTTTTTAAAAATGAAAAAATGTAAATTTATATTTATACTGGTTTTTCAAGTACTTTCGCAGTTATGATGACAAGGTCACATCTTAAGTATATACTAACCTCAATACTATTTCTTTGTATTCTGGAACCTGCCATGGGACAGCGTTGGAAACTTCGCCGTATTGAGATAGGCGGAGGTCTTGGAATGACTCAGATATTTGGTGATATTGGAGGTACTATCGATAGAAATAGCTGGTATGGACTTAAGGATATAAAAATCGATGAGACAAGAATGGCTTTTCCTCTATTTATAAGATACAGGCTTGATCCTATATATGCAGTACGGTTTAATTCAGTCCTTGGGTTTGGTAATGGCACCGATGAGGATTCAAGAAACGATCGGGGCCGCAGCTATAAGACAATGCTTCTCGAGTTTTCTCTTCAGGGAGAATATTATTTTCTGGCAGAGGAACGGAGATATAAATCAGCAGCTATGTTTAATCGGAGAGGCATGCTGAATAACTATATGTCGTTCGGAGCATACGGTTTTGCAGGAATAGGAGGTGTCTATTCGAGGGCGAATGTGATTGTACCCGATCCTGCTCCTTACGACAAAGTTAAAAATAATAATATTGGAGCTGTTATTCCATTTGGAATCGGGTTGAAATACATTATTGATGACCGCTGGTTAATAAACTCCGAATTAGGTTACAGGATTTCGTTCACTGATTATATTGAAGGCTATAAACAAACACAGGACTCCAAACATTATGATGTTTACTATTTTTTAAATGTTTCCGTTGGTTATCATCTGAAAACTACCCGAAAAGGATTACCTGTCTTTTTGGAAAAGGAATATAGAGCAAGTTCAAGGATTAAAAATCAGGGAAATAAGAATAAACCCCGATCGAAGAGGGAAGCCCTTGAGTAAATTATTTCGATCGCATCAGTAGTGTTTTATATTTTTTTAAGAATATTTTTCGTATCAAGCGCTAAAAAAGATTTTATTTTCGTTTCTTTTATGTGTACAAGAGTTATCAAATGAAACCATACTCATTCTTATTTGTTTTCATATTTTCGTTTCTATCCCTGATTACTGAAGCACAACGTCTTGTTGATTATGGGCTCATTGGAGGTATATCATATTATATGGGCGAAGTAAACCCGACACGCCAGTTTTATAGTCCTTCTCCCTCATTTGGTGGTTTTTTCAGAGTGAATATAAATAAACGATATGCAGTCAGAGTGAGTGGATTATACACAGGTTTAACAGGGAGTGATAACGATTTTCCTGATCGGTTTTTAACTGACAGAGCTCCGGTTACTTTTTCAAAGACTGCTATGGATTTCGCCGGCCAGCTGGAATTTAACTTTTTGCCTTACATAACCGGTGAAGATCGGTTTATAAATTCGGTATATATTACCGGAGGTATAGGCTGCTCTTTATTTCTGGGTAGTAGCAATTCATTAACAATCCCTTTTGGTGCGGGATTTAAGATAAATCTTTCCAACAGGTTAAGTACAGGAGTCGAATGGAGCTTCAGAAAAACATTTATCGACGATATTGACGATGTACCGAATGAATTAGGAAATACACTAGTTAATAATAATGACTGGTATTCATTTATCGGACTTTTTATTAGCTATAAGTTTGTTAAATTTGCAGCGGATTGTCCAGCATATAAATAGTCTACAATGCAATCATGATTTCGAAGGAACAACTTGATTTGAACAGGTTACCCCGTCATGTGGCTGTTATTATGGATGGAAATGGCAGATGGGCTCAGAAGAAGGGTAACCCAAGAATATATGGCCATCGTAACGCGATCACGGCTGTTCGTGAAACCGTTGAAGCAGCTGGAGAACTCGGTATTAAATATCTGACACTTTATGCTTTTTCAACCGAAAACTGGGATCGGCCAAGAACCGAAATTGATGCACTGATGTCACTCCTTGTTACTACTATCTCTAAAGAAACTAAAACATTATTGGAAAACGATGTCCGGTTAAGAATCATTGGCGACTTTACTTCTTTACCGGAAAAAGTAGCGGTTCACTTAAAGGAAGCGATAGAAAGGACCGAAAACAATACAGGACTCAATCTGGTGATTGCTTTAAGTTATAGTTCCCGCTGGGAAATTGTCGATGCGGTAAGAAAGATATCCGCCGATGTGAAACAGGGTAAACTGAATAGCGATGAGATTACCGGCGAAATTTTTGAATCTTATCTGAACACAGCAGAGATTCCCGATCCGGAGCTGCTGATCAGAACCAGTGGAGAATTCCGTGTTAGTAATTATTTGTTATGGCAAATTGCTTATACCGAATTATATTTCACCCCAACCCTTTGGCCCGATTTCAGACGTGAGCATTTTTATAAGGCTATTGCCGATTATCAATGCCGTGAGCGACGTTTTGGAAAGACCAGCGAACAAATCACCCCGAATGTAAAAGTAAATAGTTAAAGCACGGATGCGAAAAATTATTATCTCAGTAGTTATTGTTCTGATTGGTGCGGGTGTTTCGGCTCAATCATTCTCGGATACGATTAAGTATGATATCTTGGATTATACACGACCACATGAATATATAATAGCCGATATCAAGGTAACAGGAGTTAAATTTCTTCAACCGGCACACCTGGTCACTATTTCCGGACTTAGTAAAGGGATGAAAATCAAAATTCCCGGACCTGAGATATCCGAAGCTGTAAATAAATACTGGAAACACGGGTTATTTTCCGATGTGAAGATCCTGGTAACTCAGATTGAAGGAGATAAAGCCTGTCTGGAGGTACAGTTGCGAGAACAACCCCGATTGAATCAACTGGTGATTTCAGGGATCAACAAAACGGAGAAAGGAGATATTGAGGAGAAAATCAATATACGACGCGGAACACAAATTACTGAAGATATTCTTAACAGTACGTCCATCATTATCAAAAGGCATTTTCGCGACAAAGGATTTCTCAATGTTGGAGTGGATCTGAAAATGGAGGATGATACAGCAAACGCAAGTATGGTTAACCTGTATATACGGATAAACAAAAGTAATCGCGTTAAAATTGAAGAAATCGTATTCGAAGGGAATAAAGACTTTAAAGCCAGCAAGTTACGGCGGGTTATGAAAAAGACCAAACAACTTGACCTGAACATCTTCAAAGGATCAAAACTGGTTGATGAGAATTACAGAGAAGATCTGAAGAAATTGATTGAATTCTATAATCATCATGGATATCGCGATGCCAAAATTACTTCCGAAGAAGTAACGCAACTGAATGAAAAAAGAGTTAAGATCAAACTGGTTCTCAATGAAGGCAATCAATATTTTATCCGAAGTATTAACTGGGTCGGGAACACCAAATATTCATCTGAGTATCTTGGGCTTGTTTTAGGAATGAAACCCGGAGATTTGTATGATCAGAAGTTGTTGAACGAAAGACTCACTTCTGACGAGGATGCTATAACTTCGGTATACATGGACAATGGATATTTATTCTTTAACGTGAACCCTGTCGAAGCAAAAATTGAAAATGATTCAGTGGATCTTGAAATGCGTATTTATGAAGGTAAGCAAGCTTCCCTGAACGATATTATTGTTTCAGGGAATACCAAAACAAACGAACATGTTGTACGGCGTGAGTTGTATACACGTCCCGGGGAACTTTTCTCAAGAACGGATATAATACGTTCAGTACGCGAACTGGCTACACTGGGGCATTTTAACCCGGAAACAATATCGCCAAATCCTATCCCCAATGCGGCCGACGGAACAGTTGATATTGAATATGCTTTGGAAGAACGAGCGAATGATCAGCTCGAACTGTCGGGAGGCTGGGGAGGCTATTATGGATTCATGGGAACTATTGGGATAGTTTTTTCCAATTTTTCAATGGGCCGTGTTTTCGACAAAAAGGCATGGAGACCTGTACCAAGCGGCGATGGACAAACCCTTCAGATCAAGGCACAATCAACAGGGAAAAGGTATCATGGTTATAATATCAGTTTTATCGAACCCTGGTTTGGAGGGAAGAAACCCAACTCATTTTCCGTATCGATGTATTATTCGAAGGCACGTTACCCGACAAACTATTCCGATTATAATTCGTTTGATGAGGACGATCCTTTTTTCAGAACTATCGGGGCTTCGATCGGTCTGGGACGTCGTTTAAAGTGGCCCGACGATTATTTTTCGTTATATAACGAACTTTCCTATCAGCAATATCATCTGAACAATTACAGAGTAGGCCCTCTGTATAATGGCGATTTTAATCTCATCAGTCTGAAAACTGTTCTTTCCAGGAGTTCGCAGGATCAGATGATATATCCCCGGCGGGGTTCATCATTAACATTGAGCCTGCGTGTTACACCACCATATTCCCTGTTCCAGAATATCGACTATAGCGATATGGATGCAGATAAGAAATATAAATTTGTTGAATTTCACAAATGGAATTTTAAAGGCAACTGGTATACAAGCCTCATACAGAACCTGGTGTTGGCACTTCATGCCGAATTTGGCTACCTGGGGCAATACAACAGGGAATTGGGACCGCCCCCCTTCGAAAAATTCGAAATGGGTGGCGATGGTCTGTCAGGTTACGATCTGACAGGAACCGATGTTATCGGATTGCGAGGCTATGAGAACCAAAGCATTTCGCCACGTGATTATTCTTACTCTAAGTATGGTTCACCCGATGCCAATATCTATTCACGATACTATGTAGAGCTGAGGTATCCTTTTTCACTGAATCCTTCGGCCACGATTTACGGTCTGGCATACCTCGAAGGTGGCAATGCATGGCGTACATGGGGGGAATTTAATCCTTTTGCCATAAAACGTTCGGCAGGGCTAGGAATTCGTGCGTTTCTTCCTATGTTCGGTCTGTTGGGAGTTGACTGGGGCTATGGATTTGATCCGAGCAATACTGAGCCTTATTCCGGTCCATCGGGGCATCAATGGCACTTTGTACTGGGACAACAATTTTAATCATGAATAGCGGTATGGAATTTGTTATATTTAACAAAAAATAATACTATCTTCCCTGCCCGACAGGAAAAGCAAGCACACAAGAAGTAAACTTAAATTTTAAACATATGAAAAAAATTGGAGCAATAATAATTTTGGCTATAGCATTTGCCTTTAGTGCAAATGCACAAAAATATGCGTTTGTCGATTCGGATTATATTCTGAATAATATTCCATCATATAAGGCTGCTCAGGATGAAATTAACAAACTTTCGACACAATACGAAGAAGAAGTAAAGGCTCTTTATGAGGAAATTGAAAAAATGTGGCAAACATATCAGGGCGAGAAAGTCCTTTTAACCGAGGAAATGAGAACAGAACGTGAAGAAGAAATTATAACCAAAGAGCGTGATGCAAAAAAAATGCAGAATGATTATTTCGGAGAGGAAGGGATGCTATTTAAAAAGAGGGAAGAACTGATCAAACCCATTCAGGATGAGGTATACAACGCTGTTAAGGAAATTGCAAACGAAAACGGATATGCTGTAATCTTCGATTCTTCAAGCGGACCAACAATGTTGTACACCAATCCCAGGTACGATATAAGCGATGAGGTTTTAAAAAGGCTGGGTTATAAGAATTAATTTAATACATTTGTAACCCTGAATTAAAAGAACTGAACGATGAAAAACTATCTGAAACTCCCTTTTCTTCTTGTATTTTTATTCTCAGCCCTCGTATTAAATGCCCAGCAGAAACTTAAACTTGGACATATCAATAGTCAGGAGCTTTTAAGCTCTATGCCGGCAAGCGATAGTGCTCAGAGTCAACTTGAAAAAATTGCTGCAGATCATGAAGCAATTCTGGAAGAAATGACTGTTGAATTCAATAAAAAATTTGAAGCCTATAAACAAGCGGTCGGAGCAGGAACACTCAGTGATTTGGCACGTGCTACAAAAGAAGCTGAACTTGAAGATCTTCAAAACAGGATACAGGTTTTTGAACAGACCGCGCAGCAGGACTTACAGCAAAAACGCTCAGAACTTTTTACTCCGGTTCAAGAAGCTGCACTTAATGCTGTTAACGCTGTAGCCGAGGAAAACGGATTCACTTACATTTTTGATTCTGGTATGGGGGGTCTTGTTTATACCTCTCCTGATTCCGAAGATATTCTTCCCCTGGTAAAACAAAAACTTGGGTTAAAGTAATTCCGCATAACAATATTTATGGCCAACCCTTTGGAGTTGGCTTTTTTTGTATCTTTCGGTATGAAGTTGAATAAACATAAGCCTATCGGGGTTTTTGACTCAGGTTTGGGAGGACTCACAGTTGCAAAGGCAATAAATTTGTTGTTGCCCAATGAGAAATTGATTTATTTTGGCGATACAATTCATTTGCCATACGGCGACAAATCGAAAGAAACCATCATTCAGTATTCAATGCGGATAGCTGAATTTCTCCTGAAACAACATTGCAAAGTAATTGTTATTGCCTGTAACTCGGCATCGGCTAATGCATTTGAAGCTGTTTTAAAAAAAGTCGGTGACGTTGCCCTGGTGTTAAATGTTATCGATCCGGTGGTTGACTATATTGTGAATACCAAGTATACAAAAATCGGAGTTATCGGTACAAAAAGCACAATCGATAGCAATACCTATGTCGAAAAAATACTAGCCCGCAAAAAAGGTATTGTCGTTTCTTCTATGGCAACACCCTTACTTGTTCCTATGATCGAAGAGGGATTCATTTTCGACGATATCAGCAATGCCATCGTCCGAAATTATTTATCAAGGCAAGAAATAAGCGGTATTGACTCCTTGATCCTGGGTTGCACGCATTATCCTATCATTCGAAATCAAATCAACCGGTTTTTTAATTTCGAAGTGGATATCGTCGATTCAGGCAAAATTGTGGCAAACAGTCTTCGTGAACTGCTTACAGAGAATAACTTGCTGAATGATAGTAACACTTTAGCTAAAAACAAGTTTTATATATCTGATTATACTCCGTATTTTAAGCTGATTGCGAGAATGTTTTTTGAAGAAGAGATTGAATTAGTTAAGCTTAATTTCTGGAACTGATTGTTGCCTCGAAGCATCCCCTTTGATGTTATTCCCTTTAGCAGATTCTGTTAACGGAATGTAGAAACATATTCTTAGGCCCTGAATGTGACTTGTGTCGACCCATATTTCTCCTTTCATTTTTCCGACAATACCTTTGGATATCGATAAACCCAATCCGGTCCCTCCGTATTCCCGGCTCATGTTTTCATCAGCCTGCCGGAAGCGCTCAAAAATAATATTTTTCATTTCCTGATCGATACCTATACCGGAATCTTCGACACAAAAGTTGAGGTTCGATTCCTGCTTGCTGCATTTTAGTTTTACATAGCCTTCTTTTGTGAATTTTAATCCGTTTCTCAGCAGGTTGCTTAACACCTGTTTTAACCTGACGGGATCAGCAACTATAATGTTTTCATCAGGTCTTATCTTATTTTCAAGAATAAGGGATATATGTGATTTATTGATTGTGTTCTTAAATACTTCAAAAAAATCAATCATTCCTTTCAACAAATCATCTAAATTGAATGAGACCGGGTCGATTCTCATCTGGTTCGATTCGATAAGTGAAATATCGATAATGTCATCAATAATTCTGAGCAATTGTTCTCCATTACTTGTAATCATTTCCAGGAACTTTTTTTTCTTCTCCTCGCTGACAACCGTATTGGATAGGAGTTCACTAAATCCCATTATTCCGTTCAGCGGGGTTCTGATCTCATGGCTCATATTTCCCAGGAAAACAGTTTTTAACCGGTCCGATTCCACAGCTTTCTCTTTGGCCAATTCCAGATTTCTTTCGTACTGTTTCAATTTTGTAATATCCGAATCGATGGCTATCAATTTGTGAACCTTATCTCGCCTGATCAGAGGGGTTAATGTTGTTTGCGCCCATATTTCATCACCTCCTTCCGATCTCACTTGTGTTTCAAATGTTACCGGAGTTTTGGTGGCAAGGCAGGTATTTAGCAAATCATTGATCTTTTCATTGAGGATGATATGCTCAATTGTGTCCTTCTTGTTCTTTATCAGGGTATTTAAATTGGTCCTGTAAAATATTTCAAAATACGTATTACACCATTCTATTCTGCCATTATGATCATAAATTGCCACGCTGTTGTTCGTTTCACTGGCTACAATCGATAATTTTTCAAGCTCGGCATTAATTATTTCCAATTCCTTATTCTGGAGTTCAATTTTACCATAGCTTTCTTCAATGGTATTTTTTGCATTCTCCTGCTGAATGCGAAAACGTTCGAGTACTGCAATGGCAAGTATAATACTTTCAAATAAAGCACCAATCCTTACTGCATTTTTCGTAAAGTAATTGTATGGCAGTATGCCTAATTCCCTGAGCGCATAACATATCATTCCTAATAATAGAAAAACAAATGCTGCAAGAAAGTAATGATTTGGAAGATAGTTGCGGTTAAGTGCCAAATATGATAAAACGACGATGATAACAACACTGATGGAATATGTAAACAATAATCCAAGTACAGAATAAATAAGCAGGGTTTTAAAAAAAGAAAAGACAAAGAAAACTATTGTAAGAACTTTTAAAATATTAAAAACATGGTTTACATTCTTATTTGAAGTTGAATCACTTAAAAAAGTTTGGACAAACTTTAATCCAAACAAAATACCAAGTGTAGGGAAAACAAATGAGGACTGGTTTGACCAATAAGGAGATTTTGGCCATAAGTATTGAAAAGATAAACCATCTATATTAAAAATAAAAAGGAAATAGAAAAAAACATATAATGAATAATAAATGTATATAGTATCTTTTAATGAAAAGAATAAATACAGGTTGAAGACGACAATAAACAGTGCAAGGCCGTAAAATAAACCCAGTACCAACAAGTGCAGGTTTTCTTGATATAAAAATACTGCCTGGGGCTTAATTGAAACAGGTACACTAAGCGCATCACCGGAGTTGTATATATAAAAATAGTAAGTCTTTGACTGGTCTTTGGAAATACGGGTGTTGAAAACAAAATTCCTGTGATTGGATCTCCTGCAATTGAATTTATATAACTCCCCGGTAATTATACTATCGGTAATACTGCCCTTATCAACCTCATAAAAACTTACATAGTTAAGGTCCGGATTGTTGATCTCAATTACAAAGTTGTTATGATCGGACAGGTTTTTCACCGAAAATCTTAGCCATATCCCTGTTTTGGAAAACCCGAAATTGATATTATCAGCATCGTTTTTTTTAAACACGCCTTGGTAAGCAGGCGTTATTATGTCATGAACCCTAAGAGAAGTTGTATCCTCTTGAAGCCAGTAAAAATAATTTACGGGATTTAAATGGCCGCCGTTTTGATTTGTGATTTCAAAAACTTCACATCTGATAGGTTGATAAATCTGGCAGAAAAAAAATAGAATAACTGATAATTGGCGGATAGTCCTCATAAAATTCAGGCTGCTTATATAAATATACGAAATATTTTATGTGGTCTGAAACAGAAAGCCAGTTAATTTTTCTTAAGTTTTTTAAAGATATCCAACACATACCCTGATTGGCTTGATGTGAGGCCTGCGGTAACAGACAAACGGATTCGGCCTTTTCCTTTTGGCACCGCGGGAAAAGTAACTGCCGGCGCAATTATTCCGTATTCCCTTAGTTTCGCCCCGAGAAAATGGGTCTCATCTTCATCACCGATTAGCACAGGGATTATCGGGGAAACTGTTTCCGTTAAATGATACCCCAGTTCAATCAGTCCGTTTTTTAGTAATCTTGTATTTTCCTTTAGATTTGTAAGTAACCATGGCTCGCTTTCGATTATTTCAAGCCCTTTTAAAGAAGCGGCGATGGAAGGAATAAAAGCAGCAGTTGAGAAAATAAATGAATTATTGCTCAACATAATATAGTTAATGAATTCTTTTTTACCTGCAATGAAACCTCCCACAGAGCCAACTGCTTTACTGAAAGTGCCGGTAACAATATCAACTTTGCCTTCGAGGTTGAAATATTCAATTGTGCCCTTACCTGTATTGCCTGTTGTGCCGGTTGCATGGGCATCGTCTACCAGGAGCCATGCATGATATTTTTTAGTTAGCTCCGCTATGGTATTAAGTGGTGCCATATCGCCCTCCATGCTGTAAATGCCATCAACCACTACCAATCTGTTAAGAAATTCTTTCTCAGCCTTTTTCAGAATATATTCCAGGCTTTCCATATCGTTATGCCTAAAGAATATTCTGTTGGTTTCCCAACGATTTGCACCTTCAATCAGGCTCTGATGCGAAAACTGGTCGAAAATGGCAATATCTTTTTTTTTAAGCAGGGCATTAATAAGTCCACAATTTGCAGAAAACCCGCATGATTGTACAATAGCGGCTTCGCAACCCTTAAATGCAGCTATTCTTTTTTCAAGTGTATCGTGTAAGCGTGAAGTGCCCAAAATATGTGGTGCAGATCCTGCTCCGCAACCAAATACGGCCGCCGAAACAGCAACTGCCTTTATTATTTCGGGATGATGAGACAAGTTCAGGTAATCATTTGAACCAAGATTTATATATTTCTTTAATTCGCTGGTTTTATCATCAAATATCTCAACCACTTCTTTCGATCCTGTTTCAATTACCTTCCGGTTAAGGGATATACCATGGCATTCAAGTTCCTGTAGCCATTCATTTGCATTCTGCACCCTTTCTTCAAACCGTAAATTGTTATTATACTCATCAAAAATTATTTTTGAATAATCATACTTTACCGATTCTTTTTTGTTCAGGTTATTATTGTATTCCATAATGAATTAATTTTCGATATGAATAGTCAGTTTTCCTTATACCTTCCTGTGTTTTTTAATAACAGAATCAACATAAAGCCTTAATAAAGAAGGAACAAAACGATTAAGCAAATAAAAGAGATGATTGTCCCAACCGGGTAAAATGGTGTATCTGTTTTCACGAACTCCGACTAAAATTGATTTTGCGACCTGTACTGCAGATAAAGGTTTGACAGAACGGCTTAACATATTGGTTTCATGCGGTCTGTAAGGCAATTCTTCTTTCAGCATAGGGGTATCGGTATCGGGTGGATAAACCACACTTACTTCAATGTTATAGGTCTTTACTTCCTGCCTTAAACTCTCAGAAAATCCTGTTACTGCAAATTTGCTTGCCGCATAAGCCGAATATCCGAATACGCCAATATACCCTGCCGAGGATGATATATTTACAATATGCCCTGAATGTTGCCGGATCATATATGGCAGGAAGGCTAAACATGTATTTACTGTTCCCATGTAATTAATAAGTATATGTTTTAACCATACATCATGGGAAAGCTCCTGTACATAACCGGGCCTTGAAAAACCGGCACAATTTACGATAATATCAATTCCTCCCAGTTTATCAATAGCATCCACAGCACATTTTTCCGTAGCTGTGAGGTTTGTGACGTCCACAACCGAGAAGAGGACTTTTTGGTTTGCGTGTACTTTCTTGTTTTTTAATTCATTAATAGCAGTTTCTAATTTCAATTGGCTTCTGGATGCCAAACAAATATCAGCCTGATATGTAATTAAAAGTCCGGCAAGCGCTTTGCCGATACCACCGGCCCCGCCGGTAATCAGGATCTTTTTATTTCTGAAATATTTCATATAAAATGAATAATGATATATTAGTTAAGACAAGTCATACTTTTTGTTCATTTGCCAGTTGAGTATAGATGTTTTTAAAGTGCATCATTTTTTTAAGATAAAAATCCTTTGAATTAAGTTTTTTATAAGCATTGGTGATACCTTCTTCAAATTGATCTTTTGTTATTCTTGGATGAGTAATATTGACATCAAATACCGTATAATTTTCCCAATCGGTATCCAGTATTCTGTTTTCCGAGAGAAGTTTTTTTCTAATTTCTGTACCCGGAAATGGTGTCAGGATACTTATTTGTGTGTTATATAAGATATTTTCAAACACAAATTCAGTAATTTTATCGAATACAGTTACATCGTCTTCGTCAAAGCCTGTAATAAATCCCCCCATAACACCAATACCATACGATTGGATTTTTTTAATATGTTCAGGTAATTGAAGTAGGTATTTCTTCTTTTTGTTATTCCTGTCGATCCCTTCTAAGTTAGTTTCAGAAAGACTCTCTATACCTACAAAGAGAAATGTACAACCGCTTTTTCTAATTAAAGTTAATAGTTCATCATCTTCGGCTATTGAAATATCTGATTGAGCCCTATAGCGAATTTTATAGGGAACTATTCTTTGTAATAATTCTTTTGCATACCTTCTGTTAACAAACATATTGTCATCTGAAAAAATTATTCTTGAATCGGGATAAAGGTCTATTAAACATTCTATTTCTGCTATTACATGTTCAATTGCTTTAACTCTGTATTTATTGCCATAGACTTTTGATGCTGCACAAAAAATACAGTTAAACGGGCATCCCCTTGTAGTTTGTATCCAATGATATTCATAATTCTTGTTTTTCAATAACTCGTATCTTGGAATTGGAAGTTTGGATAAATCAACCAATTGAGCAGATTTATAATAGGGTTTTAGGCCTTTATTGTAAGCATCGAACAATATTTCTTTCCATAAGTTTTCCGCTTCACCAATAACAACACTATCGGCATGTGTTTTGGTTTCCTCAGGTGACACGGTGGCATGTATACCGCCAATTATAACTGCAACAGACTGTTTTCTCCATTCATCGGCGATTTGATATGCCCGTGTGGCCTGCTGTGTCATGCAGGTAATGCCCACGAGATCGTATCTCTCTGAGAAATTTATTACTTCAACATTTTCATCAATAATTTTCACTTTATGTTCCCTTGGTGTAAGGGCTGCCAGGATACATAACGCTACGCTTATACCCGACCATTCTTCGCGGTAGGTCTCTGTGTAATCAGATTGGTTCCAGAATTCTGCCAACTTCTTGTTTTTACCCATAAATACTGATTTGGGAGAAACTAATGCTATTTTCATAATCGTTGTTATGTTTCTATTCAAAAATCCAAACCCTGGGTAAGAGAGCATTATTTATTTTTTCATTACACCAATTCTTAAAGGCATTTTGCTCCTTTAATGACGAATTTTTCAGTTTTACTCTTGATCCGACAATCTGACCCTGTAACAATGATTCCTCACTAAATACCTGTGCATCAAGTACATTTTTATTCACTTTTATCATCCGTTCCAGCTTTTTAGGGTATACTTTAACTCCTGCCACATTTATCATAGATTTTTTTAAGCCACAGAAATAAATAAAATCCTCTTTGTCTTTTTTACCATAATCTCCTGTATGCAACCAGCCATTTTTTATCACTTGTTCTGTGGCTTTTTGTTTATTAAAATATCCCTTGAATACCAAATCGCCCTTTATACATATTTCACCTATTTTATCGGGAGCACATTCATTTAAGTCTTCATCGAAAATCCTTATATCAGAATAAGCCAGTGGCTTGCCAACACTATCAACATTTGGGGCTTCTTCGGCAAAATTGAATGTACAGGCAGGCGAAGTTTCTGTCAGGCCATAACCTTCGTGTATTATTTTATTTGTTTTTTTTTGGAATGTATCAAAAATAAAGGGTTTCAATTTGGTGCCTCCCGATATGCACATTTTTACATTTTTAAAGAGGTATTCAATTCCTTCATATTTGCTGATAATGTAATATATTGATGGCACTGAATAAAAATGTGTTACCTGATATTGTTTAGTATTATTTAAAGTATCCTGGATTTTTAACATATTTAACTCGGAAATTATAGCCGAACCTCCCGACATGGTTGAAACCAAAACCCCTAAAACCAAGCCATACAGATGCGAAAAAGGCAATAGCGAATAAATGACAGAAGTTGTATTCAGGTGATTGGCCTGCATTATCGTATTCACCTCTGTAGAAATGTTTTTCCAGGTTAGCATGGCCCCTTTGGAATATCCGTCTTCAGCATTAGTATATGCCACCATGCAAACATCTTTTAAATCGGATCTGATTATAAAAGCACGATTATCGTTCCTGAAAATAAATTCCTCATCATAGTTGAAGTTAGTGGTTGAGTTGTTTAAAAATATCAACACAGCCGGATTAATATCTTCAATTACTTCTACCACTTCCATCTCACGCCATTCCGGATCGAGAATGGCAACAATCTTACCGGCTCGCAAAATGGCATAATAAGCAATAAGGGTTTTAATATGATTGTATGCTGTTAGCAAAATAAAGGGCGAAGTTGAATTGAGATTGGACTGCAAGAATTTTGCCAGGTTATCTATTGCGGCATTGATGGTTTTGCAGTCGTACTTATTCCCTCTGAAATAAATATATCGGAAATTCAGTATTCCGAAAGGCATACTTGACATGGTACTCTGTTTTAAATTTAAATAAAGTATTATGTAAAATCAAACAGAGTGTTGTCTTTTAGCCAATTGTTCCTGTAATATTGTAATGAATGCACCGCTCGATCTGACTGTCATAATACTAAGTGGTAATTCAATATCGAACTCTTTTTCAAGCCCAGCAATTAGCTCAACTATTTGAATGGAATCAAGACATAACTGGGATTTTAGATCAGCGGTTAAATCAATTCTGTCATAATCCCGGCCTGTGACTTTTTTTAAAACCCTGAAAACACGGGTTTTTGTTTCATTGTCCATAATACAAGTAATTATAAAATAAAAAAACCAGCCTAATTCTTTGGATGGCCAGGTAGTAGGTTGTGTCATGCTGACATTACGAGGTAAATATAACTAAACTTTAAGGAATTATATAACCTCTATCTGTAAATAATATAAACTTGTTATTTATAAATTGTTCAAACCTTATGCTCATTCTGATAGTACATATTATCAATAATATGCACTGAATCAAGATTTACTAGTTGAATTAATAGTACGACGAATACTTCTTAGTTTGTCTGTAATTACAACCAACATTGCCATTCCCAGGGCAGTAAGATTCAAATTTCTCTCAATAATTAAACTGGCAATAATTCCGATCGCAACCAGGGTAATTGTAAACAATAAGATTAATTGATTCAGTTTGGTCCGCTTTACCTGTAATTTCGGGTACTTGACAAATGCAACAATAAGAAGTAATGGATTTAACCATAGCAAATCGACATTATACCTGAAGATAAAATGGTCGGAGAAAATCCAGAGATAACTGAGCAAAAGAGAAGTCAATCCTGTTATAAACAGTATCAGATTTCCAATCTGGCATAATAAGGGACGAAAGTACGAATCGACCATAAATGAAATTAATGACAGAATAAAAAGAGGCCATAAAATAATTGATGGTGTAAGCTTCTTTATTCTGGTTGCCTGATAATTCTTTACGTGAACGATATCGTTTCGGGATAGCCGGACCGGTACTTTGTTATCTTTTAACTTATAGTTTTTAATGATCAGGTGAAGGTAATCGGGTAAAAAAGCGGGCTCAGTAAATCGTGCAACTTTATCAGCCGATGTTCCCATAAGCAAATCAATTCCCATGTGAATCCAGGGTCGAGGTCTTAGGTATGGATCAAGCAATTGACGGTATTTTAGTTCAGGCAATACTTGCGGACTTAACATCAGTGTATCGGTGATACAAGAATTCAGTAAATGGATAATACGCGTAGCACAATTATCGTAAAAGAAGTCATACCGATAATCCCTGTTCTCCGGTAACAGGTTGTTTTCCAGAAAAGCTCTGATTTGTATTTTTTCATTGCTGTCAAGTATCAATGGCGTTTCAACCATCGAACGATTTTCGAATATTATACTTTGCTTTACGCGCTCGAACGATGCCCGGGAAAGTGAATAAACCAGTTTACCTTCTAGAAATTTCAGATAGAATCCGGGTTGTTCGAAATTGAAGGTTCCATAATTATAGACAAAATCTTCGCCGGTTAGGGGATTATGAATTCGAATAGCGCTATGGCCGAATATGGAATATATCTTTTCGCCGGGAGAATATGTAAGTAAAGAAATCTGTACATCATTGAAAGCTTCGTTGGACAATTCTTTCGCGTTTACCTCCTGAGTCAGGAAGCAAATCAGGATTACAACTGCAAATGCATATTTTTTATACAGCATAAAGCGATCTGGAGAAAAATCAGACAAGCCGTTTAACGAAAACCATATACAGGATTATTGATTTCAAATTCGCCGGCAGAAAAAACAGGATTGATTCTGATGTTCGTATACATATATTCTTCGAATGAACCTTTATCATCGTACACTTTCACTCCAACAGGAAGAAGTTTTTCTTTATCGACATAAATAATGATTTGCCTTGCATAATCTGTGGGAACTTTAATTTTCATACCGGCCCTGAAATCATCGAATGAATGCAGATGCGGATTATTCTCGAAGATCATATAATCGCATACTTTTATCTTCCGTGAAAGTATTTCAAGGTTTTCGCCCTCTTTTATGATATAATCAGCAAAACCGAAACACGGATTTTCAAAGACTATTTTATAACAGGTTATATCGAAATATTTAACCAGGCCTTCGTTATGCCACACTGAAGTATTCTCCTCGGGATATTTTCTGTATAAGTATTCAACTACTTCCAGAAGGTATGTAAAACCAGCCTTGAATATGGAGTGATGACTTTCTTTTCGCATCATGTTACCTGTCGGGTCTAGCCGGAGTAATGAAAAAGCAATAGAATTTCTGTTGAGCAGGGCCTTATCGCCCGTGACCTTCCTGTTATAAAGTATCTCCAATCCCTTATTCGGATAATATTGTTTTAAATAGATCTGATAGGGTTCGAAAATGATCTTAAAATCAGTTTTTTTCTGAATGTTATCGTTCCCGATCCTTTCCTTCATGAGAACTGTATAACTTAAGGTTTTGATTTTTTTATTTGTTTCGAAAACCTGACGTAAGATAGTCGCAGCCTGTACAGGTTCTGCAGCATGAATTAAAAGAATATTCGGACAGATTGAAATGAAAAGAAAGAGATAAAAGTATACGAGAAATTTACAATTTCCTTTTTCCATTAACCTTGAGCACTTTTCTCGAGCTTGTTGTTTACAGTTTCCCAGTTAATTATGCTCCAGAATGCATCAACATAGTCGGCCCGCCGGTTTTGATATTTTAAATAATATGCATGTTCCCATACATCAAGACAAAGTAAGGGGAATCCCTTCTTTTCAGCAGGTAATATATCCATAATCGGATTATCCTGGTTCGAAGTAGTAACTACTTTTAGCACTCCATTCTGAAGGATAAGCCATGTCCACCCCGAACCAAACAGTGTTTTTGCTGCAGTACTGAATTCATTTCTGAAATTTTCAAACGAACCGAAATCCCTGTCAATAAGGGTAGCAATTTGGCCTGTCGGAGTTCCGCCACCATCGGGCGACATGCATTTCCAGAACATCTTGTGGTTAAGATAACCACCTCCGTTATTAATAATGGCTTCAGTATACTTTGAAGCATCAGCAAGTATGCTACGGACATTTTCAGCAATAACTCCCGATTCCTTTAATGCTTCATTAAATTTAGTTGTGTATGTTGCATGATGTTTAGTATAATGTAATTCCATGGTTTCCTTATCGATATAAGGTTCCAACGCATCAAAAGCATATGGAAGTTCGGGAAGTTTGAATTCCTTTTGATCCCTGAAAACGTTCAGCCTGTTCCTGCCAAACGCCGGTAAAGCTATTAATCCCAACGATCCGATCACCCCGGTCTTTAAAAATTCCCTTTTATTCATTATGAAAAATTCAGCAACTCAAACAGATAACAAACTTAACATTTTTTTGTTTAAGGCGAAAACTAATCAAGTCAACCTTTTAATTAATTCAGGGATCGTAAGCGATTTCTTCTTGCCGGAAAGCATATTTTTTAAAGTATATTTTCCAGATTTAATCTCATCTTCACCAACAAGAAGGATGAATGGAATATTTTTTCTTTCAGCATATGTGATTTGCTTCTGTCGTTTTTTAACAGGATCAGGAAATAGTTCAGCCCTGATACCTGCCTTCCGGAGTTTTTTAAGAATTTTTAAACAAACTAGTTGCTCTTTTTCTCCGAAATTAACCAACATCACTTGTGATGATGGTGAAATTTCATCAGGAAAACCTTTGAGTTCATTCAGAACATCATAAATCCTGTCGGCTCCAAAGGAAATACCAACTCCGGATACACCCGGCATACCAAAAATTCCTGTCAGATCGTCATATCGTCCTCCCCCGCAAATACTGCCCATTTCAATATTATTGGCTTTAACTTCTATTATAGTTCCAGTGTAGTAATTCAAACCCCGGGCAAGGGTAAAATCAAGTTCAATTTTAACTTTGAATTGTATAGCACGCAAGAGTTTTAGTAATTTTTCTGTCTCAACAATGCCAGAATTCCCGATAGCAGAGTTTAACAACCAACTTTTAAGTAATCCCAATTTTTGTTGGATGGTAAATTCTGA
>Ga0299912_10001224_pt1 | contig 20746 bp, 15 predicted proteins | sample RVTome_2_FD_207667 | JGI IMG/M metagenome (GOLD analysis project Ga0299912, IMG submission 207667) | Soil microbial communities from uranium-contaminated site in the Upper Colorado River Basin, Wyoming, United States - RVT95D214 (version 2) ... | reverse complement strand
CCGCCGGGCACGGGCAAGACCACGCTGGCGCGCATGATCGCCAAGCGCGCCGCCGCCGAGTTCATCGCCATCTCCGCGGTGCTCTCCGGCGTGAAGGACATCCGCGCTGCCATCGACACCGCCCAGCGCTTGCGCCGCGAACAAGGCCGGGCCACGGTGTTATTCGTGGACGAGGTGCACCGTTTCAACAAGGCGCAGCAGGACGCCTTCCTGCCCTTCGTGGAAGACGGCACCGTCACTTTCATCGGCGCCACCACCGAGAATCCCTCGTTCGAATTGAACAACGCGCTGTTGTCGCGGGCGCGGGTGTACGTGTTGAAGTCGCTCTCGGCGGAAGAACTGCGCACCGTCATCGACCATGCGCTGGCAGACAAAGAACGTGGCCTCGGCGCCCGCGCGTTGGAATTCCCCGCGGCCCAGCGCGATTTACTGGCGCAGGCCGCGGACGGCGACGCACGCCGCGCACTCAATCTCTTGGAGATCGCCGCCGACCTGGCCGAGCAGGGCTCCGACGGCCACGAGCACATCAGCGAGGCCTTGTTGAAGGAAGTGCTGGCCGGCGGCGTGCGCCGCTTCGACAAGGGCGGCGAAGCCTTCTACGATCAAATCTCCGCGCTGCACAAATCGGTGCGCGGCTCCAATCCCAACGCGGCGTTGTATTGGATGGCGCGCATGTTGGATGGCGGCGTCGATGCGCTCTATGTCGCGCGGCGCGTGGTGCGCATGGCCACCGAGGACATCGGCATCGCCGACCCGCGCGCCCTGCAACTGGCGCTCAACGCCTGGGACGTGCAGGAGCGTCTCGGCAGCCCCGAGGGCGAGTTGGCCATCGCGCAGGCCGTGGTCTACATGGCCTGCGCGCCGAAGAGTAACGCGGTGTATACCGCCCTCGGTGCCGCCATGCGCGAGGCCAAAGAATCCGGCTCGCTGGAAGTGCCGTTGCACCTGCGCAACGCGCCGACGAAATTGATGAAGGAACTCGATTACGGCAAGGCCTATCGCTACGCCCACGACGAGCCGGAAGGTTACGCCGCCGGGGAGAAATACTTCCCGGAGGAATTGGGCGAGCGGGTATACTATCGCCCCGTCGATCGCGGTCTGGAAGGCAAAATCCGCGAGCGGCTGGCGCATTTGCGCGACCTGGACCGGGCTTGGCGGAAAACCCATGACGACAGCGACTAGCACAACAACCAGCACAACCCTCAGCACAACAAAGAGTAGGTTGACGTGATGCAGACGCTCGCCATCGCCGGCGGCGGCGCGGTCGGCGCCCTGCTACGCTTCTGGATGTCTAACGGCGTGTATGCGCTCCTGGGCCGCAGCTTTCCTTACGGCACCCTCGCCGTCAATCTGACGGGTTCGCTGCTGATGGGCATACTCTACGTTCTGCTGCTGGAAAAACTGGCGCTGGGGCCGATGGCGCGCGCCGCGCTGCTGGTGGGCTTGCTCGGCGCCTTCACCACTTTCTCCACCTTCACCATGGAGACCATCAACCTGGTGGAAGCGGGCGAGATGATGCGGGCCGTATTGAACGTGGCGCTGAGCGTGGCGCTGTGCATCGGCGCGACCTGGGTGGGCGTGCTTGCGGGGAGAACGTTATGAAGACCATCGACGTCATCGTGGTACGGGTCTACCTCACCGAGGCCGAGGCCCATTTGGAGACGCTCATGAAGCGCCTCAACGACTGGCACAAGGTGCGCGGCGTCACCGTGTTTCGCGGCATCGCCGGTTTCGGCAAGTCCGGCGCCATTCACTCCTCCACCTTGCTGGACCTGTCGCTGAACCTGCCGGTGGTGGTGGAATTTTTCGACACGCCGGACAAGGCCGGTGAGATGATCGACTATCTGTATAACCTGGTGGGCCCCGGCCACATCGTCAGTTGGAAGGCAGAGCTCACCGTTGAAGAGGAAGGCGAGTAGATCATGCTGGACCCGAAACTGTTTCGCACCGAACTCATTGCTACCGCGGAAAAGCTCGCCCGTCGCGGTTTTCAGTTAGACACGCAACGCCTGGCCGAGCTGGAGGAAGAGCGCAAGCAATTGCAGGTGCGCACCCAGGATCTGCAAAGCCTGCGCAACAACAGCGCCAAGGCCATCGGCCGCGCCAAGGCCAGCGGCGAGGACACCGCGCCCATGCTGGCGGCGGTGGCGGACCTCGGCGACAAACTCAAGGCCGCCGAGACGCGGCTGGTGGAAGTGCAGGCGGCCTTGGATGAAATTCTCCTCGGCGTGCCCAACATCCCCCACGCCAGCGTACCGCTCGGCATCGACGAGAACGACAACCAGCAGGTGCGCCGCTGGGGCGAGCCGCGCGATTTTTCTGTCGAGCCCAAACCCTTCGAGCCCAAGGATCACGTCGACCTCGGCGCCGCCCTCAGGCAGATGGATTTTGAGACCGCGGCCAAGATCACCGGCAGCCGCTTCAGTCTGCTGAGCGGGCCGTTGGCGCGCCTGCACCGCGCGCTCATCCAGTTCATGTTAGACACGCACACCGCCGAGCACGGCTACACCGAGACCTACGTGCCCTACCTGGTGAACGCCGACAGCCTGCGCGGCACCGGCCAGTTGCCCAAATTCGCCGCCGATCTGTTTCATCTGGGCGAGAGCGGCTACTACCTCATCCCCACCGCCGAGGTGCCGGTCACCAACATCGTGCGCGACACCATCATCGAGCCGGACTCCATGCCGCGCAAATACGTGGCGCACACGCCGTGTTTCCGCAGCGAAGCGGGCGCCGCCGGCAAGGACACCCGCGGCATGATCCGCCAGCATCAGTTCGAGAAAGTGGAGCTGGTGCAGGTCGTGCGCCCGGAGGATTCCTACGCGGCGCTGGAAGAGCTCACCGGCCACGCCGAGAAGATTTTGCAACGCCTGGATTTGCCCTACCGCGTCATGGCCCTGTGCAGCGCCGACATGGGTTTTTCCGCGGCCAAGACCTATGATTTGGAAGTGTGGCTGCCGGGGCAGAAGAAGTACCGCGAGATTTCCTCCTGCTCCAATTTCGAGGATTTTCAGGCGCGGCGCATGCTGGCGCGCTGGCGTGATCCGGAGAGCGGCAAGCCGCAACTGGTCCACACCCTGAACGGCTCCGGCCTCGCCGTTGGCCGCACCCTGGTGGCGGTGATGGAAAACTATCAAAACGCCGACGGCTCCATCACCGTGCCCGGCGCGCTGCGGCCGTACATGGGCGGGATTGAACAGATTAAGTGCTAAGTGCTGAGTAAAGGCCACTCAGCATTTTGTACTCAGCACTCAGCACTTAGCACTCAGCACTCAGCACTAAGGTTTAGACCATGCAATATTTCCCCGTATTTTTCGATATCAACGGCAAGCGTTGCCTCGTGGTGGGCGGCGGCGATGTGGCGGCGCGCAAGGTGTCGTTGCTGTTTCGCGCTGGGGCCAAGGTCACGGTGGTGTCGCCGGAGTTGTGCGAGAGCCTGCGAGGGCGGCTGGCCGCCGGCGAAATCGAACACGTGGCGCGGCGTTTCGAAGATGCCGATCTGGAGGGCCACACGTTGGTGGTGGCGGCCACCGACGACGAGGCGGTGAATCGCCGCGTCTCCGAATTGGCGCACGCGCGCAATCTGCCGGTGAACGTGGTGGACCAACCAGAATTGTGCAGCTTCATCGTGCCTTCTATCATCGACCGCTCGCCGGTGCAGGTGGCGGTGTCCACCGGTGGCGCTTCGCCGGTGCTGGCGCGCCTGTTGCGTGCGCGGCTGGAGACGTTGATCCCCGCCGCTTACGGCCATCTCGCCACACTCATGGAGGAATTCCGCGAGGCGGTGAAGGAAAAAGTCGCCCCGGAGAAGCGCCGGCGCTTCTGGGAAAACGTCGCCCAGGGCAGCATCGCCGAGATGGTGTTCGCGGGCAAGGAAGAGGCGGCGCGCGAGGCCATGCACGCGGCGGTGGACGAGGCCATGGTCAGCGAGACGCCGCGCGGCGAGGTGTATCTCGTCGGCGCCGGGCCGGGCGATCCCGACCTGCTGACCTTCCGCGCCCTGCGTCTGCTGCAACAGGCGGACGTGATCGTCTACGACCGTCTGGTGTCGCAGGAAATTCTCGACATGGCGCGCCGCGACGCGGACCTGGTGTATGTCGGCAAGGAGCGCGACAAGCATACGCTGCCGCAGGAAGACATCAATTTGCTGTTAGCCCGGGTGGCCAAGAAGGGCAAGCGGGTGCTGCGCCTCAAAGGCGGCGACCCGTTCATCTTCGGCCGTGGTGGCGAGGAGATCGAAACCCTGATGGAAGAGGGCGTGGATTTTCAGATCGTGCCGGGCATCACCGCCGCGGCGGGCGCCGCGTCCTATGCGGGCATTCCGCTCACTCACCGTGACTATGCCCAGTCGGTGACTTTCGTCACCGGCCATCTCAAAGACGGCACCATGAACCTCAACTGGAAGGCGCTGGCCCAGCCGCATCAAACCTTGGTGGTGTACATGGGGTTGCTGGGCGTGAAGAATCTCTGCGCCAAGCTTGTGGAGCACGGCCTGCCGGCGACGACGCCCATCGCCTTGGTGCAGAAGGCGACCACGCGTGAGCAGAAGGTGGTTGTCGGCACTTTGGCCACCATGCCTGAACTCGTGGAGCAGACCACCATCAAACCGCCGACGCTGATCATCGTCGGCGAAGTGGTGAAGCTGCACGAGAAACTGGCGTGGTTCAATAAAGGAAAGTGCTGAGTGCTGAGTGCTGAGTGCTAAGTGCTGAGTGCTGAGTGCTGAGTGCTGAGTGCTGAGTGCTGAGTGGTTTGTAGGGTGGATAAGCGCAGCGCATCCACCATTCCGTTATTCGGTGGATGCGCTGCGCTTATCCACCCTACATTCTAACCGCGCGTAGACAGCGCGTTCTTGAAGCCCTTGATGACCGAATCCAACGCGCGGTCGAACAAGGGCACATCCTCTACGAAAAAGGCGCGGCCCGCGTCGAAATCCCGCAGCAGTTCCTTGAAGGTGAGATCCGCCACCACTTTGTACTTGCGATCGACGAAGGTGAAGTCGCCGGTGAAGTCGCATTTCCAGGCCAGCTTGCCACGCACGCGCTGGTAGGTCTCAGGCTTGATGAACTCCACCCAGGTGCCCAGGGCCATGTCCTTGACCTCGTGGAAATAGTCGCTCTCCAGTTCATTCCAGCCGTCCCAGTCCATGGCCTGCTCCGAGGCCAACACGATCTCTTCGATGGACACGTTGCCCAAGGCCTCGGCGGGGGATGCCGTCTCGGCGTCGCTGTGACGGGCCATGCCGTAGAACTCGTCGTCGGAGACGAAGTCCTCTTCCAGGCCCTCTATTTGCGGTTCGACCTGTTGCGGTTTGCTCTGTTGTGGTTCGAGGCGCGGAGCCGGGGCCGGCTGTCTGGCGATCTCCGACACGCCGCCGCGCAGGCTGGCCAGGTGCAGTTTTTCCAGTTCTTCGAAGATGCGTTGGGTGACGTCGCGGTCGTAGGCGATGAGAGTCAGGCCGTCGCGCAGGCCGTTGAGCACGCGCGGGATGATCTTCACCAGGCGCTGACGTTCGCTCACCACCAGCTTGGGCTGCACGCTCCAGATGAGATCGTCGGCCACCTGCAAAGCCGTGTCCCAGGCGGCGCCTTTGTCGCCGTCGCGCAGAAAGACGTGGGTGAGCACGTCCTTCCAGGCGTCCACCAGCAGGGCGCGGATGAACGGCGGTACGGTGTTGTTTTGCACGCGCTTTTGAATCTCGGCGGCCACGCGCTCCTTCGATTGCGCCAGCATTTCTTCGGCGAGGCGGTTGGCCTCGCGCTCTTCTTCCACGAAGCGGGTGAATTCGCCGAGCAGAGAGTCGAACAGCGAGGTGTCGTCCTCGAATTCGTTGAGGACCCGGTCCACCACGTAGGCTACCATTCGGTAAGTGGCGTTTTCCTCGGGGGTTTCTTCGCCGATGCCGTCGCTGCCCGCATAGGCCAGTTCGTTGAGCAACTGGCGGGCGGGGTGGGTTTTTTTGGCGAAGAAGCTCTTGTCGAGGATGGCGACCTTGAGCAGGGGAATCTGCAAGCGGGCAATCAGGGCCTTGATGTGATCGGACAGGCCGGGATCGTCGAGGATGAAGTCGAACAACATGCTGACGATGTCGATGGTGTCCGTGTCCGACTGTTCGAGGCGCTTGCTGCCGACGTCGCTGTGCTGGCGGCCGATTTCAGCGCTCAGGCTGGCCTTGATGAAATTCGCGCTGGGCTGGCTATGGTCCTGGTAATGGGGCAGGTCGGTGTTGGCCTGTAGATTGGACAGGGCGCCCAAAATATCCTGCGGGGCGAAGTAGAGGGTTGCGGCGCCGCCAACCGCGCCGCTCATCCCCGCGGGCGCGGGCGCGGGCGCGCCGCCGCCGAAGCCGGTGCCCCCGGTGCTCATTGCTCCGCCCATCGCGCCGATGCCTGTTCTGCCACCTACGCCTGCACCACGCTGGACGGACAGCATGTGTTGCAGGGATTCAAAAACTCCCTGCGGCTGTGCCGGGTCGACGGGGTAACCCACCGACGTGTCCATGCCCTGCGGTTGAATGTCGCCCGCCGCGGTATCGGGGCGCATGTGCGCTGCCGCCAGCCCGACGTCCGGCGATTTCTGGATGGTGTGCTTGATGCGCGGCAGCACCCCGGCGGCGACGAGGTCCGCGTTGATGGTGTCGTACATGGGGCCGAGCTGCTGGGCCACGTGTTTGTCGAACAGCTTGTAGATGACGAGCCGGACCTTGATGTCCGTGTCGAAGCGCTCGACGGCCCGGGCAAAGGCCTCGCAGAAGACGGCGGGGCGCAGCGGGTTATTTTCCTTGCTGATGTCCATCTCATCGATGAGGAAATTGAGGCGCGCCGTGAGCCCGAACAGAGCCTCCCGGTATAGGCCGTCGGCATGTTCGGCCATGGTGGTAAAGGCCAGCGTCTCCTCCAGTTCCTCATCTCCCATCAGGCCGATGTGGTCGAGGGACGAGGTGTTGGCCGAGGCCGCGTTGAAGGCCGGGTTCTTTCCAAGCGAGAGTCCAAGCGAGAGTCCGAGCGACTGATTGAACAAGGTCTCCAGAAGCTGGTGATAGGCCTCGATGATTGCGTCTTTCTGTAGCCGGGCCTCGCGCATGGCATCGAAATAGGTGGCCTGAATCTGGTTGTTTTCCGCCTTTTCCGCCAGGGTGAACAGGCTGTCATCCACCTTGGAAAATAACTCCGGCAGCAGTTTCTTCAGGTGATGCTTGGCGGTGCGCTGCGCCGAGATCACCAATTGCGACAGGGCAAATGGCGGCTCCGTGCGGGGAGGGCGCCGGTTGGGGTCGAAATCAATAATGTTGCGGTGTATCGCCATGGCAGGTACTCGAATGGGCGCTGATGGCCTGTGTATCGGCTTTGGGGAAATAGTAGTGATGCCATGAAGGGGAAACTGTGAACGCCATACCGCGGCTGATGAGACGGCCGTCACAGATTCAGGAATCGCTATCGTGTGGCTGGCCGCGGCAACGGGGATATGGCGGGAAGGAACCCCATAGTGCGGAAGGCGCCCAATAGCGCTCAACAATAACCCGCAATAGTGACGGTGGACGCCTGCAAAAAGCCCGTCGGATGTGGAGGGTATTGGGTGTGTGTGGTAAGCTGCGCGCCCGTTACTCGCGGTTAGCGAGTAGCTTTCCGGGACGTCTCCGGGCTCCTCCAGACAGAGATGTCATGGGCAGGAGGCCCTCCCGAACCAACTGGAAAAAGATATCGGATTGCTTGAACCTCGGGTGTTATGGGCTATATTTTCACTCAGTTATCGGTGCATATCTTTCAGCAATGGAGAAGCGCCTTTGTCTAGTAATAAATGGTCTAGTGATAAATGGTCCAGCGATAAAAGGTCTGGTGATAAAAGGTCTGGTGATAAAAGGTCCAGTGACAAACCGCCCACCGATAAAGGCCAACCCAGTGCGCTGCCGAGGTCATGGATCGTACCCATCCGACTAGGCATCTATTCCATGTTGGCGGCGTGTTCTGCGTATATCTACTTCAATTTAGGCGAATTGGAGTTTACGCACTACCTGGTGATCGTCTCCATCGTGGCGGTATTGGCCATGGCCTTATTGGACTGTCGCATGAGCGATGATTATTGGCGTAAACAGGAAGCTCAAGAAAAGTCCGACAAAAGCCGCTGATACCGGAATCGTGCGGGTGGCGCAGTGTGACGACGCTCCGCACTCCTCAATTTTCTAACTTTGTAAAGGAACCTTACTGGCTATGGTCAAGAAACAGAAAACTGCAAGCAGCGTTAGCGCAACGAAAGGCGCAACGAAAGGCGCCACGAAAACCGCGGCGAAAAAACAGAAGGGGCTGGGCCTCACCTATATCACGCGCATGGATCACGGAAACACACACGGCTGGTGGGTCCGCGTCTACAAGGCCTCCAAGCCGGTGGAATCCAAGCTGTTTTCCGACGGCGTCCACGGCGGCAAGGAAAAGGCCAAGCGCATGGCGCAGGAACACCGCGACGCGATCGTGGAGAAGCACAAGATCGTCCCCGTGCATCTGCGCAAGACCCATGAGCACAGCGTGGATCGGCGTTCCTCCAGCGGCATGGTGGGCGTGACCCTTTCCGTGGCAGACAAGGCGGGCAGTCTGCGAGTGCATTGGAGCGCGCGTTTCATGGAAAAAGGCCGGCAGCGCAATGTCTCGTTCTCGGTGCGCAAGTACGGTTACGAGGGCGCCTACCGCAAGGCGCTGAAGACCCGCTGCGAGGCCATCGGCAACGCCCTTCCGCGTGGACTCACTCCCCCAAAGCCCTCCAGCACGCTGCAACGCTGGATGAAGACCGAGGGCATCAATCCGGCTGCCAATCGCGTTGCCGATTGATTGGCGGCGGGCGTTGCGCCCGCTGTCGATGATGTCTGCCGCGGTGTCTATTTCTGCACTCGTCATAGTGCTGGCCGCCCTGCTGGGCGGCGGCACCGTGCTGGCCGCGTCGACGGATGCGGAAATGGACGCGGGCATGGCCGCGGTCGAAAAGGGTGATTACCCGGTCGCCGTAAAAATCTTCGAGACGCTGGCTAAGGCGGGCGAGGCCGAGGCTCAATACAATCTCGCCATGTTGTACCGCGGCGGAAAGGGGCTGCCCAAGGATGCGGCGCAAAGTGCCCTATGGTTTCGCCGCGCGGCGGAACAGGGTCTGGTCGCCGCGCAATATCAATTGGGTTATCTGTACGACACCGGCGAAGGACTCGCGCAAAGCGATCACGACGCCTTCGTCTGGTATCGCAAGGCCGCCGAGCAAGGCCACGCCGGGGCGCAGGTCAACCTGGGCGTGATGTACGCCAACGGCGCCGGCGTCGGGCAGGACCTCAAGCTGGCCTATGTGTGGTTCAACCTCGCTTCTGCGCAAGGTTCCGGCGTCGCCTTTCAGAACAAGCAGGTGCTGGCCGAGGTCATGACGGCGGAGGAACTTGAAGCTCTCCTGGCGCTGACACGCGAGTATTTTCAGAAGTATGTCCAGCCGTTTCAGCAACCTACCCAACCCTATTCCGCTCCCCATTAGCCCGAGGTTCGTTACGGGAAGCCGGCATGGTCTTTAACCGCTTTTCGCTCCGCGCAAACCTGGCATCCGGCATCATCATCATGGCGGTGTTGGGCGTGGTGCTGGCGGTGGTCGTCACCGGCGTCTACCGCCGCTTCGCCGTCGACAGCCAGCGCAGCGCCTTCGAACAAATCATCGCCCTGCGCGTCGATGACCTGCTGGAAGAACTCGGCACGCGCTCTCATGACTTGGGGCAGGCCATACAAAGCGAAAAGGGCTTTCGGCGGCTGCTCAACGCCAAGGATCAGGCGGTCCTGGAACAACATCTCGCCTCCCAGTTCCATCAATATTTCGTCACCGCGGGCATCATCAAACTGGAAAGCCTCGCGGTGTATGACCAGAATTTCGTCCTCATGGCGCGGACCTTGGCCTCCCATGCCCAGGCCGGGGCGAGTTGTCCCGGTCTGCAACGGCGCGCCCAGCAGCGCCAGGGCGCCGAGCGGCTGAAGACCATCTCCGCGCTGTGCCTGCGCGATGGCCGGCCCTACTTCAGCCTGTTGCTGCCAATCGGCGGGCTGCGCGCCGTAGGCTATCTGGAAGTAGTGGCGGACCCCGTTTACAGCCTGCGCGCGGTGGAAACGGATCTGGGCATGCCGTTGCGAATGCGTTACGTCAGCGGCGTAACCGCCTATGAATCCGCCGATTGGCCACCCGCCGACGAAAAGACCAGCGATGTAGTGGCGAGGCATCGGTTGCTGGCCGAAGAAGGCGAGACCGTCCTTACGATTTCCCTGCTGCGGGACATGACTCAGTTCGAACAACAACTGGCCATGACGCGCAATACCCTGGTCGGCACGGTGGCCGGGCTGGCGCTGCTGTTCACCGCCCTGATGATGTTCCTGTTGAGCAAGACCGCGGTGCAGCCCCTGCGTCTGCTGGGCGAGCAGTTGAGCAATATCCGTCGCGACAAGAGCCAGCTCGGCAGGACGCTGGCCGTGCGCGGCAACAAGGAAATCCGTGTCCTGGCGCAAGGCTTCAACGCGATGACGGACGAGCTGAAGACCTTGTACGACACGCTCATCGCCCGCAACGATGAACTCAAATCCGAAATCGCCGAACGCCAACACGCCGAAGAAGAGCTAAAGAAACACCGCGATCATCTGGAGGAATTGGTGCAGCAGCGCACGGTGGACCTGGCCCTGGCGCGCGACGCGGCATTGGAGGCCAGCCAATCCAAGAGCCAGTTTCTGGCCAACATGAGCCATGAGTTACGCACGCCGCTCAACGCGGTGATCGGCTACAGCGAGCTGGCTATCGATGAGGCGCGAGAAAGAGGCGATCAAAATCTCCTCGCCGATCTCAAAAAGATTCACGCCGCCGGCAAGCATTTGTTGTCGCTCATCAGCGACATCCTCGATCTCACCAAGATCGAGGCCGGCAGGATGGATCTCTACGAGGAGTGGTTCGACGTTGCCGAATTGGTGAAGGACGTGGAGGCGACCATCCGTCCGCTGGTGGAGCAAAACGACAATCGTCTGGAAGTGCGCTGCGGCGGCGATATCGGTTCCATGTACGCGGACCTCACCAAGGTTCGCCAGACATTGTTCAACCTGCTCAGCAATGCCTGCAAATTCACTCAGGGGGGCGACATCACCCTGACCGTATGGCGCGAAGTCACGGACGGAATGGAGCAAGTATTCTTCGCCGTCAAGGACACGGGCATCGGCATGACGCAAGAGGACCAGCAAAAACTCTTCGAGGCCTTCGCTCAGGCGGACACCTCCACCACGCGCAAATATGGCGGCACCGGCCTGGGCCTGGTGATCAGTCTGCACTTCTGCCAGATGATGGGCGGCAACATCCATGTGGCCAGCGAGCCCGGCAAGGGATCGATATTTACCGTTATGCTGCCCGTCAAGAGCCCGGCGGATCGCGGTGGTCCGGAGCTGCCGGAGGGCAAGGGGCACCCCGTGCGTCATGCGGGAGTGGTCGCCGTCGGCAAGCGTTTTGCGCAGCATCGATTGAACAATGAGCCGGAACGCCGCAATCGGGTGAGCACCGTCCTGGTGATCGACGACGACCCCGCCGCGCGGCACATCATGTCCCACATGCTGACCCAGCAGGGTTTCGACGTGCAGATGGCGGGCAGCGGGGCGGAGGGCCTCAGCCTGGCGCGCGAGCTCAAACCGGCGGTCATCACCCTCGATGTGATGATGCCCGGCATGGACGGCTGGGCGGTGTTGCGCGAGCTGAAAAAAGATCGCGCATTGCGGGATGTTCCGGTGATCATGATTACCATGGTGGAGAATCGCAACATCGGCGCCGCCCTGGGGGCCGTGGACTATCTGTCCAAACCCGTCGACAAGGCGCGTCTCTACGAAGTGATTCATCACTGCGTGCGCAAGTCTTCTATCCATAATCCTAAAAACCTCAGTTGACCGCTTCTTGTACCTTGGAGAGTACGATGAATACAGCGTTTTTTTGCCTTCGATGACGTTCACCTTGATGGTGAGCGCGCTACGCACCCGAGTGCACGGTTTTCGAGTCGCCTAGCGGTGTTGCTCCTCGTTGCAGGGGGCGGCCATGCGCCTCGTTACGGATTCCATCCCTGGAATCCGCCCTGCGGGCCAGCCTTCGGCTGTTCAAATCCGCTCCCGGCGGATTTGTGCGCCTTGCCAGCCAACTCGAAAACCGCACACTCGGGCGCGTCCAACTGAGGTTTCTAGGATAATGCGACTTGAGGAGCCCGCATGAACGGAACATTGCATATCTATCCCGACGCGCAGCCGCTCACCGAAGCCCTGGCCGAGACCTGGGCGCGGATGGCCGTTGCGGCCATCGCCCGGCAAGGCGCTTTTTACGTGGCGCTGGCCGGTGGCTCCACGCCGCGGCAACTCTATGCGCGTCTTGCGCAGGAACCGTATCGCAGCAGCGTCGATTGGTCCGCGGTTCACATCTTCTTCGGCGACGAACGTTGTGTGCCCCGCGATCATGCCGACAGCAATTACCGTATGGCGCACGAGGCGCTGTTGGCTCACGTCCCCATTCCGGCCGCGCAGATCCATCCCATGTTCGATCCGGCGATGTCCCCCGGGCGGAATGCCGATGCCTACACCGCGCAACTGTTGGCCGCGTTGCCGCTCGACGAAAACGGCCTGCCGGTGTTCGATCTCGTGCTGCTCGGCATGGGCGAGGATGGCCATACCGCCTCGCTGTTTCCCGGCACCTCGCTATTGCAGGAAAACGAACGCATCGTGGCGGCTGCGTATGTCGAGAAGTTGCAGGCCTGGCGCGTGAGCCTGACCTTTCCGGCCATCAATTGCGCCCGTGCGGTGACGGTGACGGTGACGGGGGAGGCCAAGGCCGCTGTGCTCGAATCAGTGCTAACGGCGTCGGCGCTAACGGGGTCTGCGCTAACGAAAAGTAGCTCTGCTTATCCCATTCAACGTGTGGCGCCGCGCGGCGAGCTGCATTGGTTTTTGGACCAGGCAGCGGCGCAGCGCTTGCCGGAGAACCTTCGTAGATGATTTTGGCGGCCGACATCGGCGGCACCAAGACCCTGCTGCAACTGTCGCGCGCGGGCGCGGCAGGGTTAGAGGTGCTGCGCGAGCAACGCTTCGACAGCGAGGCCTATGCCGATTTCGAAAGTTTGCTGAACGAATTTCTCCAGGCCGCGCGCGCCGCAGGTATCACCGACATCACAGCCGCGTGCATCGCCGTCGCGGGGCCGGTGACCGGCGCGCAGGCCAAAGTCACCAACCTGCCCTGGCTCATTCGCGCCGATGTCCTTAAGCAGCGCTTTTCCATTCCGCGCCTGCGCCTCATCAACGATTTTCAGGCGGTGGGTTACGGCATCGATGCCATAACTGCAAATGATATGCTGGTGTTGCAGGCGGGGCGGCCTGAGGCGCGTGCGCCGCGCGCAGTCATCGGCGCTGGCACCGGGCTCGGCGAGGGCATCCTGGTTTGGCAACAGGACCACTACGAGGTCCTGCCTTCGGAAGGCGGGCATGTGGATTTCGCGCCCACCAGCGCCGTGCAACGCGATTTTCTCGCGCATATGTGCGAGCGCCAGGCGCGCCTGAGTTACGAAGAGGTGTTGTCCGGCAAGGGGCTGGTGAGTCTGTATCGCTTTTTCGTGCAGCGTCACGGCGCGACGCCGTTGGCGCTGGACTTCGATGCCGCCGCAGTATCGAACGCGGCGGAGCGGGGCGATGTGTCGGCCGAGCAAGCCGTGGAAATGTTCGTGCGCATCTACGGCGCGCAGGCCGGTAATCTCGCGCTCACGAGTCTCGCCGCGGGCGGAGTATATGTTGCGGGCGGTATCGCGCCGCGCATCCGCGAACGCATGACAGACGGCACTTTCATCGCGGCCTTCTGCGACAAGGGCGCCATGAAATCCTTGCTCACTCACTATCCCGTGGCGCTGATCCTCGATACCACTATCGGCCTCAAGGGCGCGGCATTGGTGGCGCAACGTCTTCTGGTTTGACGATTCCTCTGGGGCGCCATTCTTGACTATACTCACCGCAGCCCGAATGCGAAGTATCGGTAACCAAAACCGCTACAAGGAAACGACAATGAATCTAACTCGAATTCGCACCATCGCCATTCAGAAAGGCATCAAGCCCGGCAAGCTGAACAAGACCGATCTCATCCACACCATCCAGCGCGCCGAAGGCCTGTTCGACTGTTACGCCACGGCTTGTCAAGGCATCTGCGATCAACTGGCCTGTGTCTGGCGCGAAGATTGTTTCGAGGAAGCGAAGAAAGTCAGTAGCTAGTGTGTAGTGCGTAGGGTGGATAAGCGCAGCGCATCCACCTAAACTTCCGGAAGATGGTGGATGCGCTGCGCTTATCCACCCTACTGGCGTTTCGCCAACATCTCACCGTAAAGCTGGATATATTGCCCCGCGCTGGCGCGCCAATCGAAGTTCTGCGCCATGGCGTTTTTCATCACGGCGGTCCAGTCCTCGGGGCGGGAGTAGAGTTCCAAAATCCGTTCGAGGGTGTTCTGCAGCGCCTCCGTGGTCGGTTGCCGGAAGCAAAATCCGGTCGCGGTATTTTCCTGCAAGGTTTGTGCGTTGGTGTCGATTACCGTATCCGCTAGGCCGCCGACGGCGTGGACGATGGGCAGGGTGCCATAACGCAAACTATAGAGCTGATTGAGTCCGCAAGGTTCGAAACGCGACGGCATGAGAAAGGCGTCGCTGCCCGCTTCGACGCGATGGGCGAGGCCTTCGTTGTAACCGATCTTGACGGCGATCCGCTCCGGGTGTTTCTTGGCGGCGCGCAACAGGTCAGTTTCCAACTGCTTGGCGCCGCTGCCCAGCATCACCAGTTGCACCGGCCATCGGTCGATGTCCTGGATGAGACCCAGTATGAGATCGACGCCCTTCTGTTCCACCAACCGCCCCACCGAGCCCAACAGTAAATAGCCATCAAGCCGCGGCAGGCCGAATTCCTCCAGCAGGCCCGCTTTGTTGGCCTGTTTGTCTTGCGGGTGTTTGCTGTCGTAGCGCTTGACGAGGTGGCTGTCCGTGGCCGGATTCCATTCCTTGCCGTTGATGCCGTTGAGGATGCCGCGCAGCGCATTGCGGCGATGGTGCAGCAGGCCTTCGAGTCCGCAGCCGAATTCCGGCGTCTGAATCTCGCGTGCGTAGCCGGGGCTGACGGTGGTGAGGCGGTCGGCATACGTCAGGCCGCCTTTGATGAACGACAAGCGGCCGTGAAATTCCAGGCCGTGGTGCGACGACCACAGCGTCTCGGGCAGCGCCAGGTCGATGAAGGTCTGGCGCGGAAACAGCCCCTGGTATGACAGATTGTGGATGGTGAACACGGTGGCGGGGCGTTCGGTTTCCAGGCTGAGCAGCGCCGGGACCAGCCCGCTTTGCCAATCGTTGCAGTGCACCACCTCCGGCGCCCAACGCAGTCCGGCGCGGCCCAGGGCGACCGCAACCACGGCGCGCGCGAACAGGGCGAAGCGCTCGGCGTTGTCGGGCCAGTCTTTGCCGTCGGGTCCTTGATAGGGATTGCCCTCGCGTTCGAAGGCAGGCGCGTAATCCACCAGCCACACCGTGAGTTTGCTCTCCGGCATTTCACCTTCGAGCAACACGACTTCGCCCGGTGTGCCGGGGATGCGCAGGGCGGCGATGCGTTTGAGTTCGCCGAGCCTGGCCTTGGCCTCGGGGTAAGCGGGCAGCATGAGCCGCAGCGCGCAGTGTTGCGCCTTCAATGCCGCGGGCAGGCTGCCGCTGACATCGCCCAGGCCGCCGGTTTTGATGAGCGGATGGGCCTCGCTGGTGACGAACAGAATCTTGCTCATGGTCGTAAATTATTTGCGTCGCAATACGAGTCCGCCCAGCGGCGGCAGGGTGAGTTCTGCGGAAAAGGCTTGGTTCATCCACGGCAGTGGTTCGGCGCGCACCGGGCCGCCGTTGCCCACGTTGCTCCCGCCGTAAAACGTGGAATCGGAATTGAGCGCCACCTCGTATTCGCCGGGACTGGGCAGGCCGATGCGGTAGTGCTCGCGCACCACGGGCGTGAAGTTCAGGATCACCACCATGAAGCCGTTGTCGTCCTTGCGCAGATAGCTGATGACCGATTGCGCGGCGTCGTGGCAGTCAATCCACTCGAAGCCTTGCGGCTCGAAGTCGTAACGGTGCAGCGGGCCTCGATCGCGGTGCAGGCGGTTGAGGTCGCGCACCAAGGTCTTCACGCCGCCGTGCAACGCGTTATCCACTTCGAACCAATCCAGGCCCGCATCAAAATTCCATTCGCGGCCCTGGCCGAAGTCGCTGCCCATGAACAAAAGTTTTTTGCCGGGATAGGTGAACAGATAGGTGTAGAGCAGGCGCAGGTTGGCGAAGCGTTGCCACTCGTCGCCGGGCATCTTGCCGATCATGGAGCCTTTGCCGTGCACCACTTCGTCGTGCGAGAAGGGCAGCACGAAATTTTCCGTGAAGGCGTAGAGCAGGCCGAAGGTGAGCTGGTCGTGATGATAGTGACGATGCACCGGGTCTTTGTTCATGTATTGCAGCGTGTCGTGCATCCAGCCCATGTTCCACTTCATGGAAAAGCCGAGGCCGCCGAGCCAGGTGGGGCGTGTGACCTGCGGCCAGGCGGTGGATTCCTCGGCGATCATGAGGCAGCCGGGGAAGCGCTGTTGGGTCACGGTGTTGAGCTGGCGCAGGAAGTCGATGGCCTCCAGGTTTTCGTTGCCGCCGTGAACGTTGGGCAGCCACTCGCCGTGTTTACGCGAGTAATCGAGATAGAGCATGGAGGCCACGGCATCCACGCGCAGGCCGTCGATGTGGAACTCCTCTAACCAGAAAAGGGCGCTGGAGAGCAGGAAGTTCTTTACCTCGTTGCGGCCGTAGTTGTAGATCAGCGTGCCCCAGTCTTGATGTTCGCCGCGGCGCGGGTCGGCGTGTTCGTAGAGCGCGCTGCCGTCGAAGAAGGCTAGGCCGTGCGCGTCCTTGGGAAAGTGCGCGGGCACCCAATCGAGCAGCACGCCGATGCCGTGTTGGTGGCAGTGGTCCACGAAATAACGGAAATCGTCCGGCGCGCCGAAACGACTGGTCGGGGCGAAGTAGCCGGTGGTTTGATAGCCCCACGAGGCGTCGAGTGGGTGTTCGGTGACGGGCAAGAGCTGCACGTGCGTGTAGCCCATGTCGGCGACGTAAGCGACGAGCCGCTCGGCGAGTTCACGATAATTGAGAAAGCCGCCGCGCTCTGTGCGCGCCCATGAGCCGAGATGCGCTTCGTAGATGGAGAGTGGCGCGTGCAGCCAATCGCGTTGCGCGCGCGCGGCGAGCCACGTGTCGTCTTGCCAGGCGTATTCGCTTTTATCGACGACGCGGCTGGCTGTGCCGGGGCGCATTTCGAAGCTGCGGCCGTAGGGATCTGATTTGAGGTGCAGGTTCCCGCGGTGGTCGCGGATTTCGAATTTGTAATACGCATTCGTCGCCACGCCGGGGATGAACAACTCCCACACGCCGCTGCCGCCGCGCACGCGCATGGGGTGGCAACGGCCGTCCCAGCCGTTGAAGTCGCCGACCACGCTTACGCGTTCGGCGTTGGGCGCCCAGGTGGCGAACAACACGCCGTCGATGCCTTCCACGCGCAGGCGATGGGCGCCGAGAAACGCGTGGGCGTGCCAGTGTTTGCCCTCGCCGAAGAGATGCAGATCGAAGTCCGATAATTGCGGGGGTAAACAATAGGGGTCGGTGCGCCGATAATGTTGACCATGCGCATCGAGCCAGGAGACGTCATAGGGCTGCGGCAGCAGGCCGCGCGCTCCGCGCCACAAAAACAGGTCCGTGTTCTTGAAGCGCTGCATGGCCAAGCGGCCGTCGAGCATCACCTCCTGCGCGTGCGGCAGAAAAACGCGAACGATGTCTTCCTCCGCGTCCACCGGATGTCGTCCCAGCGTCTCGAAGGGATCGTGATGACGGGCTTCCAGGATGCGTTGGAATTGCGCTTTTTCTGCTGCGTCGGGGGCGAGTGAAGTGATCATTGTCTCGGGTGTTGATCGAAGAAATAATGCGGCGAAAAAAAGCGTAACCCGCTGGGTAAATTATTTTCACTAATGCTAACATCATAGAAGAGGGGGGGATGTTATGCACGCGAACTCTGCGGGCGCCTCTAAGAATCCGCTGAAGCCGCGATGGCTGCGTTGGGAATGCGCTCTAAATGCTCATGTACTGCTGTGTACACTGCGCTTTTTCGCGCATTCCCGCCTTGCCCTCGCGCCTTGATCGAATTCTCAGAAGCGCCCGGGTATCTCCCTGGCAAAATCGGGACGTTTTCCATTCGGGGCCATCGATATGAATGTTTATCAGACACCGCGTTTCGTCAGCCGTCTGACGCGCGACACGTTGGCCCTCATCATGGCCGGAGGGCGCGGTTCGAGGCTCAAACAACTTACGCAGTGGCATTCCAAACCCGCGATTCCTTTCGGCGGCAAATTCCGCATCATCGATTTCACGCTCTCGAATTGCGTGAATTCGGGCATCCGCCGCATCGGCGTGTTGACCCAGTACAAGGCGCACTCGCTGATCCAGCACATTCAAAAGGGTTGGGGTTTCCTGCGCGGCGAGTTCAACGAGTTTGTCGAACTCATGCCGGCGCAGCAGCGCATCCAGGAATCCTGGTACGCCGGTACCGCCGATGCCATTTATCAAAACATCGACATCATCCGCAATCACAAGCCCAGTTATGTGTTGATCCTGGGCGGCGACCACGTCTACAAGATGGACTACGGTCCCATGATCGCCTACCACGTGGAAAACAGCGCCGATCTCACCATCGGCTGCATCGAGGTGCCGCTGTCCGAGGCCAGCGCCTTCGGCGTCATGTCGGTAACGACCGACGGGCGCGTCATTAAATTCCATGAGAAGCCCGAGCATCCCGAGCCCGTTCCCGGCCGCGACGATGTCGCCCTGGTGTCCATGGGCATTTATGTCTTCAACACCGATTTTCTTATTGAACAATTGATCCGCGATGCCGATACCAAAGGCTCCAACCGTGATTTCGGAAAAGATATCGTGCCCATCGCCATGGAGCGTTACCGCACCTACGCCTATTCCTTCCGCGAACCGCTCAAGGGCGGCAACGCCTATTGGCGCGACGTGGGGACGGTGGACGCCTATTGGCAGGCCAATCAGGAATTGATCGGCGTCACGCCGGACCTCAATCTCTACGACGACAAGTGGCCCATCTGGACCTATCAGGAACAACTGCCGCCGGCCAAGTTCGTGTTCAACGACGATAAGCGCCGCGGCATGGCGGTGGACTCCATGGTCTCCGGCGGTTGCGTGGTGTCGGGCGCCAGCGTGTTGCATTCGCTGCTGTTTTCCAACGTGCGCATCAATTCCTACAGCCAAGTGGAAGACAGCGTGATCCTGCCCGGTGTGGAGATCGCGCGCCATTGCCGCATCAAGAAGGCCGTCATCGACCAGGGTTGCCGCATTCCCAAGGACATGGTGATCGGCGAAGATCCGGTGGAGGACGCCAAGCGCTTCCACGTCACGCCCAATGGCGTCACCCTGGTGGCGCCGGAGATGCTGGGGCAAGAACTGCACCATGTCCGATAACGAAGGGTCCGATAACGAAGGGTCCGATAACGAAGGGTCCGATAGCGGAGGGCCCGATAGCGCCGCGCCGTCCCCGCGGCTCTCTTCGCGACTAAAGGTGGTGTTGTGCTGGCACATGCACCAACCGCAATACCGCGAACGGCCCGACGGCGACTACCGTCTCCCCTGGACCTACCTGCACGCCATCAAGGATTACACCGACATGGCCGCCCATCTGGAGGCGGAGCCGCGCGCGCGGGCGGTGGTGAATTTCGCGCCCACGCTGCTCGAACAACTCGACGATTACGCCCGCCAGGTGCAAGCCTTTCTCGATGACGGCCAGCCCATCCGCGACGACCTGCTCGCCGCCTTGGCTCATCCCGTGTTGCCCGTGGCCATGCCGGAACGTCTCGCCCTGGTGACCCAGTGCCTGCGCGCCAACGAAGGCCGTCTCATCCGCCGCTTCGAACATTTCGCCCGGCTGGCGGAAATGGCCCGCTGGCACCTGCGCCACCCCGGCGGCGCTATCTATCTCAGCGATCAATATCTGGTGGACCTCGTGGTGTGGTATCACCTCGCCTGGCTGGGCGAGACGGTGCGGCGCAACGACGCGCGCGTGAAGGATCTCATCAAGAAAGGCGAGGGCTACAGCGCCCACGACCGCCATGTGTTGCTCGGCGTGATCGGCGAATTGCTCGCGGGGATCATCCCGCGATACCGGCGGCTGGCGGAGCAGGGCCGGGTGGAGTTGTCCGTCACGCCTTACGCGCATCCCATCGTGCCGCTGCTGCTCGACATCCACTCGGCGCGCGAGGCCATGCCCGAGGCGCGCCTGCCGATCATGGAGCGCTACCCCGGCGGCGAAGAACGCGTGCGCTGGCATCTGCGCGAGGGCATCGCCACCTTTCGCCATTATTTCGGTTTCGAGCCGCAGGGCTGCTGGCCGTCCGAAGGCAGCGTCTCTACCTCGGCCATGGCCTATTTTCAGGAGGCCGGATTGCGTTGGGTGGCCAGCGGCGGCAACGTTCTGCACAACAGCCTGCGCGCCACCAAGCCCCAAGCCGTGGCCGACACCCAGTGCGCGCATCGGCCTTATTCGGTAGCGGGCGGCAGCACCGCCTGCTTCTTCCGCGACGACGGGCTCTCCGACCTGGTCGGCTTCACCTATTCGAGCTGGCACGCCGACGACGCCG
>Ga0299912_10001223_pt1 | contig 20750 bp, 16 predicted proteins | sample RVTome_2_FD_207667 | JGI IMG/M metagenome (GOLD analysis project Ga0299912, IMG submission 207667) | Soil microbial communities from uranium-contaminated site in the Upper Colorado River Basin, Wyoming, United States - RVT95D214 (version 2) ... | reverse complement strand
CTTCGGCGGGGCCTATGAGCACTTCGTTGTGCTCGACGGCGACAGCGTCATGTCCGGCACCACGCTCATCCGGCTGGCGCTTGCCATGCAGCGCGACGACACGGCGGGCCTCATCCAGACCGTGCCGCGTCTCACGGGCGCTACCACCCTGCTGCAGTACCTGACACAGTTTGCGTCCAACGTTTATGGGCCCCCGGTCGCCGCCGGTCTCGCCTTCTGGCATCGCGACCAGGGCAACTATTGGGGCCACAACGCCATCATCCGCACCAAGGCATTCGCCGCGGCGGCGGGTCTTCCGACGCTGCCGGGTCGCGCACCGTTCGGCGGCGACATCCAGAGCCACGACTTCGTCGAGGCTGTGCTTTTGCAGCGCGCCGACTGGGGCGTGCACATGGTGCCGACGGTGGAGGGCTCCTACGAGGGGCAGCCGCCGACGCTCGTCGACGTCATCATTCGCGACCGGCGCTGGGCGCAGGGCAACTTGCAGCACCTGTCGATCGTCTATGCCTCGGGGCTCACCACCATGGGTCGCGTGCATCTGCTCATGGGTGCCACGTCGTATCTGATCTCGGTCGTATGGGCCGCCTCGCTGCTGGTCGGCGTCGTGCTCGCCCTGCAGGGCCAGCAGATGATCCCCAGCTACTTCATCGACGAGAAGACGCTCTTCCCGGTGTGGCCGGTGACCGATCCCGGCGCCGCCTTGCGGCTGTTCTTCGCCACGATGTCGATCGTGCTACTGCCCAAGCTCCTCGGTCTCATGCTGGAGATCAAGCGCACGCGGCGCGCGCGCGAAGCCTTCGGCACGCTGCGCGCCCTTTTCGGCGTCGCCACCGAGACGGTGTTCTCCGTGCTTCTGTCGCCGATCCTCATGGTCACGCAGACGGTCGCCGTGTTTCAGGTGCTGTTCGGACGCGACTCGGGCTGGCGCACGCAGCGCCGCGACGGCCGCGGCATGAGCATTGCTGAGGCTTTGCATTTCCATCGCCGCCACATGGTGATCGGCTTGCTGACGGCGGTGGTCTGCTGGGAGGCATCGGCGCTTGTCGTGGCGTGGATGTCGCCGGTGATCCTCGGCCTCGTGTTCTCGGCTCCGCTCAGCTGGCTGACATCGCGGCCGGCCGGAGGGTTTTTCAGAACAATCCTATCGACGCGCGATGGGCGCAGCCCGCCGGCGATAGTAGAAAGCGCGCAGCGCGCCAGCGGCGAGTGGGCGAGCGCCATCGCCGCCGGTCCGGCAGCTGAGCCTCTGGCCGAGGTTACCCGCGCCGCCTAGTCCGGGGAGTTTCGTATCAGTCGCTACGCTTGGGTTGTTGCGCGCCCATCGCCGCGCTGGCGTTGCGGCGAAAGGCTTCCGCCAGCATGTCGCGGGCCCTGATGGGCGGGGCGGTGATGAACGGCAGCGGGCGGCATACGTCTACGGCGGCGGCGCCGACGCGAGCGGTGAGCGCTCCGTTGAAGGCACCCTCGCCGAGCCGCCGCGATAGCCGGCGCAACAAGTCCTGCCCGAGGAACTGGCCCAGCAGATCGTCGGTGAGCGCGACACCTCCCGTCGCAATAATGTGCCCGATGACGAGACGCCCCAGCCGCAGCGCGCCGAGCGGCCCCGGTCGGCCGCCGTACAGACCGGCGATGGCGCGCAGCATGCGCAAATTTTCAACGAGCACGTACAGCATGGCGATCCATGCCATCGGGCTGATAGCCGTCACCATGCCGACGCGCTTGGCCGCGGCCAGCACCGTGCGCCGCACTTCCTGATCGAGCGGCATGATCAGCTCGCGGTCGGCCAGCGCCAGCAGGTCGCCCGGGTTCAGCACCGACTTTTCATGCTCGGAAAATCGCGCGAGCGGCCACTGCAGGTCGGCGCGCGCACTCAGGATCGTCTTCAGGTGACGAATGGCCTGCCGCTCGCTGTTGAGATCGTTCGTGTCGAGCGCATGCGTTACGTCCTTGCGCAGCTTGCCCAGCCGCGCCAGCCGGAACAGGCCGAAGATTTCGCGCAGCACGAGGACGAATGCCGAGAACCCGACGATGCACAGCAGCGCGAAGGCGATCCAGCCGACCCAGTCCTGGCGTTCGAGCGCTACCTCGACGTAGCGCGTGAACCACAATGTTGTGGCCAGCACCAGCAGACCGGTGATTCCCGACAGCAGCATGCCGCCCCAGCGGATGCCGCGCGACAGGTCGGCGACGGTCGGGCGCACGGTCGTGCGGGGCGCCCGTCGCGCACGGCGCGCCGCGAGCGGGCCTTCCTCCGCGCGCAACGGCTCGGCCGCCTCGGCGGCGGCGCGCAGGGCCGGATCGTCGGGTGCGAACGCGCGCGGGTGGCGGATGTCAGCGTCCGAGGTCATGCGAGCCAATCCGCGAGCAGAAAATCGAGGGCGCGATCGAGACGAATATGGGGGAGCGGCGGCGCCTCGCCATCGGGACCCGGCGCCAGAAGCCGCGGCGGGCGGAAGCGCACGAAATGCAAACCTGCGGGTGCCGCATCGGGCTTCAGGGCGTTGCGCGGGTTCTGCGGCAGGTCGCCGGGAAATACCGCGCATTCCGTCGTGCCATCGAACACCTTCCCGCCGACACGCTCGCCGGGCATCGGCACGCCGACGATGCAAGGAAGCCATTCGTTGCCGACCTTGGCGTCGGTTTCGCGCGTTGCCCGCAAGGCCGCGAGCGCTTGCACGCCCACATCCGCGCCGGCGGCGCTCGCCCGGCCCATGGCGCGCTCGGTGATGACGCGCAGGATCGCTTCCAGCCGATCATGGCTCGAGGAGTTGATGTGATCGGCCTTCGTGGCGGCAAACAACAGTCTGTCGATGCGCCGCCCGACCAGCAGATTGAGCCACGTGGTGGCGCCGGTGCGGAAGACGGCCAGCACCGCGTCGAGCGCGCGCTGCAGGTCGGCCACCGCGTCGCTACCCTCGTTCAGCGGTCCCAGCACGTCGACGAGCACGATCTGGCGGTCGAGCCGGCTGAAATGGTCGCGGAAGAAGGGCCGCGCGACGTGTGTTTTGTAGCTCTCGAAGCGCCGCTCCATCATGGCGGCGAGCGAGCCGCGCGGCAGGCTGCGCCTTTTCCCCAAGGCGAGCGGACAGAAGGTCAGCAGCGGCGAGCCTTCGAGCTCGCCCGGCAGCAGGAAGCGTCCCGGTCCGCTGGTGTGCAGGACGTGGTCGTCGGCGCGGGCGGTCCGGAGGTATTCGGCGAACAGGCGTGAGCCGCGCAAGGCCGTTTGCTCGTCCTTGCGCGAGAATGGGTCGACGCTGCTGAGAAACTCCAGCCATGCTTTGGCCTGCGCCTGACGGCGCGGCTCGCGCGCCTGCGCCACGGCGTGCGCCGACCAGGTCTCGTAGCTATGCTCGAGCAACGGCAGATCGATCAGCCATTCGCCGGGGTAATCGACGACGTCGAGATTGAGCCGCGAGATGCCGAAAGCGCGGCGAATGGCGCTCCCCGACCGGTATTCGATGGTGATGCGCACCTGGCTCAAGCGGCGCGTGCTTTCTGGCCAGTCGGGCGGCTTGCGCTCAAGCGCGCTCAAGTGGGCTTCGTAATCGAAACGCGGGATCTCGTCGTCGGGCTGCGGCTCGAGATAGGCGCGCTCGATGCGCCCCTCGGCTTCGGGCGTGAAAAACGGCAGCCGGCCACCGGAGACGAGGTTGCGCACCAACGCGGTGATGAAGATGGTTTTGCCGGCCCGCGACAGCCCGGTGACGCCAAGCCGCAGCGTGGGCGTCAACATATCGGTGAGCAGGGCGCCGGCGCGGTGCAAGGTCTGGCGCGTGGCGTCGTCCAGATCGGAAATCGACAAGGGGACCTCTCAAGGGTCCCCTTAGCTAGTGCTAAGCGGGCACGGCGGCAAGCCGCGGCTTCAACCGTAGAAGACGACGAGCACGCCAGCCGCCATCACCGTCATTCCCATGAGAATGATGAGGCCGCTGCGAAAGAACTCAGACATGGAACGCTCCATTGGCGTCGACAATAGGATTGGGCGCAGTCTACGCGCGGGCGTTGAACAGTCGCTGAAGCGATGTGTCATGCTCCGTTCATGTTCGACGAACAGCGGCTCTGCCGTTTCCACGCGCGAGCCATGTTCTCAACAAGGATGCCAGTGCATCAAGGATGCCAGTACATCCTCACTTTGGCGCCGCCGGCGCGACGTTCCACCCCTTCTCGGGCATGGGAATCGTAATGCGGCGCGAGCCGAGCTGCTCCTCGGAGATCCACGGCAGCGAGCGCTCGAAAACGACCGGGGCCGGCTTCTCACCCAGCACGCGGTCGACAAGATCGGGCCTTGCCGGCGCCGCCGTCACAAGGCTCAACGCAAAGCGGTAATCGCCGGCCTCATCGGCAAGCCGCGGCAGCGGATTGCCGACCGGATAAAAGCACACGGTGTCGCTGAACGTCCCGTGGCCGGCGATGGATAGGGGCGCAAACGAACGGTTCGTCGCCGCCGGGTCCACCTGATGCTCGCCGAGGAAGGCGCTGTAATAGCGCTTGCTCTTCTTCGTTTTCAGATCCTCGACGTTGATCTCCATGGACAGGACGGTCCCCGTGCGCGCGCCGGAATTGGTGATAGTGATCGGAATGACGAACACCTCCACGTCGCCTCCCGCGTCGCGAGCGTATTGGATGACCGGGGGTACGAAGATTTCCAGATCGGCGGTCTTGAAGCTCGCCTCGTAGAGAGAGAATGCGGACAAAACGAGGGCAACGGCGGACAAGATTGTGGCATGCAATCCGCCGTAACCACTGTTGACGACGATGCTCGATAAGACGCCTTCGCTCGGTCCCGGCGGCGGACTGGTTGGTGTCATGGAAATCCCCCACTACGTAGGCTCGGGCGGAGACTACTCGCCCTTGCGGCGCGCCATGAAGGCGATACGCTCGAAAAGGTGCAAATCCTGCTCGTTCTTCAGAAGTGCGACGGCGAGCGGCGGAATGAGCTTGCGCGCATCGGTCTCGCGCAAGGCTTCCGGCTTGATGTGCTCGTTGAGCAAAAAGCTTCAGCCATACCGCCGCGTCGGAGCGCGAAAGGCGGATGTGAAACGCAGGCCCATGGCATTGGCTTTGCGCCACACCACCTTGCCATCGATCTCCTTGCAGTCGCCCGGGATGTAGAGGGTAACGCGGTCGCCAGGCAGCAATGGCTTGGCGTTATCGTCCCAAAGCTCCACCTTGCTGCCCGTCGAGGACATGTCGCAGATCGTGCACGGTCGCGTCGGCATGCGGCCTGACGAGACAAAGCCGTCTATCAGCCGCTGCCTCTTGCGCGCGGCCGCTCGCCTGTCGGCGGGCTTGAAGTTCTCGGTCCGGCCGGGCTCGGGGCCCTGCTTGGCGCGATCCCGCAGGTTCATGGCATCCTCTGTATGTGCGATCACGTTGACGACTGCGCCAACGGGTGGTCTCCCTCAGTATGCCTCAGGATCGGAGCGAGCGAAAAATCGTGCCGCCAGTGCGGTTAGTACCGGGTTAACCGCGCGTTGCACATCTCAGTCGCCCTTGCGCCGGCTCATGAAGGCGATGCGCTCGAAGAGGTGCAGGTCCTGCTCGTTCTTGAGCAGGGCGCCGGCCAGCGGTGGGATGAGCTTGCGGCTGTCGGTCTCGCGCAGCGTCTCCGGTTGTACGTCCTCGTTGAGCAAAAGCTTCAGCCAGTCGAGCAGCTCCGAGGTCGACGGCTTCTTCTTTATGCCGGGCACGTCGCGGATCTCATAGAAGATGCGCATGGCCTCGGAGACGAGGCGTCCCTTGAGGCCGGGGAAATGCACCTCCACGATCTGCCGCATCGTCTCGGTGTCGGGAAATTTGATGTAGTGGAAGAAGCAGCGACGCAGAAAGGCGTCGGGCAGCTCCTTCTCGTTGTTGGAGGTGATGATGACGATGGGGCGGTTCTGCGCCTTGATCGTCTCGCCCGTCTCGTAGACGAAGAATTCCATGCGATCGAGCTCTTGCAAAAGATCGTTGGGGAACTCGATATCCGCCTTGTCGACCTCGTCGATCAGCAGCACGGGGCGCACGTCCATGGCGAACGCATCCCACAGCTTGCCGCGCTTGATGTAGTTCTTGATGTCGTGGACGCGCGCGTCGCCGAGTTGGCTGTCGCGCAGGCGCGAGACGGCGTCGTACTCATAAAGCCCCTGGTGCGCCTTGGTCGTCGATTTGATGTGCCACTCGATGATGGGCACCTTGAGCGCGTCGGCCACCTCCAGCGCCAAGGCCGTCTTGCCGGTTCCCGGCTCGCCCTTGATGAGTAGCGGACGCGAGAGCGTGACTGCCGCGTTGACGGCAACCTTCAAGTCGTCCGTCGCGACGTAGCGGCGGGTTCCGTCGAATTTCATCGGCAACTTGATGTCCTGCGGGGTGCTGGGGCTCAAGGAGGTTGGGGAACATTAGAGGCAGGCCGGCAACAGGGGCAAGCAGGGCGGCGCCGACCTGATGCCGCAAGGCGCCGCGCTGCCCGCGCCACTAGCCGGCGATCGCGAGGGGTATGGCGGAATCACGACAGCGCGCCATTTTCTTTTTCCTCTCCGCAACTTAAGGCAGCGTCCGGAACGCCTTGACAGACGCCCCTGCTCCCGCCAATAGGAGGCGCCGAAAGTAGCTTGTCGTCGCCGGCTGAGGGTCCGGCGGTCTCTTCCAAGCCTCGCGAAGGCCCGAATGAGCAAGCGAACTGCCAAGAAGCCTGTAAAGGCGAAGGCCGCATCCGTGGCCCGCGCCGACCCCTCGCGCACAGAAAAGCGCAACGGCGCCGCTGCGGCCAAGAGCAAACCTGTCGCTAAGAAGACGGTTGTCGGCAAACAGAAGGTTGCGGGGAAAAAGATGACGGCACGCGCCAAGTCTTCGACGATTGTGCTGCCACCTGACTATCGTCCCTCGGAGGACGAGCCGTTCATGAACGAGCGGCAGCGCATGTACTTTCGCCAGAAGCTGCTCGCCTGGAAAGACGAGATCATCCGCCAGACACGCGAGACGCTCGCCGGCCTGCACGAGGAATCGACCCAGCATGCCGATCTCGCCGACCGCGCCACGTCGGAAACGGACCGCGCGCTCGAGCTCAGGGCGCGCGACCGCCAGCGCAAGCTCGTGGCCAAGATCGATGCGGCGCTCGCCCGCATCGAGGATCGCAGCTACGGGTATTGCGAGGAGACGGGCGAGCCGATCGGTCTGAAGCGCCTCGACGCGCGCCCTATCGCCACGCTGTCGGTGGAGGCGCAGGAGCGCCATGAGCGGCGCGAGCGGGTCTACCGCGAGGAGTGAGCGAAACTCGCCCGCTCACTCGATCCCCGCCTTCCGCCGCGGCTACTCCGGCTTGGGCTCGTCGGACCGTGTGAAGAACCCCCGCAGCCCGTCGATATCGCGCAGGTGCACGTGACGCTGCGGGTTGGCGATCTCGATGCCGCGCTCGCGCAACGTCTTGACGGCAGCCGTGCGTAGCGCCGTCTCGGCCTGCTCGGCGTTGGCGCCGTCGGCGAGGGGTGCAGAGACGGAAAACTCGAGCGCACTGGCACCGATGTTCTCGAAGCTCACCTGCGCGCCGTCGCCGTTCAGCGGCGCACCGCTGCGCCGCGCCGCCTCCATGAGCGCGTCCTGCACCGCCTCGGGATCGCAATCGTGGGCGACGCCGATCGTCACCGCGACGCGCGATGACGCCGCCGAGGGCGTGTGCGCGTGGCCGGCCAGCGCCGAGGCATAAGGAACGTCGATCCCTTCGGCGCGCAACGCTTTGAGAATGGCGGTGCGCAACTCGGTCTGCACCTGCAGCGAGCGGTTGATGTCGGCGAGGTAGACGCGCACGCTGAACTCGAGCGCCTGATCGCCGAGGTTGTCGAGCACGACGACCGGCGGCGGATGGCGCAAAATCGAAGTGTTGGCCTCGGCCACCTCGTGCAGCACGCGCAGCGCGTGATCGGGATCCGCCTGGTAGGAAACGCGCACCCTGATCTTGAGGCGCCCGAGCAGATTGCGGTGCGTGAGGTTGACGACCGTCTGCGTGATCAGCTCGGAGTTGGGCACGATGAGGCTCGCGCGCCCGAACGTCTCGATCTCGGTCGAGCGCACGGCGATGCGCCGCACGTAGCCTTCGCCCTCCTTGATGGAGATCCAGTCACCGACCTTGATGGGCCGCTCGACGAGGAGGATGAGGCCGGAGACGAAGTTGTTGACGATCGACTGCAGCCCGAAGCCGATGCCGACGGACAGCGCGCCGGCGACGATGGCGAGGCTCGTGATGTCGAAGCCGGCATAGGCGATGGCCGCCAGCGTGGCCACCGCGAAGCCAAGATAGCCCGCGCCCGTGTAGATGGAGTTGGCCAGCCCAGCGTCCATGCGCCCTTGCGCCAGCGCGCCCGCCGCCAGCCAGCGCTGCACGAAGCGCGTGGCGCCGAGGAGGACGGCGAACAGCACCACGGCGACGATGATGCGCGCCAGCGAGACGCGCACGCCGCCGACCTCGAACCCAAACACGGCCGCTCTGATCCAGCTTGCGATCTCGGGCCAGGACATGCCCCAGGCAAGCAGCAGCAGCGGCACGGCGAGGGCGATGAGCAGAATGCTGAGCGTGACGCGCAGGGCGCGCGATAGCTGGCTGCGACCGAACGCGTCGAGATTGAGACGCTGCTCGAGCACGCGGCTCATGCCGCGTGGGCCCTCCACCGGCTGGCTCGCGATACTCTGAATGGCCAGGTGCAGTACGGCCACGACGAGCAGCCCGCTGCCGGTCATGAGGATCTGTCCAGCGATGAAGCGGCCGAGCGCGACGTAGCCCAGGAGCGCGGCTCCCATCAGGACTACGGCCAACGCAAGCAGGATCGCCTTCAGCCAATACGGGCGCCAGCGCGAGACGGGAACGCCGGGCGCCAGCGCCTGCGGCGCAAACGGCGTGCGCACGATGAGGGCGATGAACGCAAGGTAGAGGAGGCTGGCGATGAATGCCGATATGATGCTCGTCGAGAACGGCAGCGACAGGATGCTGATGAGGCGCCGCGCCAGATAGTCGACGGCGTAGACGATGGCGACGCCCTGCACGGCGAAACAGACGGTGCGCGCGGCGCTATCCGTCAAATCGAAGACGCGCCAGCGCGGGCGGCGCGGCTGCAGCAGGGCGCGGGCGAGCGATGACACGCCGACCAGCACGTAAAGCGGATAGAGCGCCGATTGGGCGAAGCGTTCCACCTGCCAATACAGAAGGCCAAGCTCGTCGAGCCCGACGTAGAGGATCAGGATGGCGACGGCGGCGGGTAGCGCCAGCGCGGGTGCTACCCACGCGGCCTTGGCCGCGCGCTGGGGAAGCGTGGGCGTCGAGGAAACGCTGCCGTCGAGCCGCGCGCGGATGAGACGCCCCATCAACAGCCGCAGGCTCACGTAGGCACCGAGCGCAGCGGCGAGCACGAACAGCAGGCCCCACGCGTTGAGCGAGGCGACCGACCACCAGTTCGACAGGATGAAGCCGACCTGCCGGCGCGCGAGGTAGAGCTGGTCGGATGCCGCCGCCCAGACGCGCGGTTGCAGCGGCGTATCCGTCTGGCGCAACAGGAAGCGCGTGAAGATGCCCTGGCGCACGTGCTGCACGCGGCTGATGAGCTGGCGGGCGCGCACCTCGATCAGCGCGGCTTTTTTGATCGCACCGTCGATCTGTGCCGCGATGCCGTTGAGCCGCTGGCGTTCGGCGGCAACCTCGGGCGTTTCGGGGGGCGCTCCGGCGGCGGGAGGATCGCCGAGCTTGGCGATCTGCAAGCGGACCTCCTCGAGCTTCGGGCGGAGCGCGTCGCGCATCCTTGGCGTTGGTCCCGATCTTCTCGATGCCGGTGCGAAGGGCCGAGAGCTCCTTCTGGCCGCCCGGTGCCTGGTCAAGATTCTGTTCGGCGGCGTCGATCGCCGTGGACAGCGCCGTGACCGGACGCAAGAGGTCGTCGAGGGTCGGCGCGTTGACTTTGGGTATCGGCGCGGGCGCGGGCTGCCCTGCTTGCGGCGCGGCGGCGGGAGCGGGCGCAGAATTGGGCGCGGGAGTTGGCGGCTCAGTTGCGGGAGCTGCCGCGCGCGGGGGCGCGGGCGTCGTCGTCTGGCCAGCCGCTGCGGTGAGCAGCGGCGTGCCGCATGCGCAGGCCAATGCCAGAAGCGCCATTCGCAGTGACCGGTGGATCATGCATCTCCCTGCAACAATGAAGGTCCTGCGGACGTCAGGCCTTGTGGATGAATGACGCGGCGATTGGGCGCGGCGCTCAGCCGACGCTATCGCGCTAACGATCGCCGGCGGCCTGCCCGCGCGGGCGCGGCAGGCGAGCGAAGAGCGACGGCTGGCGAACATCCGCCGCAGCTCCGCGCGCCGCACGAATTCCCGTTTCGATCACCACGTCGGCGGGACCTCCCGTCATGACGAGGTGCTCGACGTCATCGCGGCGGACGAGCACGAGGCGGCGGCGACCATCGATCGACACTTGCTCCACGATGTCGATGCGCCGACCGGACTTAGATGCAAAGAACGTGGCCATCAGTGAGGCGCCGGCGGTGCGGCGGCGAACGATGTAAGCGACCGCGACCACCGCTGCGGCGACGCATGCCACGCCGACGAGGAAGACGAGAACATCCGTCATGTCGCACACACGCGAACTCGCGCCGCGCCCTTTTCAACGGCCACTCAATGGCTTCGCGCGCCCCGTTAACCCACCTGCACGTCGCGGGGACGCGACCCAACCGGGTATACCCCGCAATTCATGCGATTTTAACCCTAATGATCGAACTGTTGACGGGTAAAGCGCCGCAAGCCGAGGCGCCGCCGCGCGAGAAGAGGGCATCGGTCTCACAGGCCCGCGGTTGCCAAACGGCGCGGTAGCTTGTTGTGTGTAATGCGTACCAGAGTCCATTCGCCATGCAGGCGCCTCAAGCCTCCCAATCTCAGAATCAGATAGCCTCCCTACGCATGCGTGAGCACGACGCAATCGAGCTGCCGTCTCCGCCCTTCGACGCGATCAATCCGGTGCAGGGACTGGGCAGCTATCTGCCGACGGTCGGCGCCATCGCGGCGGCGGCTGCGGCTGCTTATGCGATCGTCGTAAGCGGCATCGGCTTACCGGTGCTGGTCGGCCTGGTGGGCGCGCTGGCAACCATCGGCCTCTTCTTCCTCTTCGCCTACTCGGCGGGCTACATCCGCTTCGGGCAGCGGCAGCCGCTCGGCGATGTCGTCAAAGCGGCCACGGACGAGCTCGAGACCGGCGTGCTCATCGTCGCCCGCGGGGGCGAGCCGATCTACGCCAACGCCGCCTTCGAGACGATTGCCGGGCGCTCCGATGGCGACCGCCTCGGGGCACTGCAGGAGCTGTGCGCTGGAGAGCCGCTGGCGAGTGCGGCCCTGTTCCGCCTGACGCGCGCCGCCGAACGCGGCGAGACGCTGGCGGAGGAATTCGCGTTGCGCCGGTCTGCACCCATGGAACGGACGCCACGCACGCTGCAGCTCTCGGTGCGTCCATTCGTGACTGGTACCAACGGGCGAGACGCTAGCCTGGTGCTGTGGCACGTCGCCGACGTCACCAACGAGCGACAGAGAGAAGCCGCGCGCATCGCCGGCGTCGAGGTGCAGCTCGCGCAATTCGATTCAGCCCCGATCGGGCTCGCCTCGATGGCCGCCGACGGAACGCTACTGCACATCAACGGCACGCTGGCGCGCTGGATCGGCCGGGCGCCGAGGTCGGTGCTGGAGCAGCGCCTGACCTTGGCGGACATCGCATCCGGCGAGGGATCGAGCCTCTTTGCGCGCCTCTCCGGCGGCAGCGAGGAGCAGGTGGCGAGCCTGGACGTCGATCTCGTGGGTGAGGACGGCCGCATTCTTCCCGCGCGTCTTCTGGCGCGCGCCGTGCCGAGCGGCAAAGGACTGACCATCGCCGTCATCAATCTCGCTGGCGAAGATGCCGGCGTCGCGGAAGCCGACGTGACGGGCGCGCGCTTTGCCCGCTTCTTCCAGTCGGCTCCCTTCGGCATCGCAATTCTCGGCTCCGACGGGCGCATCGCCAGTGCAAACTCCTCCTTCTGCCGCATGATCCTGGATGGCGGAAGCGGAGCCGGCATTTCCGCCGCCGAGGCGCTGGGCCGTTCGGCCGCGCCCGAGACGCGGGCAGCGGTCGAGGCAGGTCTCGAGCGCGTCCTGTCGGGTCGCGTCAACACCGCTCCCGTCGAGATCACCGCGGGCGCCAAGCGCGATCACGTCACGCGCGTCTACATGAGCCCGTTCGCGTCGGGCGGCGCGCGCGAGGCGGCCATTCTCTACGTGGTTGACGCGACCGAGCAGAAGGCGCTCGAAGCCCGCTTCGCACAAAGCCAGAAGATGGAGGTGGTGGGCAAGCTCGCCGGCGGCATCGCGCACGACTTCAACAACATGCTAACGGCGATCCTCGGCTTCTCCGACATGCTGCTCACCATGCATCGCCCGAAGGATATTGCCTACAAAGACATCATGAACATCAAGTCGAGTGCCAATCGCGCCGCCGAGCTGGTGCGCAAGCTATTGGCACTCGCCCGTCAGCAGACGCTGCGGAATGAGGTCGTCAGCCTCGGTGAGGTGCTGACCGATGAATCCTCACTGCTGAAGCGTTACCTCGGGGAGAAGAGCGAGCTGAAGATCTCCACGGCGCCCGATCTTTGGTACGTGATGACCGACAAGCACGAGTTCGCGCAAGCGCTGTTCAACCTCATCACCAACGCTAAGGATGCGATGCCCGACGGCGGCACGCTCACGATCGGCGCGCGCAACGTCTTCGAGCGCGAAATCCAGAAGCTCGATCACCGCGAGTTCGCGCCCGGCGAGTACGTGCTGATCGAGGTCGGCGACACGGGGCACGGCATGGGCCCGGAGGTGATGGAGAAGGTCTTCGAGCCGTTCTTCACGACGAAAGCCATCGGCAAGGGCACGGGCCTCGGGCTTGCCTCCGTCTACGGCATGGTGAAGCAGTCGGGCGGCTACATCTATCCCGAAAGCGAAGTGGGCAAGGGCACGACGTTCCGCATCTACCTGCCGCGCCACCACGCCGATGAAGAGCCGGTCGCGGTGAAGAAGGAGAAGAAGGAGCAGCGCGCCGCCGATCTCACCGGCACGGGCCGCGTGCTCCTCGTCGAGGACGAGGAGGTCGTGCGCAACTTCGCCGCCCGCGCCTTGAAGCGCCAGGGCTACAAGGTGCTCGAGGCCGCGAGCGGCGTCGAAGCGCTGGAGGTCATGGAGAAGAACAAGGGCAAGATCGACATCGTCGTCAGCGACGTGGTCATGCCGGAGATGGACGGCCCGACGCTCTTGAAGGAGCTGCGCAAGAAGAACCCGGATCTGAAGATCATCTTCGTCTCGGGCTATCCGAACGACGCCTTCAAGGCGAGCCTTGGCGATGAGAACTTCGCCTTTCTGCCCAAGCCCTTCTCGCTGCCGCAGCTCGCCGCCAAGGTGAAGGAAGAGCTGGCCCGCTAGGCGCGCGCTCGCCGATCAGAAACGACCGGTGATGCCGAGCACCGGGCCCTGCTGCAGGACGTCGAACTCGTAACGGCTGATGCCGTCACCCTGCTCGTAATCGACGTAGAGGGCCCGCCAGCCAGCGTAGCCGTCGAGCGTCAGGGCCCCGTGCTGATAGAGGAACCAATTGTAGGTCGCCATCGCCTGCCAGGTGAACTTGCTCGCCCACCCGAAGCCGCCGATGTCGCCGCGCACGATGATCTCCTCGCCCGGAGCCGGAATGTAGTGCAGCCGCGCGCCGATGAACGGATCGATCCAGTCCACGCCGCCCGATTGTGCGATGGCGCGCGAGCCGGAGATGATCAGGCCGTCGACAGTGAGCGTGCCGGCGAGCGCCACGTCGACGCTGAGCTCCTGGTGCCAGTAGCGGCCGCCGGCGAGCAATTCGAGCGCCGTGTCGGTCTCGCCGGGGCCGTGGCCGAGCTTCCACCGGTTGATCTCGTACATCGCACCGGCTTCGACGATCCAATAGCGGTAGTCGGCCGAGAGCGCGGCGCCGAGCGTGCCGCTCACATGCGGGGAGAAGGTTTTCGAGGTGGCGAAGGAATCGGAATTGCTCACGTCGGCGTAGATGACGTCGGAGAACAGCGTGAGGCCGCCGCGGCGGGCCTGCATGTAGCTCATCCAGGCGAAGTCGAGCGATTCCAGCACCTGGATGGGCGTTTCGCTGACCGAGAAGCTGCGCCCCTTGATCACCGCATCGCCGTTCACCCACGGCACCCAGCCGTAGGGCGTGAATTGCAGCTTCCAGCCGCTGGGACCAGGTGCAATCGGGGACACCGCTGCGCCATCGGCGCGCGCGGCCGTGGTCGAAAGCAGGATCAACGCGGCACTCACCAAGGCGGGCACGCGCATCTCTGCCTCCTCGAGGGAAAATTCCCGTGGGCCAGTGCACGATGTCCGATTCTGTCAGGGTGCGGTGTGTCGCTGCAGTCACGATGCGGCAGGCATCGCCGGCGCGAATCATTCAGCCGAAAATGTAATCGATGATGTAGGTGCGCGCCTCGGGGCTGAGCCCGGGCGGCGGAACCTGGAAGCGCGCCTTGTGGATCGCCTCGACGGCCGCCTTGTCGAGCGCCGAGTTTCCGCTCGAGTGCACCAGGTGCACGTAGAGCAGGTCGCCTTGCTCGGTGATCTGAAAGGAGACGAGGACCCGCCCCCACAGCGCGAACGGGCCGGGGCGCGTTTTCATCAGGGCGGCGATGACGCTCTTGGAGAACTCGTCCGACTTGCCGCTGGCGCCGGTGCCGCGGATCTGCATGCCGCCGCCGGAATACATCGCCTGGCGCTCGGGCCGCGGCTTCTGCGGCTTCTTCTCGTAGTGGCGCTTGATCTGTGCGGCGAGGTTGTCGGCCGCCGCATCGACGAGGGCTTCGAGGTCGGGGATCGACGGCTCGCCGCCCTTGGCCTGCTCCTCCTTCGTCGGCTCGTCCTTCGTCGGCTCCTCTTTTGTGGGCTGCTCCTCCGTCGGCTGCGCCTGGACCTCCGGTTGCGGCAGGCTCGCCGTCTGCTGCGGCTGCGGCGGGGCGGGCGACGGAGCTTGCATGCCGTCGCGCCATTTCTGCGTCTTGGACGTCTTGTCCGGGTCGGGAACGAGCTCGACGCTGATCGACTGGGCGTCCTGCCCGTGCCGCTCCTGCTGCTCGCGCTCGAGCGAGGAGAGCGCACCCGCCCCGGTGATGATCTGCGCGGCGATGACGGAAGCGTAGAACAGGGTCACGCCGACGGCGCTCGCCCACAGGGTGCGCTCGTTGGGATCGGCGAAAATGCGAATGCGCTGCTCGGCGTCGAGCGCGCCAATCAGCGTCCCCTGCTCGGATGCAGGCGCATCCGAAGGGCTCGACTCTGTTGCGGCTGCGACGTCGCCATCCGCGGACATCTCTGCCGCCGCGGGTCGGGCGTCGCCCGCCGGCTCCGTCGCCAGTGCTGCGTTCTCGACCATGAGTTTGCGAATCAGCTCTCGGCTAAGCCGCTAGAATAGCGCCTTTAACGCGCTTTGCTTGCGTCCTATTGGCCACCCCGCACATCCTAAAGGACTGCCGCTTTGTTCATCGCCGAGTACATCCGACCCGGCGAGAGCAGCGGACGGGCCCTGCTCAGCTTGGAACTTCAGGCCGCTGGAGCGCGACATCATAGAGGGCGCTCGGATGGTAGGCGAACCAGGCGAAAGGCCATTTGCTGGCCACGGCAAAGTCGACGACGGCGCGATGGACGCCATACTTTCCCAGAAACGGGTCCATGTGGGCAAAGTCGTTGAAAACGAGATAGCCCCCAGGCTTGACCTTGGCCGCAGCGGCCTTGGCATCGCGCGATACGCCCGCAAAGGAGTGATCGGCGTCTATGTAGATCCAGTCGAAATAAGCGTCGGGGAACCCGGCCAAAACCTCATGCGAGGCTCCGTTATGCTGCTCCACGCGAGGGTCGTTGGCGACGTCGGGCTCGAGCACGGAGAAATCGAGATCGACGAGATGCAATTTGGCGGGCTCGCACGTGCCGAGGATGTGACGCGCGAAATGCCCCCTTTGGGTGCCGATTTCCGCGATCCGGCCGCCCCGAGGCAGCCGCTCGACGAGGTCGTTCCGAGACGCGCAGACCTTGCAGTCCAAGAACAATTCCGCCGGTATCGAAATCGATGGCTGGCCCTTGGAGAGGAGCGCCTGCCCCACGCGGTAGAAGTGCCGCACGCTGCCCGGCATATGCTTGCGCAGCGAGAGGCTCAGCCGGCGGAGCGGAGTGCGAAGTTGGTCGAGGGACATGTGGCTCTCAGGGGCCTTCGATGCGGCCGCGACCCTGCCCGGAAATTGCGGGGCGGGCAACATCCGAACCTAGACCGCGTTTCTTGAGGTTAAGCGGAGAAGCGCTTGAAGGTGCCCGACTGGCGCGCTTCTTCAAGGCTGAGGAATTTGCCGTGTGACATCCGATTGGCGCTCCGCGATGTTTGTTGGCTTCTTCGCCTTTACCAGGGTAGATGTCGACCGGCCATCTAAGCTCTCCCAAATGTGGAGTTCATCGTTCTCGCGCTCAATAATCTTTTGAGGCGGGCGCTCTGCCACGGGGGATTTCCGCACCAACCGAAGCAAGAGCGGTGCTTTAGGATAGCGCTGCGTCGCCTGCGAGCGGTCAACGTGCAGATCATATCTCGGGCTTTCGCTAAACATCCCCCATGTGTGCGCGGTCCATGGATAGTCGGATGCGAGACACGAATGCCAATCAAGCCTGTTCGTCGACCAATAGGCGGGCTTCAGCAGTTCCATTGGGCCGAGATCGCCGGTTTCTTTGCCGCTGCGCGAAGCTCGACCCCAAACAGCGAGCGGTCTGGTCTCGTTGGCAAAGTCATCAACGATTCTGCTCTCTAGCTCACGGTCCCAAACACGATAATCGTCAAATTCGTAGGCCACATCTGCCTCTGTAGCCAAGTACCGCACAAATTGTCGAAGCGGCCACGTCGCTTGAGGGGACGCCCTGCGCGCCGCCAGCCACGAGGCGATCTCTGCCCATGCTCCAGCGCCAGCCGCCAGCCCTGCCGCAAAGATTAAGGTGAACGCCAAGATATTCGATGTAACCCAGGGGGCGATCTCTTTGATCTGGTCGCTCACGACGCGCTCGTTTGGAATGAGCGTGCGGAACCCAAAGACCGCCAGTGCGGCCACGGCGATCCAATAGAGTGTTTTGAGGGAAGTTCGCATACCGCTGCCCCGCGTCTCAAAGGGCACGTTATGTACCACGCGCCGCATGCGCCAACTGGCCAAACGCGAGGTGGACCGCGATTGACCAGTTGACATATGTAACCCGTTGCCGTATGTTGTTTGGACGCAACGGGAGTACCCTGTCATGGCCAAGCCGCTGACCATCGTCGAGTTCATGGATATGTTCCCCGACGATGATGCCTGCCTCGAATACCTGTTCCAGGCCCGCTTCGGTTCGGACCATGAATGCACGCGCTGTGGGGAAAGCGGCAAGTGGAAGAAACTTGCCAAGCAACCGGCCTACACCTGCCAGTGCGGCGAGCACGTCCATCCCATGGTCGGCACGCCCTTCCACCGCTCGCACACGCCGTTGCAGAAGTGGTTTTACGCCATGTACCTGTTCACCACGACGCGCCATGGTGTGCCCGCCAAGGAGCTGCAGCGGCAGCTATCGGTGAACTACAAAACCGCTTGGCGCATGGGCCAGGAAATCCGCAAGTACCTCGGGCTCGTTGACGGCGACGACAAGCTGTCGGGCCACGTTGAGGTCGATGAGGCTTATATCGGCGGCCACATGAAGCGCCGGAAGGCCCGCAAGGGCCGCATCCTCGCCAACAAGGTGATCGTCGTCGGCATGGTCGAGCGCGGCGGCGCCCTCATGACGAAGATCGTGCCCGACGCCACGACCGAAAGCCTGGAGCAGACGGTTGTGGCCAACGTGGTGCGCGGCTCGCGGGTCTCGACCGATGAGCACAAATCCTACCGCTATCTGGCGCTGGCGGGCTTCAAGCACGGCACGGTGCTGCACAGCCGCGAGGAATACGTGCGCGGCGATACGCACACCAACACGATTGAGGGCTTCTGGTCGTTGATCCAGCGATCGATCAAGGGCACGCACGTGCACGTGTCGCGCCGCCACCTCGCTAAGTACCTCGGCGAGTTCGAGTTCCGCTGGAATCTCCGGCGGCACCCCGAGGCAATGTTTCCTCTGCTTCTAAGATGCCTTGCGACATAGCCGTGAGCAGCTTCAGGAAGCGCTCGCGGTCGGCTTCGGCAGGGTGCTCCTTGCAGAAGCGCTTGAAGTCGCCCGACTGGCGCGCTTCTTCAAGGCTGAGGAATTTTCCTCTCGACAAGCCTAGTCTCCCATTTTTCCGGGTTAAAGGATACGGCGAGCGAAAGATGCTCAAACCGTTCAATTAGGCTGGACAACCGTCGCAACCTGCCGTCCAGGCGATTGTAGTGCTTCCCGCCCCCCAAAAAAGTGTAACCCGCGTTCGACAAGAATAGTGAACTCTCACCCACTCCGAACATCTCGTTGATTAGTGCCTGAGTATCATCCATCCATGCCTCAGCCCCTGGGTTTGGAGAAGCTGAGCTGTGCGGCGGGTATAACGCATGGCCCTTCGCGAAATATCTTCCCAACAAACCCTTGGCGCGATTACGCAGCTCTTTGTTACCCTTTTCGGCTTCCAGTTTGGTGATCTTCTCAGCGTCGTCTTGCGCCATCAAAAAGGGCGCCATGAAAAGCCGCACCACAAGCACGGCCCCGAACGCCCAAATGGCAATCTGCCAGCCCAGCGCTTCCATCAAGTGCGCCGTGGGCCAGTAGTGATCGATGACGCCAAAGACGGCGCCGACCGCGCCAGTCCATAGGTCGATTGCCGTTGGCGCGCTCCAAACGACCTTCTTGAACCAGCGCCAATAGTAGTGTCGCGCCTGCATGTCGCCTGTGTCCCGTGACTCGAAAAGCACGGTTTGTAGCACGGATTCCTCACATACGCCAACTGGTCAAACGCCCAGTGGACGCACGAGAACAAATAGGGTACACATGAGTCGAAATTGAGAACATAGCGCGCATGCCATAAGGTGAATCGACATGACAAACCGGCCGGAATTCCGCGTCGTTGAGGGGGGTGCGATGGACAAGATGAAGGCGCTCGAGCACGCGCTCGCCCAGATCGAGAAGATGCACGGCAAGGGTTCGGTGATGCGCCTGGGCGCCAACGACGCCACGATGGACGTGGAGGCAATCTCCACGGGCTCGCTGGGCCTCGACATCGCGCTGGGCATCGGCGGCCTGCCCAAGGGTCGCGTCGTCGAGATCTACGGGCCGGAATCGTCGGGAAAAACGACGCTCGCGCTGCAAGTCGTGGCGGAGTCCCAGAAGAAGGGCGGCATCTGCGCGTTCGTCGATGCCGAGCACGCGCTCGATCCGGTCTACGCCAGGAAGCTCGGCGTCAAGGTCGAGGACCTGCTGATCTCGCAGCCCGATACGGGCGAGCAGGCGCTGGAGATCGCCGACACGCTGGTGCGCTCGGGTGCCGTCGACGTGCTGATCATCGACTCGGTCGCCGCGCTGACGCCCAAGGCCGAGCTCGAAGGCGAGATGGGCGACATGCAACCCGGCATGCAGGCGCGCCTGATGAGCAAGGCGCTGCGCAAGCTCACGGCCTCCATTTCCAAGTCTGGCTGCATGGTCATCTTCATCAACCAGATCCGCATGAAGATCGGCGTCATGTTCGGCAACCCGGAGACGACCACGGGCGGCAACGCGCTGAAATTCTACGCCTCCGTCCGCCTCGATATCCGCCGCATCGGCCAGATCAAGGACCGCGAGGAGGTCGTCGGCAACCAGACCCGCGTCAAGGTCGTCAAGAACAAGGTCGCTCCGCCGTTCAAGCAGGTCGAGTTCGACATCATGTACGGCGAGGGTATCTCGAAAGTGGGTGAGCTCGTCGATCTCGGCGCCAAGGCCAACATCGTCGAGAAGTCGGGCGCCTGGTTCTCCTACGACGGCAACCGCATCGGTCAGGGCCGCGAGAACGCCAAGGCGTACCTGAAGGATAACCCGAAGGTGGCCGCGGCCATCGAGGCGGCCATCCGCGCCAACGCCGGGCTGCTGGTCGACAAGCTGCTGATCGAGGAGGCGGTCGCTGCGCCCGAGGAGCCCGACGAGGACGGCGTGCTCCCCGACGCGGACGACAGCGGCGCCCGCAAGGCCGCCCGCGGCAAGCGGTAGGGGCTATTGTGCACATGGCGGCGGTGTCAGCCCCACAGGGTCTGGCGCCGCCTATTTTTCGGCTAACCGCCAACCTTATATTTCGTCATCCCGCTGTAGAGCGGGATCCACGCCAGCTTCAGCGAGCGGCCCTTAAAGGGCGCGCGGCGCGGTAGAAATCGCCGCAGACGCTTGACACGGGTGGCCGCCATCCGCGACGGATAGGCAAGCGACCCGGTGTCAGACCCAGAGGGTCATGCACCGTAGGGTGCCTATTCCCGAAAGCGATGAGATGACGAGCGTCAACGACATCCGCCGAGCGTTCCTCGACTACTTCAAGAATCGGGGCCACGAGGTCGTGCCCTCGTCGCCGCTGGTGCCGCGCAACGACCCGACGCTGATGTTCACCAACGCTGGCATGGTGCAGTTCAAGAACGTGTTCACCGGCCAGGAGACGCGGCCTTACGTGCGCGCGGCAAGCTCGCAGAAGTGCGTGCGCGCCGGCGGCAAGCACAACGACCTCGACAATGTCGGCTACACCGCGCGCCACCACACCTTCTTCGAGATGCTCGGGAACTTCTCGTTCGGCGAT
>Ga0299912_10001222_pt1 | contig 20753 bp, 19 predicted proteins | sample RVTome_2_FD_207667 | JGI IMG/M metagenome (GOLD analysis project Ga0299912, IMG submission 207667) | Soil microbial communities from uranium-contaminated site in the Upper Colorado River Basin, Wyoming, United States - RVT95D214 (version 2) ... | reverse complement strand
TCCTTTGCGCCTTTATCTTCGCCATTTCTTCCGTTCTCTTTTCATTGTCGGCAATCAGCCTCAGCCTTTTATTCACGGCCCTGATATTTGCCTGCAATTTTCTAAAGAGAACATCTTTGTCGGCCTTGGGGGATTTGATCCCCTTGCCAGACAGGAAAGACAGCCGATTTTGCAGTTTATGTTCGAAATATGCTTTTTGCCGCATGAGCATCTGCTCCCGCTTTAATCCCATTTCTTCCTCCTCTCCGATTTACTTATTTTTCTCCGGCATATCATAAATTATGCAGAACTATCTTTTCCTTGCAGGCAGATAATTGCCGAAGGTATATATATCAGGGTTTGCGCTAAAAAGCCATCCCATCTTAGGAGGTCCACCGGGCCTGCATTAAGAAGGAGAACATCCAGGAGACAATCTTACGGACTGATGGAGGAGATGATCAACATAGTGGAAGGGAAATGAGCAATTAGACGCCCAGCCAGCCTCTTCCTGGCCTCCCCGACTTCGGGGAGGCCGGGGTCGGCTTGAGAGTTTCACCGGAAACTCCCCGCTTTCTTTCGGAGTTTGTTAATTGGTGAGCGAGGAAAAATCACCCTGTCCGGAAGACTTCAGGCTTTGGCCAGGAATTTGAATAGAAGCTTGTCGCCTTGGATAAATCCTACTTCCCCTCTGACTGGGGAAGCTGCGGTGGAGTCAGCGAAAACCCCATGGGTTGAAGTATGTCGAGCACATTGAAATAAACCCACTCCTCGGCAATCTTTCCTTCGACTATCCGGTCGACGGCGACGCCAGAGAACCGGAACGTCTTTCCGGTGGGCGGAAGATCGCCAAAAGGTGTATGAATCGGACCTGCTACTGTGCCTGACATCGTGAAAACCCAGACCATTTTATCCCCTTTGAGATAAAAATCGTCCAGCGAAAATTTGACATCAGGGATGGCGGTGTGAGTGTCCCTATATTGGCTTTTCAACGCTTCTAGGCCGTCTATGCTTTCAGGCCGGCTGGGATCATGCACGACGACCTCAGGAGAATATATCTTTTCCAGCAAGGCCAGGTTGACCTCGTTCCTTGCTTTTATGTACCAATCACCGATGGCCTTTGCCTCGCTTTCTGTAATTCCCTCTTTGACCTTTTTTTGGCAACTGCATCCCAAACATAGCAACACGGCTAAGGGAACAATAATGGCCAATTGAGACAATGATTTCTTCATTTGCCCCTCCTAACTTATTGTTTGCGGTTTAATCTATAGCACAGCCCAAAATCAGATGTCAATTTGAGGAAGGCAGAACTCAACCCGCCACGCTCTTCTAGCTACCGAAAAAAATTGTGCATAGATTGCGCAAATGCTATTTCAGCACATGGACATCGCCCTTGCGGCGGGTCATATTTATCTTATCCAAGTATTCGAGCACGGCGCAGGCGAATTTCCGGGACACTTGAAGGACATCTTTGGCATCGGCGATCGTGATTTCCCGGCGCAATCGAAGGAAATCCGCAATCAGGGATTTGGCCCTATCGAATGAATCGCGGTGATATATTATCCGGGTGTCGAGGCGGACAAGCCGGCCTTCTTTAAGCAGGGTACCCAGGACCTTGCGGAAATCATTGAGCGGAAGGCGCAACTGCCTCACGACATCTTCCTCCAGGGGCGGTTCGAATCCCGCTTTTCGATAGATCGCCTCAACCCGGTCTGCCAGCTCCAGTTCTTTGGGCCGAAGGCGGGCTTCATGTCCGGCAAGGGTGAGGCCTGATTCAAGAAGAACAAGCGCTTTTTTTGCGGCCAACTCGTCGATCGTAGAACGAATGGTCGGCTCATCAGCTTCCCGCTCAAGTTGGGACTTGAGGTCGGCGACCGGCATAGAAGATCGGTGCGGGTTGGCCGAGAAATATTTCTTAAGGATGACGAACGTTTTTTCCTGGAGAGCCGCCCAGGCGTCGACTGGGAGGAACCGATCTTCTTTTTCGGCGGGAATCTTGACGAGCCTTCCGGACTCTGCCAGCCTGCCAACCGCCTCCTTGATTATGCTGGCTCTTTTGCCGAGCAGGATCGCCGCTTCGCCGGGCGTCAGTGTCCTGTGAGGTGACTTGCGGAATATCTGTTCCACTTGGGCTTCGAGCGATCCCTCAAAGCGCCTGATGCCCTCGATGGCTGCGGCTTCAAACCGTTTGTGCCTCTCCGGCGCCGGGTCCAGGATCTCGCCGCCTCCGATAGTGAGCACTGGCGAGAACCTCCGGACGATGAACCTGTCCCCGGGCAGAGCGACGCCTGGCGATTCCAGAACGAATTGGACAAGGGCAGACTCCCCAGGCGACAGCTTTTCTGCTTCGAGGAGGACGACGCGGGCGATGAGCTCGTCGGTTCCGATGTGAAGCCGGACCCGGTCGCGCATCTTCAATTCTCCGGCGCCCGGTAGAAGACGGAGCCGGGCGTCCATGCGCAGGGTGGGGGAGAGCGATCCAGGCGCCGCCGCGCACTGACCCCGTCTCAACAGGCTCTTATCGATATCCTGGAGGTTCAGGGCGGTGCGGCTCCCGATCCCTGATTGGTCGCGTTTCTCCTTATGGACTTGAATGCCGCGGACCTTGGCGATGATCCTGTCCGGAAAGATCTCGACCCTGTCTCCAGCCCTGATATCTCCCGACAGGACCGTGCCGGCGATAACCGTGCCGAAGCCGTGGACTGTGAAAACGCGGTCGATGGGCAGGCGGAAGATGCCGCTGTCTTCCGGGAGCCCAACATGTCGGCCGATTGCCATAAGCCCCGCTTTGAGCTCATCGAGTCCGTCGCCCGTCAGCGCGGAAACAGGGATGACCGGCGCCGACTCTAAAAACGTCCCCGCGACGAAATTCCGGACCTCGCGCTCAACCTCGTCGAGGCGGCCCCGGCCGACCAGGTCGGATTTGGCCAGGGCGATGAGCCCTCGCCTAATCCCCAGGAGCTTGAGGATATCAAAGTGCTCCCGGGTTTGCACCGCCACACCCTCATCGGCGGCAATGACCAGCAGGGCAGCGTTGATATGGCTGGCGCCGGCCACCATAGTTTTAATAAGCTTCTCGTGGCCCGGAACGTCAATGAAGACGAGTTGTTTCTCGTAACCGGGGATGTCCAGAAAAACGAACCCCAGCTCGATGGTCAACCCGCGGGCTTTTTCTTCAGGCAACGAGTCCGGGTCGGTGCCGGTCAGGGCCTTGACCAGGGCACTCTTGCCGTGGTCGATGTGGCCCGCCGTCCCGATTATGACGTGCTGTTTTTCCGGCATCACGATTTATCGGGATTCCTGCGCAACAATATTTTGCCCTCTGACCTCTCCACGATCCGGCCGATGACGGCGGCCCTGTCCAGCCCCGACTTCTTTAGCTTGTTCATTATCGTTTGGGCTTTTTTTGCTCCGATACACATCAGCAGCCCGCCCGATGTCTGGGGGTCGTAGAGCGCAGTTTCCAGTTCTTCTTTCACATCTTTGTCCCGTTCGACGAACTTGGAGGCATACTCCCGGTTTCTCTCGACGGCACCCGATATTATCTGCTTGCGGAGGCAGGAGAGAACGCCTTCGAACAACGGAACAGCATCGGCATAGACCTCGGCCGTCACTCCGCTCTGAACGGCCATCTCGCTCAAATGGCCGAGGAGCCCGAAGCCGGTCACGTCGGTCGCCGCCCGGACCCCGGTCTCGACCATGATTTCCGAGGCCTTTCGGTTGAGAGCGCTCATCGAGCGGCCGATCTCCTTGAGCCAGGCGGCCTTCGCCTTTCCGACCTGGGCGGCGAAACTGATGGTCCCGGTGCCCAGCGGCTTGGTCAGGATCAGGACGTCTCCCGGCTTCGCCTTATCGTTGGTGATGATCCGTCCGGGATGGACGAGACCCGTGACCGCGAACCCGAACATGATCTCCTTGTTCTTGATGGAGTGTCCGCCGAGCACAACCGTGCCGGCTTCACGGAGCTTGTCGATGCCGCCCTGCATCATCTTGTTCATCACGCGGTGGCTGAGCTTGTCCACGGGAAAGCCGATGATGGACAGCGCCGTGAGCGGCTTTCCGCCCATGGCGTAGATGTCGCTCACCGAGTTGGCCGCGGCGATCTCGCCGAAGAGGTAGGGATCGTCCACAACCGGAGTGAAGACATCGACCGATTGGACAAGGGCGTGATCGTCATCCAGTTTGTAGATGCCCGCGTCGTCGCAGGTCTCGGAACTTACCAGGACGTTGGGGTCGAAGATGCGGGGCAGCCCGGAAAGCGCCTTCTTGAGGTCCTCCTGGCTGATCTTGGAGGCGCAGCCCGCGCTCTCGACGAGCCGCGTCAAGGGAATGTCTTCGGCCGCCTCCTCCTCGCGCTCGCCCGCGCAGAGGCAGACATTCTTCTGTTTGAAGATATCGCAGGGGCACGGCTCTTTGGGGTTGCAGATGCAGTGGCCCAGCTTGACGGACCGGCCCATGATGCGTTTGCGCTTCTCGTAATCGATCATGATGGATCGCTCCGCCTCAGGGAGTGAACAGCCGGCGGACGGCCTCGACGATGTCCTTGTCCTCATCAGGCCGGATGGTCCTAAAGTCGAAAAGCAAGGCGTCGTTGTGGATTCGGGTGAAAACGGCGGGAACCTGATGGCGCAGTCTCCTCGCCAGGTCATCCGGGGATGCCGAGGCACTGCGGAGGGCCAGGAGCTTTGTCGGTATCACCTCGACCGGGACAGTGCCGCTCCCCACTTGGGATTCCCCGTCTTCAACCGATACATCGACCCCTGCTGGCAGAGATTTTCCCAGCCGGCTCGCAACCCGGCGGGCCCGCCTCTCCAAGGTATGCGTCTTCAGAGACAGCATGCGGTAGAGTGGGTGGCGTTCCTCGAGCTTTTCCGGAATGAGAAAGAGCTTCAGGGTGGCCTCCATGGCGGCCAGGGTCAGCTTGCCGCAGCGGAAGGCGCGGCTCAGTGGATTCTTTCTTACCCGCTGGATCCATTCCGTACGCCCCACGATGAGCCCCGACTGGGGTCCGCCGATGAGCTTGTCGCCGCTGAAGCAGGCGCAGGCGACGCCGGCCCGGATGCTCCGGCGGACGAGCGGCTCGGTCTCGAGTCCGTAAGCCTTGAGGTCGACCAGCGCCCCGCTTCCCAGGTCGTCGATGACCGGGATGCCGCGTTTCTCCCCGAGCTCGGCCAGCGGCTCGATCTCCGGCTCCTCAGCAAACCCGACAATCCGGTAGTTGCTGTGGTGGACGCGGAGGATCGCTCCCGTATTTTCGCTGATCGCTTCTTCGTAGTCCCGCAAGTGCGTCTTGTTGGTCGTCCCGATTTCCCTGAGGATAGCGCCGCTCGTTGTCATGACGTCGGGCATGCGGAAGGAGCCGCCAATCTCGACGAGCTGGCCGCGCGAGACTATGACCTCCCTGCCCTTGGCGATGGTGTTGAGGATCAGGACGGTGGCGGCGGCGTTATTGTTGACAATGGTTGCGGCTTCGGCTCCGGTTAGGTCGCAGAGTAGCGAGGCGACGTGGCTGTCGCGGTTCCCGCGCCTTCCGGTCTCAATGTCCAAGGCCAGCGTCGAATAGCCTCCGCTGACCTCGGCAAGCGCCCGGCCCGCCTCCTCGGATAGGACCGCGCGGCCGAGCCCGGAATGCATCAGGATGCCGGTGGCGTTAATTGCCTTGCGCAGTGAGGGCCGGAATTTCTTGTCGAGATGGGAAGCGACCCTGGCGGCGGCCTTATCCGGAGCGAGGTCGGTTTCTTCTAAGGTTTTCGCTGGGTCCTTCTGGATTTCCGCCCGGAGCGCCTCAAGCACCGACCGGCAGGCCGCAAGGACCGCCTCCCGTCCATATCTATCGACAAGCCGCCCGCTTTCTTCCGCGTTCAAAACCGCATCGACCGACGGAATGGACCTCAGGAGATTCTCTCTCATTATGACCTTCTGTATAGACAGCTCAATAAACCGCTTCTCTAAATTAGGCGAGCCCTCCTCGATTGTCAAGAAACCCCAAAAGCGTGCTTCATTTTTCTTGACATACAACGGTGATTTCGGGATATATTGATAACCTCGAGCCGCTCTTTCCGCGGAGTCTCAGAGGAGGAGATGATGCTCAAACAGATTCAAGAAGCTCTGCTCGCAGGGAAAAAAGACCAGGTTGAAAAGCTGGTGGAAGAGGCTCTGGCTTCCGGGATGACAGCGGCCAAGGTGCTGAACGAGGGACTTATCGTGGGGATGGAGCGCCTGGGCGTCATGTTCAAGAACAACGAGGTTTTCATCCCGGAGGTGCTCGTCGCCGCCCGGGCCATGAACGCGGGCATGGCCAAGCTCGAGCCGCTGCTGATCAAGGAAGGAATCAAGCCCAAAGGCGCCGTCGTCATCGGGACGGTCAAGGGCGACCTCCATGACATCGGCAAGAACATTGTGGCCATGATGCTCAAGGGCGCGGGATACAAGATCATCGACCTGGGGATCGATGTTTCCCCGGAAAAGTATGCAGCCGCCGCCAGGGAGAACGGCGCGAGCATAGTCGCCCTCTCGGCCCTGCTGACGACAACCATGGTCCAGATGAAGAACGTCGTCGAGGCGGTCAAGGCCACCGGCCTGGGAATTCCCGTGATCATCGGCGGCGCGCCTGTGACCCGCGAGTATGCCGACCAGATCAAGGCGCAGGGCTATGCGCCCGACGCCGCCAGCGCCGTCGAGGAAGTCGGGCGGCTTCTCGCCCGGTAGTTTTCGTCCCTCTTTACTTCTAGTGGCGCATCTCACAAATAGCTTGGCTTAGTCATAATCATCAGAAGACGCGCCACCGCGGGGGAGTTTGAGGGGGACGGCGTCGTTCCCCTAAGGGGGTCAGCGGAGCCAAGCGAAGCGCCGAGGGGGGAGCTTGACTCCCCCCTGGAAGTGTCCCGTCTATGCAGAGGACTTTGGCAGGGAATTTACGAGACGGGACACTAGCTCCAGCGTCCTGAATCGAGGTTGCCGCGCACATGGTAGAAAAGAAGAAAGCTCTGGTCACCGGCGCGAACGGTTTTATCGGCAGCCATCTGGCCGAGGAGCTGGTCCGGAGGGGGTGGGAAGTCACTTGTCTAGTTCGCAGGCCTCGCGGCCTGGGCTGGATCGAAACTCTCCAGGTGCGCCTGGTCAGGGGTGACTGCCGGGAGAAACCGACGCTCGGACCCGCTGTCGAGGGTGCCGATTATATCTTTCACCTTGCGGGCGTCATCGATGCCCTGGAATGGGAGGAATACTACCAGGCCAACGTGGTCGGCACGCGAAACCTGCTGGAGGCCTGCGCCGAGCGGAATCCCGGATTAAGAAAATTTATCCACGTTTCCTCCATAAGCGCCGCGGGTCCCTCGGAGAAGGGGAGGATCCTGACAGAGGACGACCCGAATCGGCCTGTTTCGGACTATGGCCGGAGCAAGCTGGCAGCCGAAGAGGCGGTCCGCGAGTTTGAACAGCGGCTTCCCTATGTCATCATCCGGCCGCCCAACGTCATCGGGCCGCGCCAGAAGGAGCTCCGGGAGGCGATCCGGCTGGTCAAGAAAAGGATCAAGCCGGTGGTCGGGACGGGAGAGCCGCAGACCAGCCTCTGCTTTGTGCGGGACGTCGTCGAGGCGTTGATCCTCGCCGCTGAACACCCGGAGGCCGACGGCCGCACCTATTTCCTGGCTTACCCCAGGCCTTACGCCTGGTCTGAGATTACGGCTGCCATCCAGGGAGCCCTCGGCATCCGCCGCATTCTTCTGAAAGTCCCCTACCGGGCCCAATGGCTGGTCGCTGCGGCCTCTGAGGCCGTTGCCCGCCTGACCGGACGCAAGGCCAAGCTGACCAGGGCGAATGTCCTGGCGGCGCGAAAATATTATTGGATCTATGACGGCTCCCGGATCAAGAGAGAGCTGGGCTTCGAGCCCCGTACGGGCCTTAAGGAAGCCATCCGGGAAACGATCGACTGGTACAAGGCGCACGGCGGGGCATAATATCCCGGCCTTTGACTTTTTGCCGTGCTTCCGCTATTAAACAGGCTTTAAAAAAGGAAAAGCGCTTTTTATGAAGGCCATCGAATCGCGGACCGTTTTCGGTCTTAAGATCAAGCTCACCGACGCCCTCATCCTGGGGGCGCTTGTCCTGTATTCGCTCCTGGCTCCGCTCTTTCCCTCGCGAGTCCGCGGCTCCTGGCTGGGGCTCATCCTGGCCAACGGGCTGGCGGCGCTCATTTTTTTGGGGGCGAACCTCGTCGCTCAGAGGACTCCGAGCCGTCATCTCCGCTTTCTCCTCCGGACGCTCTCCGTCCAGCTGATGCTCCTGTATATCTACAGCGCCTCGCTGCGGCTGCAGCTCATCTTCTTCCCGCAGTGGCATGACCAGATGGTCGTCGACCTCGAGGCCGCTGTCCTGGGAGTTCAGCCGACGGTCTGGATTCAGCGGTTCATCACTCCCTGGCTGACCGAGTGGATGATGTTCTGCTATGTCTTCTATGTGCTCGTCTATCCGATCCTCAGCCTGCTCATCTACCGCCGGCACGGGGAAGAGCAGAACGAGGACTACTTATTCCATGTCGGCCTGGCCATCGTGCTCTGCACGCTCGGTTTCATGATCTTCCCGGTGGCCGGCCCGATGCGCCACATCGCAGACCTCCACACGGTGCCTCTTCGTGGTTATTTTTTCACGGCCGTCAGTGAGCTCATCCGCGGCCGCATCCACACGCCGGGAGGAACGATCCCGAGCATCCACTGCGCCGCCGCGACGATCATGTGGTGGGCGGCCTACCGTTATTCCCGGCCGGCTTTTTTCGTCCTCGCGCCGGTCATCCTGTCCCTGTATGTTTCAACGGTCTACGGACGGTTCCATTACGCCTTCGATGTCGTGGCCGGAATCGCCGCCGCTTTCCTGACGATGGCCCTGGGACCTGTCTTGATAAAAGCCTGGAATCGGATTAAATTATAATCCTAACCGTATGGCGGCGAATCCAACCTTGAAAGAGAAAGTCTTTATCACCGGGGCCAACGGGTTCATCGGCTCCAACCTCTGCGGCTACTTTCTGGCCAGGGGTTATGAGGTCTATGGACTGGTGAGGCGGACCTCCGACCTCCATTTCCTGGAGGGACTCCCTGTCAAGATCGTTTACGGAGATCTTCGCGACCCGCAGAGCTTCGAACTCCCCGAGGACTTCGATTATCTCATCCACGCGGCTGCTGTCGTCTCGGATATGGCCTCAGAGTCCGAGTGCGAACTCGGGACCTACGGCACGACGGTCAACCTCGTCCGGAAAGTGCTGGATAAGCGGACCCGGCCCAAGCGGTTCGTCTATATTTCTTCCACCTTGGTCCTCGGGTATATCGGGACAAACCTGTCCGAGGAGAATCCGGGCCGGCCGGCGGACTTCATCCCTTATGTCCGGGCTAAAAAAAGAGTGGAGAGCTTTCTTTTAGAGAAGATGAAGAGTGACCGCCTGCCCCTGGTCATCCTCCGCCCGGGAGACACCTACGGTCCCAACGACCGGACGACCTGCGCCAGAGTCATGAGGAGTGCCGATAGAGGCGTCCCGGTCATCGTGGGCCATGGCCGTCACCGTTTTGCCTCCTGCTATATCGATAACCTCTGCCAGGTGGTGGAGCTGACGTTCAAAAACGACCTGGCCGTGGGCAAGGCCTATACGGTAACCAACGGGATCGTCCCCAGCTGGCGGGAATTCTTTTCCGGCCTTCAGCGGGGGATCGGGAAAAAGCAGCGGCTTTACGTCCCCGTCTGGGCTGGCAAGCTGCTCGCCTTTTCCCAGCAGGCCTGGAAGAAAATTTCTCCCGGCTTCCAGCCCGAGGTGTCGCAGTACCGGATCCGGCGAATCACGACCGAAACAACTTATGACATCTCCAGGACGGTCGCCGAGCTCGGCTATCGCCCCGACAACGATACGGAGAAGCAAATCCAGGCCATTGTCGACTGGTACCTGGAAGAGAAAAAGAAAGGAAACATCAAATAGCCCAGCCGGTCCTATGGGTCTATCTGGCGGTGGCCTTTGCCCTGCTCTTCTCCTTTTTCCATTATCGCACGCTCCTCCGGAACTGGGATGATCTCCGGGCCTCCCTGGGCTATTTCGCGGCCGTCTTCTGCCTTTTCCTGGTTATCCCAATTTTGATTATTTTTATCTTGTCGCCGGAGCCGCTTCTTTTTTTGAAGGGGGCCGGACTTTCTTTGGGGAACTGGCGGAGGGGGCTTCTGATCGTCATCGCGGGCGCTCCCCTCGGCGTCCTGTCCGGTTTTGTCGGCTCTCGTGATCCCGAGCTTGGCCGCTTCTATCCCTTTTCCAAGATGGCCTGCCGGAGCCCCAAAAGCTTTATCGCTTTCGAAGCCGCCTATCTTTTCCTGTATTATGTAGCCTGGGAATTCCTCTACCGGGGGATTCTGTTTTTCCCCTTGATTCCCGCCATCGGCCTTGTCCCGGCCCTGTCTCTTCAGACGATCATCTCGACGCTCCACCATGCCGGGCACCCCCAATCCGAGATCCTTGCCGCCCTCGGCGCCGGATTCGTTTTCGGCCTGGTCGCCTATTATACGGGGTCCATTATTTATCCCATCTTCCTTCATGCCCTGACCGGAATCTCCACCGACACCTTCATCTATTTCCGGGACCATCGGAGTGTCACCCGGGGATGAGGATCCTGGTCACCGGAGCGACCGGATTTGTCGGCTCTGTCCTCGTTCCCGAGCTGGTTAAAAATTTCGGTCCGGGCTCAGTCTCAGCTTATGTCCTGCCCGGGGACCGCATCCCGGAGAGCTGGAAGGACGAACAGGTCCGGATCATCCACGGGGACATCTCGGACGACAAGCGGGTGCTTGAAGCATTGGAGGGACAGACCCATATCGTCCACCTGGCGGGCCTCATCTCCTACTGGAGACGGGATTTCCACCGGCTGATGAGGGTGAACTGGCGGGGAACGAGGGCCGTCGTAGAGGCGTGCCTGCGGGCCGGTGTCCGCCGGCTGGTTCATGTCTCATCGGTCGGCGCGGTCGGGTTCCGAAAGCGGGGCGCGCTGATCGATGAAAAAACGGCTTTCAACTGGCCGCCCTATTTCTACTACATGACCTCCAAGCATTTTGGACAGAAGGCCGTGGAGGAAGCGGCCCGTAAGAACGGGCTCAACGCCATTATCCTGAATCCCGCCTCTATCATGGGTCCCGGAGACCCGGTCCTGGAGACCCCTCACAACCAGCTCTATGCCCGTGTCTATGGCGGCCCGATGTTCGGCTCGTTCAGGGGCGGGCTCGGTGTGGTGGATGTCCGCGATGTCTCGGCCATCATCATCAAAGGCCTGGACCGCGGCCGGGCCGGGCAAAAGTACCTCCTTGTCGGTGCCAACCTCCCTTATCCGGACGTGCTGAGACTGATCGGGAAGCACGCCCGCCGTCCGGTCCATCCGTTTCCAGTGCCCGCGTCGCTGCTTTCCGCGGTAGGCCTGTCTTTGGAGCTGGCAAGCAATATGACCCGGAAAAAACCCCTGCTCACCTATGCATACGGACGCCTCAGCGGCTGGACGACGTATTACTCCAACGAGAAAAGCCGCCGGGAATTCAGCCACGAATATATCCCGGTTGATCAGACAATCCAGGATTCCTGCCGGTTTTTCGAGAGAGTTTTTATCTCCAGCTGACCAGGAAAGCGCCGAGGGTGGCCAGCACCAGCGCCGCCATCTTCGCTTTTGTCACCTTCTCCTTGAGGAATATCGCCGCCAGGACGAAGATGAGGATCGAATTGAGCCGGTTGAGAGGAGCGGCTCGCCGAGAAGGAGCATGGTGAGGGCAACGAGGGCGGCGGCGAGAAAACTCTTGAAGAGGTTCAGCCCGACAGGATGGACGGTCCGTCTGCTGACCCCCTGAGGGGAACGACGCCGTCCCCCTCAAACTCCCCCCCGGTGGCGCGTCTTCCGATGATTATGACTAAGCCAAGTTATTTGTGAGACGCACCACTAGAGGCGAGGGGGAGTCACCCGAGCCTCACTTGACTCAATTCAGAGAAAACAGGTTTAATAAAAGCGGCTTTATTGTTAAGGATAGGTAATAATTTTGCGAGAGGATTGTCTTCCTGATGGAGACCTGAAAGATATTGCCTTTGATGAGCTTAGGGCGGAGCTAGAGGGCTGGGGGGAGCCCGCCTATCGGGCGAAACAGATTTTTGAATGGGTTTATCAAAAAGGGGCGGACTCATTCGCGGCCATGACCGACCTGCCCAAGAGCTTGAGGCAGCGGCTGGGAGAATCCTACAAGCTCCGGCCCCTCGAGCTCGCTGAGAAGCTCCGGTCGGAGGATGGGACGGAGAAGTTTCTCTTCCGGCTGGCCGACGGCCGGCTCATCGAGACCGTGCTCATACCATCCGGCGGCCGCAGGACGCTCTGCCTGTCGACCCAAGTCGGATGCAAGTTTGCCTGTGTCTTCTGCGCCAGCGGGGCGGGCGGGTTCGAGAGGGATCTTCTCCCTTCGGAGATGCTTGGCCAGGTCCTCTACCTGCGGGACAGGCTCGAGGTCCGCCTGACCAATTTCGTCTTCATGGGAATGGGGGAGCCGCTGGACAACCTCGACAACCTCGTACGAGCGGTGCGCATCATGAACGCGCGGGAGGGAATGAATATCGCCGCCCGGCGCATCACCATTTCCACGGTTGGGATTGTGCCGGCCATCGAGAAACTGGAAAACCTGGGACTCCAGGTGACCCTTTCGCTTTCGCTCCACGCCACAACAGATGAGCTCCGCTCCAGACTTCTGCCAGCCAATCGGAAGTATCCGCTTGCGGAAGTGATCAAGGCCGGCGCCCGCTATGCGAGAACGACGGGGCGGATGGTCACCATCGAATACATCCTGATCTCCGGCCTCAATGACACAGCGGGGGACGCCCGCCGCCTGGCGTCTATCGCCAGGAAGCTCCGGGCCAAAGTCAACCTTATCCCGTACAGCCAGGGCTGCGGTCCGGCATATGCGCCTTCATCCGGGCCCCGGCAGCAGGATTTTGCCCAGGTCCTGGAGAGCCTGGGAGTGGGGGCGACTATCCGCCGCTCGAAGGGGGCGGATATCCGGGCGGCCTGCGGCCAGCTCGCCGGCTTCAAGCGCTTTGGATAAACGGAAATACCCCACCCAGTCGTTTTATTCGGTGGAGAATGTCCGGCAGGTGAGCCGGCTTACATCTTGGCGGAGGCGGCAGAGGCGACGTCGGAGCTTACGTCCTCGTCTTCGAGCTCGCTCTCGACGCCCAGAAGCTTGGCTGTTCCCTCGTAGATCATCCGGTAGGACTTCTTGGACTCCTGAAGCTCAGCCAGTTTCTCCCTGACTTTCTGGAGTTCCTTCTCGATCAGCGCGTCAACTCCTTCAAGCTGCCTCTTGGCTTCCTGCATCGTCTTCTTGTAAAGGTCTTCCTGTTCCTTGCTGAGGGCCATTCCTTCACTCCTTATAAATACGTTTCATCGGTTTTGCGTTTAACTGATCTTGAAATTGATGTCGATCGACTTCCAGACCCGGACCGGGACGCCGTCTTTCTGGGCGGGCCGGTATTTCCATTGCCGGACGGCCGTCTCTGCCGCCCTCTCAAACCCATAGCCGCCCTTGATTCCCTTCTGAATCTCGGTCCTGAGGATATCTCCGGTTTCCGAGATCAAAATGTTCAAGGTCACCGTGCCGCTGACTCCCATGCTGAAAGCCTGGGAGGGGTATTTCGGGTCGACCCTCTTGATGAGCACGGGCTGGATACTGACTTTGTCGAAAGCAACAAGGTCACCGGGTTCCGGCTTTTCTGCGGCAGGTGTGATGGCTGGAGACTCGGCCGGAGGCTCCTCTTTCTTCACCTGCGTTTGGGCCGGAGCCTCATTAGAGGTCAGGGCTTCGGTTTGGGGAGGAGCCGCCTGTCCGGCAGTCTGGTTCTCCGCCCCGGTGTCGGGAGGAAGCTGTATCTCCAGGCCTACCGACGGATTCTCGGCCGGGAGAGCGGGTTTGATCTGGGTTACGATTTCCGAGTTGTCCACCTCTTCGGCGGTCTTGGACTCCGTCCTTTTAGGGTCCGGCTTGGACTCGTTCTGCCTGGACGCCGAGGGGGTTTGGATTTCTTCCTGTCGGAGCGCGAACTCGCTCGGCAAAGAAGGTTGCAGGGAAGAAACCATCTGGCGGGGCGCCTCCTTGGGTTTCCTGGATTTGACGACCATGATCGTCGATCCAGCCACGATCAACAGGGCCACTGATACGCCCCCGATCAGGGCCAGCGGAGGTTTCTTTGGCGCCGGCGCGCTGTACTCGTCGAAGTAGCCCCTCTTTTTTAGGGGAGCTGCCTTCTCCGGCTCAACCCTGGCGGGCTCGGGAACAGCTTTTTCCATTTCGAGGGGAATCTTGTCGATCTCGATGAGCGTCTGATCGATAGCAAACGGTCTTTTTTCTGCATGGACCGGTCCCCGTGCAGAGGGGTGGGGAATGCTGTTCCCGATATTATCCTGGAGAGGGATCCTTTCTTTGATCTCCTTGGCGATGGGGATCTTCTCTTTCTTTTCCGGCTTTTCCAGCCTGGGTTCGGGCCTTTTCTTTGTATCTTCGATGCCAAGGCCGCCGATGGCGCCTTTGAGCATGGCCTCGATATCTCCGTCGGCGACCGGCTTCGCCTCTTTTTTCTCTTTGAAGACCTCCCTGACCGGCTCCTTTTTCTTGACCGGGCTGCCCAGCCCGGAGACCGCCGCCCGGAGCTCTTTCTCGATATCGTCGAGGCCTTTGGCTGCCTTGGGCCCATGCGGGGCAGGCTGAGGTTTCAAGAGGCCCCACACATCGATTGGAGGGGGAGACGAAGTCTTCGGCGACGGTGGCGGCGGGCTTTCGTGTCTCTTGACCGGAGGCTCCGGCTTGGAAACCTCCTCCTTCTGGCCGTTGACCAGGAGGTTGAGCATCTTGGCGCGGAGTTCATCCTTGTTCCAGGGCTTGGTGAAATAGGCGGAGGCACCGTAAACCTGGAGGGCTTCCATTTTGCAGGAGGGCTCCCGGTAGATCCCTGTAACGACGATGATCGGGACCTTTTTGCCGGGGTCCTGGTTGATCTTCTTCATCAGCTCGAACCCATGGAGCTTGGGCAGCATCGGCTCGACCATGACCAGGTCGAAATCCTCGGCCTTGAATTTTTCGTAGCCGCTCAGCCCATCCATGGCCGTCACGGCCTGGAATCCCTCCTCGAAGACGAGGTTGGACAAGGCAATGAGCGATTCCTCGTCGAAATCCACGACCAAGATCTTTTTGTCTTTCATCGGTCTTCCTGAAGCCGTTCGGTCTTATTCATAGCGGCTTTGCCATGCCGGAGCCTATGCCCTACGGATGACGGGTTCATTTTGGAGGGGAGGAAAATAAGGGTCAATCACCCTTTGGGGTGAATTGGTGGATGAAATTGGTTCCCCCTGGTGGCGGATGGCCATGGATCCCGGGTCTTTGTGCCCTTTTTGACGGTTCTGGTACAATAGAAACAGATGATCCAGATCCGGGAAGTCCAGGCCAAAAGCATCCTCAACAAGTCCAAGATCTATGACTACTGCGTCAACCCTTACACGGGCTGCCAGGTGAATTGTCGCTACTGCTATGCCCGTCTCTTCATGAGGCGCTATTCCGGACACAGCCAGCCCTGGGGCGCGTTTGTGGATGTCAAAGTCAACGCCCCGGAGCTCCTGCGCAAGCAGGTCACCCGGGCAAAGAAGGGGACGGTCTGGCTCTCCTCGGTTTGCGATCCCTACCAGCCGCTCGAAGAGAAGTACCTGTTGACCCGGCAGTGCCTGGCCATCCTGGCCGAGGCCGGATTTCCGGTCAACATCCAGACGAAAATGACTCTCGTCCTCCGCGACCTGGACATCATCGAACAGTTCGAAGAAGTCGAAGTCGGGATGACCCTGGCGACGGATGATGAAGGGGTCCGCCGGATGTTCGAACCCGGGGCCTCGCCCGTGGGCGAGAGGATCGCCGCGCTTGAAAAAATCCACTCTAGAGGAATCAAGACGTTCGCCTTTGTCGGGCCCCTTCTTCCCGGGGGGCCGGAAGGGCTCATCGCCGTTCTTGCCGGCAAAGTGGACAAAATCCTGGTCGACCGGATGAACTATATGGAAACGATTATCGGCCTCTACCGCGAGCTGGGCCTGTCGGAATCGGCCACCGACGATTTTTTCCACGAACAGGCCAGGAGGATCGCGCGGGAAGCGGCCAAACGCGGCCTCCCCTGCGAGATTCTTTTCTGATATAATCGCCCCATGATATCGAGGATTGATGGAGCCGTCAGGCCGAAGATCGTCCCTCCTCTCCATCCCGAGTTCATCCCGGCCGTGCTCTGGAACAGGGCTTACCGGGATGCGGCCGCGGCGGACGGGGGGAGTGTTCCCCTGGCCATCGGGCTGGAGAGGGCGGACGGCTCGATCTCCCGCTTCCAAACGATAGTCTTTCCACCCGAACATCCGCTTTTCGAGGCCGGCCTCCGTCATGCTGAGCGCCTGGTCAAGTCGCTTCTCTGGATGTGGGGCGGCTATAAGGTGTATGTCGGCGGCCCCGCCACCCTCGGAGAGATGATCCAAAAAACCTTTTCGCGCCGGGGCGAACGCGCCTTCGACGCCGCCTTGATGTCCACCGCCTACGACAGGAAGTTCATCGTAGAGGTCACGGCCGCCGATCGTGTTCCTCCTGCCTTGGAGAAAACGCGGCCCCTGGGCCGGCATCTCGACGGCTGCCGGATCGGGTTCGACCTCGGGGCCAGCGACCGCAAGGTCAGCGCGGTCGTCGAGGGTGAGACCGTCTTCAGCGAAGAGGTCCCCTGGGACCCGGGCAACCAGAGCAACCCGCTCTACCATTATCACCAGATCATGTCGGGGCTTCATCAGGCGGCCTCCCATCTTCCGCGCGTCGACGCCGTCGGAGGGAGCGCTGCGGGGATTTACATCGACAACAGGGCCATGGTCGCCTCCCTCTTCCGCGGCATCCCGCGGACCGAGTTCAAGAAAAAAATTAAGCCGATGTTTCTACGGATGCGCAGGAAGTGGAAGGTGCCCTTCGAGGTGGTCAACGACGGCGAAGTCACGGCCCTGGCCGGGTCGATGTCGCTCAACGCCAACCGCGTCCTGGGCATCGCCCTGGGGTCAAGCCAGGCGGGCGGATACGTCGACGACGAGGGACACATCACCGGCTGGCTCAACGAGTTGGCCTTTGTCCCGGTCGACCTGAACCCGGCGGCGCCCGTGGACGAGTGGTCGGGAGACGCGGGCTGCGGCGTTCAGTATTTCTCCCAGCAGGCCGTGTTCCGTCTCGCCGGGAAAGCGGGAATCGAGTTGGGAGATGAAATGGCCGCCGTGGACAAACTTAAAACCGTCCAGGATCTGCTCCCTAGCGGCGATGAACGCGCCCGGCTTATCTTTGATACGATCGGCTGCTACCTGGGCTACGGGATCGGCCATTATGCGGACTACTATGACATCGCTCATGCGCTTATCCTCGGCCGGGTGACTTCGGGCGAGGCCGGACCGGTCATCCTGGAGAAGGCCCGTCAGGTCCTGAAGGCGGAGTTCCCCGACTTGGCGGGGCGGATGTCTCTCCATCTTCCCGACGAGAAGAGCCGCCGGGTGGGCCAGGCCGTGGCCGCCGCCAGTTTGCCCGTTGCCGAACGGACGTGAATTTGCGATAAGCGGGAGAGAAACATGGAGCTTAGACTGAGAAAAGCGGGAAACGAGATTTTCATCCCGGACGGTTCGCCCGTCCCCGGAGCCATAACGCGCACGTCGCATTTGGGAGTGGCCGCGCACCCCGACGACCTCGAGATCATGGCCTATCACGGGATTCTGAAGTGCTTTTCGAGCGAGAAGGACTGTTTCTTCGGCGTGATCGCCACAGACGGCGCCGGGAGCCCGCGCGACGGCTTCTACAAGCGGTACACCGCTGAGGAGATGAAAACCGTCCGCAAGAAGGAACAGAAAAAGGCCGCCATGGTGGGCGAATACGCCGGCGTCGCCTTCCTCAACTACAGCAGCTCCGAGGTCAAAGACCCCAAAGATCTCCGTCCCAGGGATGACATCCAAGAAATTATCGCGTTGGCCCGGCCCCGAATCGTCTACACTCATAATCCCGCCGACAAGCACGATACTCACGTGGCGGTGGGGCTGAAGACCATCCAGGCCATCCGGGCGCTTCCGGCGGAGCTGCGGCCGGAGAAGTTCTACGGCTGCGAAGTCTGGCGGGACCTCGACTGGATGCTGGATGAGGACAAGGTCGGGCTCGACGTTTCCGAGCACCAGAACCTGGCCACTTCCCTGGTCAGTGTCTTTGACTCCCAGGTAGCCGGCGGGAAAGGCTATGACATGGCCACGATCGGCCGGCGCCGGGCCCATGCGACTTACTACGCAACCCACGACGTCGATGTGGCGTCTTCGATGATCTTCGGCATGGACCTGACCGCTTTGGTCACCGACCCGTCGCTGGACATAAAGGAGTTCGTCTGCCGCTACATCAACCGCTTCGCCGCTGACGTCAGCAGGCGGATCGACAAGCTGCTCTAAGCAGGCGGGCGGCAACACGAACCTTAATTTTCTTTCTTGACGGGTATGCGGCCTTCCATTAGGATGGATGGCCATGACCATCATCCTGAAAACCGTGCTCGGCTTGATGACGGCCTTTTTCGCCTATTTTTACCTGCCCGATGTCTTCAAACACAGGAGGGAATTCTCGGACAAGCCCTGGGCCGGCCTGTTCGGAACGGGGTTCATCACCAATTTCTTTGACACCCTGGGAATCGGCAGCTTCGCCCAGCAGACGGCGATCTTCAAGTTTTTTGGGTTGGTCGATGACAAGGTCATTCCCGGGACGATGAACGTGGGCAACACCATTCCCACTGTGACACAGGCCTTCATCTTCATGACCGCGGTCAAGGTCGAACCGGTGACCCTGGCCTCGATGTCCGTGGCTGCGCCGGCCGGGGCCGTACTCGGGGCGGGTGTGGTCGCCCGGATGTCGCGACGCAAGATCCAGCTCGGCATGGGCTTCGGCCTGCTCATCGTCGCCACAATGATCCTGGCGAGCCTGCTCAAATGGCTCCCGCTCGGCGGCGAGGCGATCGGGCTGACCGGCATAAAGCTCGGCATCGCCATAGTCGTGAGCTTTATCTTCGGAGCCCTGCAGACGATCGGAGTCGGGTTCTATGCTCCCTGCATGGCTATGGTCTATTCCCTCGGCATGCACCCCAGGGTGGCCTTCCCGATCATGATGACTGCGACGGCCATGCTCATGGCTGCGGGAAGCACCCGGTTCGTCAAGGAGCGGGCCTACGACCGCAAAGCGGCCATCGCTTTGACAATTTTAGGCGTCCTGGGTGTCTTCCTGGCCGCCTTCGTCGTGAAATCACTTCCCCTGACCATCCTCAAATGGGTTGTGGTTGGCGTCGTCCTCTACACTTCGATGTGGATGTTTATCTCCGCCCGCCGCTCCCGCCTGGATGAGCTCGCCGCCCGCTCTCCAAAAATCTAAAGATTCACCAGCAGCCGGGCGGCGCTAGATGAGCCCCATCTTTTTAAGGGCCTCTTCGCCACGGGACTTGACCTGGGGGGCTTCCTCAGGCAGGTAAAGTACGACCCCGCCCTTCATCGGCCGGATGACGATTTTGCCCTCCTCGGACAGGCCGTTGGTGAATTCGACCGGGTCCCGGCCGTTGAAATATTTCTTGAAGGCCTCGTTGAAACCGCTGTAGACGGAGTGGATTCCCTTGTAAGGTTCGCTTCGCAATTTTTGTATGGCCAGGCGGACGAACTCTTCCGGCGAAATCTTCTTGCTCATGTTTCCTCCTTCGGAATGAATTTCCAAAGTCATATGACGCAGCCGGGCCCATCGGATTCTCAGGCGTCCGCCCGGTTGCTCGGTAAAAAACCTTTTTACTTTTTCGGTGGCTTTTTTTAAAATAGGGAAGGATTACAGGAGACCACGATGGACAGTTGCTTCAGCTGCGATTTTTCACTAAGGAAGGGCAAGATGAAGGGTAAGTTCTATATCGACGGACACAAGTCCAAGGGCGGCTGGGAGGACGAGACCACCCTCATCCTCCAGGATGATAAGGGTTACAGCTCGCTCGAGGAAGCGACGGCCAAAACCAAGGAATATTTCGAGAAAGATAAAGAACTCCACCTCGCGGTCATCTACCAGAAGGACCAGGAGGGGACCAAGGAAGGCGCCAAGATGATGTTCCGCGGGGACGAGGGAGAGCTCGAAGAATCCCTGTTGTTTTATTGATTGCGGCCCGAAGCGGCCGATTCAGTCTGTTACTCAAACCTTTAGTCCAGCCAGCCGCTTTCTGGCGTCCTCGACTTCGGGCTTCCCCGGGTCGGCGTCTTTCCAGAGGTCAAGGAATTTCTGGTATTGTTCGACCGCCGTTGTTTTTAATCCCTTCTGCTCGTAAAGCTTGGCCAGTCGGTAATGGAGCAAAGGATGGACGAGGAACCGCGCCCGGCTCGCCGGATCAAAGGTGATGAGTTTTTCATACTCAGTGATGGCTCGATCGAGGTCGCCTTTCTGCAGATAAGCCCTGGCTAATGCGTCCTTCAAAAAAGGGGCGTTGTAGTCTATTAAAATAATCATGTCCTGCATCGCGGGCGGGACAGGAAGAGCTGTTTTTTCAAAAGTAGCGATGGCTTTCTCCGGAAAGCCTTCAGCCAGTGAGACCTCAGCTTGAAGGAGACTGGCAATGAAAGTCCCCCGGTCTTTCTGATTACGGGTCAAACTGGGCAGAAGTGGCGTTATCTCGGCAACTCGCGTTTTGGCGGAGTCCACCTTGCCCTCTTTCA
>Ga0299912_10001221_pt1 | contig 20754 bp, 27 predicted proteins | sample RVTome_2_FD_207667 | JGI IMG/M metagenome (GOLD analysis project Ga0299912, IMG submission 207667) | Soil microbial communities from uranium-contaminated site in the Upper Colorado River Basin, Wyoming, United States - RVT95D214 (version 2) ... | reverse complement strand
TTATACCGAGGAATTTTTTACAATCTGAACATCTGCAAACTATATATGACCGGATAGCGCTGCCTAATTGAGTTTTCATGACGGGTCCTCTCTGGCATTGGCTACATTTCGACTAAATACCCATCCTGGCGCAAGCGATCGATCACCTCTAAGTATTTGCGCCCAAAATGATCGTATTTCTCGTTGAGTATCCGGCGCACCATGTCAGCGCCCAGGTTATACTTCCTCGACCATTCAGCCACATTGACAATTCTCAGATTCTTGCGGGTTTCTTCCCAGTCAATTTGAGTATCTTCTAATTTCATCTTGACATCCTTTCGTTATTCCATTAATCTTTTCCGCATTTGTACTAAATAAATTGTGTGTAATACATTTATACGGGATGGGAATTCAAATGTCAAGAAAAAAAACATCAAATGTAAAAAATATTTTTAGTCGTTTAGAGGAATATTATAACTTGCCGTCAGATAAAGCTTTATCTGAATTCCTGGAGGTAGATTATGATGTTCTAATGCAATGGAAAAGACGGGGGCGGCTCCCTCGTTATGATGCTTTTTTGCTCAAGTGTCCAGGGATAAATACAGATTTTCTCGACACTGGAGAGGGAGAAATGTTCAGCAAACCCCTCAATAGCAATGAGAAAGTCATCATTGCCCAACCTACAGATGATCCAATAATACAAGTGATGTTCAATTTGATTAAAGAATTCATGGGAAATCAAGGGACGGCAGAAAAATTAGATATGCTGGACCGGATTAGAGCGATTGTTTTCCAGGCGACAACAAAAAAAGGCCCGTCAGACGGGCCTGATTAAGGATTCTATTCAGACATATTTTTAACGCATCTAATAAATTTCTTAGGGTCGGGGGCAAGAAGATACAGGAAGAAATATAATAAATCTAAGTTGTTAATATCTTTCCTGGCCGCTAATCTTCGCATTAAAGCAAGTGTACACTGTGATCTCATCGAGTTCATAATTTTGCCCCCTTTACTTTTTATGTTTTTTATGCAATGGTTTTAGTATATAGTATGAAACCTCAAATGCAAAAATTACATGAGAAGGGACGGACATGAAAACAAAAACATTGGAAATTTTCAAAGACATCGTCAGCGCCGCGGCGGGGACGGACAAGATCATCAATCACGATAGGATTCTGGATTGCATGGTTAACGATCTTGCTGAGAGTCTTGCGATCAGTTGGGAAAGCAGATTTAAGGACATTCCTGTTACGCGAGCGTTTGCCTGGCAATATTTTGAACAATATCATTTTGAGATAGAGGATGATCGACTATTGTGGTGAAAAGGGGAGGGAGGCGAAATGAAATTTGTCCGACGAAATCGGTGCCTGTTTGTTGTTGTAATTATGGCCGTATTGTATTGTTATTCCACTGCCACCAAAAAGGGATGTAAACCTGCGCCTAAAGAGAAGCCAGCCAACCCGATTGTAGATAAGAAAAAATAAAAATGGCGATCCGTAATCATCCGACAAAAAAAGGCTGGTGGCAGATAATTATTAGCAACGGGCGTCATAAGCCCCAGGATGGGTACACCTTCCAGGGAAGTGAGGCGGAAGCCCGCGGGACTGAGGCGGAAATCCGGGGGATACCGCTTGAAAGCGCTAATTGCAAAGTGGTTGAACTTGCCAACTCCTTTTTTGATTGGTATCAAATCCACCGGTCTCCAAAAACCTACACGGAATGTCTTCGATCCTTTGCCCTGCTAATGCCGATTCTTGGGGACCGGCATCTCTCCTTTCTCCACCAGAATGATTACGACCGCTACAAAACAAAACGCCTGGCTGATGGAGTCTGCAAACGAACCATCAATATCGAATTGGTATATTTCCGGGCATTCCTGGCCTGGTGCAAAGACCATAATTATATCTATAGCGCTACGCCTAAACTATTCGATAAAAGGTACACCCGCCCGAAATTGCCTGTTGTTTTATCGAAAGATGAATTGTCTAAATTACTTGACAAGTTAAAAGGAGACAAGAAGACTATAGCAACCCTTATGGCATTTTGCGGGTTACGCCGGAACGAAGCCTTGACCCTCAAGAAAGAAGATATTGGGTAGTGGGTCAGTTTGGAATTGTGGCGTTTGAATATTGGTACAGATATTGCTTCTTAAATTCATAAAATATTTGTATGATATAAAACGTAACCTAAAGTTTACTTGCAAATAACCGATAACAATAGTATCGTATAAATACGGAGTTTATAAATTATATAAAATTATTATTTTTAGTTGACAAATATTGTTGCATTAGGTAAAGTTTTTTACCTACAGCGTCTCAGGGTATATAACCCTGAGCTTTATAGTCCCTCATCCTAACTTATTTGGGTGAGATTTAAAGTCCACGGGGAACCAAAATTTTGGTTCCCCGTATTCATTGAAAATACCAACTTTCCATTGGAGGGGCTAAAATGAAAGTCATAATTTTCGTTGATTTTTGGAACCTGCAAATTGGTTGGAATGAATACCATAAAAGATTAGGCACTGGAAAAACAGTTCCAATCCCCTGGGAAAATACTCTCCCCCAAGTTCTTTTAGAGCAAACAGGCGGGAATTCTATATACAATGGGACACATGTATATGCTTCAATAAACCCTTCTAGTCCAAAAGATCGAGGGTTACATTCATTTCTGCAAAGAATGCAACTATTCCCTGGATATAAAGTAATCATCAAAGAGCGTAAACCAGCTAAAAAAATCAAATGTACCAATGAAAGTTGTCACAAAGAAATAATATTGTGTCCTCATTGTTCAAGTAAGATAGTACGGACTGTTGAGAAAGGCGTAGATACATCAATAGCAATCGAGTTATTCCATTATGCTTTGGATAATATTTATAATACAGCAATTTTAATATCAAATGATGAAGACTTTGTTCCAGCTATTGAATTCATACAGCGTAGAGGAAACAAGATAATACATGCGGGATTCAAAAATGAAGGCATTGCTGTTAAACAAGCATGTTGGAGTCATATAGACCTTGAAGATATTATGCCAAATCTTTTAGCCCCTTAAACTTAATTCTAAATTAACTCTGCAATCTCTTCCAACGTCCAGACATGATCCGAAACCCCCGCTTCCATTGCCGGTGTTATCCGCAATGCCTTGTGAATCCTGCCAAAATTGTAATACATGAAGTAAAGAGCGGTTGCAAAATAATGGTTCTCAATCTTCTTGCTGAATGCATTAGTGAGCCGTGTAAACCGCCTCATGCTCATACGCATGGTCAGATTTTGCCGCTCAACATGACTTGTTGAAATGTGCTCTAATTCTGGTTGGCCTGATATGTGATGGATTTCTGCACCGGTGCATTCTGCCGGACTGTATCTTCGCTGATCCTCGTTATCGTTAGCCGCACCGTATACCTTCACAAGCATTGCGTAGTCAATTTCTGAACCGAAAGCATTCTCAACTGCATTTAAATACACCCTGTGACCGTCTGTAGTAAGCTGTACGCGGTTTTTAAGACGACCGGCAAGGTCTAGCATAAAGGCGTTGCCATGTTCAGCGTCACGCTTGCCTACCATGAAAGAGACAATTAGTTTAGTATCAGGGTCCAGCGCCGTCCAGGTGTAAACGTCGCCATATCCGAGTTCGCCTTTATGCTCTTCCGGTACGTTCTTTTCTTTCGCATAGCAGAAAGACCATATTTCATCACATTGGATTAGTTTGCAGGGGAGATCACGCAAGGTCTTGTCCATGTAATCAGCACAAGCCGCACCGAGATCGACAACAAGCTTCGTTACCGTGTTCTTGGCCGCTCCGGTGGTCCTCACTGTTGAACGAATGCTCATGCCTTCCACTAAGCAGCTTACCACTTGCGCCCTTTTCTCTATGTTCAGCTTGTTCATGGTTGCCCTCCATCGACAGGTTCATCTTGTCTATGGTTACATTATACCATATATGCTTAGCTTTTCAAGCATAAAAGTTAGTTTGATATAAATTAAATTAGCTGCTAAGACTTTTGCAATATGGATTTATATATTTTCTTGTCTACCATACACATTGATAGACATATTGTCTATCAAAAAGCTTGACAGACACATTGTCTATCGTGTATCTTGATAGACATAGGTGTCGATCAAAATCAGGAGGCTATAAAATGAGGACATTGCCGAAGAAAAACGGGATAGATTTAATTGTTGAGAGGGCTGAACAGGTGCAAGAAGGGTCGGATTTACCCGCTAGATCGTTAAAGTTTAAAACGTACACAATTACGAATTTCAGAGGCGGAATTGGAAAGAGTACACTTTCCTTTAATGTTGCATATGAACTTTCAAGAAAATCACAATGCCTTCTGATGGACACGTGCTCACAACGAAATTTTTCACAAAATGTATTTGGTGACCAATTACTTGATTTTGAAAAAACGCTTTATGATGCATTGATTGGTGAAATTACTAATACTTCCTCTGTTAATTATGCTGAATTAGTTACAGCAATAAAGCCTTATTGTCCGTCATTTGCTAAAGGTAAACCGACATTTATGATTCCTGGTTCAACGGAATTGTTTTTATTCCCTTCTCTTCTTTACAGCCAATTAGCACAATTTGCGCAGTTGAATGTAAATTACCAGAAAGAAGCAAGTGCTCGCGTATTATTGTCTCTCAAGAAAATAATAGAACATGCAACAAAAGTAGCGACACCAGAAAAAGTATTGATTGACACAAGTCCATTTTTTGGAGGGGCAACACATTTGTCTTGGTGCGCCGCAGAAGCATTGATTATCCCAGTACGGGTTGATCAGCATTCTATTGAAGCATTGAAATTAACTTTACAGATGCTTCGTAATCATAAAATGGATTTTCATAAATTCAATGCACAGGCCGGATTAGACCTTAATCCCAAAGTCCATGCAATAGTAATGACGCATTGTGGCTGGAATCGGCAGAAGAAAAATACACCTGATAGTTCGACTAAGTTCTTTGTTAGTAAAGCCTTAGAATTAGCAAAAGAATTTAGAGAATTGTTTTCAGAGGAAGTTGTTGAAGATTGTTTTTATTTACTAGATGATTTTCATTCAAGCGGGCGTATAAGCGGAAAACAGCGGATACCTCTTTCCTGCCTTACAAGTGGGCAAAAATACGTTGTAGAAGGGCAGCGATTAGAAGTGAATCCATCGGTTGATCGTTACAAGAGGGAAATACAAAATTTGACAGCAGCTTTATAATTATTTCTTCCACCGCGCCTGAGCCGCCTTCTTAGCAATCTCCTTGCGTTGCTCAGGCGTAAGTTTCTCCGCCCTGGCCTTGCCGCCCTTTTGCCCTCCAAGTGATCCTAGAGCTACGGCGTGAGGGTTTCTTTTGTCCTCTGGCTCAACCTGTGGCGTTTCGTCCGTTGCGGCGTCTACAACCGCCTTGGCGATCTGCGCGAAATCAAGATGCTTGCCTTTTCCTTTTATAGTTTTCATGCCTGAAGTATAGCATACACGGTCAAGCATTTTCAAGAGAGACTATTTTGAACTGACCCACTACCTGATATCGAGAATGGATTGTTACGGATAACAGGGAAGGGCGGGAAGACGCGCCTAATGCCGATTGTCAGCGAAACGCTCAAATATGCCCTGCAAGAGGCAATCGAAGGTAAGACAAGGGGAGGGTATGCCTTTATCAATAGGGGGACCGGCCAACCCTACAAGAACATCAGGAAAACACTGAAACATGCAGCAAAGGTGGCAGGAATCGACAAGAGAATTTATAACCATCTTTTGCGGCATACTTTTGGAGCTGGGGCTGTCAGCGCCGGCATTCAACAAAGGGCGATCCAGGACATGATGGGACATGCGGACGGGAGTTCAACACAAATATATACGCAGGCCGCAGCTGAGTTTATCTCTGCCGAAGCCCTAAAGCTCGCTGCACACCTGTCTGCAATGTCTGACTTGTCGGATACCAACAAATCTAGTGACTAGAGCCATTTCGCAGGCTTGCTCCTCTGCTTCGGGAGCAGGGGGCCGCTGGTTCAAATCCAGTCATCCCGACCATTTACAACGTTTGCCCTCTGTATAATTGCAGACGATTGCAGACGTTAAAAAAGCCCTGGGGAGCAGGAGGGTTGCCCTCCCCAGGGCATAGCAATTAAAACCTATTTACTGGAAAGGTAATTCCTTAAGGTCATCCCGTTTCGCTAATAGTTCCGCTTTTATTTCTTCGAGAGTTTTCTCTGCCAGAATGCCGTCAACAATATCTTTTATATTGATCCCCAACTTTATCAGGATAGGGATAATTCCCTGCAAGAATTTGATGATGATATCTAAAATTTCCATTATTTAACCTCCTGTTTGAAAATTCCGAATTGCACACCGAGGTCCATGATCGCGGCGAAATCAGCGTTAAAGACCTTTTGAGCCTCCTGAAAAGTAGCCAACGACACTAGGTCGTTAGGATCGGCGTTGAGATACACCATAAGAGCATCGTCCAATACCGGCCATGCCAGGCGGAATTTGTCATAAGCAGGCTTGATGGTATTGATACAGGGATCAGGGGGGATGATCTTCTGCACGCAAAGGGCATTAAGGGCCTCTCCGGCGCTCTTGCCTACATCATGAGTGGCGATCAACGCCTTTCCGATGGTGATTTGCGTCGTTTGCCCAGCGCACCCGGCTAGGACAAAAACCAATAGCGAAAACAATATTAGTTTCTTCATTTCTTTTCTACCTCCTTTGCTGGCAGGGTGACAGTCCCGCCGGTGACATTATGTTGTTTGGCAGTTATCCCAAATGCCACCAGGCCCCCTAATGCAGCGTATCCCGCCACATCTACCAACCACGGGACGCTAGTAAACCATTTCGGGTAGAGCATAACAAACCCAAAGAATGCCGTGACCATTGATGCAGCCGTTGGTTGCCAATTTGCCAGCAATGCTTTCAAATTATCCATTTCTCTTTCTCCTTTCTGCTGATTAGTTTTTTGTCAAACGCCCTTCTATACACGCATTCAGGGTGGCAGGCTATCTCTCCTCTGATCCTCCCTTCACACAAAAAATAGTATGAACAGCCTCCATCAAACGCGCCATGTTTTACCTGGTTCTGCTTGTTCGTTGGGGGCCTTCCCTGTTTTACTGTGACGGTCATCACAAATCCTCTCTTGAGATTCTATCTTGTCTTCTGTGACCGTGATCCGGTGTTCATGAGAACTGATCTCAGTCAAGAACCTATCAGCCAGCACCCCCAGGTGGGTTGTGAGTTTGGTCATTTCCCCTCTCAACTCTTCCCATTCCTTTTTGTGGATGTTATAGATATAAATCAGCAAGCCGATGACCGCGCTGCCTAGCCCCCCCCCGACAATAAAGACAGCTTTTATAAGCCCTCTAATGGCGGCTGAAACCATATCCGGGTTTGCAACGTAATAGATGTCTGCTGGTTGCGGAGTCATTTTTTATTCCTTATGGCGCATTAACCACCGTCGTTGTTATTTTCCCGGCCCACGATGTGCTGTGCGCGTCTCCAGTTAAGAGCAACCGAACATAATTGCCTGATACATCCAACGTACAATCCCACCCCCCTACGCTTTCAACTGTCAATGGTGCGGAAACCGCCCCTTCGAGGACAGCCCCAGCCCCTGTATTGTAAACAAGTGCATCTCGTTTATATGCTGCTCGTCCACCGCTGGATGCCTCATTTGCGACCACTTCCGCACTCACTTGTACAGCAACTCCGCTTGTGACAAACATCCTCCAGGCTACTGTGGGGGTGGCGTTAGCAAGTTCAATAGAGGAGAACATCTGCCTGTTGAAATTTTGGGATGCCGCTAAGTACATGTTATCGGCACCAGCCGTATCCACTCTGTTATTGCCTATTTCAATTGTCCCGACAACACCGGATATAGGCATGAACATATCTGCATCGCCACCTGACCCCGTGTTGTTGCCTGTGAAAACATTGTTGTCTATTTCCCCCCCATTCCATGCCCCACTGAGGTACAAGCCATTTTTCACCCCTTTAGTCCCAGTGTTGCCAGATATACGTATCCCTGATGGCGCGGCGCTCGTTGTTTCAAGATGGATCAAATCATTCAGCAGATTGCTTACATTGTTGTCTGCAATGTCCCAGTTAGTGGAGTTATCATTCGCATCGGATACGGTTATCCCATGATACCCAGTTCTGTTCGCTCCTGTCCTGGTATCATATATGATGTTGTTCTTCACTCGCAGGTTCTTTATAGGCATACTTGCCGCTGGGTACTGAGATATGTAGATTGCACCCCCATGGGTTGTCCCTCCGAAATCAATAATCCGGTTCCCCATAATATCACAGTCGGAGATTCCCAAGAGGTATATGCCCACGTTGTGTCCGCCATATATTATGTTATCAAGATACTGTGTGTGGGTAGTCACTCCAGAGGTAGTCGAAAGGTTTTCAATGCCCGAAAGGACCGGGTTAATAATTATGTTCTTGCTGATTTCATTATATGTTGACATCTCTATTGCATCAGAGCCGGTATAAATCCCAACAGAACCCCATGAATCAATTAAATTGCCAGAAATTCTACTGTGTTTGAATCTATTCCCGATAGCCGCTGTGCCATAAGCTACTCCGGCGGGGTTTGAGAACGTGTTGTCCAGCACCTCGGCATATCGCTCAGAGGTATTTAATGTACCGCTCATCCCAAGCAGCAATCCTCCAACGCAATCACGGAAGGTATTGCCAATATATTTGTTGTAAGTGCCTCTCTCAGCATAAATGCCAGCCGGGAGTAGCGTATTAGTGGCTTCGCGGGCATTAACAAAGTAGTTATGAATAATCTCCGAATAACTGACATTTTCCAGCCCAAGTCCTGAACCAAAAATGTTGTTCATGTCGAATTTGACACCATCAATCTTGATGTACGATGAATTGAGAAACTTAATCATTGATGGGGAATCTACACCAGTAAGAGTAAGTGTCTGTGATGGAGTAGCGAGTAATTTGAATCCCGCCCCTTCGTGCAATGCCTTCATAGTAATATTCGATTTAGCGGATACCAAAACCCCTACCCAAGACGCTGACCCCATCCCGTATGCCGAGGATAGGTACAATACCCCGCCATCAGATAACGAATTGATCGCATTGCTAACAGCAATAGACATATCTGTTGTGCCAGGGGTGGTGTTAACCTGCCACCATTCAGGCTTCGATTCCTTCAACCCCGTCACCGCCCCGGACCCGGTGAAGACTTGGTAATCGCCGATCTCAGAGGGGCTGTTGATGGTGAGAGCATAATCATTTTTAATGCTGCCAGGGGACTCAAATTCGAGAGATAGAGTGCTAGGGACAACCGCGGCACCGGTCATGGGGAAATTAGCTGTTCTTATTTTGAGAGTTGTAACTGTGGCACCGATCGATGTTATGGCGGCGTTGAGAGAGGCATAATCGGAATCAAAATGCTGGTTAGTAAGATAATCAACATAGTTCAGAGTATCGCGGGTGTAGACAGTGGTCCCCGCACTGTTTTTAATGACTATTTTGATTAATCCATCGGCGTATAGTTGCGCTGTACCATTAGAATCCAAGGTATATGGATTTGCGGCAGGGGACGCCTTGTCCCGGTCAAGCCAGATAGTTATCGGCGTGCTGGTAGCATCCCCCGCTGCTGCGACTGTGACTGTCCCATCCGCCAAACTCCCGACGGAATTTCTTACCTGAGAAAGTAAAAATTCGATATTTGTTGCTTTGGTTGCCATTTTTCACTCCTTCGCACCGTCATCTCGACGGTATGTTAAATTATTCTCCTTACTCGAAAAAAATCACGTCATTAAAACCATTAGGTAAAGTCATGTAAGCCGATTCAGAGTTGACTTTAATGTTTGTCGCTTGATCCACCTGTATCCATGCCCCGATAGCAGTGCCAAGCGTGTAAGTTTTGCTCTTAGTCACAGAGAAATTCTCCGTTAGCCCCGCCCTCCATACAAATGCCTGGATCACCGTTTTGCTTGTATCTTTTAACAACGTTGCCGATACCGGAGTTATCCGGATATTAGCAGCCGAAGGGACCGCCGATGAAGCGATAGTAAAAACTATCTGCGTAACCTCCACCGCCCCGGCAGCCGAAGCCATCAGCGCCATACAAATTGCCAGAATTAATCCTTTCATCGTTTGTCTCCTTGTGAATCAGTTATTGTCATTGCGATATTTGGCCCTTTTTTATTCTGATGATCCTATCCCGTTCGATCTTACGTACATGCTTGATAGTCTTCTTTATCAAATTGCGTTTAGCTTCATCATTTATCCCTAGAGTTATGATCTTCTCCACTTTCTCATGCGCCCTTTCGCCCGCTCGCTTTGAATATAAATCATATTCGATAGGGGAAAGCTTAACAGTTTTTTTGCCAATCGTTATTGTGTTTTTCGGTACTCCTATAGAGATATCAAGCCTTCTCATTTCCTTGTCAACATTGTCTATGGTTTCTTTAGAAAATGGGAATGGAGACAAAGTCCGTTCGATAGCATTGCCTTGCCGTTCTATCGGCCTCCCCCATAAGTCGCGTTTAGGCGCTAAATCCTGCGAGAGATAGGGAATCCTAACCTGCATTGCATCAAGAGGCCCTTCCGTTTGCCTTAACAAGGGGTCAGTCGCTTGTGCTCCTGTATTGACTATGGACGGTACAAGACTACCGGCGAAGTTGTTCATAAATTGTTCCCCATAACGTTTTGGATCGCTCATTGCATCTATAGCCACAGAAAGGCCTTTAACAAAAGTCTTTGAAGTAAGGTTCTTGGAAAAAGAAAGCGCAATCGCCTCTGTCATATCGCTGATTTCTTTATCGTTTTTGTCTGCGGCTAATTCGCTGAAATCTGCTGACATCCCCACTACTGAACCTATCGGTTCAAGTCTGCCATACGGGACATAGGTATCACCGATTTTAAATGAATATGGTTGCCATCCAGTTCTGTACAGCATATCTCTTTCTGGTTTGTCTTTCGGCCCACCACCTGCGATCAACCCTTCTTGACCCATTTGGTAGACAGCAAATGCTATCATCGATCCGAGAATAGGTTTTGCTAATTCATCAGAAATGTCAGCCCCCTTCAATTCCCCTTTTTTTATGAGATGCGCTATCCTTGCGAAGTTAAGTGGAGTCCGTTCAAGCGAGAACTTAGCGATATTCACTGGGGTTCTCATAAACGGAATAAGGTATTTCACGCCTGGGATTTGTCGTGTCTTCTCAAGTATCTTGCTCCACTTCCCGTAAGGCTGCGTAAACGTCCGGTAGACGGCTTCATGCCTTGCCAATTCGACCATCTTATCAGTAGGCGTTTGCAAAATTTCTGCGGTTCGTTCTACTCGCTTTTGCCCCTTCAGCCCTTCTAACGCCGCTTCACGATATGCTAATGAGTAGAGTTCCGCGCTGTAATTCACGGATTTGAAAAACTCGTCAGCAGCCGCCAATGCTCTACCCGGCCCCCTGATAAATTTGCCTGTTCTGCCTGGGATACTCTGGTATTTGCCAGCATTTTCCACTTTTATCAAAGTGTCGGAGGAGAGTTCTTCATGCCACGCCTTGAGCGCACCCCTTACCCCATCCTTGATCCCGGCAATCCCGCCGATGACTTCTGCCGGGGCTTCACCGTAAAATCTTTCCCTATTCGGCCCTTTTGCCACAGCCTCAAGCGTTGCGCCTATAACAGTCTCAAAAGGCTTGGTCAAAGCCGTCAAGGTGTTGGAAACGATGTTGACAATATGGGTTTTCGGGCCGGAAAGTAGGAAATTAATCCATGCTTCGAATACCATATCCGACCGCTTAACCTTGGCAAAGGCTTTGACAAAGGCATTTACTTCTTGAACATTATCAACATCTATTCCCTTCATCCTGTCGATGATTTTTTCTGTTACTTCTCTCCCCCCAAGAGCATCAAGCATGGCCTTGTAATTCTTTGTGGGGGTCGAAAATATTCTATGCGCGGATAAGGCGCGGCCGGCTTCAGCGGCTATCCCGGCAACTTGCGCCTGAACCGCTGCATGTCGGGAGAGCGCGACCCTGAATTGTGCAAGGGCTTCATCACTTCCTATTGTCGCCGCTGCTTTCTGCATATCTTTTAAAGCCGAGGCCGAAGCATTCAGGATATCCCTTGCCGCCGTGGCTTCTTCAGCATTGAACGCTTGACCTTTACGGCGTTGCATTAGTTTTCCAGGAGTCAGGCCTAAGTCGTCAGCAAGTTTCTTCGTTTCTTCAAGGGTGATCTCCCCTCTCCTTGCTTCATCAATCGCCCCTTTATAACGGTCTGCCGTATCGAGAATTATCTTCTTGACCGGTGTCCCGGCGTCTATACGTTCGAGATTGATATTCCCGGCATACTTAGGGAGAGGCATGTCGGCGGCAAGAGACCCCGCCGCTATATTACCTTGCGGGTCGGGAAGTCCCTTAAACTTTTGCGGGGGAATTCCAACTGTTTTATCGAGAGGAAGGCCGGGGTAGAGAGTACGTTCGGAGGGGATATCTGTAGATTCTTTTATTTCGGCGGGAGCCGCACTTCCAGTTTCCCGCCCGGAGGGAGCTTCGATAGCCACGCCCGGAGGCTGCTCTCCTCGGCCTGCACGTTCTCCTGTGGCTTCGCGTTCCACTTTTCGTTTTTTGAGTGCTCTTTCTGCCTCATCAAGACTTTTTCCCGTGCCATGTGTGACCTCCAATCCTTTTTTGCGGTATACCGTCCCATCGGGCGTGGTGTAGATCAACTCGGCATTGTCAAGCCGAGCCTGGACCCTTTGCATTATTTCATTGACATGCGCCGCATCTCGGCCTTCAACAATGAATTCATCACCGTGTACATGGTATGCTTTGCTACCTATTATATCACTTTTCACCTCATTGTCAAGTGCCTCCCCAATATTTCTTAGTAATACCTCGCCATTTTTGTACTCCATGTTATCATTAATCCATTTCAAAGAGTCAGCATCGACAAAGGCATGATACCCCATGCGCGCGCTCTCGTCGTAGGCCCGACGGTTCGGCAACCCGGTTTTCTGCGAGACCAGCAATTCGGTGCGCATCTCTTCAGGTGTCATTTCGGATATTGTCTTGCGGGTTGCAACGTCCTGGCGGCGATCAACTAGGGGGGGTTGCTCCGTTAGTTTCGCCTCCCCTGCCTGGGGGGCCAGTGTTTCTTCCCCGCGCCCTTTTTCTTGGATCGTATTTAATGCCCCCTGCCTTCCCGTCGGGATTTCTGCGTCCCATGCAATATCTACACCTTTAGGGATAGGGATAGCCTTCTTGTCCTTCATCATCTTTGCAGCTTTCCCCGCTACAGGAAGGAGAAAAGGCAACGCCTGTATCCCTGTTGATACCCCTGCCGCCAGATTAGGATATCCTTGGTCGGCAACGTAATTGCCAGCCGCTTCAGCTCCTCTGCCAAGTTCGGTGAATGGAGAAATGATAACCTTGTTGATATATTCCCCTGTCACTGTTTGCGGTTCATGGGTGAGCCAGGGGGATAACGTCTCCTGTACCCCTTGGATAGTTTTGTTCGCTTCACTCAAACTCCCAGTAGTCCTTAATCTGGCAAGTCCCCCAAGCCCAGCAACGGCAGCCGGGATTTGGCCCACTGTCATATTGCCTAGTGCTGATAAAGGCCCTTCTATAAGTCCTAGCCCCTTCTTGGCCCCTTCTAACGCAGCCTTGCCGTAAGTCTTTACCAAAGATTCAGGCGCAGTATCCCACTCTATGCTTGAGGTATCAGGTGCGTCCCATTGGATATCGGGATTGTTAAGGGGCATAATCTATTGTCCCATCGCTGTATTGAACGACCTTACGGCCTGTTTTTTTGTCTATCCCTGTGCGTGTTATTGTTTTCCCTGTTGCAGGAGAAGATGCAGCCGCTTTGAGAGGGGCGTATTTGCCTCTTACATCACGTCCCATCGAATCTCCAAGTGCGACATATTCATCATATTTTTCATTCATGAACCGGGTGCTTTCCTCATCTCTGTTGTTACGCCATTTTTGCCTTGCTGTAACGTATTCCTTATATGCCGATTTTAAATCACGTTGGGCTTGCTTCGGGGGAATTTCGTTGCCAGTTGCGTTCTTGTCTTGGATAACTGGCCGGACTTCGCCTTTTGAACTTTTTTGCACAAGTGCTTTCTTGCCCCCTATAGAGGTTTCGTATGGTTCCTCCCATGTTGTTGCTTTATCAGCAAAGGGTTTGATCGTAGTGAACTTGTACGGGTTTGCCGGATCACCTGTGGCCTTGCCTTCAACTTCATACTTGCCCGCCGGGATGAATTTACCCGGCTGTGTCGGGTCGGGCATCTGATTCTCGCCGATATCACGCACAAGTTTTATCGCCTGGTCATCAATGAAAGAAATGCTATCAGCCATCGGCGCTGTTTGGGGATTGGCTGCAAGTTTCGACTTGGCAAACTTGGTTATGAAATCAGGAGACGCCCCGGCCTTCTTGAGATCGCCAATGTTGTTGAAGAAATCTTGCGTTTCCTTGGCAGATTTTTCAGCTTTGATCTTGTTCGCGTAAGCCGTCTGCAAGTTCCCGCCACCACCGTAAGCCTGCAACATACCCCCCTGCTGAGCGGACTGGTCTGCTAGCGTCGCATTCTTCACCTGTTCATCGAGGGCAAGGCGGCGGAGGTTGACGGCATCAAGGTTTTCTTGCCGGTTCTGATTCCTCAAAGTGTTCTGCATTCGGAAAAAGTTATTGACTCCGCCTGCTATCCCCTGCCCTACAATATCATTGTCCATGGTAACCCCTTTTAGCCCTGCGGCCCGTCATAGGCATTGTTATATGTAGCATTCGCCCCAGAATTACTGCCCCAATTCTGATTTATCAATGCCCCTGCTATTTGCCCATTAGACTGTCCGATCCCGCTGTACAGGGACGCCCGTTGCTGTCCAAGATTCTGATAGATGTTGCCAAGATTTGTGCCAGCTTGCCCGTAAGCGGATGAAAGTTGGTTCCCCGCCGCGCCGGTGCTCGAACTTGCGCCAGTCCCGGTCTTCACAAGATCGAGTAGTCTGTTATATTGATTTTGCCAATCAGAAGCGGCTACTCCACTTGCTAGCTCAGCAAGTTTCATGGTAGCTCCCCCGCCTCCAGCTTGCCCTCTTGCACCTAAAGATCGCATTAAAGCTGTATTGCCTTGCCTTAGCTGATATGATGCAGCCGGGGATTCTGTCGGATTATAGGTGTAATCCTGCATCGGGACAGCGGACTCTTCAACTAGGCTGCCGTCTGGCGCTCTGTACCATGTTTTATTAAGGGCCTTCCCGTAGCGGGTAGTGTCATAATCGCTCAGCTTGCTATAGGTAGTGTCTCTCGCGCTCACCGGTCCGCCAAAAACAGCCGACTGCAAATAAGGCAGGGCTGAAAGTCCGATATCCCGGTACGGTTCAAAATCCCCGCGCATCTGCGCATATATACGTTCCTGCGAAGCGGTTGCATCCCTTTGAGATTGCGCGGCTGTTTCAGCGGCGTTTTCTTGAGCGCCAGCTCCCATGATCCCCGATACGATACTCATAATGCCACCTCGTAATGCATCTCGGTAAGAATAAACCCTTCCAATTCGTAGAACTTCTTCAATTTCTCAGGCATGGAGCATGGCAAATAGATCATTGCTAAGCGCTTGCATCCCTGTTCTTTTGCCCACTGTTTGAACTTGAAATACAATTTTATTCCATTTCCTCTTGATTTCTTGGACATATACCAAAAGCATTCAACCGCTGTCAGCCTGCCGCTTAAAATTTCAGGGTATTTAATTCCGCCGATCCCGCCTTCAACAACTCCATCTTTTTCTGATAGGAAGATAGCGCCTGCCCCTGACTTCAACATGTTGCCCCAGAATGCCGTATAGTGCCCTGGGTTGAACTCCATCCCAGGGATAATGTCGGTATATTCCACCGCGCAAGGGATGATTTTATCTATGTCGGACAGGGATGCTTGGTAGATCATATCCACTCCATGACAGTGTTTTTACCGTGTATATTCCAAATATACCCAAATTCATTTAAATATTTAATTTCTCCGTTAGTCCCCATCATTTGCATTAGTTGCCCTTCACAACATTCATGCAGCTTACTCAATTGCTTTTCATATTTCAAAGCTGATTCTTTTTTAAAGACCCCTCTGTGATGCGCAAATCTCTGATTTTGAGAGTCCCACAAAAACCCCCTTAATCTTTCCGGGACTACTTGTATTGTGGTATAATCTACCATCCATCCATGATGTATTGTCCCGTTTGTTGAATCAACAATTAATTCGTTGTGGTATAAAACCTCCGGATAGAAGCCCAGGTTTGCTCTTATCTTGCCATAAATGCCAGGAATGATTTCATCATCTGGGTCTACAAATGACACATAGGGATTTCTCCCAACATTTAGACTCTCTGCACGCCCATGCCCGATTTTGCCTTGCTTCCCATCTATGAAATAGATAGGACATTGTTCATTTCTCAGACTATAAAGACACCTTTGCAGTTTGGTTTCATCGTCTTTGGGGGTTATAATGATGGCTATATCTATCATGATACATCCCCTATGAACTCGTTGACCATCAACCCGTAAGGGATCGGGTATATATTATTGTCATCGGCAAGCATGTCAGGAGCATTACTCACCGCCAACACATCAAAAGCATTGCGATTAGGTGCAGAACATAGACTTAAATACCTGTCAGCCTTGAGGTTAATATTGTAAATGCTATTACCACCTAAGTCTTCTGTAATAACAAATCTTGGGATATGGCTAATGACTTCTTTATATACTTCACTCATAAACAAAGTTTTATTTGCTTGCTGTCCCCAAACATTGAAAGGGGTTCTAATCCTTGCGTTGGTCACAACATCAAGCCATTGCCCCCATATATCTAAACTCTTCTCTATATTCCTTAAACTAGAAATGCTGAACATCCCGCAATCAATAGTTTTGCCTAGCGATCTGAGATTACTCAAACATTCTAAAGTCAATTTATGAGGATTAGGATTTATGCTTATCTCACATGGGAATTCTTTTTTGTCTCCAGTTAACTCTATAAATTCTTGCAGATATCTCATATCAGCAAAAGCATGGCCATTAGTTATTAGTGTTTTAAAATTAGACATGCAACTGATAATATTAAATAACTCCGGATGACATGTCGGTTCTCCACCTGACAACCAAATATTTCGGTTACTATACTTAGCGGCTGTTCTTAATATCTCTATAATGCCTTTATGAGTGTCGCTCCTTGGGTGATAGCACAGTTTGCAATTAGTATTACAGGCATCAGTAATATCAAGCATCAAAGAATTGAATGTCTTTTTGTTTCGCCTATACCCAAATGCTTTATGGAAGGCAACGCTCTCTTCGACAATGGCCTTTTTATCCCCGCATACAGGGCATTTCTGCGTCATAAACACGCCGTCCCATGTTTCCTCAATGACCGCAGGAATTTCTTTATGACATGCCAGGCATATAGAGACTGTAGTTATCATGCCGCCCTCAGTTCCGGATACATATACTTCCCGCCCCGTGTGATGACTTCTTTGAATAGCAGACTGAGTGCTTTTCGTTCATCCTTCTGCAATTTATCTTTGCCCGCTAATTCAGTACCGATAAAGCCCTGGACAAAGCAGGGGAATATCTTATACCTCTGAGGGATGGATTGAAGTTCTGACAGGATAATATCCGCTGTATCCCCCGGCAATCCCATCAGCACATTGCCGTGGTAATCAATGTTGTATTTGTGAAGGAGATCAAGAGTATTGTAAATATCCCCTACCTTCAGCCGTTTGTTCATCACATCAAGGCGCTTCTGGCTGAATGACTCCACCCCTACCACGAAATATAGCGCCCCGCTTGCCTTCGCCGCCCTTGCCATCTCTTCATCAAATTTGTCACACCGGATCGCAGCACTCCATAAGATATTACGTTTCCCCATCCCTTCGCAGATATCAAGAAAGCGATCCTTGCGGAGATTCAGTGTGTTGTCATTAAACACGATCATTTGGACGCCGTATTTCTTTCTGTAGAGGTCGATCTCTTCGAAAACACCCTCTAGGCTACGGGTCTGGTAAGCACAAGTCTGAGCGCAGAATTTGCAGCTATGAGGGCATCCTCTGGAAGTCAGCACCCCCATGTATCGGAAGGAATGATGTCTATGATATTCTTTTATCCCGAAACCTTCATAATCGGGGAAGGGGAGGTTATCAAGGTTTGGTTTGGTCCCCTGAACTATTCCCGTGGAATTGAGGGCTTGGCAGATAACATCTTCCCCCTCCCCGACGATGACCGTATCTACATAGTTGAGCATTTCTTCAGGTTTGTAAGTCGCCAGTGCTCCTCCAAGGATTGTTCGTATACTGCTTTCTGTGCAAGCTGATGCATTCTCTCTGATCTTTGGATAGAACTCTTCAAACCCTGTAAAACACAAAACGTCGATTCCGCTATTGCGGGCATAAGAAGAGAAGCGATCATTTTCTAACTCCTTTATATTCTCGTTGAACACCGTCACATCATGCCCTGCCTGCTTCAGCACGGCAGAGATATACATAAACCCAAGCGGGTAACAACATGGGTCTGCAATATCGACTCCGTATTTATGGCAAACAAGGGCTATTTTCATATTGTCCTTTTAGATCGGGACTTCTTCCCATAAGAAAGACCCTATAAATCCAGATGCCCCGGAGGCTGTAGTCATATACGAGGCAACAAAAGTCCCCGGAGGGAGTATCACTGACGCCCCAAGATCAATCCAGTGGCCGGGGTCTGGACCCCATGAAGTAATAGCTACAGTCCCAACTTGCCCGAATATCTGTTCGAGCACAGGAGTCCCCGGCAGGGTCATACCTCCCGTAGCAAGCCCTTGGCCTGCCGGTTGCCCTACATATCTATTGCGAGGGGTTAAAGCCCCTGTTATTGTCCCTGCGCCGGTCATTATCCCTATTGCGGAGGTAGCGGCGCAGGCCACAAGCAAAGCCCATCCAAACCCCAACATATGTAGGTTCACCGTCGATGTTGACGGATTGCCAACACATATACCGACGAAAGTGGTGGTCAAAGCCGCTGAATGTGTGACCCCTGCTTGGTTAGCGATGACGTATGTATTTTTCCTGTAAGTTGTTTCCGCATATCTGCCGTGGAGTTGAGAACTGATAATATCCCCAAGACCCCCTAGCCGTAGATCAAGAGCAAGCCCGTCTGAATGCGATTTATCTGATGCCCCTGCCCCAACTTTCCCTTGGCCAATCATATTATCCCCCTTTATTGTTCTCTGAAATCATCCATGTCTTGGCTAGAAGGCATATGCCCTGAGTTCATTTCAGATATCAGATGATTAGTCAGCATGATTTCTTTTAAAATCAATGTTAATAATTCAGTTGCGGTATTGCCATCTGTTTGCTCTACGGCAGTTTCTTCTAGTGGCATATCAACATATATTTGCAAATCATCGGTATCCAGCATTGCGCTTGTGTCATAATCCAAAGTAAGCACACTGCCTGATAATGTCCCTCCTAATGTATTTTTATTGAAACAATAAACCATTGTTTGCTGAGTGACATTCGTTATAATCAATATTTGCTCAAGCGATAGGACTACATCAATAAATGTGACTGTCCCATCTATCGCGTTGAAAGCATAACTCCCTATGTCCTGTCCAACCATCTGTTTCATAGTTAGCCTAGCGTTATGGCAAATGCAATCGCCATCTCATCTGATGGGGTCCCATGTGTATGATCCCCGCGGGCATATAACGTGGATACACCAACTGCTGGAGCCAACCCATAAGCCGTTTCAGGGACGACAGTAGTCGCCGGCAAACTCGTGACAATCGCGGCTAATTCATCGAACGTCATGTCCGAAGTCCCTAGCTTGTGTGATAGATTGTACATCCATCTTTCAAAGTCTCTTCCTTCTGTATAATTCTTCGGGGGCCTGGTGTTTATCATATTTTTGGCTCCAATCCAACCAGGACAAGTTTTGCCGGATCACTCAAGATAATGGAGAATTGCCGGGAGCGGAACATCCCAAGCCCGTTGAGCGTCCGATGAAACTCCCGGTGTCCTAATTTGCCTAACGATATTTCCCGCTCGACCTTCCATTCCTCTTTGCCGTTATCCCGCCACCGGATGATGCAACGCGGTTCAGTGCCAGCGATGACCCCTTGCCCACGTTTCAACATAAGCCTTAAGGATGAAAGAATCTTGTCGGCATAAGTCCCGCCGTCAAACCATGAACTTTGCCATTCGCTCCTGATCTTGCTCGACCCGTCAAGAACACCATCTGGGGTAACCTGATATATTTTCCCATCCTTACTCGACTGGCAAAGATGCATTCCCCATTGCCGGGCATAGATGAAATTGCGGAACATGAAAGCCTGCCGGGTTGCATCAGCCTGATTCCAGTAGCTCCACTGATACCATTCCTTTTTCTTGATATTGTAGACCCATGTGGCGTCCTCTGCCGGGAAAGTAAGAATGTAAAAGGATTGCCCTCCGGCGCTTACTACGTCTCCTATGGCGTCGTTGAAGGTCGAATATCCGTCAAGGGCTTTTTCAATATCTTCACTAATCACTACGGGATCATTCGCCTGCAACCGTATCACAACGGGTTTATTGTCTACATTGCAAAGGGCGAAGAACGTATTATCCGCCCGTTGAACGCTATAAGGAGCTATTAACCCGGCTTCACAGAAAACGCCTAGCCGGGTTTCGACAGGGGGGCTTCCGCCGCTTGCCTGCCATATTTCACGTCCGTCTGAACCCCATGCCGCTATATCATCCCACGCCTGATAAAGCCCTTCTACGTTGTCGCCTCTTGTATCGCTTGTCAAAGGATTCTCAA
>Ga0299912_10001220_pt1 | contig 20767 bp, 18 predicted proteins | sample RVTome_2_FD_207667 | JGI IMG/M metagenome (GOLD analysis project Ga0299912, IMG submission 207667) | Soil microbial communities from uranium-contaminated site in the Upper Colorado River Basin, Wyoming, United States - RVT95D214 (version 2) ... | reverse complement strand
AAACCATCGACAACGGCAAGCCGATCCGCGAGACGATGGCCGCCGACCTGCCACTCGCCGTCGATCATTTCCGCTATTTCGCCAGCTGCATCCGCGCCCAGGAAGGCTCGCTGTCGGAGATCGACGAGACGACCATCGCCTACCACTTCCACGAGCCGCTCGGCGTCGTCGGGCAGATCATTCCGTGGAACTTCCCCATTCTCATGGCCGTGTGGAAGCTCGCCCCGGCGATCGCTGCCGGCAACTGCGTCGTGTTGAAACCGGCCGAGCAGACGCCGATGAGCATCATGGTGCTGATGGACCTGATCGGCGACCTGCTGCCGCCGGGTGTCCTCAACGTCGTCAACGGTTTCGGCGTCGAGGCCGGCAAGCCGCTCGCCTCCAACCCGCGCATCGCCAAGATCGCCTTCACCGGCGAGACAACGACGGGGCGGCTCATCATGCAGTACGCCGCCGAGAACATCATTCCCGTCACGCTCGAGCTGGGCGGCAAGTCGCCCAACATCTTCTTCGCCGACGTGCTCAATGAGGACGACGACTTCTTCGACAAGGCGCTCGAAGGTTTCACCATGTTCGCCCTCAATCAGGGCGAGGTATGCACGTGCCCCTCGCGCGCCCTGGTGCAGGAGCAGATCTACGACGCCTTCATCGAGCGCGCGATCGAGCGCGTGAAGAAGGTCGTGCAGGGCAATCCGCTCGATCCCAACACGATGATCGGCGCGCAGGCCTCCTCCGACCAGTTGGAGAAGGTCCTCGCCTACATCGATATCGGCCGGGGCGAGGGCGCCAAGGTTCTGATCGGCGGCAAGAAGGCCGAGATCGGCAGCGGCTTCGAGGGCGGCTACTACGTCGAGCCGACCGTGTTCGCCGGCCACAACAAGATGCGCATCTTCCAGGAGGAGATCTTCGGGCCGGTGCTCGCTGTCGCCAAGTTCAAGACCGAGGCGGAAGCGCTATCGATGGCCAACGACACGCTCTACGGTCTCGGCGCCGGCGTTTGGTCGCGTGACGGCAATACGGCCTACCGCATGGGACGCGGCATCAAGGCCGGCCGCGTGTGGACCAACTGCTACCACCTTTATCCCGCGCACGCCGCGTTCGGCGGCTACAAGCAGTCCGGCGTCGGGCGCGAGACGCACAAGATGATGCTCGATCACTACCAGCAGACGAAGAACATGCTGGTCAGCTACAGCCCGAAGGCGCTCGGCTTCTTTTAAGAGGTTCCGGCTCTTCTTTTGAGGGCCGGCTAAAGAGTTGGTGCCGTGGAGTGGGAGGTCGGGCGTGCCGATCTTCCGCTCCTCCCTCTCAGCCGCATTGCAAACCGTATCGCCATGACTGTCACGAGGGTCACGCACACGCCCGCCGCCGCCGAGCTCATCGGCCGCTTGCGCGCCGCGCATGGCGATCTGCTGTTCCATCAGTCGGGCGGCTGCTGCGACGGCAGCGCGCCGATGTGCTATCCGCGCGGCGAGTTCCGCATCGGCCAGCGCGATGTGTATCTGGGCGAGATCGCCGGTTGCCCGTTCTACATCTCGGGCCCGCAGTTCGAGTATTGGCAGCATACGCATCTCATCATCGACGCGGTGCCGGGGCGCGGCTCGGGCTTCTCCATCGAGGCGCCGGAGGGGATGCGGTTCTTGACGCGCTCGCGCGTGTTCACCGACACCGAGAACGACGAGCTCGAGCGCTCAGGCCCGGCGCCGCGCGGGCCTGAGGCTATGAGTCCCGCGCCGGCGCGAGCCTGACGCCGCAGCTTCGCTACTTGGAACCTGTCGCCGCACAGGCCACCGCACCGGGAACGGTGCCGCTCGCCGGCGTCAGCCGCTTGGCCGCGCACTGCTCGGTGAGCAGTGTCTTCAATTGCTTCTCCTGCGCCGCGAAGGCGGCGTTGCCGGCGAGGTTGGCGAGCTCCATCGGATCGTCGGCCAGATTGTACATCTCGAATTGGTCGGCGGCGGGCTGCGTCTTCACGCGCTGCTCGTACATGCGGCGCCACGTGCCCTCGTCGGCCTTCTCGCGCCCATGCTGCTTGACGACGAGGTCCTTGACCCCGTTGGCCCCCGCGGCGCCCGGATCGCTCCAGTACTGCGGGTTGTCGAAATAGCGCGAATACTTCCACAGGACGCCGTCGATCACGGCGATCACGCTCTCGATGTGGTTCGGCTGGGCGACCGAGTCGTAGGCGATGCCGATGAAGTTTTTTTTGCTTGAGGGCGTCGTAGACCTCACCCAGATGCTTGTCGACATTCTGCTGCAGCTGATAGTAGAGCCGGAAATAGCGCTCGTTCACCGCCGATGGCTGCATGAACTGGTCGTAGCTTTCCTTGTACGACGTCTGGCAGCCGGGCTTAGTGCTCAAGTCCTCGTGGCGCGTCCTGTGGAAGGCATCGTTGTCGAAGACGTCGCGCGGAACGTCGTCGCCGATCGAGAAGTCGTACTGGTTGGCAAGCGCCGTTGCCAAATTGGTGGCGTAGCCCCACAGCGCAATGTCATGCGGATTGGTAAAGGACGCCATGATGAACCAAGGGCGGTCGTCGCGCGCCGCATCGAGATCCTTGATCAGCGCCACGACCTGCTCGGCGATCGCCGGATCGCGACCGCGGCTGCCTTCCGGTGCCGAGGAGCCGCTGCGCAAAGGATCGGAGCCGTGCGGCTCCGGACCGATCCATCCTTCGAAGCCGTATGCGTCGAGCTGGTCTGCCGCCAGATAGACCCGCTCCTTGGCCGCATCGGGATAGCCCTTGGGGTCGTAGCTCGTCAGCGCCGTACGCGTTCCGGGCACGTGCAGGTCCGTTTCGGATGCGTGCCACTTGCCCTTCCAGAACGTCCGGTAACCGCCCGCCCGCAGATAATGGCCAAAGGTAGGAACCAAGTTGGGCACCAGCCAAAACATCTCCGGGTCCTGCTGCGTCTTGGCGGCGCCGTCCGTGTTGGCGGCGCCGTGCAGTGAGGGATAGTGGCCTGTGTAGAGCGACGTACGGCTCGGCACGCAGGCGACGGAGGCTGCGTAGTGGCGCTCGAAGCTGATGCCGGCTTCGGCAATCTGCCGCTGCGCCGGAAGGAACTTCGCTCGAAATTCCTTCAAGGCAGCGCTTTCGTAGGCGGTTGGATAACGCTGCTCATCGACGAGCAGGAAGAGGATGTTCGGCTTCCGCGTGCTACCCGGCTGCGCCCCTTTCTGCACGGTTGCGGCGGCCGCTTCATGCGCGGGTGAGAGCCCCGCTGCCGCCGCCGTCGCCAGTCCGGCCTTGAGAACGTCGCGGCGCGAGGTTTTCGTACTCTCGGACATGATTCCCCCAGTTTTCTCGTCGTCCCGCCCGCTTGAAATGTCCCTGCGGGAGAGTTCGTCGTCAAGACGAGACGCGGAATGCCTCTCCGCGGCCGAAGTGCGGCCGTTGAGGCCGCGCGGCCCGTAAAATTTTAAATATCGAAAACGCGAATAACTAACGCGTACACGTCATGTTAAACGCGAATTGTCACACCGCGGGGCAACCCGATGCCCGGGCAGCGCGATGGCTCCCACAGCAAACCGTATCGTTACGACGCCACCACACCCGCGCGTGCTGGGCTGGGTCGGCACCACCGCCTTGGCCATGGGCGGCAGCAACCAGATGATCTTCATCATCACGGCGCTGTTCGTCGGCCAGGACGAAATTCTCGGCCAGGGCAGCGCGGCGGTGCCGCTGCTCATCGCCGGCGTTCTGCTCGGCTGGGCCGCGGCGCCGGCGTGGACCGAGCTCGTCCTCATGTGGCCAAACCGGGTCGGCGGCATCTCGGGTGCCTGCGCGGAGGCCTTCCGGCCCTATAATCCCGTCCTCTCAGTGCTGACCGGCACTTGCTACTGGTGGGGTTGGATACCGACGTGCGGGTTGACCGCACTCCTTTCCGCCGCAGCGCTCCAGCACTGGTACTTTCCGGCGCTGCCGGTCGAAGCGGTGGCCATCTCCATCGTTTCGTTCTTCACCTTCGTCAACCTGTGCGGCATCAAGTGGGTTGCGCGCCTTGCCATCCCGATCGCCTCCGTTTCGGCCACGCTCGCCTTCCTTTCGGCGAGCATTCCCATGCTCACCGGCGAAGTCGATTGGCGTCAGGCCTTCACCTACCATCTGAGCACGCCGTTCGAGGGCTGGTTCGGCGAGTTGACGTCGATCATGGCGGGGCTCTATCTGATCGGCTTCACGGCGCCCGCCTTCGAGGCCGCCGCCTGTCACGTCGGCGAGACGATCAATCCCAATCGCAACGTGCCGCGCGCGATGCTGGCTGCGGCCGTTATGGCCGGCCTCTACTTCATCGTCCTGCCAGTTGTGTGGCTCGGGGTTCTCGGCCCCGAGAAGCTCGGCGAAGACCTGGCCACCGTCCTCGGCCCCACCTTCGCGCCGCTGCTCGGCAGCCTCGGCAAGGCGGCGGCCATCTGGTTCATCATGCTCAACATGTTTCACGGCACCCTGCAGCCCCTGGCAGGTGCCGCGCGAACCATGTCGCAGCTCGCCGACGACGGACTTCTGCCGCGCTTTCTCTCCCTTCGCCTCAAACGCACGGATTGCCCATACGCGGCGACGCTGCTCACCGCCGGCTGCGCAATCGTCTTTCTCATTGCTGGCGATCCCGTCTGGATGATCGCGGCGGCGAATTTCACCTATCTCATCGGCATTTGCATGCCCAACATCGCGGCGTGGCTGTTGCGGCGCGACATGCCGGATGCGGAGCGCCCATACCGGGCCCCCCGGGGAACGATCATGTTGGGGGTGATCGCCGCTTGCGTATGGCTCGTTTCGGCCATTCTCGGATTCCAGCAGTTCGGCCTTCCGACGGTCGTGTTCGGCCTGGCATTGGCGTATTCGGGCGCTGCTCTCTACGCTTGGCGCGTCATCGAGGACCGGCGCCGCGAGGGGCTTCCGGCGCTGGCGCAAACGCTTCACGTCAAGCTCACGGGCGCTATGGTGCTCGTGCTCATTTTGGACGGCATCGCGTACCTCATGGCCGTCAATACGGTTTCCGCCGAGCACCACGAGCTGGTGTCGGTGCTGGCGGATATCTTTGTCGTCGTCGCCCTGCTGACCATCAGCGTCGGCCTCGTGTTGCCGGGCATGATCACCTACTCGGCCAAAGAGGTGAGCGCGGCCGCCAAACGTTTGACGGCGGGCACGCTGCGCGACTTCTCGCTCGCCATGCGCGCTCTGGGACGCGGCGACCTCGATGCGGCGCACGCTTCGGTGAACATAGTGCCAGTGCGACCCAACTCGCGCGACGAGCTGGGCGAGATGGCGGATAGCTTCAACCTCTTGCAGGAGCAGGTGCGCCATGCGGCTTTGGGCCTCGACGAGGCGCGCGAGAACATGCGCAAGGCGCGCGCCGAGCTGTTTGCCCGCCACGAGCAGATCGCGCACCTTGCTCACCACGATCCGCTGACCGATCTGCCCAACCGCACGCTGCTCGCCGCCAAGCTGGCCGAGGTCTTCGATCGCGCCAAAGCGCGCGACGAGAACTTCGCCGTGCTGACGATCGATCTCGACCACTTCAAGGAAGCCAACGACGTCTTCGGGCACGTGACCGGCGACGAGCTGCTGTGTGCCGTCGCCCGGCGGCTCGAGGTCGCGGCCGAAGGCGACTTTATCGCTCGTATTGGCGGCGACGAGTTCACGCTCGTATGCGCCAAGCCCGATCAGCCGAAGGCGGCCTCGGCGCTGGCCAGCCGCGTGCTGCAGGCCGTTGCCGACCCGTTCGAGGTGCGCGGTCAGAAGATCCCCCTCGGCCTCAGCATCGGGGCCGCGGTCTATCCCAATGATGGCGCCGACACGGCGACGCTCTTGGCCAACGCCGATGCGGCGCTCTACCGGGCGAAAGTCGACGGCCGCAAGACGGTGCGCTTCTTCGATCCTGACATCGACCGCCGGCTGCGCGAGCGCTTCGCGCTGCAGGTCGAGCTGCGCTCGGCGATCGCGCGCGATGAACTGGTCCTCTATTACCAGCCGCAGGCCAAGATGGACGGCGAGGTTTTCGGCTTCGAGGCGCTGGCGCGCTGGCAGCATCCGACGCGCGGGCTCGTATCGCCCGATGAGTTCATCTCGCTCGCCGAGCAGAACGGCATGATCGTCGAGATCGGCGCCTGGGCGCTGACCGCGGCCTGCCGCGAGGCGGCCTCGTGGGCGGTGCCCCTGCAGGTCGGCGTCAACCTTTCGCCCGTGCAGTTCCGTTACGGAGATCTGGCGGGGCTGGTGCATTTGATCCTACTGGAGACCGGCCTGTCTCCGAGCCGGCTCGAGCTGGAGATCACCGAGGGCGTCATCTTCGATGAGCCGGCGCGCGCGCTGTCGATCCTGCGCCGGCTGAAGACGCTGGGCGTCAAGATCGCCATGGACGATTTCGGCACCGGTTATGCGTCGATGTCCTCGCTGCAGTCGTTCCCCTTCGACAAGATCAAGATCGACCGCAGTTTCGTCACCGGCGTCGAGACGGACCCTCAGTCAGCCGCCATCGTGCGCTCGGTCATCGGCCTTGGCGCGGCCTTGAAGATGCCGGTCATCGCCGAAGGCGTGGAGACGGAGGGCGAGCGCGCGTTCCTGCGCCGGGAAGGGTGCGATGAGATGCAGGGCTTCCTCATCGGGCATCCGCTGCCAATCGCCAGCTACGCGGCGCTGACACGCGGTGTTGCCGATCGGCTCGCCGGGGCGAAGGCCAAGGCCGGCTGAGAAGTCCGGCTGAGAAGCAACGCAGCCGCCTGTCGCGGCGGACATTATGCTCAATCGACGGGTAGAGTCTCGACCCGCTACGGTCGCGGACACAAGCACGCTTCGACGGTGGCGTGTGACTTGTTGGCACTAGGAATTGGGGGAAATCACAACGACATTCCGCCAACGCCGTCGAGGGCCAACAAGGGCCGCCGATCGCCCGTGCAGCACCGTCCAGGCCCGAACGACATGCGACTATCCCACCTCGCCCTCGCCACCCTCCTCTGCCTGATCGGCGCCGGCGGGGCGGCCGCACAGGATACGGGGCCAGACGAGCAAGAGGGCGGGGCGACGTCTCAAGCCGGGGAGGCGCCGGCTGCTGAAAGCAGCGAAGATGCTGCGCAAGGCGGCGCCCCAGCCGCCGTTCAAAAGACCGCGCCGTTCAAGGAGCTCCCCGGGCGCTGGGTGGGCGATGGGCGCATCGGACTCACGGACGGCAAGGTCGAAACCGTCAAATGCCGCGCCACCTACTTCGTCAACGAAACAGCCGATGAATTGAAGCAGAACATCCGTTGCGCCTCCGCCAGCGGCAAGATCGAGGTGAAGAGCGTCGTCACGGCCAAGGACGGCAAGCTCAGCGGCTCATGGAACGAACTCGTCTACAACCTCGGCGGCGAGCTGAGCGGCGAGGTAACGCAGCGCGGGTTTCGCATCGCGGTGCGCGCCGGTGATCTCACGGCCAACATGGACGTCATCGTCATGAACGACCGGCAGATCGTGGAGATTCAGTTCTTCAATAGTGCCCTGCGCGGGCTGACGCTCGTCCTCACGCAGGGCTGAGCGTCGGAGGCCACGCACGCGCAAGCGATCAGCGGCGGCCGAACAGGCGCTCGATGTCGGACAGCTTCAGTTCCACGTACGTCGGGCGGCCGTGGTTGCACTGGCCGGAGTAGGGCGTCGCCTCCATGTCGCGCAAGAGCGCGTTCATCTCATCCGCGTTGAGGCGGCGGCCGGCGCGTACGCTGCCGTGGCAGGCGATCGTCGCGCACACCGACAACAGCCGCTCCTTGAGCGCCGTGCTCGTGCCTTCGCGGGCGATGTCGGCGCCAAGATCCTTGACGAGACCGGTGACGTCGCCATCGCCGAGCAGGGCCGGTACCTCGCGCACGACGACCGCGCCGGTGCCGAACGGCTCGAGCGCCAGACCGAGCTCGCCAAGCTCGTCGGCTTTCTCGGCGAGCGCCGCGGCCTCGTCGGCGTCGAGCTCGACGACCACCGGTACCAGCAGCCCCTGACGGGCGACGCCGCCCGCGGCGAGCATCGCTTTCACGCGCTCGTAGACGAGGCGCTCATGCGCCGCATGCTGGTCGACGATGACGACGGAATCGCGCGTCTGCGCCACGATATAGGTCTCGTGCAGCTGCGCGCGTGCGGCGCCGAGCGGACGGTCGAGCAGCGCCTCCGTCAGCGGCGCGGCGGCGGGGCCCGCGTCCGCGCTCGGCGTGGCAATGGCCGCGAACGGCGCCTGCATCGCCTCGGCGAAACCGAACGGGCCCGGGCTGCGCGGCGACGCATAGTAAGCTGGGCGCGGCCGCTCGAAGGGCACCACATTGGGCTGCAATTCTTGCAGGGTCGCTGCCCCGCCCGCCGCCGACGAGCGATGGCCGGCAGCATGCAACGTTGCGGCGAGCGCGTTGACGATGAGCGAGCGCACGCGGCCTGAATCGCGGAAGCGGACCTCCACCTTGGCCGGATGCACGTTGACATCCACCTCCTCGGGGGCGAGCGAGACGAACAGCGCCAGCAGCGGGTGGCGGCCGCGCGGGATGAGGTCGCCGTAGGCGGCGCGCACGGCGCCGATCAGCAGCTTGTCCTTCACCGGGCGTCCGTTGACGAACAGGAACTGTTGTGCCGTATCGGGCCGGTGCAGCGTCGGCAGGCCGGCAAAGCCGGAGACGCCGACGCCGTCGCGGGTTGCGCCAACGGCGAGCGCATCGGCCATGAACTCAGCACCCATGATGCGGCCGAGGCGCTGCAGCAGGCCGTCTGATCCAGGCGCTTCGCGCGGCAGGCGCAGGCCCGTGCGCTCGCCCATCGTCAGCGCGAAACCGACCTGTGGATGCGCCATGGCGAGCCGTTTGACGACCTCGGAGGTCGCCTGATTTTCGGCGCGCTCCGACTTCATGAACTTGAGGCGTGCCGGCACGCCGGAGAACAGATCGCGCACCTCGACGCTCGTGCCGGTATTGGCGGCCGCGGGTTTCAGTCCGCTTTTGACGCCGCGGTCGACGGTCAAAGCGAAGGCTTCCTTTTCCCCGCGCGCCCGCGACAGGATGGTGAGGCGCGCGATGGAGCCGATGGAGGGCAGCGCCTCGCCGCGAAAACCGAGCGTGCGGATGGCGAACAGGTCTTCCTCTGAGAGTTTCGACGTGGCGTGACGCTCGACCGACAGGGCCAGGTCGTCAGGCGGCATGCCGGTGCCGTCGTCGGTGACGCGAATGAGCGACAGGCCGCCTGACGCCGTGACGACATCGATCTCCGTGGCGCCCGCGTCGAGCGCGTTCTCGATGAGCTCCTTCACCACGCTGGCCGGCCGCTCGACCACCTCGCCCGCGGCGATGCGGTTGATCGTCTCCGGCGAAAGCTGGCGAATGGCCATCCTGGTCCCTCCCGTGGCGGACCAAGCTAGCGCATCTGACGATTCGCTTCGACCGAGCGGCAAAACGCTGGCATCAATCGGATTTTGGCTGGATGGCCCGCGATTTGCCCTTGACCCAGTGGCAGCTGCGCACGCGCCGAGCGCTGGCGCGCTGGCCCCAACGCTCGAGCATGAGCACACGGATTTGAGAGGACGGCCGGGCCGCTCGGCAGAGGCGCGTAATGCCTCAGCCCTTCTTTGCCTGCTGCAGCATCGGCTTGCCGACGATGGTGACGATCAGGTTCTGCGTATCCAGAAGCCGCTTCGCCACGCGCTTCATGTCGTCGAGCGTCACCGCCGCGATCATCGCATTGCGCGTCTCGACGTACTCCGGCCCGAAGCCGTCCATGCGCAGGCCCAAAAGCTGCGAGGCGATCTTGGCGTTGGTGTCGAAGCGCAGCGGATAGGAGCCGATGAGATAGCTCTTGGCGTTGTCGAGGTCGTCCTGGCTCGGGCCCTCGTCCGCCATCTTCTTCAATTCGCCGCGGATGATGTCGAGCGACTGGCCCATGGCGTCGTTGCGCGTGGCGACTCCGCCCGAGAAGATCGAGGCATGCTGGTAAGGGTAGACGTAAGTGTAGACCGAGTATGCGAGGCCACGCTTCTCGCGCACCTCCTCCATCAGCTTGGAGGCGAAGCCGCCACCGCCGAGGATATGGTTCAACACGAAGGCGGGCATGAAATCGGGGTCCTTGCGCGGCATGGCGCCCATGCCGAACACGGCGACCGACTGGGGAACGTTCATCTCGACGACGCTCTGCCGCCCCGGCGCGACCGGATTGGTTTTGGATACGGGTGTCAGGTCGGCGGTCGTGGGAAGGCCGCCGAATACCTCGTCGAGCAGGGCGCCGAGCTGCGCCGCGTCGATGTCGCCGACGGCCACGACCTTCAGGGTGTTCTTGGCGAAAGTGCGCTTGCGGTAGCCTTCGAGGTCATCGCGCGTGATCTTGGCCACGGTCGCTTCCGTGCCGTTGGCGGGCCGCGCGTACGGGTGGCCGGCGAAGGCCACCGCGTACCACGCGTTCTGCGCCACCTTATCGGGGTCGCGCGCCGCGTAGACGAGCCCGGCGATGAGCTGCTGGCGGATGCGCTCCACCGCGTCTGGGTCGAAGCGCGGCTTGTTGATGGCGAGCTGCAAAAGTTTGGCGGCATCGTCGCGGTTGGCCGTCAGCGTCTCGAAGTTGCCGTAGAAGGTGTCCTTGGCCTCCTCGTAGCTCATGCGCAGGGAGAGATCCTCCATGCGCTCCTGGAAGTCGCGCGAGCCGAGATCGCCGGCGCCTTCATCGAGCATGGCGGTGAGGAAGTTGGCGAGGCCTTCCTGGCCGACGGGATCCTGCGAGCTGCCGCCCTCGAAGGCGAAGCGCATCGCCATCATCGGCACGGCGTGCTCCTCGACGAGCCAGGCCTCGATGCCGCCCGGGCTTTTTACGGTCTGGATTTTCATGGCGTATGCGGGCCAGGTGAGTGTGGTGAGGAAGGCGAGCGCTAAGGCGGCGAGCGACGCCGCACCGGCGCGACGGCGGAGGGAGAGTATGCCTGCCCGCAGGGCGTCGGCTGCAGCCATGTGAGGACCTTTTTGCGTGATGGGCACTAGGATCGCGAGTGCGGAACGGGCTGCGCGACTTGCTCTGCGGCGGGTGCCTTCTCGGGAACGGGAACCAGCAGACCGGTGACCGAGCGGCGCAGGTCGATGTAGTGGGTGGCCGCCTGTTGCACATCTTCGGTCGTCACCTTGGAGATCGCCTGCGGCCAGCTTTCGACGTCGCCGACCGCGCGGCCGATGGCCACGGCCCAGCCATAGCGGCGGGCGAGGTTCGCCTGATTGTCGCTGTCGTAGATGTAGTCGGCGAGAAACGTCTTCTTGGCGCGCTCCAGCTCGAGCGGCGTGACGCCGTGCTTGCGGATCTCGTCGAGCAGGCCGTCGATCTCGGTTTCGATCTGCGCCAGGTCCGCCTCGTTGTTTGCCACCGCGTAGAGCGAGACGGCGCCGCTGTCGAGGGTCCAGCCGGAGTAGTTGCCGCCCGTGGTTGCGGCGATTTTGTCCTCGACGACAAGTTTGCGATAGAGGCGGCTCGTGGCGCCGTCGGCGAGAATCTTCACGAGCAGGTCGAGCGCCTCGGCCTCGCCGGGCTTGCCGGTCACGTAGCTCGGCACGACGTAATAGCGGTGGAACGAGGGGTTGCCGGCGCGCGGGTCCTTGAGGACGAGGCGGCGGGCAGCGATATACGGCGGATCCTGCGGGCGGGCGCGAACTTCGACGTCGGGATTGGCCGGCACCTTGCCGTAGGTCTGTTCGGCGAGCTTCTTTAGCTCTTCGACCGTCACGTCGCCGGCGACGACGAGGATGGCGTTGTTGGGCGCATAGTAGCGCTTATAGAAGTGCAGCGCGTCCTCGCGCGACAGCTTGGCCATCTCGTGCTCCCAGCCGATGACTGGGACGCCGTAGGGGTGCGAAAGATAGAGCGCGGCATTCATCTGCTCGTCGAGCAGTGCGCCGGGATTGTTGTCGATGCGCGAGCGGCGCTCCTCGATGATCACCTGCCGCTCGGTCGCCACCTCGTCCTTGGTAAGACGCAGGTGCACCATGCGGTCGGCCTCCATGTCCATCACGGTGGCCAACTGCTCCTTGGCGATGCGCTGGTGGTAGGAGGTCACGTCCTGGCCGGTGAAGGCGTTGTCCTGTCCCCCCAGCTTGGAGATGATCTTGGAAAAATCGCCGACCGCGATCTTGTCCGTCGACTTGAACATCAGGTGCTCGAGGAAGTGCGCGATGCCCGAGACGCCCTTGGGCTCATCGGCGGCGCCCACCTTGTACCAAACCATGTGGGTGACGACGGGGGCGCGGTGATCGGGGATGACCACGACCTGCATGCCGTTGGCGAGCGTGAACTCGCTGGCGCGAGGCTCGGCGTTGGCGGGGACGATCTGTTGAGCGAATGCGAGCATGAGGATGGCCATTGGCAAGATTGGAGGACGGCCGGCGCCGAGCTTGTGCATCATTAGACCCCGAATAGATTCCGGACAGGCCGGCCGTAGCGTGAACCAACAACCCGGCACAATCTTGCACCTCGCCCGGAATAGCCCACCAAAAGGTGCGGCATAGTTATCACTGGGACGTGAGCCCGCGCTGCGAACGTGCCCTGATCTCGGGCGTCGTCGGGGTCCTTGTCAAATGACAACGCGTTCATCTGTGAATGCGCGGCATTGTCAGCTCCGGTACCCCCCGCGCCGCTTGAATGGGCCGGTTCCGTCGCCCATATGTTCTGGCGAATTCCAGTGCCCTTGCGGGCTGGAACGGCGGAGGCCACCAATGTGGCTTCGCCGACACGCAAGTTGAAGGTCGCTTAAGGAAAAGGGCCTCGAACGATGTCACGCATCTCCCTGCTCTCAAGCCCCCTGCTTCTGGGTTTCGAGGATATCGAACGCCTGATCGATCGGGCCAACAAGGGGTCAAGCGATGGGTATCCGCCCTATAACGTCGAACGCATCGCTGCGCTCGACGGTGAGGGCGAGACGCTGCGCATCACGCTCGCCGTCGCCGGTTTCACGCGCGATCAGCTCGAGATCACGTTAGCCGACAGCCAACTCACCGTACGCGGCCGGCAGCAGGAGGAGGTGTCGCGCCAATACCTCTATCGCGGCATTGCTGCGCGACAGTTCAGTCGCACGTTCGTACTGGCGGAGGGAATCGAGGTAAAGTCTGCTGACTTGTCCGACGGACTGCTCGCCATCGAACTGAAGCGCCTGGAGCCTGAGCGCCAAGTGCGGCTGATCGAGATAAGCGACAGAAAATAGCATGCGTGAGCGATTCATTAGGACAGCTGCACCGCGCGTTTTCAGCGGTGGGCGCAGAATCGGGACGCCGTTACCTCCGCGGCATGTTCGCGGTGGTTGTGGGCCCGACTTTGAAGGAGGAGTAGCGTCATGACCGAACAAGAGAAAACCGTGCATCCGTATCATGTCATGACCGAACACGAGCTCGCCGGTCTTGGCGGGGGCGTCGTCGCCTACATCAAGACGCTCACGTCCGACGAGGCGAGCCGCATGTTCCCGGCCATCGATGGGCTGCCCAAGGGCATCAGCTTGTTCTCTCTGCACGCGGCCGACGGCACCCCCTTGGCGCTCACCGACACCAGGCAGGCCGCCATCGGCCATGCGATCGACGACGATCTGGAGATCGCCAGCGTCCACTGACCGGCGCGCGACTGAGCACGCCCGGACTTTGCGCGACCAGACTTTGCACGCCATCAGGCCCCGGCATCCGCGCCGGGGCCTCTCTTTTTTCCGCGGAAGTGCCGTCTCAGGTGCGGTAATGGGCGAACTGACCGCGTGCTCCGAAGCGCTCGAGGTAGGTCGGCACGATGGCCGCGACGCCGTGCGGGGCGGCGATGCCGAGCCCGGCGAGCGTGCGTCCCTCGGCTTTTGCGGCGGCACTCACCACATTGTCCTTCTGCAGGAGCCGCACCTGGTCGTAGGTGACGGGGCGCAGGCTGTTGGGCAGCGGCCAGGTCAGCAGCGCCTGCAGCTTGGCGAGCCAGAACGGCATCGGCAGGTAGCGGCGCGAGCGCCCGCTCCATTCCTGCGTGAGTTCGAGGATGCGGCGGAAGCTCAGCACCTCCGGTCCGCCGAGCTCATAGATCGTGCCGGGTTTTGCGTGACCGGCGAGGCAGGCCGCGATCGCCGCGGCGACGTCGCCGACGAACACCGGCTCGAAGCGCGTGCGGCCGCCGCCGATCAGCGGCAGCAGCGGCGAGATGCGCGCCATGGCGCCGAAGCGATTGAAGAATTCGTCCTCCGGCCCGAACACGACGGAAGGCCGCAAGATGATCGCGTCGGGGAACTCCTCGAGCACGGCGGCCTCGCCCTCCGCCTTGGAGCGGGCATAGCTCGAGGCCGACTTGCGGTCGGCGCCGATGGCGGAGATGTGCACCAGCCGCGTGGCGCCCGTCTCGCGCGCGGCTTTGGCGATGGCGCGCGCGCCATCGACGTGGATGGCGCGGAACGTCTGCCGGCCGGCGCTGGCCAGCACGCCGACCGCGTTGACGACCGCCCTGGAGCCGCTCGAGGCGCGCTGCACCGACTGAGGATAACGAATGTTGGCCTGCACGGGATAGATCTGTCCGACGAGGCCGGCCGGCTGCAGGAAGCCGGCGAGGTCGGGACGGCGCACGGCGGCGCGCACGCGCCAGCCCTGCTTGGCCAGCGCCGCGACCGCATACCGGCCGACGAACCCCGATCCGCCGAAAATCGTCACCAGTCCCTGGTCGTCGAGACGATCCGCCATCGCCGGTCCCCTTCCGCCTGCCTGCGGCCCGATCCTGAAAGGAATGCGCGAGCGCCGCAAGGCCCGTGTGGTCCGCGGGGGCGCGACCGCGGGGCCGCTCCGGCATAATTGACAAGGGCGCCGACGCTCTCTAACTCATCGCCTTCGTGCCCAGGTGGCGGAATTGGTAGACGCACCAGCTTCAGGTGCTGGCGCCCGCAAGGGTGTGGAGGTTCGAGTCCTCTCCTGGGCACCATCGACGCAGAACATGCAATGAAATCAATGCAGCGGTGGGACAGTTTCCGGAACATCTGAAAAGGTGGGACGCTTTCCAGCGTTCAACGTTCTGCTTCTGACCCCATCCGCGCGCGCTCAACGCTTCAGCAAGGTCGCTGCGCGGCTTGCCCCTCGCTTACGGTTTGCCGCCTTCGTGTAGTGCTCTGCCATCCGAAGGTTGAGCCACCCGAACATCGCCATCAGTTCATGAGTGGTTGCGCCGTTGTCAGCAGCGCGCGCGGCGGCCGCTTTGCGAACACCATGCGCAGAGCAGTGAGGCAGACCAGCCTCGTTGCACCGGTCCCGGAACCAATTACCAAAGCCAGCCGCCGTGAACGGTTTGCCGTGCGCGGTGACGAGAAACGTACCGACACCAATGACGGGCGAAACCTCGATCGCTCGTTGCAGTTCGACGGCAATAGGCAATTCGACCTCGACGCGCGTTTTACCGCGTGCGAACGCAATGCAGCCATTGCGCATATTGTGCTTGCCGAGCCGCACAACGTCAATCCGACTTGCGCCCGTGTATTGCAGCAGCGCCAGCGCAAGCCGCGCCTTCGTGTCAGCGGCATGCCGTTGCTCGAACTGTTCGAGCTCTTCCAGCGTCCAGCTATGCCAACCTTCGCTTCCTCCCCCGACGTATTTCACGTCGCGAGCCGGATTGACCTGCATGTACTCTTGTTCAACACCCCAATTAAACACGCGGCGCAGCGCACGCACGCGATTGTCGGCAGCTCCGAGCTTGTTGCCTTTCCGGTCTCTCAGTATCCGCAGCGCTTTCGGCGTGATCCGCTCAAGCGGGAAATCAGCGAATAGGTCCTTAGCACCTGGCGCTACAGGCTCAGCGAGGCACGCCTCGAGGATGCCGCGGCGAGTGTACTGAGTGCGAGCGTCCAGACGCTTGAACTCCGCAGAGCCGTAGAATTGCACGCATAGCCATCGAAAAGTATTCACTCTTAGAGCAGAGAGGATCGGTGACACGACCTCGACGCAGCCTCCCTTCAGTTCAGCATAGCGCTTGTGGAAGCCGTCGCTGCCGATGTGTTCGCGGATGCGAATTTTGCGGCCGTCTCGCCTGAAGTAAACCCGGACGTTGCCGTGCCGATCTACGTCTTCAACGATGTACGGCAACTTGATCGTGACCATGACAGGCACCTTCATACTGCAACGTTCCCCCAAGGATCGTCGCCATCTCTGCCGCTATCCGATAGCGCGGCAAACGCCTCGTCAAGCTTCACGCGATCCCAGACCGTCCGCGCGTTGATGCGCGTGGGTTTCGGCATGCGCCCGTCTTTCACCATCTCATCGAATAGTGACGGCGATACGCCGATGTAGGCTGCCGCCTGCACGCGCGAAAGGCCGCGCGGAGCGAGACTTCGAGGCAGCACATCGTCTCGATCTGACATCTGCTACTCGACCTTACCCGCGTCGCGCCGACGCGATCCCCCGCCGGTCGCTGCGCACCAATCCCACGCCGTAGTAGCGATCGCCGAACTTCCGGATCTTGCCCGCCAGGTCCGGCAGAGCCCGTAAGCGATCGAACTCAGCTTCAAAGAACACAACCGATCCGGCGCGCACGCCGCGCTCAGCACACCACGCCGCGTAGTCCGCATAGAGCTCCTCGATCCCGATGGCGGCGTTGCCAACGACCGGCGTGGCGCGCTCGGCAATCCACACCACCACGTGTCCGTCTTCGGCTTCGACGTACCCAGCCATGGCCCGCCGCTGCATGTCAGAGCTGGCCACGCCGAGCCGCAGCCCGACGTCACTCCGTGTCGCACCTGGCCGACTGGCTTCGGCATATGCCGCGATGGTCAACGGCCCGAAGGCGGAGACCACTTCGATGAGGAGCGCGAAGAAGAGGGGAAATCCAAAGCCAACGTCGCGCACACTCACCAAGCCGCGCGTGATCCACGCATAAAATTCACCGATGGGATCGGGAGCAATCGACCCGCCCCTTTCGCGCAATGTGATGATCTGGCCGCGCAGGGAGCTGGCACGCTCCTCGAGTTTATTTGCTTCCGTTGCGGCCGCATGTTCCTCCCGTAGTTGTGCCACTTCGCGGCAGGCTTCGTTCGTCCGCATGTCAATCTTCGTGCAGTTCTGGGAGACGACCGCCACCGTGCCGCGCACACGATCCCCGGCTGTTACGGCACGTCCCAAGACCGCGTTGATTGCGGCATCGATTTCACTAGCGCTGCGCTGCTGTGCGCGTCCGCGCAGTCTGTCTTCGACAGCCGCGAGTTCTTTCTCGGCGTCCTTGTACGTCGCGTGCTGCGCCTCGCGCGCGCCGGTCAGCGCCGCGCGATCTTGCACGTAAATGCCGAGCGCCGAGTTGATTCCGAACAGCAGACACATGAGCCACGCGAAGCTCGCGAGCGAGGCGGCGCGCCGGTGCTTGGCGCGCCAGAGCAGGCTCACCGCGATGAGTCCGAAGGCTTTCCACATGTCGGCGGCGACGTTCGCCCAGCCGAACAGCTGACGCTTTTCATCGCTTTGCCCGAGGCTGTAGCCGAACAGATAATTGCCGCGCACCGAGACCGCGAGCATGAGGCCGGTCGCCAGGCACAAGGCGCTGAGCACGACCCAGCGGGTGATCCGGCCGCCCTCAATCATCCTGCTTTACGCGCCCTCCCTTTGCCGACGTCAGCTCTACGTGGCCATGTTCGCGTTCATAGAGCGCCTGCATGCGCGAGAAGATCTCATTGCGCGAAACGCCTTCTGCGACGGCCCGCAGCTCGATGCGCTGCTTCTCCTCGACGGTGATGCGCAGATCGAGGCGTGCAGTTCGAGCGCTTTTCTTGCGCGCGCTCGTGCCGGCGACCTCCGGCTGCTGCATGTTGCCCTTGGTCTCGTCGGGCGACGGGATGCGGTCGATGCCCGCTTTTGCCCATACCGTTTTCAGCTGCCTCATTGCTCGTGACGTGCTCATGGCCCTTCCTTTCGCTTGCGGCGTTCCTCGCCTTTAAGCCGCTTGATCTCGTGCATGACCTTGTCGAGCAGCGCTTCCATCAGCGCGTCCGCCTGTTCATTGAGCTTCGCGGATTTGGTCTCGGTGATCGCTTGGCCGCGGTTCTGCGCTTCCCGATAGGCGCTGCGTTCGGCGATCGCGCCGGCCAAGACCTCGTAGCCGGCGTCTTGCACATAGGCGCGCACTGTCGCCGCTTCGCCAGCGCTCAGCACCCGGCAGATGGCGACGGCCAACCGCGCCTTCGGCACCCCTTCCTTCACCAGTTCATGAAAGGTCAGGATCGTCGGCACGAGGTCGTCGGCGCTGGGCCCCGTCGGCTGCACGACCAGGTGCGAATGCCGGGTAATCTCGAGTGTGGCCCGGCCGGTGCCCGCTGGCGCGTCAAGGATGAGCAGGTCGACGTCACCGCTCGCCGCCAGCGCCTCACCCACTGTCGCGTACGGCACGACTTCGCAGGGTGGGCCCGCGGCATTGCGCTGGCGGGCACGTTCCCAGGCGACGACGGAACCCTGGCGCGGGTCGAGGTCAGCGAGCCTCGCCTTCATGCTGTGCGCGGCGACCGCGAGCAGTGCCCGCGCCAGCGTCGATTTTCCGACGCCGCCCTTCTGCGACACGAACGAGACGATGATCGGCATGAGGCCATCCACTTTCCGATGCAACTTATCGCCGCTCACACGCCATCTCGTCAAGACGCTTTTCCGCCAATCGCCGTTGGCGTCATGACGGCAACTGAGATCAGAAGATGCGAGTGGGGATAGCGGGCCTTGCACGTCGTGCGCCTTGCTACACTGAGGGCATGACGACCCAAGACACGGCGAGCCATGGCACGCCGCAGCCGGACAATGGCGAGCTACGTCACACCCTGTCGCTGCATGAGGTAGGGGCCGCGCTCGTCGCCGCCGGCGTCCCCCGCTCACACCGCCAGGTCGTCCGCTACGCCGAAACGGCGATGCTCGATGCCGTCAAGGTGCCAGGCCCCAACGGCAACCAATGGTACGTCTCGCCGGCATCGGTGCCGAAAGTCATCGGCGATCTCAAACAGTGGGAAGCGCAGCGAGCACGTCATGGCACGCCGCACCCAGCCATGTCAGACCCCGTCGCGGTTGAAACAGCGCCCAACAGCAACGCCGACACGGCAAGCCATGGCACGCCACAGCCAGCCGTGTCCGAGACGGAACTAAGCCAAAAGGGAAGTGAGACAGAGCCCGTCATGACGCGGTATGTCGAGCAGCTCGAGAAGCGCATCGAAGAAAAAGACGACGTCATCGACTTGCTCAAAGGCCAGCTCATCGCCAAGGACGAGCAGATCGGCGAACTCTCTACCCGCTACCGCGAGACGCATTCGCTGCTTGGTGCCATGCAGCGCATGTTCGCGCCGCTCCTAGGCCAGTCAGATCCCTACAACGCGCCGGACAAAAGGGAAGTCGACGACGCTGTAAGTCCCTAGACGTTGTGCACTGTTGACAACCGCGCAGGGCAGGGGAATAGGGTCTATAATTGCGTGAAGGTCTATGGAGCACATCGCAGGCCAACTCGAAAAGATCGAGCGCAACATCGAGATTATTGGTGCCGATCTTGTCAGCCTGCACGGATTCACGCAGGTTCCAAACTTCATCCTCACCAACAAAGCTCTCAGCGTCGGAGCCAAGCTCTACTACGCCATGCTCCTCAAATACGCTCGCGAAAAGGACTACTGCTTTCCGGGCCAGCAGACACTTGCCCAAGACATGGGATCGTCCGAGCGTAGCGTCCGCACCTATCAGAAAGAGCTAGAAGACGCCCATTTCCTTGAAGTCATCCAACGTGGGCTAGGTAAGACCAGCCTCTATAAGCTAGATCTGACGGTGCAAAAGAAGGGGAGAGTGCGGGGGTAATTCAACCCTGCCGCCCCTGACCGGCAAATTCTGCCGGTCAAGACCGGCAAAGGTTTCCGCCCAGAGCGGCAAATTCTGCCGGTCACTCAATATAAGAATACGCATTTAATAATAAAGAAGATTAAGAATACTCAGGAGGGGAGAAATGCACTTATAAAAGAATAGAAATCCCAAAAGTCAAGGATACGGCCAATTTCAAGGCTCTGTTGAGCCAATATAGCGTGCCCATGGCGAATATGGCTCAACAGAGCCAAGATACTAACGTCGCACAAGATTACTTTTGCGACGTTCCTCCCCTAAGTGCATTTCAGGAGTCAATTCTCAAAAATTGGCGATCCTACTCGAACACGTCGCGATACGCGGTATCGAACATGTCCGATAGGAAAACCCCTACATTGACCCCTACTTTCGCTTTGTAGGGGTGAATGGAGCTGCGCGGCGGACAAAAGTCCTTGCGCCACAATGCAATAGCCCCCCAGTCTCGGGCCGCTGTGCAGCCCGAGGAAATGCCGCCACCCCTCAATACTGCGAGTACGCAGTAGACAGAAGAGGGGCTGGCGGCCTCGGCCCTCGGAACCCATAGTCAGGCGGTGTACCGCCCTCCTTGGTTTCCGGGTCCTCGGCTGTCGGCATTTCCTCGGGCTGCCGCGCAAAACATAGTCGGCGGAGTACCGCCTCCTTGTTTTGCGGGCGCCGAGACTGGGGGGCTAGAACGCGTGGGAGCGCGGGCTTTTCGAACAGGCACGTCACGATAGTCCAGTGGGGCTATCGAACATGCCCGTCCGAAGTCGCGACCGCGCAACGACCTCAGCTGCGGCCGAAGCCCGAGACGAGCGGCAGAGCCGCACAAATGATCGCTAACCGAGCAGGTGGGAGCTCGGATAGCGAACGAGAACGAATGAAAACGGAGACCCGCGTAGCGGGTCACGAATTGTCCCCGAGACGGGGACGCTTGCCGCCCCGGCTCTCTTCATGGTCAAAGCGCCAGCGCAGCGCGGCGTCAAGGCCCGCGTGGCT
>Ga0299912_10001219_pt1 | contig 20771 bp, 14 predicted proteins | sample RVTome_2_FD_207667 | JGI IMG/M metagenome (GOLD analysis project Ga0299912, IMG submission 207667) | Soil microbial communities from uranium-contaminated site in the Upper Colorado River Basin, Wyoming, United States - RVT95D214 (version 2) ... | reverse complement strand
TTAAGCAGATATTTCAGAATTAACTCGTCATTAACTGGAAATGTGACAACCCCGTCAAGCTGCAGTTCATACCAGCCTTTGAGGCGTTTTATCTTATCAAGTGAAGCGACTGTCGGCATTGCACCTTCTTGCTATTAATATCAACCGATATTATTACGCGATATTCGCTTATATGACAATAAAAATGTCAAGACAGAGTTTATTTATAATATCACCCAATTGAATTTACACTTTTTTAACAAATCGCCAATCCTGGGCTTATTGAAAGTTCTAACTATAAGCTCAAATTTGAAAGACGCTTCAACTTGGCAGGACTTGTTGCCACTCTCCAAACAGGTCCTATTGCATTTAATCAGTTATCGCAAAATCGGTTAAGTCGTTCCTTATGAATATGAATTTTATTTTCCAAAGCTTGCTCCCGGCAAATTTGAGCATGGTTTGCATAAATCTAATAGATCGCGACATTGAAGTTAATACTTTGGTCAATATAATTGGGGCCTGAGCGCATAATTAGTGGCAGGCTGTTAGCGCTTTTCAGCGCATTGATGTTAATTTGTCCTCCAAATTTCCGAAAAATGATATAGGAATAAAAAATTGGCATAAATAGTATTAATAATTGGGGGATATGATGCTGTTAAAATTTACAGATGATTTAATAACCGGCCATGAAACCATCGATAATCAACATAGAGAATTGATTAAGACACTAGACAGCTTCTGGGATGCTGCCAAGCAGGGTCGAGGGCCCAATGAAGTCATTGGGGCTCTAATTTTTATGGGTGAACACATAGATGCGCACTTCATTGACGAGGAGAAACTTCAACAAGAAATTTCATATCCTGATTATGAAGCGCATAAAAAAGAGCATGACAACTATAAAAAAGAGTACGAAAAATTATTGCATGACCTTCAAAAAAAGGGACCGGACTATTCGATTTCTATCGATACTTTGAATTCTATGCTCGAATGGGTGGTCAAACATATAAAAAATACAGATAAGCAATTGATCGATTTCATCCAGGCTAACAAGAACCGGGTAAAAGTAACGACCTAAAAAATTACCTCAATCACACTTAACTAATTTTATGATATTGCGTTAGGATGTCGTGACTTATTTACACACATTCTTAAACAGTGTCAATAATTAATTTCAAGACATGTGCTGTATTTTGTCTTGAAGCTATTTCTGATTCTGCTATTATAGCCGTATATTATTTTTTGACAAATAGCGGTTCTGTCGGTTTTTACCAATTTTCTGCCAATATCTCAAAATGAGCCTGAGGATGCGCGCAAGCCGGACAGACATTAGGCGCTTCGTAGCCCTCATGAATATAGCCGCACTTACGGCATCGCCAAACGACTTTTTTATCTTTTTTAAATACCGTCCCGTTTTCAAGGTTTTTCAGAAATCCTCTGAAACGGTTTTGGTGATTTTTCTCGGCTACCGCGACACTTTTAAACAAATGAGCGATTGCCGGGAAGCCCTCAGCCTCGGCGATTTCGGCGAACCGGGGATACATACTTTCCCATTCGTGATGTTCACCTTCGGCGGCGGCCTTGAGATTTGCCGCGGTGGTTCCGATTACTCCGGCGGGGAATACGGCTGTGATTTCAACCTCGCCGCCCTCGAGATGTTTGAAAAAGCGTTTAGCGTGAACTCTTTCCTGATCGGCTGTCTCCAGGAAAGCGGCCTCTATTTGTACGAAGCCTTCCTTTTTGGCCGCGCTCGCGAAAAAAGCATAACGGGCGCTTGCCTGCGATTCACCGGCAAACGCCATCAGCAAATTCTTTTCTGTTCTGGAACCTTTTAGCTCTGACATTTTACTCCTCCTTTTTATATATTTAGTTGCCGCCGAAAAAGCAATTCAACTTTTTTCGTTCATGGGATGTATATAATAAAACGGTTATTAAATTGCAAGGAATTGAGATTTTTAATCAAAAACCATGTAAAATGATACCTCAAAGAATCAGCTATCAGGAGATGTAATTATTTCAGAGCGACTGCTTAAGCAGACCAGGCACAGCCAGGATAAAGTTTACAGTGTATTTGAACCGCATGTTCATTATGCAGTTAGGCTGTTGACGAAAGCAATATTTGTGTCCAGACAGGTCGTAGCGAAGCGTGGCCTGCCTGTTAACATACGTCAGATCACGCCATTGCGGGCACGACCTGATGAAACATTTTGTATTTCTCATTTTTATACAATTTTATCAACAACCCCACCCCATATTTATAATGTAGCTAAGGATATGTCCGCGGAGAAATATGAGTATGGGTGTTGCGATCAAGGGAGAAGGCGGAATTTACCGAAAGGGATCATTGGCGATTTGATTATCGCCAAGCTGGAAAAACCTCCATTCGCTACGCTCTTTCCGATTTTCCAGCTTCTTCACGAATCTTTCACTGCCTTTTCCCCATTTTTCCCATAAACCAACAGGGGTGTTCTCTTCTCCCTTCCTTTTCCTAATGAACCCGGCGTTTCAGCTTGACAGGTATATTTATATTCGGTTATATTGGTTGCAATGAATCAATTGGCGGTTAAGACATTAATAATCTGCTCAATCTTTGTGTTTTTTAACTCGGCTGTGGAGGCAGACATGAAAACCGAAATCAGACTCCCGGCGGTAGCGGGCAGTTTTTACCCCGGTGAACCGTCGACTTTAGCCAAGACAATCGCCGGCATGCTGGCTCAAACGGCGAAACCGGCAATAAGCGGCGATATATTAGGTCTTATTGTGCCGCACGCGGGCTATGTCTATTCCGGGCCGGTGGCGGCTTATGCCTATAAGGCGATTCAGGGTATGGCGTATACCGATGTGATAGTTATTGCGCCGTGTCATGTGGAAGCCTTTATGGGGTCGGCGGTGTATCCCGGCGATTTTTACCGCACCCCGCTGGGCGATATTAAGATCAACAAAGAATTATCGACCGAACTGACCGAGCATTCGGACCTGGTTAATTTGTCTCAATCGGGTCATAAAGCAGCCGGGCGCGGTGAACATTCGCTTGAGGTACAATTGCCGTTTCTGCAAACCATGCTCGATGATTTCGGCCTGGTAGCGATTATTATGGGCAGTCAGGATATGAAAAGCTGTCAAGCGCTGGCCGAAAGTATTGCTGAGGTATGCCGGGGCCGGAACGACATCCTGCTGGTCGCCAGTTCGGATCTGTCGCATTTTCACGATTACAAGACGGCCGCCCGCCTCGATAACAAAATCGTCGATTTGGTCAACGGTTATAAATATAATGAACTTTACGCGGAGCTTCAGAGTAAAAAAATCGAAGCCTGCGGCGGCGGCCCGATTGTGGCGGTCATGATGGCCGCGGAGATGCTGGGCGCCGATACTGCCGAAGTGGTTAAGTACGCCAATTCCGGCGATGTGACCGGCGATAGCTCCTCGGTAGTGGGCTATTTGGCGGCGGTTATTAGCGTTGGCGGCGAGGACAAGGTCTACGAATTGGATGAAGCGGTGGATGAAAGTATGACTGAGAAAAATCCCGCCTCTGCGGTTGATTTTGGGCTTTCCGAAAACGAAAAAAAGAAACTCATAGATTTGGCTTATAACTCGATTGCCGAGGCCCTTAAGGGCCGGGAAGCGATTATCGATTCATCTTATCGAAGCGGTGTGATGAACGAAGAGCGAGGAGCCTTTGTTACGCTTACAATAAATGGCGGTCTGCGGGGATGTATCGGTTATATCAAGGCAATCAAGCCGTTATGCGAGACTATTGCCGAAATGGCGGTGCAGGCGGCGTTTCACGATCCACGTTTCCCGGCGCTGACTCAGGCAGAATTTGACAAAATCGAGATTGAGATTTCCGTTTTGACGCCGATGTCACTTATAGAAAGCCCCGATGATGTTGTCGTTGGGCGAGATGGATTATATATAGTCCGGGGTTACAATAGCGGCTTGTTGCTGCCGCAGGTTCCGGTAGAAAATAACTGGGACAGGGAAAAGTTTCTGGATCAAACATGTATCAAAGCCGGTTTGGCCCCCGGCACATGGAAAAAATCCGGCACCCAGATATTCAGGTTCCAGGCCGATATATTCGGAGGTAGATAATATCGCCAGGTATATTTCAAATTTCAAGGGCACGCAAAATAACCTGATCTACAGAATTTACCAATTTTGTCTGCCGGCGATTTTGGTTACGGCTATTCTTTTCTATGCCGGCAGTATTCTCATGGACAATTACGCGGTTCAGGAACAAACCCAGAACAATGTCGAATCCGAAAAGGAACAGATAAGTCTGGCCACTATTTATACGGGGATGTTGGAGAAAAACAGCTCTCTATATACCGAATTGCTAAGGCTGGATGTTCCCGAATTGGCGGTGGCCAAGATAACAGCCCGATTTTCCGAGCTGTTCGATTTGACCAATTCTCACCCGGGGGACGAGTTTAAATTATTTCTTTCACCGGGCGATACGGTGTTGGCTTTTGAATATGTCACTTCTGATTTGAAAAAATACCGTCTGGAAAAGGTCGATGATAATTATATAGATCAGGTAACCGAGGTTGAACTCGAAAAACAAGTCGAATTCATGGGCGTTACTATCGAAACCAATCTATGGGCGGCGCTTTATGACAAGTTGCCCGATCCGGAGCTGTTTACCAAAATTACCGATATTTTCGCCTGGGAAATAGATTTCTTCACGGAATCACGGGTGGGCGATACGTTTAAGATGGTTTATCAAGCTTTCTATAAAGATGGCCAATTTATTAAGGCCGGAGATATATTGGCGGTCGAATATATGCTTGGCGGTACGGCTCATCGCGCTTTTTTATATACCACCCCTGATGGTTTTATGGATTATTATGATGAAAACGGTTATTCTTTAAGACGGGCACTTCTTAAATCACCTCTGAATTACCGCCGTATTTCATCCTACTATTCCCAAAAACGCCTGCATCCGGTCTTGAAAACCTATCGCCCCCACTTGGGAATAGATTACGCCGCTGAGATTGGCACTCCGGTGGTCGCGGCCGGGGATGGAATCGTGACAGTTAAGGATATGCTCAATGGCTTTGGCAATTGCATAGAAATTGAACATGGCTTCGGACTCACGACCGGTTATGGCCATCTACGGGATTTCGCCCAGGGAGTTGTCAAGGGAAGGCGCGTCCGTCAGGGGCAGGTTATCGGATATGTCGGCATGACTGGCATTACTACCGGGCCGCATCTTGATTATAGGGTGAAAAAAGACGGCAAATATGTCAATCCGCTTAAAATGACCGTACCGGCCTCATTGCCGGTAAGGCCGGAGTTTATGCCGGAGTTTCAGGCGTTAGCGGCAAAGTATATCGCCGATTTTGATAAACCGATCGAACGCGAAATGTATGCCTTGAATCAGTAGGCAATATTAATAGCGATCTTCCCGCTATTTTCTTAAAAAGAGATCTTTTAAATAAATGATCCTTGAAAAACCGTTCCGGGTTTATTAGTTTAGGTTTTATGAAACCAATTGAGATTTTGACGTTAATAATTATAACGGCCCTGATTTTTTCCGTCAGCGGATATGGCGCGGATGATATCATCGTACTCAGGTTTGATTGTCAGGGCGATCTGAAATATCTGATAAACGCTTTGGCTGATTCGCTCACCGCCAATCTCAAGATATTACAAGTGCCGGTTATGACCAGAAGCAAATTGGAAATAGCTATTGCCCGGGAGGGCTGTTCGGAAAACGATCTCAACTATAGCCCATCAAAATTATCCCGTCTTGTGGTCGGATTAAATGCCAAAGGAGCGGTTTACGGTCAGGTATATCAGAAAGACGGCCTGATAATTATGGACTCATACTATATAGAAGCCAATAATGACAAACCTGTATATTTTGATCCCATGATAGGTTTTTCGGGAGATGACATCCTGGAAATGACCTGGGATCTGGCGGTGATATTATCGCATGACGACAAAACCTGTCCCCAGGTTGTTTCAGTATCGCCATCCGATAGCGCGTTAGTATCGAATGACCGCGCGGAAATAACGATTTGTTTCGATGAGCCGATGAACCCGGAGAGCTATTGTCTGACAGGCGAACCAGAAGATATGTATTTCCCCTATGGTGAAGTTGAATATGACCCCGAAACATATTGCTTCAAGTTTAATGTTCATCTATATCCTGATATGAATTACAGGTTTTGGGTTAACGGCCCCGGCCTGAAACCATTCAAAGACACGACCGGTAATGTAGCCGGCTCATATAATTGGAGCCTTAAGACTGATTAGTGCAGCGACCGCATCCTGAAATTACGGACATGATTAATTTAGACAACGATAACCTGTTATGCATGACATTAAAGGAGTACGGCCAGGTCGGGCCTAAAACCTTTCAGCAACTATTAATGCTTTATGGTCATCCCGACAATATCTATGAACAAAGTGCCAATGATCTGGCCTCCATGACCAGTATCAAACTCGAACACGCCGAGAAAATTATTAATTCGCGGGATTTAATCGATGAAGCCCGCGCGGCTCGCGACCACTTACATTCGCTTAACATAGATGTTATCAGTTATCTCGATGAGGCCTACCCGGAACCGCTTCGCCGAATTGACGATCCGCCGGTGGTTATTTATGCCCGGGGCGATTGCGATTTACTTCAGAACGGCGGCGTCGCTATTGTGGGTACGACCCAGGCCGATCAGGCAGGGATCAGGGCTTCGGTTGATTTCGCCCGGGAATTTTCGGATCAGGGGCATACAATTATCTCCGGTCTGGCGCTGGGTATCGATTCGGCGGCCCACCTGGGCTGTTTGAAAAACGGCGGCAAGACGGTAGCCGTTTTAGGCTGCGGTCAGATGAGTATTTATCCGGAGGAAAACCAGCCGCTGGCTAAATTAATAACCGAGTCAGGGGTCGTGATTTCCGAGTATGATGTTTACGCCGAGGCTATTCCGGGGCGGTTGATATCACGCAACCGTTTAATAGCGGGTTTGGCCGATGTTGTGCTGATTACTCAGCTGGGCGACCAACGAAAAGGCGAACTTCACGCTGCCCAGGCGGCGCTTGATCAGGGCAAACCGGTCTTTATTTATGACCCGGACGATAAATATAATTTTGAAACAATGCTTGACAATCTGGCTATAAAAATAAAGGACTTGGACGGGATTGTCGAAATAATGAAATACATAGCCTGATGATTGAAATAGCATATTTATTCTTGACAAGGAATATCTAAATATCGTAAACAACTTTTACCGCAGTTGCCGAATTCTTTCCAGCAAGCGCCAGGATCGGACTGGTTTAAATTTTAATGTCGAAGTTTGAATGCTTTGGGAAAGCGATGAAGAATGATTCGAACAAACAATAATAATCACGACAACACCGACCTGTTTTTGCAAATTAAAGGACCTTACCGAAGCGAGTACAAGATCAAGGGCAGCCGTTTTATCACTACAGTCAGGAAAGTTGCCAGTGAGGAAGAAGCCAAAGCCGTCATCGAGGAAATTCAGAAAGAATTTCATGACGCTACCCATAACTGCTATGCCTGGAAAGTCGGGTTGGGGAAAAGCGCGAGATATCGTTATGCCGATAACGGCGAGCCAAACAACACCGCCGGTCTTCCGATTCTTAAAACAATCGACAGCCGCCGGCTCTCGAATATCGTTGTCGTGGTGACCCGTTATTTCGGCGGCGTGAAACTGGGCACCGGCGGACTGATTCGCGCTTACAGTAAGGCGACTATGGACGCGCTCAAGGAATGTGAACTCGAACGCAGCTACATGTTGGAGACGATTATTTTCAAAACCGGTTTTGAATTCGTTAATCTGGTGCACAATATCATTGCCACGTTCAAGGCTACTCTCAAAGACTCCGCTTATGGCGATGTGGTTACGTTCACCGTGGATGTCAGATCATCGAAATACAAGGAATTTAAAACCAAGTTGAAAGACGGTACCAACGGTCAAGTTGAAATCATCAAGTAAGGAATATCTCGCGGCTGGGGTCGGACTATGCGCGCTGGACTATATCTGCGTAGTCGATAAATATCCCGGCCCGGAGGAGAAAATCGATGCTCGCCAGTTCTCCCGTCAGGGGGGAGGACCGGTGCCGACAGCTCTGTGCGCCTTAAGCCAGCTCGGCGGCAAAACGGCTTTTATCGGCAAATGCGGCGGCGACCCCGAAGGTAAAATTGTCAGGGGCGAGCTGGAGCTATTCGAGGTGGATACCCGCGGGATGGTTATGGATACCTACAGCCGTACGCCCCGCGCCTTTATCTGGGTGGACGCCCGCGATGGCACCCGCACAGTTGTATTGGACCGCACCGAGATTGCCGATCTGAAACCCGAGGAGCTAAGCCCTGTTCTTCTGAAATCCTGTCGCTATCTTCTTATCGATGGCCGCGAGAGCGTGGCCGCGGTGGAAGCAGCCAAAATCGCCAAAGCAGCCGAAGCCGAGGTCGTGCTCGATGCCGGTTCGCCGCGCGAAAATATCCACGAACTTCTGCCTTTGGTCGACCATCTGGTCGTCTCGAAAAATTTTGCCGAAAAGTTCACCTCCGAATCCGAGCCGGGGGCCGCCTCGCTAAAGCTATTGGGGTTGGGCTTCAAGTCGGTGGTGATTACGCTGGGCGCGCTGGGTTCGGTGTGCGCCGCCGAGGGTGATTTCTTCCAGACCGACGCCTTCAAAATCGAAAACCCGGTCGATACCACCGGCGCGGGGGATGTGTTCCACGGCGCCTTTATCCATGGCTTAAGCAAAGACTGGGACTTGCCGCAAACGGTCGAATTCGCCTCGGCCGCCGCCGCTATCAAATGCACCCGCATCGGCGGCCGTCAGGGTATCCCCACTATCGATGAAGTAGTGCAGTTCATGGAAGAGCGCAAAGGGCGGCTGTAGAAGAATTTTCCTGGGCAACATATATAAGAGCAATAGATTAAGATTTTTGAAGTCTCAACATTTTATTCGTCAAAACCACACTGATGTATTTTGCCGATGGCAAGAAAGCGATATTTGGTTTTATAACGGCGATAAGGGAAGGCCAGGTATAATACGTCTTCCCGCCGCGGTACGGCATGCCGTGCGGTTGCGGGGCTGTCAGGGTTACCGCCTTCGGTCTACGATCCGACCGAACGTCGAAATTACCAAGTATCCACTGACGAATCATATTTCTAAACCGACATCATTAGACGAGGTCAAAACAAAAGCCCTAATACCAAACCGTGCCGCCGGACCTCCGAAGCCCGCCGCCCTGTCAGAGGTAGACCTTTGACTGCGCGGAAAAACCCCGGCAGCAAATGGTACCCGGCGTGCCAATGGAATCAGGATTTTTTACCATTTATGGACTCCACAAAATGGCGTTTATTTATCTTTTTCGACATTCCCTATTCAAGCGTTAGGCACGATTTTACGCTTGCTTTATTGTCAAAATCTATTATATATATAACACAAACAGATTTGTTTTACACCTTTGCGCTGGCACCAATATAATCTGCTTATGAGCTTTCTGAGGGCATGGAGAGTCAAAAACTTTGTAATCTTTAAGGAGTAACCGTTCCATCAAATAGCTAAAACTACTGAAATTTTCAAACAAACTATAAGATTATTTAAACTGCAGCCGGTTTACGAAAAATTAGGGTGGGCTATTATGAGTATGTATGAACCAGACCAGTTCATCAATTGCTACGCATTGGATACATTCGACTCGTCTGCATATTGTTTTATATAGCATGCTTCTGGTGGCAACGCCGTTTATTTTATTACAAAATTTCCTGGTGGAATTCATTGCCACGCTATCAGACTCTTCCATGGAACTGTTTGGCCTTACGTTTAAAATCGTGCCGGTAGCCGGCCTGGCATTATTTATAATCGCGATAATGGTTTATCGTTCATATATAATCAGATTGCGAATCTTCGTCGCGATTATTATTGTCCTGATCGACGCCATTGCCCAGCAGATAACAGATTACTATTTCGGTCATAGTTTCTATGATCTTCAGCAGAACTGGCATTACATTGCTTATGGCATCTTTGCCTATATGGTTTACCGTGATCTTGAACCGCGCGGTATCCCGACGGCCAAAATGATGTTAATCACTTATCTTGCCGCATTTGTATTATCGCTGTTCGATGAATTTTTCCAGATGTATTTAAGTAGCCGGGTTTTCGACCTTTGTGATACCGGCAAGGATATGTGGGGGACCTTAATGGGGGTCGTCGCGATCTATCTGGCCGGCAAACATTCGAAAGCCCTGCTTTCGAATTGGCGTAAAGTCCGACACAATCGTCTTGGCGATTATCTCAAACACCCGTTCATTTTGCTTATCCTAATGTTCACGTTTTCATTGTTGTTTCTTTCCTTCAGCTCAATCCTCTCCGAATCTATTTATAGTGTATTTGTTGCACTTTGCGCATTAAGCGGCTTTACAATCCTCTTTACCATCCTGCATATCAGTCAATATAAGTGGGGAAAATATGGATTGCTGGCGATCATAATTACGGGCTTGTTAACCCAATCATTCTTCTATTTTAAATATCGATCCGACAATATTATCATGAATAAGTATGGTTTGACTGTTTACAAGGGAATCCCGATTGTTTTTTTCGATGTCATGTTTTTCCCAAATGGGATGTTCAGGCTTGTAGACAAAAAACATTACTTCAATCAGCGTGATCAGGAATTCTTCTTAAGAAAAGGGGTTGATATTATCATTATCGGCAGCGGCATGGATGGATTGGGGGGGAAGGGTTTTCCCGATGAATCAAACTTTTTTATGTATAATCCATTTATCAAGCGGGGAACCCAGGTAATAATTTTGAAAAATCCGGAAGCCTGTGAGTTGTTCAATAGATTAAAACAAGAGAATAAACATGTTCTATTTATTCTTCACAACACCTGCTGATAATAAGCAGACAAATTCGCAAAAGCGTCCGGTCAAAAAGTTATCCCGAAACCGGTCTATTGTAACGTGGTTCTTGCTTTGTACCTGGTTCGTGCTAATGTCGTTTGGGGCTATTTCAACCCTGAGCCCGAAATGGCTGGAAGAAGTTGGCCGACTCGGAAAAGAAGGCGGTTCAAGGGTATTCAAAGATTATGGTGATAATTTTCTTCGCCAGAAAAACTATTACAAGGCTGCCGCTCAATACGAGGAAGCATTAAGGATACAACCTGATAATGTGGGTGTGCTGGTGAATCTGGCGATTGTTTATGCCCAGATAGGCGATCCGGTTCGCGGCTTAAAAACGCTGGGCAACGCGCTGAAAATTAAAACCGACCAGAGAGGGAATATCTATTATAATATAGCTGAAATTCTTGAGAGCCAGAATAAAACCGATGAGGCAATTCGTTATTATGAGATGACTGTCGGTTCCGAATTCAACCAGGGCCTTGTTTATCGCCGGCTTGGCTCTATCTATTTTACTTCAGGCCAATATGAGAAAGCCCGGGAAGCGTTCGAGAAATTACTGGCAATTCAGACCGACCCCCGCACGCCTTATTTGAATATGCTTCAGCTAGGAATTGCGGTTTATGAGAATGACACAACACATCTTAAAGTAATAACCGATCAACTCGGCCAAGCCATAAACGCGGAAAACCTGTCCAATTATGATTTAGAGTCAATTCGCCGTGCCCAGCAAAATGATCGGGAAATAGCCAAAACTCATAATCATCTGGGGGCGATTTATGCCCAATTAGGGGAACCGGAAAGGTCGGCCAATCATTTCCGTCAATCACTGGATATTTGGCCCGGCAATATTGACGCTAAATTAAACCTGCCCAAAATGGAACAAATACTCAAAATAAAAAACGGATCCGGTTTATCACAAAGATAAGGCCGTAATTTTGTAACAAGAGGGATTTCTTAAATTCCAGTTCCAATAACGCGCCCCCAATAGCGATAACCTAACACCAAACCCAGCATTGTTTTATATTTATTTTTCCGCGTCTCGTGTATGCAAATCCCTGACTGTGGCGGGTAAGATGCCCCGTATTAATGCGGCATCTGTGCCAAAATGCTCCTCATACTACTCGTCGTCAAGTTCTTTTTGCGCGGAGAACGGAAAACGTTGGCCGTCTGCCCGTAGCGGCATGGTATGGAGACCGTCTCAAAATCCCCGTATTTTTCAGATCTATTTGGGTGCGTTATTGTGATCAGGTAGCGATTTCAGTTTTAAGCGTACCGATCTTTTGCATTCAGGTAAAGGCTGGTAAACCTGTCAGTCGGTAGCGGTAGAGCTTTTTAGGATTGTAAGCAATACAAATTATCGACCATTGAATTTTTACTTTTGCTAGCCCCCCATGGCGGCATACCGCCCGAAGCCCAAATGTTCCTTGATTTGGTCGAACCGGAGTCCGACCATAGATAGCCGCGCTATTTAGAAATTGACTCGCCCTTCCGGATTGCTAAAGGCGGACAATCGCCATATATCGGGGGATCACCGATGCCGCGGAAATAGTTTACCAGGAAAGTAACATCCGGGCCTGTAACAACGCAATCTCCGTTAGCATCTCCGGCCAGATAAGGTTCAGGCTCCGGGGTAATTCCTCTTAAATATTGGACCAGATAAGTAACATCCGATCCGATAACGTGGTCATCACCGTTGGCATCGCCGGCCAGATATGAAAATTCGATAGTAATGCTGAATTCATCGCTAGTTTGAGCGCCGGGAATATCAGTAACCGCGGCGGTAAAAGTGATTAAATTACCCGATATCGGCGTCCCCGAAATCAAACCGGATGATATTAGTTCCAGGCCGGTTCCTTCCAGGTCGCTGTTCAGATCACTGTACGTGAGCGTGCCCGTGCCGCCCATAGCTTCCAGCTGAACTGAATAAGGCTGACCGATAAAACCGTTCGGCAATGATTCGGTGGTTATTTGAGGTTCCGGGTTTAGCGTGAAATTAAGCTGTTGCTGGTCGGAAGCCCCTATGGCATCTTCGATATTCGCGGTGAAGCTCACCGATCCTATTGATGTCGGCAGACCAACTACCAGCCCGCCATCAGAAATAGTTAACCCGAATTCAGCCAAATCATCATCCAGATCAGACCAGGTTTTATTGCCGGTGCCGCCGGTGGCGGTAAGTTGCTGTGCATACTGAATACCCACGGTCCAATCGGGTAAAGTATCGGTGGTTATCTGTAAGCCGGGATTAATTATGAAATCAAATACTTCCGTATCGGATGCTCCGGGATCGTCCTCAATATGAGCGGTAAAGTCAATTGGCCCCGCCAATGTTGGCGTGCCCGAAATAAGTCCGCCTGATGATAGGGCTAAGCCCGTGCCGTCTAAATCGCCGTTTAAATCAGACCAGGTTTTTATTCCAGTGCCGCCCGAGGCCGTTAGTTGATATGAGTAAGGATAGCCTTGCGTCCAATCGGGCAGATCGACGGTGATAATTATCGGAGCGGCATTGATAGTAAAATTAAATAGCTTGTCATCGTAATTGCTGGCTTGATCAACAACATGAGCAGTGAAACTGATTGTACCTGTTGTCGCGGGTGAACCTGATAAAAGGCCGGCCGAGGATAAATTCAAACCGGTGCCAACGAGGTCGCCATCAGCGTCACTCCAGGTTAAATTGCCGACTCCACCCGACACCTCCAATTGCTGTGAATAGGGAATACCGATTGTCCAATCAGGCAAGGATGGGGTGATAATTTCCAGCGATTGCCTGACGTAGGGAAAATCGATTAAATCGATCCAGCCGCAATCGCTGCCGCCGCTGACCGAATAGTCTTTATCATATTCCCATTTAAAGGTATGCGTTCCCGCGGAAACCGGATATCTGGCAATAGCCCAGCCGACTTCACCCGACCATTCATTGCGCATATTGCCATCGATATAAAATCTAAAGAAGTCGTAAGTGGCTTCGGATGATACCTTGTAATAAAACGAGATTGTATCCGCGGCAGTCACGTCATATTCTAATAATATAACGGAATTTTGGTTATGGCTGATTGATCCGGACTTGCCGCAATAGCTGCCCTCGTAAGCGCCGCTGGAAGCGATTACCCAGTCGCCATCGCCGTCCATCGCCCAGGGGAATGTTAAGAAGTTGCCGGTTTCGAAATTCTCTATATGAACATTAGCCAAGATACTGAAAAAGGCGCTGTCAACATAGCCATCTGCAGCCGTTATGTTCAATTTAAAATCAATCAAATGCGTCTCCGGACAGGAGGCAGACACATAAAATTTATAATCCGTATACGACATGCCCGTACCGCCTAAAGCCGTTATTGATGGGTAGGTTGAGGTTGATTGCGTAACAATAGCATATTCATCCTCAGTCGAAAGAGAGGCGCTTATACCGGAAGCGTTACCCGCGCCATTATTAATAAGTATTATAGCCATCGATATTGAATCTGTCGGCATTACCCGACCGGCATCATGGCTTAGAAATTGCAGAACCGGATCATCCGACATCGGTTGAAGCTGAACATTCACCACCGTGACATTTCTGGTGGTTACGCTGATATTGCTAACCGTTTGTGGCACGTAGCCGGGCGAGGTAAATCTCAAGCTATAGGTTCCGGCCGAAATCATGCGGTGATAATCGCCCACATCGGGGTCGGTATAGACTTCCGAGCTGTCGGCGTCATGGCCTATAACCGAAATAGTAGCCGCCAAGGGCAAGCCGGTTTCGAAATCGGTGACCAACCCCTTGATACCGTAAAACGACTGTTCTATATAGGTTATAAGCGCCGCCCGATTATAATTCCAATGAGCCAGTAATTGATTTTCAGGCAAAAGATGAGTAGTCGATAATTCTATGGTTGTTTCGCGCCCGCCTTTCCAATAAGTTATATAATCCTGCCGTCCACCGTCTACCTCGTACCAGGCATAGCCGTTGGTAATTCCATTATTCAGATCGTCCATGTATCCGGATGGGCTATTGGCTTGAGCCGAATCAGCATACTCACGGGAAATAGCCACAAACCAGTTGTTATCAGGGTGAAGCCTTTGATAGGTGTCCCAGGGATAGTTAACAACTTCAATTCCGCCATGGAAATTGGCCGAAATCACGAACGAGTGCTCATCGAAAAAATCCATCATGTCGATAGTTTCCGGCTGCCAGGCGCCGCCGGGATGCTGGCCGTCATCGGGATCAGGGAAATTCCGGTTTAAATCATAACCATTAGCGTTGTATCTGGTCGCGCCATTGACCGTATTATTACCGCCCGCGTATGTGCCATCGGGATTGGCCAGCGGATTAATCCATACTTCAGAATTATTAAGCATATAGGTTATCTGTGGATCGGTGCCGTAATTGGATAGAAGATAATCGATCAAATGCAGCATAAGAATATAGCCGGTGGTCTCATCCCCATGCATTGTCGATGAATACATTATCTCCGGCTCGTTCTCCTCGGTATTGACATTGGCCGATAGCTTGGCAAATAATATCTGGCGGCCCTCAACCGTATAACCGATATTTTCCACTTGGCACAAGTTGGGGTAATCCGTCTCGAAATCATTCATAATGGTTAAATAACCCGTATAGGTGGGGTAAACATCCCAATCGAGAATTAAATCCTTATCATCGGCCATGCGGACCGTTGTCAAGGTATTGGGATGAGGCAGGATTTCATAGCTATATCCTTTGGCTTTAAAATTAGCCAATTCCTCATCATTGGCAAAAGCGAATACCGTATCGCCTTTAACATTATCAATCGATATTATTCGGGAAAGATCTTCAAGCTGTTTGCGGGATTCATACTCGAATTTAAAATAAGTTTCCGAAGCCTTGGCCTGCGGAATAAAAGTGAACATCAGAATCAAACTGACTAAAATTGCTATTAACCTGGGCATGTAACCTCCAACCCTTAATATTTTTTACTATCTCCCCTCAAGCCCGTAGAAGTATTCTACCAGTAACTTAAATATATAAAAAAAGCGCGATTCAACAAGGACTTTTCACCGAAAGCCACATTATAAAAAGGATACTGACGCATGAATGATATTTCCAAACAAATGAAACAGGTTTTAAGGGATGATTATAATTAATAATGAGTTACGACCGGTCAGCGGTTCATTTCTTGCATGGTGTAAGATAGCATATCGCGAGCCTGAGTATTTTCAGGATTAATCGCGAGAGCCATTTTGAAAGCGTCATGGGCGGCCTCAATATGGCTCATTTCCAGACAAAGATAACCCAGATTATATTGAATATCCTCGTTATACGGAAATCTCAAACTTGCCTCTTTTAAAATATCCAACGCTTCCTCGTGCCTGTTTTGCCAGGCCAGCGTTTTGGCGTAATTAATATAAGGCTGATAACAAGCTGGATCAGAAGATATCGCCTTTTTAAAGTAGTTCCCAGCTTTTTCCCGTTGTTGACATCTTATGGCGATTGTCCCCAGATCATTATAGGCCAAAGCATATGAAGGATCAGCCTTAATAGCCAGTTGAAGATGGTACCGGGCTTTGATTATCTCATCCGGAAGCGGGTTCATCAAGGTTTGCCGATCCCCGCCATATTTCTGTTTAAAATGTGAAAGATAGCTTGAGCCAGTTAAATACTGATTATCGGCTTCGACCTGACTATCGCTCATTTTGATTATTAGATGATTGCTTTCGATCAATAGTGCTAATAATGCAAATGAAATAATAACGATTTTTTTTAGTTTATTTTTTTGAATATCTGCTATCGCTTGTTGAACCGCGAATACGGCGAAGATCAAAAGGAAGGGGATCAGAGGTTGGCGGAATCTGGCACAGACGAAAAACAGTAAGATCGAAATAATATATGATCCCAACAGCAGATACATTATAAAAAATTTGCGCCAATATTTCAACGACATGATAAATCCGATAATGGCCAGAGGAGCCAGAACACCATAAGGGAAAAATATAGGGTTTGAAAAGAATATCGGCTTGATAAAAGGCGCGAAAGACCGCACCAGATATAGATGTTGATTATTGGGTATTTCATAACCGTTGAAAACAAGTCTGATTTTCTTGACCAGTAGCCCTACAAAATTCCCGGGATTATCGGAGATCTCAGTAAAAGCCTTACCATACCAAAAATCGGACACTTCCGAACGTTTGAGAGGTCGTCGATTTTCATTTTCAGCTATAGCTATCGCTTCGCTGTAACCACCCTTCCAGCTGCGATCTATTCCGGGTGAGGTGGCCGACCAGCCATCGGCATTTTTATTATTACCGAGATAGAAATTAAATCCCCCCTGCCAGGAAATCAACACGAAATCTTTCGCAACTGCATAATTACGGATCGTAACCGGCGCTATCACCAGTACGCAAGCCAGCGCCATCGATGCATAACCAATCAGCGACCGCCTTAAACTCAGTACAGGCTTGATTATCAGCCAGAGCCAGATTAAAAGGGCTGGGCCAAACAGTAAAATATTAGGCCGGGCCAGAGCGGCCAGACCAAGCAAAAAGCCCGATAACACGAAATTGGCTAAATTCGGCTTGTCCTGGGTTCTATAAACTTGTAAAACCAACAGCGCCGTTAATATCGTAATCATAGATGTGATAAGTAAGGAAGCGTCATAATAGATGAACGTAGGATAAACCGCCACCAAGCCGGCCGCGACAAGTATCGCCCGCCTATTTAGAAATCTTCGGCCAAGAAATAAAATCAGAATCGTTAAAAATGAGCCGATGATTAACTGAATCAACCTGATTGTGTAAATAGAGTTATCGGCTAGCCGAGATATAAGGGCTAAAAAATATGGATATAAAGGGGCTCGAAAATACGGTTCGTCGGGTAAGCCCGCGGATGAGTTAATTTGGCCGGCCAATTCCCAATGATATCCTTCGTCCATAACAGGCATATCAAACATAGGCATTGACTTTAGTTGATTAAGGTACATAAGCCTGACCGCCAAGGCGGCAATAAAGATAATTAAAATAATTGCAAATTGCCGATATCGACTAACTGTATTTCCGAGAGCCATAAGCCTGCCTCCGCAAAAGAACAATAGACAGATTTATTGCCCGACTACGATTTTGTTGAATAAGCTGTTGTCGATTTAATAATGCAATGCCCGTTGTTAAAATAATCGCTGAAAGTAGTCAGCTTATATTTAATATATACTATTTTCAATTTTTAGCAAGGCGCTTTTTATAAGTAGCTGATAAGGCAAAGGTTGTAGAAAAATCGGTTTGATGATATTTGATATAAAATAATACCAAATGCGCAATATGGTCAAGCGCTATTAAAAATAATTGCCCTCGACACTAATATGGCCGCTTTCTGTCTTGATCCCCCCCAGTTCTCGCCGTCACCAATGAAATTTGAACCTTTTGATCTTAAATTGGAACATGGGTATTATTGGCCGTTTGCCAGAAGGCCGGAAATCACAAAAGCGATTGCCTTTTAGTCGGTTATTAATGCCAGCGTTGACAATCGCTTTTGCTTGATCGCTTATGGTTTGTAGGCTATTTAATCATAAGCGCGTCGTGTAGTATTTGTTCCATATTAATTATCTTTTTCTGATAACGACATCCCCATTGATAGTGGCGATTCTGATTTTGTTATGCCCGTCTTTTATGGCTCCCTTGCCCTCGATATATTTCCTGGCAGATCCATGATCATACTGCCATTCATCGGATTCGCTTAGTTTGAGATCGAAATCACTGATGATTTCGTAAGTACGGCGGCTCCTTTTAGTATAGGCCAATTCGATATCGAATTCAGCCGAAAAATCAGCCGGCAAAGTAAGCTCTATTTCGCCGCCGTTGGAGCGCAAGTCGATATCGCGTTTCTGCTTTTTTTCTTCGCCGATAACTGTTACCACTATATCGCCGCCATTGGTGCTAACATCCACCCAACCATCGATTTGACCGATATAAATATTGCCGCCGTTAGTCGATGCCTGAACAAACTGACCGGCGGATTTTATTTGGATATCACCGCCGTTAGTATGAAGATCAGCGCCCAAAGGAGCGTTGTCGACATCGATATCGCCGCCCATGGTGCTGATACGAATTACTTCGGTAGGTTTCTGCGCGGTTAAGTTATCGTCATTTTCATAAGACACTTCGCCGCCGTTGGTGGTGCACTCAAAATCGCCTGAAACATTGCGAATAATTACGCGGCCGCCGTTGGTGTGCGCCTGGCCGTTAATCTCAGAATCGGTGCAGGTAATATCGCCGCCGTTGGTTTCCAAATCGGCCAGCCCATAAATATTATGACATACCACATTGCCGCCATTGGTGTTAAACCGGATATCGCCTTTAAGGCTGGCCAAATCCAGATCGCCGCCATGAGTCGTCCCCAGCAAATCGCCCTCAACATTTTCCACCGCTATATCGCCGCCGTTGGTTTCGATATCCAAATCGAATTTCGCCGGCAACCTGATTTCAAACTCAATATTGCTACTTCTGCTTCTCCACCTATGATCGTAGTGAGAAGATATTTCAAGGCCGGTCGGCTTATCATCGAATTCCACAATGCAGTCTTCCCCGTCCGGTCCGGACAGATAGGCTTTCACGGAAATTTTATTATCTTCCCAACCCATTATGTCTATCGAGCCGCCCGTGCCCAAATCGATCTCCAAAAGCTCACCGGCAGAGACATCGAACTCTTTTTCTATTCTTTCTCCGGCAAAAGACAGGCAAGCTCCCAGAGATACTACAGCTATGATAATCAATTTATGTTTCATTCTATTTATCCTCCGCAAAAAAGTTTTCAAATATCAAACGATCAATTATGCATACGGCAGGCGGCAAAAAAAGTTACGTTTTTGCTCAGCTGATTTGCTAACCTGTAAATTCACAGGACTTTCCCCGAAAATATTGTACGATCGTTATTTTCGTCCTTACAACCAGTTCCGCAGGGTCGTAGCCTTTAGGGCGTGACCCGGCGGCATTAAGAAGGTAAATCAGTGTCGGGTTACGGGCTTCGCCCTACGACCCGACACAACTTGGATGGGAATGGTCCGAATAAGCTCAACCAGCTTACCGAAATTTTCGGGGAAACTCCTCGTAAATTCTCTATTGACGGAAGCAGCCCGAATTCCTATGCTGGAACTATTCATGAGAACCGAAGGAGAATAGTTATGAAATATGATATTCGAACTCTAACAATAGCCGATTATGATGACCTGATAAGACTCTGGCAAATGGCCAACTTGCCTTGCCGCCCCACTGGACGGGATTCGCGTGAGGCCATTGCTAAAGAAATGCTCCGCCGGGAAACTTGCTTTCTGGGAATGTTCGATAACGATAAGCTCATTGCCGCCGTTCTGGGTACCTCGGATGGCCGAAAGGGCTGGATTAACCGACTGGCGGTAGCTCCGGAGTATCGACGGCAAGGGTTGGCGGAAAAGCTGATTAAGGAATGCGAAAACTTTCTGAACAAGCTGGGTCTTAAAGTATTAGCCGCTTTAATCGAGGGTGATAATCAGCCATCCTTTGCCGTGTTTGAAAAATCAGGATATAAATTCGCGAAGCATATTGCTTATTATTCCAAACGCTCCTCGCCGGATGATTGACCAGAGCCTAAGTTGATTCAGAGAGTATACAGTGTCAGGTCACGGGAGGTTGTGCCATTAGAAAGAAAATACAACTGAATAGCTCTGCTTACGAAGGAGACGGATTGCTTCGCCCCGCTAATCGCGGGACTCGCAATGACTTCAGAAGGCTGTCATTGCGAGTCCCGCCCAAGCGGGGGACGACGCGGCAATCTGTCAATCTTTTGGCACAACCTCACGGGCTGCGCCCTACGACCTGACACAACATTTTTAACGCTCTTGGCGGGATAATTGACCTAGGCTTAAGCTGTATTGGTTTATCTCACCATATTAACCTTGCATAGCCCGGCACATTATTATAACTTTTAAAATGAGTTAAATG
>Ga0299912_10001218_pt1 | contig 20783 bp, 21 predicted proteins | sample RVTome_2_FD_207667 | JGI IMG/M metagenome (GOLD analysis project Ga0299912, IMG submission 207667) | Soil microbial communities from uranium-contaminated site in the Upper Colorado River Basin, Wyoming, United States - RVT95D214 (version 2) ... | reverse complement strand
CATGCAGTATATCGGAAGCATTGTTGACATTTTGTTTTTCGATCACTTCTGCTAATGGTCGGAATTTCCCGGCCGTATTCCATGTTACCGAAAAACTTTCGTTGAGCTGTTATTTGTACTTCTTCAATGAGGGTTTCGACGGGATTAAGAACTACGTTGAAAGTTAAATTTCTATTCAGAATTACTTCGATTTCCTTTTGCTTATAACCAACATAACTAAAAATCAGTAAATAACTTCCTTCAGGAACTGATAAGTTATAATAACCGTTTTCATCGGAGACAGTACCATATTTTGAATTTTTCAGATAGATATTTACACCAACAAGGGTTTCTTCTGTGAGGCTGTCTAAAACTTCTCCCTGTATGGTGAAAGTGTTTTTATCCTGTGCAGAAAGAAAGGAACATACTAAAGAAAGTATCAAAACAAGGGTATGGGTTGTCAGGATTTTCATGTTGGTAAAACTGGGTTTCACAGGTTTTACATAATAAAAAAGGTTAATTTCTTTTTATAAAATTAACGTATTCTTCAAATCCTCATTAACGAAACTTTCAGTTTACTGTATGAATATATAAATATTTAGAGAAAGAAATGTATCTGTTACCTAAAACGTAATTAATTTCTTAATTCTTAAAAACTTACTAGTATATACAGATACCTCTGTAATTTATATAAGTAAATCATTCGGAGGTTGATACATTCTAATTGACCAGTAACGGAATTCAAGTCTTAAATTATTTCAGGATAATTATTGTACCATGTTAGAAGTATAGATTAATTAAGTAATTTGTTGAAATGGCGCGGAATTTAACCTATAAGTTTGATTCAATCGAAAAATTTAAAAGGTTCTAAGTTTCGGTTACGTTTCCATACATATTTCCGCATATCTGTACATTTTTTCGCAAACAAGTGATATGTCTGCACCTCAATAAAAAAGTTCGTTTGTGTTTTGATTATGTGAGATTCAACTCGAATGTATAGTGTATGCGTAATTGCGCATATATGTGTGTTTTTTCACAACAGTATCTTGTATTTTTATACTCAACCAATTAACTCGAGCGGATAAATTATAGACTCGAGTGGGTTTTGTTTTTATCTAAAGATGGTTTCCGTATAAAAAAGTAATAAACCAACAAACCACCAATAAAAGCTAAGGGAATTAACCATTGCAATTTCTTTGATGGTTTTGATCCGGAATTGGTATTTGCTGAGGAGTTCATATCAACTTGATTATTAAAAGTACCGGAGTACTTGTCCTCAAAAATGCTGACTTTCTGTTTCATTGTTTAATTTATTTATTAAAAATTCAGATTGGCTTATTTTATGTAAAGAATAGCCATCATAGATATAGATTATATCACCATGCCGGCATTCCACTCTACATATATAATTATTAGGATCTACACCTTTCTTCTTAAGATCTTCTAAGGAAACGTTTGATCTGCCTTCTTTAATGAAAGATTCGAAAATAACTTTCGTTTTAATCATATCTATCCGTTTACGAATAGTTTCAAGTCGGGCTTTTCGTTTTTTATCCTTCTCAGAGTTTCTTTTACACCGCTTGAAACAATATTTTTGATTGTCATGGTGGCATGTAAACTCTTTCTTGCAATTAGGATTGATGCAAGTTTTATTATATGTGTTTTTTGGTGTGTTCATAGCAAAATCATTTGTGATTAAGAATCTCATCAATTGTAGATTTCCTACCAGATCTAATCCAATCCAGTAGTTCTGTATTGGAAAAATAGAGCCGCTTGCCCTTTTTCATATAAGGGATTTTTCTCTTCGATACCAGTTGATAGATTGTCTGCTTTGCCAAACCTGTTATTTTTTCAGCAAGGTCAATACCGCCGTATTCAGGAGTAGAATTGTAATTACCTTTCTTAAGTAACGTAATAAGCTCTGCCAGAGACTTTTCAATTACTGTCAGTTTTATGTAGATATCTTCAAATGGATTGTAATGTTCCTCCATATCATTTTATCTTAATCATGGAGGTCAAGTAATAAAAAGATTTAATGATGATTTTTTTTCTTTAAAATCTTTTTAAGGTTTAAATTTCTTTTTAATAGATTCATATCTTTCAGGTTTGGTACTGAAATTTTTATAGATATAGGATTTAGAAATATTTTCTTCATCAAAACTGATATCTTTAAATTGGCCAAAGACTTTTTTTAAGAATACAAATACAAAATGTTGTCTTTTTTTCCCAAAAGCGCTCTGGTGAATGAGATAATTTGTGTATATAATAAACTGGTTGGAGAGTTTGATTCTGCTTATAGGTCTGGCATGTGGAGGTACCTCCTTATTTTCTATCATATAAAGAGTGTAGTTTTCTAATCTTTTATAATCCTCCGCAGACATAATTTTTTCGTCAAATTGATTATAGCCGGAGAATATCTTAAGCACATCTGAGATTTGTTTTTTTGTCTCCAAAAGCCTTTCTTTATTTGACCATTTTTCTACATGTGCAGTATCCTCACCTTCAATAGTCTCGAAATATTTTGATTCTGGCTGACTCCTATGCCATGAGGAGATTTTCTCAAGTATGGTTTCTCTCTTGTCAGGAGGCATAATGGGAATAGTTTTTGTTATATAGTACTCAATCATATTGATAAATTGAGCTTCAGTATATTGATAATGGCCTTTAAAATTGTGTTTTTGAAAATCTAAGAATCTATGGATCTCCCACTTTTCAATAGAAGAAATATAAAAGGCTAGTGCCCCCATGTAACATTGATTCCCTGAGTTAACCACTAAATGAACGTTGGGTAAAATTGATTCAGGATTAATACTTTTTTCATCACAATAGCATCTTATTATTTCATCCCATACGATAGTATTTGCCTCAATAATTCTTTTATCAACCTTCGACAGATCAATATCATATGTATGTTTAATACTTTTTAATCCTGGAATAAGTTGATAGGAATTGTCGTTTTTTAGATCATTTATCTTGTTCATAATCTATCTTTTTGAGAGTATTTTAGCTAATTGAATATTTACGTCATCAACTACATTATTTTCAAAGCTTTTTAAATACGTTTCAGTCTGAGCCTCGGTTTTATGTCCTAGTCCTTCTTTAATTATCGAAGCAGGCACTCCCAACTGCTTATTCAAAGTTGCCCAGGAATGACGACTGACATATGTGGTTATATTGAAATCGATGTCACACCCTGATGCTATCTGGTTAAGATGATAGTTCGTGCATTTCAGTACGTTTTTGATACGCATATACTTGATTTCTGCCGAGGTCATTTCATCATTCAGAATCGGAAAAATATAGCTCGATTTTCTATGCATTGAATAGTAATCCAGAATCCTCTGGATTTCAGGAAGAATAGCAATAGTGAAATAGGTACCTGTTTTTTGTCGTAAATATTCTATTCTTCCATTGATGATATTGGTCCATTTCAGGTGGGCCAGATCATGGAAATTCATTCCTCTACAGAAAAAACAGAAGACAAAATAGTTTTTAGCATGAAATTGTGAGTTCCCAATTTCTGTGGCATAGTTTATTATATTCATCATCTGTTTCAAGGAAATTGCCCTCTTGGAAGTATCTTTTTTCAGGTGTTCGATGGAATATCCTTTCGAATTAAGTCTCGAGCGGAATGGATATTGTGATTCTTTAACATAGCCTCGTTTAATTGCCATATTAAAGGCCGTTCTCAAGGTTCTCATATATACAAAGATTGAGTTGGGCTTCACTCCCTGTGATCTCAGATGTGTCTCAAAACCAGATAAAAAGGAATAATTGATCTCTTTAAATGTCAGTTCAGAATTCGAGTAATTATTTATAGCGTTTTTTGTGTATGTAAAAACATTTGCGTATCCGACCCTTTCGGATTTTAAAAGATCTTCACTTATTTCATTGAAAAAAGACTCAACGGTAATCTTTGTCGTTTTATCGTAGAATTCGGTTGAAAATTCTTCGAACGAAAATTCTTTCCCCTCTCTTTCAAAGTTTATAATAATATTACTTGCAATGGATAGTTTGTTTTGAAGAACCGCATTCTTCAAAGAATATCCCTCGAATCCTTTTCGAAAAAGTCGATTCTCTTTATCCCACTCTTCAATTGTACAGGAATATTCCCTATTATTTTTCTCCCCTATTATATAATATTTCCTGATCCGATCATGAGTAATCCTCAAAACAACCGGGTAACGATTGCCTTTCAGTTTCCTTGATTTGTGCAATATAATTTTTGCATTAGCCATCGTTAAAATCTGCCGTAGTAATCCTTTTTCAAAAAAGTGGTACACAAAGTTATACACATTTTTCATAAATAACAACAATCAAAAATTTTTAGTATATTATTAAATAATTGTTTATCAAATATTTAAATAAATATTGATAAAAATAAAAAACCATTGAAAACACGATTTCTCTTGCATGGAGTGCAAGTGGTCGTCAGTTCGAGTCTGACTACCCCGACGCAGGTAATTAAGGCAGTGTAAAAGCTGCTTTTTTTATGCGATCGAAAAAATTCATTGTAAATTAATAAAGTTTGATTCTACTCAGGATACTGTCAATATTTCTGTTTTCATTAAATTTATCTGACGATTAAACTAATTTGAGCTTTCATTTTTATATATGGTATAGTTATTGACTGAGCTAGCAGAATATATTCATGTATTAAATTAATTATATGGCATTGTTTAAACCACTTGAGAACGTTGATGAAAGGAAAATAGTAAAGGAAATGCCGAAAGGTGTTGAGAGGGTGAAATGCCTGATCATTGGTTCGGGCCCTGCCGGTTACACGGCAGCAATTTATGCTGCACGTGCAAATTTGCATCCTGTCTTGTATGAGGGACTTCAACCCGGCGGCCAGCTAACAACCACAACCGAAGTAGAAAATTATCCCGGCTATCCCGAAGGTGTTTCCGGGCCCAAAATGATGGAGGATTTCAAAAAGCAAGCACAGCGATTTGGGACCGACTGCCGTTATGGCATGGCTACTGCTGTCGATTTCAGTGGTCCCGTTCACAAGGTCACCATCGACGAAAGTAAAGTTATTGAAGCTGAAGCTGTGATCATTGCCACCGGTGCAACTGCCAAATATCTTGGAATTGAATCGGAAAAAAAATATGCCGGATCGGGAATTTCGGCTTGTGCTACCTGTGATGGTTTTTTTTACAAAGGAAAAGATGTTGCAGTTGTCGGCGGTGGAGATACTGCCTGTGAAGAAGCGCTCTACCTATCTGGATTGTGCAATAAAGTGTACATGATAGTCCGTAAAAACTATTTGCGTGCATCGAAAGTGATGCAGGAGCGTGTTGCGAATACTAAAAATATTGAAATACTTTTCGAGCATAATACTAAAGAATTACGTGGTGATGGTGTTGTAGAGGAAGCCGTATTAATCAGAAGAAAAAGAGAGCCTGATGAATCTGAAACACGAATAAAAATCGATGGTTTCTTCCTTGCCATAGGACATACACCAAATTCAGAGCCTTTTAAAAAATATCTTGAAACGGATCAGGTAGGGTATATTAAAACTTCCCCAGGATCGAGTAAAACAAATATTCCGGGTGTATTTGCCTGTGGCGACATTCAGGATCCTATATACCGGCAGGCAGTTACAGCCGCAGGTTCGGGATGTGCGGCGGCTATTGATGCAGAGCGATACCTGGCTGAAAAGAAACAGTGAATAAACAAAAAAGACTCCTTAGATTCCGGGAGTCTTTAAGTTGCAATTTTTATAATTTCAGTTTAGTATATTAAATAGCGAAGCAATATTATCCGATTTGTATTTGCCTGCCTCCAGTTTTACTTTCATCTCCTTGAAACATGAAATGGTGTAGTCAACATCCTCTTCGGTATGAACGGCTGTTGGAATTATTCGAAGCATTATAACATCCTTGGGTACAACCGGGTAAACCACCATAGAACAGAAAATACCATATGTTTCGCGAAGGTCGATGACAACATTGGTTGCTTCGGCCAGATTTCCTTTAAGAAATACAGGGGTTACAGGTGATTCGGTATGACCCAGATCGAAACCATTTTCTTTCAATCCTTTTTGTAGTTTTCTGACAATCTTCCAGAGTTTTTCTCTTAGTTCCGGATGGGTTTTCAGGAGTTCAAGCCGTTTCAAAACTCCCTGAACCATGGACATTGGAAGTGATTTTGCAAAGGTCTGTGAGCGCATATTGTAACGCAGGAAATTGATTACCGCTTCTTCGCCGGCTATAAAAGCTCCGATTCCCGCCATGGCTTTTGCAAAAGTTGAAAAGTAGAGATCGATCTCATTTTGTACTCCAAAGTGTTCACCTGTTCCTCCGCCGTTTTTACCCATGGTTCCGAAACCATGGGCATCGTCGACCAGTAGTCGGAAATTATACTTTTTCTTTAATACAGCAATTTTATGAAGTTTCCCCAGGTCGCCTGCCATTCCAAAAACTCCTTCTGTTATCACAAGTATTCCTCCACCTGATTTTTCAACCCATTTTGTTGCACGCTGCAACATAATCTCGCACTTGTTGATATCGTTATGAGGGAAGACAAAACCCTGGCATCCGGCTGCCTTTGCCAGCCATATACCATCCATAATGCAGGCATGCGATTCGGAATCGAAAACAATAGCATCGTGACGATTTACCAATGACTGAATAATCGAAATCATTCCCTGGTATCCGTAGTTGAGAAGAAATGCATCCTGTTTTCCAACAAATTCAGCAAGTTTCGATTCCAGTTCCTCATGATATACTGTTTGTCCCGACATCATTCTGGCTCCCATAGGATAAGCCAATCCATATTTTTCGGCTGCTTCGGCATCGGCTTTTCTTACTTCGGGATGATTTGCCAGTCCAATGTAATTGTTCAGGCTCCAGGTAAGCACTTCTTTACCCCTGAATTTCATACGGGCCTTTATTTCACCTTCGAGTTTGGGAAACATGAAATATCCATGTGCAATCTTCTGATATTGCCCTAAAGGGCCCATACTTTTCTGAATTCTTTCAAAAATATCCACGGTTTCTACAGTTTAATTTCGAATGCACAAAAGTAGTTTTTTTTAATTTCTGGGCAAGTGTGTACTTTTCAACTGTACACATGTTATTGAGATTAACAGGTATCAATCATTGCGACAAGAGCTCTATACGTTAAGTGATTCTATGGAGGAGAGAATTGCACCAGGCAATTTAATTGTTAATATTATATAAAATAGTGTGTAGGGAAAAAGTTCATGCGACATACATTTTTGATTATAAGATTTTGTTGTAAATTTGCGCGATATTTTACAGAGGCATGAAGTATATTGGTAAGTTCTTATTTGTTAGCGTGTTGATATTAATTCTGGTTAGGTGCAGTGGTTATGAAAAAGTACTCAAAAGTAATGACTACCAGCTTAAATATAAGGAAGCTCTCCGTTATTACTATACAAAGGAAGATTATGTTAGAGCTGCTACCCTTTTCGACCAGATTGCCTTAGTATTTCGCGGTACCGATCAAGCCGATACAGTATATTATTTGCAGGCGATGGGCTATTTCAATCAGAATGATTATATTCTTTCCGGGCACTATTTCCGCACTTTTGCACAAACCTATGGAGGGAGTCCTTTTGTCGAAGAAGCTGAATTCATGGGTGCATATTGTTATTATCTGACGTCTCCGCGTCCTGAACTGGACCAGACCAATACTATACAGGCCATTCAGGCATTTCAGCTATACATGATCAAATACCCTGATAGCAAACGCAAGTCAGAAGTGCAGAAATATTTTAATGAGCTGCGCGATAAACTGGTTGAAAAATCATATCTATCGGCTAAATTATATTACGATCTGGCCGATTACAAAGCTTCTATTGTTGCACTAAACAATAGCTTGCTGAAATTCCCCGAAAGTAATCATCGCGAGGAAATTATGTTCATGCTCGTAAAATCGAGTTACATGCTGGCCGATAAAAGTATACTCTCCAAAAAGAAGGAGCGTTTTCAGGATACTATTGATGAGTACTATTCCTTTGCTGCCGAATTTCCTGAAAGCAAATTTTTAAAAGAAGCCATTCGGTATTATCGTTTATCGGTCAGGTACCTGGGTAATGAAGTATTGGATGATGAAGAAAACGAAGAAATATAAAAACTTATGATGGATTATAAGAAATCAAAAGCTGCGGTTACTACAGTTACAAGAGATTTGTCAGATCTGGAGGATAAAGTTGGAAATATTTACAAGGCTGTCGTAATTACCTCGAGAAGAGCGAATCAAATCAGTGTCGAAATCAAAGAGGAATTAAATCGAAAACTTGAAGAGTTTGCAAATTATTCCGATAACCTTGAAGAAGTATTTGAAAATAGGGAACAGATTGAAATATCAAGGTTTTATGAGCGGATGCCAAAAGCCACCCTGATTGCTCTTGAAGAATTTGTGGATGATAAAATCTATGTTCGGGAACCAGAAGTTGAACAATAGTGTCATTAAAGGGGAAACATATTATTGTCGGGGTAACCGGAAGTATTGCAGCTTACAAGGTTGCTTTTCTTATACGGCTTCTTGTCAGGGAAGGAGCTGAAGTAAAGGTTATAATGACCAGCCTGGCAAAAGAATTCATTACACCTCTGACTCTCGCTACTTTATCGAAACATCCTGTTTTGACCGATTTTTTTAATCCAGAAAACGGAACATGGAATAATCACGTCGATCTTGGCACATGGGCAAATGCATATGTGATCGCTCCTGCAACAGCTAATACTATTGCAAAAATGGCAAATGGCATTGCCGATAACCTGTTGCTTACAACCTATTTGTCGGCCCGTTGCCCTATACTGGTAGCTCCTGCCATGGATCTGGACATGTTTATGCATAAGGCAACTCAAAACAATATTCGTATTCTTACAGAACGGGGTAATATTATTATTGAACCGGCAACTGGTGAACTTGCCAGCGGACTGGAAGGAAAAGGACGAATGGAAGAGCCCGAAGTCATTCTTCATGTTCTTTCGGAACATCTGAGCGATGCATCCAGATAAAAATACCTCCCTCGCAAAGTTAAAAGGGAAAAAAGTATTGGTGACTGCCGGGCCAACCTATGAACCAATCGATCCGGTTCGTTTCATTGGTAATTATTCTACCGGGAAAATGGGATATTCTTTGGCCGATGCTCTGTACGAAATTGGTGCTGAGGTTAATCTTATAAGCGGTCCCTGCCATCTTACTCCGAAACATACACTGAATAACTATATCAGAGTGCAAAACACAAAGGAAATGTTTGAGCATTCTGTTGAACTTTTTCCTTTTTGTGATTTGGCAATTCTGGCTGCAGCTGTTGCCGATTATCGGCCTGTGAAAACTGAAGAAAAGAAGATTAAGAGCCGGACTGAAAGGCTAGTCTTGACATTAGAAAAAACAGAGGATATTGCTTTGGAGCTGGGAAAGATAAAAAAACCCGGTCAGAAACTGGTCGGATTTGCGCTTGAAACAGATAATGAGATTGCCAATGCCCGCGAAAAACTGCATAAAAAGAATTTTGACCTTATTGTGCTCAACTCTTTACAGGATAAAGATGCGGGGTTTGGGTATGAAACGAATAGAATTACGATTCTTGATGCGGACAATAAAATTCATAATTTCGGGTTAAAATTAAAGGAAGATGTCGCAATAGATATTCTTCAGATGATTTCAGAAAAATTGTTTTGATATGACTATCAGGAAATTATTTCTATCCCTAATCATAGCATTCATTCTATTTAGTGCAAAAGGACAGGAACTCAGTTGTCTGGTTACTGTAAATTCATCACAGATACCCGGTACCAATAAAGAAGTTTTTAATACGTTGCAGGATGCTATCTCCGATTTCATGAACAATACTACATGGACAAACAATGTTTTTGAGGTAAATGAGCGTATTGAGTGCAACCTTCTTTTCAATATTGTTGAAGAAGTAAATACTGGCGTGTACAAAGCCACTCTCAGTGTGCAGGCACGTCGACCGGTTTACGGTACATCGTACAATTCAGTTATGTTCAACTATTACGATGAAAAGGTCCAATTTAAGTATACTGAATTTGATCCCCTGGAATTCTCGGAGAATACCCATATGAATAATCTGACTTCGATCTTGGCCTTTTATGCGTATATCATTATAGGTCTCGATTATGATTCTTTTTCACTCAAGGGAGGATCGCCACATTTTCAGAAAGCCGATAAAGTTGTGTATAATGCCCAATCATCAACCGATGAAGGTTGGAAGGCATTTGAAAGCGAAGGACGCAAAAACCGTTACTGGCTCATTAATAATATTCTCGACGAAGGATTTGCATCTTTACGGGAGTTTCTGTACACATACCACCGGTTGGGACTCGATATACTGAACAATTCACTCGATCGTGGCCGCCTGGTGATCAAGGAAGCAATTGTCGACCTGGAACGTCTTTATAACGATAAACCCGATCCGTTTATGCATTTTTTCCAGGTAATATTACAGGCTAAAGCAGATGAAATTGTGCAGGTTTTTATACAGGCCCCTCAGGAAGACAAACTTCGTGTATATAATGTAATGACAAAGATCGACCCGGCAAATTCATCGAAATATGCTCCTCTTCAGGAACAGTAGATATTGTTTGAAATATGTTAAAAGTTTTTTTCTGATTTACAACTTCTGCCTGAGGAGAAATCGATAGTTTTACTTTAAGAATTTCAGTTCGCGCATGCTAAAATCGATTTATATCGATAATTATGCTCTTATCGAGCGTCTTGAGATTGAGCTAAAAGACGGTCTGACAATAATTACCGGTGAAACAGGGGCCGGTAAAACTATACTTTTAGGTGCCCTGGGACTTCTTCTTGGAAGACGTGCCGATACGTCTGTGCTTAAAGAACAGGATAAAAAATGCGTGGTAGAAGGAGTTTTTAATCTTGAAGGATATGGGCTTGAATCATTCTTTACGTTACATGAACTCGATTTTGTTGTAGATACTCTGATCCGCAGGGAGATAAGCAGCACTGGCAAAAGTCGGGCATTCATTAACGATACACCCGTCACTCTTGATATTATACAAGACCTGACACTTCAACTGATCGATATACACTCCCAGCACCAGAATTTATTGCTTAACAACGAGAATTATGTGCGCTGGATAATCGACGCATATGCTGGTATCATTGATGATGTGAAACAATACGCTGAGAAATATACTGTATTTCAACGATCGAAACGGGAGTATTTTCTTATGCAGGAAGCTTTTCTGAAGGACAAACAAAACCTTGATTACCTGGCACATCAGCATACCGAATTACAATCGGCCAAACTCTTAACAGGCGAGTTCGAGCAGCTTGAGGAAAGATCTTCCATCATGAATCATGCAGAGGAGATAAAATCGGCATTGGAAGGATCTATACAAATTCTGGCAGGAGAACAGAGCGGAGCAATTCCTGGTTTAAAACAATTGTTGGATATGTTGACTCATATAGGTAAGCATTTTTCTCCGGCACTTGAATTGAAAAAAAGGACTGAAACTTTATATATTGAGTTGAAGGACATCCATTCTGAAATCGAACGGTATTTCAACCAGATTGAATTTGATCCTGAAGTAGCACATCTGATTTATGAACGTATCGATCTTCTGAATTCGCTTCTTCATAAGTTCAAAGTAATAACAGTAGATGAATTAATCAAAATCAGAGATGAGCTGGATCATAAAATACAACAGTTGACCGGCGGTGATTTTGAACTGGAGAAATTGAGAAAGGCTTTGGAGACCAAACAAAATGAAATCGACCATCTGTCCGGGAAACTTTCTCAAAAAAGAAGAAATGTATTCAGCGAGTTTGAGAAAAAGATCAGGCAATTGCTGCAACATTTAGGCATGAAAAATGCTGGTTTTTCAATCGTTCACGAAACCACCGAAGCCGGCGATACGGGTATTGATAAAATACATTTCTATTTTTCTGCAAACAGCAATATTTCACTTCAAAACATCACAAAAGTAGCATCTGGTGGTGAATTGTCACGACTTATGCTGGCCATCAAATACCTGATATCGGGGTCATCCGGCCTGCCAACCATCATTTTCGATGAAATTGATTCAGGCGTTTCAGGTGAGATTGCTGATAAAGTTGGGAATCTCATAAAAGAAATGGCTTCAGGAATGCAGGTGATCAATATTACGCATTTACCGCAGGTGGCCAGCAAGGGCGAGCAACACTTACTGGTATACAAACAGGTAACTGATAGTACTACAAAAACCCTGATAAAAGAACTCAATAAAAATGAACGTTTGATTGAGGTTGCACGTATGTTGAGCGGCGATTCTATTACCGATGCCGCTATCGAGAATGCCAAAGTACTGCTGCAACAGTAAGTTTTCAGTCAACCTGTTTAGAATTGATCTAAATAATTTAAATCTACGGTTAATTGCTTTATCTTTGCCCATTGAAATAAAAAAATAGATCATGGGTTATAATCTGCTGAAAGGTAAGAAAGGGATCATTTTTGGAGCATTGAATGATCTTTCGATAGCTTGGAAAGTAGCTGAAAGGGCATATGATGAAGGAGCTACATTCATTCTTACCAATACACCCGTGGCATTGCGTTTAGGAACGTTGGATCAGCTGGCAAAGAAATGCCATACACAAATTATTCCCGCCGATGCAACCAATGTCGAGGAATTGGAAGCATTGGTGCTCAAGTCGATGGAAATCCTTGGAGGCAAAATAGATTTTATTCTCCATTCCATCGGGATGTCTCCCAATGTGCGCAAAGGTTTGTCATACGACCGTCTGAATTATGAATACTATCAGAAAACATTGGATATATCGGCCTTATCGTTTCATAAAGTACTGCATATATGCCGGAAGCTCGATGCAATTAACGACTGGGGCTCTGTTGTCGCTCTTTCCTATGTCGCTGCCCAGCGAACCCTATACGGATACAACGATATGGCCGATGCAAAAGCCTTGCTCGAATCTGTTGCACGAAGCTTTGGTTATATTTATGGTCGTGATAAGAAGATCAGGGTGAATACAATCTCTCAATCACCAACGATGACTACTGCCGGAAGTGGAGTGAAAGGTATCGACCGGCTGATCGATTTTTCCGAACGCATGTCACCCTTAGGCAACGCAACGGCTGAAGATTGTGCCAATTATTGTGTTACCTTATTCTCTGATCTGACCCGCAAAGTAACAATGCAAAACCTGTTTCATGACGGCGGTTTTTCCAGCATGGGCATGAGCCTTCGTGCCATGACACAGTACGATAAAAGCTTCCGCGATTGTATTGAGCAGGGAGATTAACCTTTTATTTTTACTCACCAATAGATTTTATTTATAGTCCAAGAACTGTATTTTTCATATCAATGATTAAGCTAACGGGTTGAGATTTTTCTGATTTCACTTCAAATATAATATACCAAATCTTAAAATGTTTTTTTATATAGTCCAAAAAAGTATCTAATTATACTGGGAACTCTTTGCGATAAGGATTCTATAATTATTACTAAGACATTTTTACGATAAATAAATAATTGCTATAACTCTTGAAATATATATTTTATCATATAGTAATTATAATTCTGCATATAGATCTTTTAATTGGGAACCTGAAAGAACCATTATAATTTTATGAGATATTATTATGACTCAAGAACCTTTAAATTCTTAAAAATTTAAAAAGAATTTTTATTGACTTTGATTAATTTATTTCATAGTTTTATTCGGATAAAATTTTAAAGTGGAATCGTCTAAAGTATTGATGTATTGTTTAGGGAAAGAATTTTGATTCCTGGAAATGATCAAACAATCAGAATTTATTATATCAAATATTAATAGATGTAAAATTTCTTAATCGTAGAAAGAGATTTTTCAAAAATTAATTTGCGGATACATTAATTATTAACCTATTAAAACTCAGAATTATGAAAAACCTGATGTTATTTTTTATGATACTAACTATCACAGTTATGCCCATTAAAAGTCAATATATTAGTGGGAGTGCGGGTGATATTTGTCCTCTTGACAATAATAAATTAAATTATGATGCAACTGGTTTCCCTGATAACTGTAAATTCAATTGGTCTACAGAAAACGGAGATATTTTTGTTGGTGAAACCAACCATGGAGATGATTTGTTAGGTACTATTAGAACTGAGCTTGAAATCAAATGGAACAAAGAACCATCATATGATAATTCCGGTGTTGGATATTATCCATATGGTAAGGTTGAGGTTATTACAACTGGTTGTACTAAAGTAGATCAAGGTGGTAATACAATACCGGCGCCTGAAAATGATGGTAAATATGCATCACTGAAGCTGGCTATTACTTCAGTAAAAGATTATGAAATGTCTGATATTAGGGTAAATGGCTCACCGAAATTTAATGGAGAAGAAATCAATTTTACTAATAATAATAATAATGTAACCGTTTCTATATACATTACTGAAAGAATACTCTATTATCCGGAAGGTACATTCCATTGGGGTGGAAGCGTTGAAGCTACCGATTTTAAATGGACATTACCTGCGGGGTGGACAGCCATTGGACATGGTACGAGTTCAAGTTTTGTGGCGGGACCTGACATAACTTTAGTTCAACCTTGTTGGGGTATAAGCCATGGGACAACTGGTGATTTCAAGGTTGCTCTTCTTAATCCTGAAGAGTGCGTTGATGGAAGTGGAAATTGGCAAAAAGGTAAAGAGTTTGTTTTGAAGCTGCAAAAAGATGCACCCTATGTTACAAGTGTGTCATCAAGTATTTCAACAATTCAATGGGGTGCAACAGTTACCTTTACATTAACTGCTAATACCAATCGAACTGTCCCTGATATGTTGTATGTATGGCAGTTACCTGATGGATTTTATAAGGCTGGTACATCTCAAACCGGTGAAATACCTACGAGTTCAAAAACTCTTAATGTAACTACTTATGGATGTAATACGACAGAGCAAATTCAGGTTAAAGTCCAAGGATGCACTAGCTCGGGCGGTGGACAAAGCCTTTATACTTCAACAAATCTGAAGTTCGCTGATCCTTATCTAGTTGGACCAAATTTAGTTTGTGCTGGAGGTGAAAAATTTGAAATCAAAAATTATGGTGCTGGCACAACAATCAATTGGACATATAGTTCCAATCTTGAACAAGGGTATGGAGGAACAAATTTTATTGGGCTAAAGGCTAAAACTAACGGTGGTACTGGATGGGTAAAAGCAATCTTGACAAATGGATGTGGTTCAAAGACGTTAAATTATAATAATTTTTATGTCGGTACACAAAAACCTGGTCCAATAACTTTTCAGATGGATGCTCCACCTCATAGATTTACTGCATCAATTGATGGAGCACCTACTGCTAATTCTTATAATTGGTATGTTGATTATGTAGCACACAGCTGGCATACAGATGTTATAATTTGTCAGAGAAGACCACCGTATTGTGGAAATGGTTACTTTGTTCAGGTTGAATCAATAAATCAGTGTGGTACTTCTGATAAAAGAAATAGGACTGCTGTTGAGCCACCATGCTCTAAAAAAATAAACATTTCTCCCAATCCAGCATCTGATTTCATTGAAATTAGTTTTGAAAATAAAATTGAAATTATTACAGATGATTCTATATCAAATCAAGAAGCTCAGATTATTACTTCTCCAGATATTTATAATGTAAGCATCACTAATTTGTGTGGAGTAAAAATATACGAAACAAAAGAATCAGGTAATGTCTTTACTATTCCCACGAGTAATATAAAGAATGGAATTTACATACTCGTTATCTCAAATAATGAAATGAAAACTCAAGAGTTGATCTCGATTGAACATTAATCTTTAGCATTATAACCTGGCAGTGTTTTCCATTTTTTGAATTCACTGCCAGGTGATGATTGAATATACTATTTAAAAAATTGTTCTATTTCCCTTCAAAATATTTCAAGAGTGGGATCTGATGATTATAATTAAGTTATATGGTTATAAAAAACTAAGATCAAATTTTAAAAGTTTTAGTAGTCATATTATTTTTCAACCTAATGTCACCCTTGGGCAATGCATCAGCCGAAGATTGTGCCAATTATTGTGTTACCTTATTTTCTGATCTGACCCGCAAAGTTACCATGCAAAACCTGTTTCACGACGGAGGATTTTCCAGTATGGGTATGAGCTTGCGTGTCATGACACAGTACGATAAAAGCTTCCGCGATTGTATTGAGCAGGGAGACTAATTTTCACAATGTCCAATGTCCAATGTCCAATATCCAATATCCAATTTTCATGTCATATATTATGTTGCAGACCACCGACAGTTGGCAGTATATGAAGGATGCAAGTTAGTTATCGAATATTGAACGTTTAAAATATTCTTAGTTCGTAATCTGAAATTTATCTGATTGTATTGACATTAAGTATGTTTTTTTACCTTTGCGCAAATAACACATCTAAAATTTCAGGTATGCATAAGCTTGCTGTGATGTTAACGATTATTGCCGGATTGGCATATCAAGCAAAGGCCCAGAACGAAATAGCATTTGTCTTTGATACCAATCCGACGGCACTGGACATAAGCTTAGTTGCTTCTGTCGATATCAGGGAACACCCCCTAGGAGAGGAAGTTGCTAAAAAAATGGAACTATTAAAGACGCGTTATACTTACATTGAACCTGCAGGACCTACCTCTCCTGTCGATAAAACAATTGTGATAAAGCCTGCGATTTACAACTCGATAGTAAAGTTGAACAGGTTTTATAAAAGTGAGTTGAAAGATGAACATTTAGCTTTTGCAGACGCTCAGAAAGAAATGTTGAAATGTTTGGATATCGCTTTAATGGTCTATTCAGAGAATACCGAGGAATTTGAACAATTACTTCGTAAAGTAAAAGAACCTGATGAGATAGTGGATGTATACAACAAAGTAAGTTTTCGATAAAAATCCATTTTTTAAAATAGTTCAGTATACACTTTTAAATTTCATACTCTGATTCCTACTTTTATTCAGTAATAAATTACCCTGATTTTATACCGGGAATCTAAGTCAACTTCTTCGTTCTGACTCGAAAGCTCGTATTTTCCAATATTGTCTTCCTGTTATGTGTCGATTGTGATCACTTGTTTTTCAGACCATTTCCAATAATTATTTTGCACAGTACGAGTTTTTAACCACCTTTGTCTTTTCCCAGAATATGAGAGACCTTACAACCGGGCATGTAGGCGGCAGCATAATAAAGTTTGCAGCTCCCATGTTGGCCGGTAATATATTTCAGCAAACATATAATGTAGTTGATAGTATAATAGTTGGACAATTAATTGGTAAAGAAGCTCTTGCGGCAGTTGGAGCTTCTTTCCCGATTATATTTGCATTAATTTCATTTGTAATCGGTATTGCTTCGGGAGGTACTATTGTGGTTGCTCAATATTTTGGAGCAAAGGATTATAAGAAAGTCCGACGCACAATTGATACACTTTACATTTTTATCTTCTTTGCATCCATAATCATTACAGTAATTGGAATTTCGATAAGTGAAAAAGTCTTTCAATTCATAAAACTTCCTGAAGAAGTCATTCCTGATGCAAAAGCATACCTGAATACATTCCTCTTAGGTACTGTGCTGTTGTTTGGATTCAACGGTACCATGGCTATACTCCGTGGACTAGGTGATTCAGTCACTCCTTTGATTTTTCTGATTATTGCATCGGTATGTAACGTTGTGCTTGATTTCGTATTTATTAAATACTTCGGTCTAGGTGTCCGTGGTGCTGCAGTTGCTACCGTGCTTTCTCATGGTGGAGCATTTTTCACTGCAGTAGTTTATCTGAACAAAACACACAAACTGATACAGCTTCGCATTAAAGAGCTGGTTTTCGATTGGAAAATCTTCTGGAAAAGTGTGAATATTGGTATCCCCTCTGGATTTCAGCAAACTTTTGTGTCATTTGGTATGATTGCCCTATTTCGTATTGTAAATCATTTTGGAACCGACGTTATTGCTGCTTATAGCGTGGCAGGACGTATTGATAACATGGCTATACTTCCTGCAATGAACTTTGGACAGGCGCTTTCAACATTCGTTGGTCAGAATATAGGAGCAAACAAAACTGAGAGAGTTCGTTCAGGCTTCCTGGCTACTCTCAGATTATCAGTACTATTCAGTATACTGATAAGCTGTATCATTTTACTATTTAGAAATCAGCTCATGCACTTATTCACTCCCGATCAGTCGGTTATTTCTATAGGTGCAGGATATCTGGTTATTGTAAGCTCATGTTATGTAATATTCAGTATCATGTTTTCACTTAATGGTTTTCTTCGCGGAGCAGGCGATACATTAGTCCCCATGTTCATTACACTATTATCGCTTTGGATTATACGGATTCCCGTTGCAGCAATGTTATCAGGCAGGTTTAACGAAACCTTGTTAAACTGGGGTGTCGATATGAATTTGCCCTCGTTATTTTCCGGTACACTTAACGAAAAGGGAATCTGGTGGTCTATCCCTATTGCCTGGTTAACTGGTACCATATTATCCTTCTTTTACTATCGAACGGGTAAGTGGAGAAAAAAAACAATAGTTGAGTTTGTGGAATAAAATATTGTTCCTTGCATTGTCTTCTTTTACAAACTATATTCGTATTTTCAAAATAAAATTGCTGGCCAGATGATACAGTCAATGACAGGTTTTGGCAGAACAAATTGTGAGTTAGCAAATAAAATTGTTACCATCGAAATTAAAGCTTTAAACAGTAAGCAGTTGGATATATTTATGCGTCTGCCAAATATTTACAAAGAAAAAGAGCTGGAATTGCGAAACCTGATCTCACAACATCTTGTGCGCGGGAAAATAGATTTTTCGATCACTTATGACATTACCGATACATCAAGTTCGGCCAAGATAAATTTGCCACTGGTTAAAGAATATTATTTTCAACTTAAAGAGCTGGCAAAAAGCCTGAACTCGAGCGAAGAAGAATCGTTGTTGCAAACAATCATGCGCTTCCCTGATGCTTTAAAAATTGACAAAGAAGAACTGGAAGAAAAGGAGTGGATGCAAATTATTCAAAAAACTAAAGATGCTCTGCGTAGTATCAATGAATTCAGAATACAGGAAGGGAAAGCTTTACAAAAGGATATTCTGCAAAGGGTTAAAAATATCCAATCACTTTTAATCGATATTATGAAATTCGAAGCCGATCGTTTACACCGGATGAGGGAAAAACTAACGATATCATTAAATGGATTTGTCGAACAGGAAAAAATTGATGCGAACCGGTTCGAACAGGAACTAATTTATTATATGGAGAAAATGGATATCACGGAAGAAAAGGTGCGTCTAAAAAACCATTGTGAATTTTTCACACAAACCGCCCTTGAAGAAGAGATCAACGGAAAGAAGCTTTCATTTATAGCACAGGAAATGGGAAGGGAAATTAATACACTTGGTTCTAAGGCTAATCATTCTGATATTCAACGACTTGTGGTAACGATGAAAGATGAACTAGAAAAAATAAAAGAACAATTAATGAATGTATTATAAACACTTTATCCCATGTCCGGAAAATTAGTTATTCTGTCAGGACCATCAGGAGCAGGCAAATCAACCATCGCACAACATTTGCTCAAAAATGAGAAATACAACCTGGCTTTCTCCGTATCGGCATGTTCAAGGAAAAAACGCGAAGGAGAAATAGATGGCAAAAATTACTATTTTCTGAGTATTGATACATTTAAATCGAAAATCGAAGAAAATGAATTTCTTGAATGGGAAGAAGTATATCCGAACCATTACTATGGTACACTGAAAGTTGAAATCGAAAAACTACGATCGCTCGGGAAAAATGTGATTTTCGATGTCGACGTTATGGGTGGTATGAGTATCAAACGGAAATACAGGGAAATCGCTTTATCGATTTTTGTTTGTCCTCCTTCAATTGAAACATTAGAAGAAAGACTCGTCGAAAGAAATACGGAATCGGATGAAAGCATTTCAAGAAGAATTCGTAAAGCAAAAATGGAAATGGCTTATGCCAAACGATTCGATTACACTATACATAACGACAATCTTGAAAATGCACTGGCCGAAGCGGAGATCCTGGTTGAGAAATTTCTTGATTCTTAGACGGACCCTGTTTTTCTCTCGACCGGGTACAGTTACTATGTTATGAAAACCGGATTGTTTTTTGGCTCATTTAATCCTGTACATATCGGGCATTTAGCGCTCGCCAATTATATAATCGAGTACACCGATCTGAAACAGCTATGGTTTGTTCTCAGCCCGCAAAATCCGCTTAAAAAAAAGGATACTCTCCTCTCCGACCAGATACGGCTTGAACTACTTGAATTGGCAATTGAAAAAGATGAAAGGTTTGCGGTTTGTGATATCGAATTTCGTATGCCAAAACCTTCATACACTATCGACACTCTCACCTATCTGACAGAGAGATTTCCGAAGTATGAATTCCAGTTAATAATGGGTTCTGACGGACTTCAATCCTTTCACAAATGGAAAAACTATGATCTTATCGTTTCCCGATACCACCGTCTTGTTTACCCTCGTTTATCGGAAGTTGAAGTTGACTACACTCTTCATAAAAACATGACTTTTCTTAAAGAAGCACCAACAATCGAAATATCTTCAAGCTTTATCCGGCAGGCTCTGAGTGAAGGAAAAGACATCAGACACTTTCTTCCTGCAAAGGTCTATGAATATATTATCAGATATAACCTGTATCGTTAGATTAACTAGGCAGTAGGGCTCACGCCCTACACCTCTTACACCACCGTACGTACGGTTCCGTATACGGCGGTTCCTAAAATTAATAATTGTTCAGCATCTGACAATATAATAAAGCATTGAAACGAGA
>Ga0299912_10001217_pt1 | contig 20783 bp, 30 predicted proteins | sample RVTome_2_FD_207667 | JGI IMG/M metagenome (GOLD analysis project Ga0299912, IMG submission 207667) | Soil microbial communities from uranium-contaminated site in the Upper Colorado River Basin, Wyoming, United States - RVT95D214 (version 2) ... | reverse complement strand
CCCAACAAAAAACTAAAATTGCACAAAATATTGCCTAAAAGTTTATGCATAAAAAGATTGTATAAATATAGATTGTATAAATATAGATTGTATAAATATCCGTTAAAAGATTGCATAAATATAGATTGTATAAATATCCGTTAAAAGATTGCATAAATATAGATTATTATTTGAAAAAAGATTGCATAAATATTCAGGCAATATTTGTGATAATGACCATATATGACCATACACTACAATACATGACAATACGTTACCATACAATACATGTAGTGTAGTGTATGGTTTGTACCAAGTTTTGTTTTTTGATTTTGAAAACCCGTTTTTGACTAGAAAAAGCCCTATTAAATTCCTCTTCCAAAATCCTTATCCAATTCTCCCACAAAACCTTGACAAAGCCCTATACAAATCTTTTTCAATTTATCAAACATAGATTTAACGAAAAGTTGAGCAAATACTTGGTCATGATTCGTTTTTGAACAGTATAAATACAGGATGAGCTTAGTTACACAAAGGTTTGCTAAAGCACTTCTACAAATTTATTGACCAAAAGTGGGGGGAAATTGGTCAAATTTGTTGTAGGAGAGGTTTAGAAAGTGTTTAGACAGGTTTTATATAGGTTTTAGACAGGTAGATCATCAAACAGCCAAAAATGATCAGATTGGTTCAAGCAATTATAGGGGGTAGAATCTTCAAGTTCCTCATCATAATTATAGTTTTCCCAAGTATTTCCATTTACACTTGTTTGATTCCATCCAATTGCTATATATTGTTCTGAGTCATATATTTTTTGAAGTATTTCAGACTGTTCTGATAAAGAGGTATTCTTTTCTGGAAATACTGAAAAGGCTTGTATAAGTCTTGGTACATCTGTTATTTTTACTAGTACTTTATCGCAGGTAGTTGTAAGGTTTATACGTTCACAAATTGGGATATTAAGATTATTTGGAAGTTCAAAAAGTTTATCCATAAAAGAGGAATCATATATTGAGTAGCATTACCTTCTTTATCAAACGCATAAATTTCTGTACAGCTCATTTTTTATTCCTTTATAACACAAAGGGGCTTTAAAGGGGCTTTAATGTTTTTCTTATTTTCCAAAGTTCTTTTTCATTTATGTGCTCTATTATAATTTTAAGCATTTTGTTTTTCTATTTTCTTCTTCATACAAATTATTATAATCTATACAAACATCCAGGCAATTTTTTTTACAAATTTCATCTTCAAAAGTATCATGATTATCGTACCAAATTTTTCTTTGTTTTCTAGTTTCTTTATCAACTTTTCCTACAGGTTTTCCATTTTCTCTCATGTAGATAATACAAGGATAATGATAATCCCCCATAATAGCAAGATCATCCAAAACCAGACCACATTTATGAGAATCACATTTTGAAAGCCCCCTTAATTTTCTTCCGTTAATAATATTATTTACTCTATATTTTAGTATAGGATGTTTATCAAGTATTTCTTTACTTATAGACAAAGAATTTAAGGTATTATCGTATTGTGCTGCTGGAATTATTCTAACATCTGCTACTCCTAGATCACTTGCAAATTTTACAATTTCATTTATTTTTCTTATATTATCGTTTGTAAGAACAGTTCCTACAGTTACATAATTTTCTTTAGAAAGTTCTTTAATATTGCTTATTACTATTTCCCAAATATTTTTATTTCCGGTCATTTTTTTATTATCTTCTGCACAACATGCATCAAGGGAGATAGAAAAATCATTTACCCCCATTTTTATCAAATTTTTATAAAAAGATAAATTTGAGGAACCATTTGTAGAGATTGCGATTCTTTCTATTTTTCCTGAAACCAAAGAAATCAGTTTACCCAGATCTTTATAAAGAGTAGGTTCACCTCCAGAAAATCGTATTGCTTTTGTTTTATTTTCTAGGGCAAAATTTATTATTTTTACCGCTGTTTTTATTTCAAGATCTTCTCCCCCTATGTGTCTACAATATGGGCAATTAAAATTACACTTATTTGTCAATACTATTTCACAACGAGATAAGGGGGTTTTTTCTGAGGCTGTTTTTGCTCGTTCATTTGTTAGAGTATAAAACCCTATTTTATCAAGATTTATCATATTTTATTTCTTCAATGTACAAAACAGTTCATGAAGGGTTTCTTGTACAAGGTTATTTTCTACGGACAGATAAAGATTCTCTGAATTTCCTCCTCCATCAATTTCATTTAGAATAGAAAAAGCAACACCTTCACACATTTCTAAAGGAGTTTTATTAGGAAGATCTGCCCAATATTTGCACATACGCTTTATTTGAATTAGAAAATTCATTACTTCTTCATGTATTTTTTCTTCCTCGATTACCCATATTTCTTCAAATTTCTTTTCTAAACAACGTATTTTTTCTTCTTGTTTATTTTTTATTTCATTTAATTTTATTACAGAATTAGCCAATTCTTTTAGATTGACTTTATTAAAAGTATCTAGTTTAGTACTTGTAAAAAACAATTCTTGTTCTAATTTTTCTACTCTTTCTTCAATAGATAAGCCTACATTCACAGGAATAAACCTTTCACACTGCTGAACTTCATCAGACGCGATTCCACATACCAAATTATAACAACTATTACAAATACTCATTTTTATTTACTCCTTGTTTTTCACTATTCATAATATTAAATATTTTCGAGACACAATTAACACAATATTTCATTTTTTGTGGATAGAAAGTATTAAAATCTATAAATTCTTTTTTACACTTATTACAAACTCTTACTTCACAATTTATTAAATCTTTTGTTCTTACAATTTCTTCTTTATAACTTTCTAACACTTTTTCTAGATCCTTTATTTCCTTTTCTAGTTTTTGTATTTGTTTTTCCAAGGATTTATTGTTTTTAACCTCTTTTAATGTAATTTTTTTTCATATTTAATAACCTTTTTTAAGCAATTCTTCTTTGTATTCGTTTACTCTAGTTATTCTCTTTTTTTCTTCTTCGAGTTTTTTAAATAAAGAGCTGAAAAAACTTCTGTGAATAAAATAAGCTCCATTTTTAACATATATATAACCAAGATTTCTCAGTTCTTCATTTGTTTTTGTTAAAGACAATTCATTATTTAATTTATTTATTTTATCCATATACATTTCTAGCAATTTTTTCAAATACACATAGGTATTAATTTTTTTCTCTATTTCTTTTTCCAATTTATTTATTTTTTGTTCATCATATTTAAACATTGCAATTTTTTTCATATTATTCCTTTTTTACAGTAGGGATCTTTTCCTTCGAAAATTGTTTCAATTCTATTTTCTATATTTGCTAAAATTGGTAGCCCAATTTCTTTTACAACAGATCTTTCTACGATCAAATCTGGATTATGTTTTGCCTCATGTTTTTCAGGTAATCTTTGAATTTCCTTTTCAGAAAACTTAGCCAATTCTCTTGTTCTTCTTATATAAGTTCCTCGTTTAAGTTTTGGTTCAAGATCGTTCCAATTCACCTTATATTTTTGCCAAAGCATTTCTTGAATTTCTTTACTATTTTTATTATGTAATTCATTATGGCTGAAATAATGTTGTCCTACAGATTGGATACTATTTCTTACAGCGTCTTGTTCTCTCCAAATCAAGTAATTTACTGCTTCCTCTTTATTTGGAACTTGAAATACTCTACAATCAAATAGTGCCATTTTTCTATTATAAAGATTGCTACGGAAAAGATTATCAGCAAAACAAGAAGTGCACATAGAGGCTAGAACAGAAGTTAATTTAAACAACTTTCCATCAAAGAATTCTTGAGATTTTTCATCATCATTTTTGAAGATAAGGCTTATTTCATCAGATTGTGTATAGCCAATTATTGCATTAGATTCTTCTACGAGGTATTTTGTAGTTTTGACCATAATTTCGACAAACTCTAGGTCGAAAGGTTTGGTCAATCCTTTTGTCCAATTATGAAAGTTCTTTCCGTCTAACCTCGCTATAAGGGGAATGTAAGGAAAAGCTTTAGGAAGAAAGTAAGCTTCGTAATCTTTCATTCTATTTCCTAAAGATGTTTTGTCCATTTTCTATCTTCCACATTTTGTTGCCAAAAGGATCAGCAAAAATTGAAGAAGAAAAAACACAAGACCTACTATACTTTTTTCTTTAAACTTTTTCAAGTCTTTTCTATCTCTTAAAGACAGAGCAAAAAATATAAAAGAGATTGCAGCAAAAATTAAAGAAAAAAGGTTAAGAATATAGGTCATTTCTCTGTGTACCTTTTTACTGCTTCATTTAACTCTATAATTCTATAGAGCTGTTCTTGATTTTTTTGTTCGAGTCTTTCTATTTTCTTTTTTTGTTTTAGGCATTCTTCATACCAATCATGCGCAACTATTTCCCAACGTTTCTTTTCCTTTATACATTCCTTATGAAACCAATTACTTATTTTTTTAATAATTTTTTCCATATTTTTTACCTCAATTCATACAAAAACACTTCTACATTTTCTTTTTCAAATACTTCATAAATTTCTTTCTTAACATCATTCCAATTCAGCCCACCTAACCCGCAACCTAAAGGGGGAATTGCAATAGCTTTCAATCTATCTTCTTCAACGATCTGTAAAAGAGTTTTCAGCCCTTTCTGAATATATTCAATTTTAGAAGGATCTTTCCAATGAATTTTTGTAGGAAAATTAACAATCCATTTTTCATTTTCTTTAAACAACAACAAATCTCCTATTACTAAGCCTAATGGCTCAAAACATGTTTTTCTATAATATTCAAAGTTTTTTGGGAATCTTTTCTTAAACTCTAATGCTAAACCTTTACCCATTACCCCTACACAATTTACAGGGTTAACAAGTGCTTCTGCAGAATTTTCAAAAATATTTCCTGAAATCAGGTTAATCATTCTTCCTCCTTTGGAAACACTACATCATGGTTTTTACATACTGTCATAACTAGGTGTAACATTTCTTTTTCCAATTCTTTTCCATTTTCAAGATCATGATTATATAGATAATAATTCTTAAATTTGTTCCAGATAGAATTCTCGGCATTACACATTTCTCCAAGATTTACAAATGGGCATCTTCTTCTATTATCCAATAAACCTAAACCAAAACAGTCAAACGCTTTACACATTCCGCAAAGATCTAATCCTTTTCTTTCTTCAATTTCTCCATTTACAATTCCCCCCCATTTGTAATAGGAATGAGCAAGACCTGCCATAATTTTTCGATCTTTTCCCTTAATCTTAGAAATTTTATCTAGATCCATTTTTCCAGTTTTATATTGTTCATAGAAATTCCAAAATGCTTTATTTTTTTCAGTTCTGTTCATTTTTCATCGCCTTTTTAGAAAATTTCTTTCTTCCTAAATATGTACTCTAGCAAAATACAAAATCCTTGTCAAATACTTTTCCAAATTTTTATGAAATACTTGAGAGAGCCCTTAGAATCGATTCTAAACCTTGTTTATTTAAGAAGGTAGTCTAGACAAGGTTTTTGGTAAAGATCGATTGTAGAAGCAAAGAAGGGGCTTGTCGAATGTTTTAGTGATGTATTTGGAATTGATGTTAGAAAGAGGGATTAGTAGAAATTTAAAAATATTTTCTTAAAAAGAATAAAAAATTAAACCTAATTTTAAAGCTAGAGTATTACGAAAGCATTTAAACAACGAAATTTATTAAGTTTTTTAAAAAGTATATGTTTAATAAAAATTAAAGCACAGGTTTAATTTGTTCTATAAATGAAAAACCCACCAGATTCATTTTCTTCGCCATCATAACTAGAAAGAAAATGCCCACGGCCAGCAGAAGAAACTGCCTCATTTACTAATTCATCAATATTTTCTCCAACAAGCGCTTTCATAATATCGTTAGCATCTTCACTTTGTGGAAGTTCTTGAGCAATTTTTCTAATCTGTTTTTTGCTAAGACCTTGTAATTTCATTTTTTAAATCCTTTGTTTAACCTTTTTTTCATTATAAATTAGAATTTCTTGAAAAATTTAATCTTCTTCCTCTAAATAAGATTCATTGATACTCCCAGAGCATCGCTCTGGGATTCTGATTGATTGACTCATGCCAAACTCCAGTTTAGGGCATTACCAATAATGCCCGCGTTAAGTTTCTGATTACTTGACGCTAGATTTTTAAGTCCTCGATATGCAATGTTAAACGCTGCATTTGAGTCCCTGTGATCTACGTGTCTACAAGAGCAATTATATTGCTTGTCAATTAAATTTGTTAATTCTGTCCAATTGGAAATCTCTGACAAAGCCGTTAATAGCAACGGACGGTGGTATAACAGAGATAGATTAACAATTGACATAGACACATTGTAAACATCTGTTTTAATTTTTGTCAAAGCATTGTTATTTCCTTTCTTTACAAGCATACTAACCTCATTTTAAATCAAAAACAAAAACTTGTCAAATACTTTTTAAAAAACCAATAATACCTAACAGCTAACCCGGGGCATCGCCCTGGGATTGCGCCTTGAACTTAAAGTTCAAACCTCCACTATATTTTTCTTCACAAATTTCTTCAAGATACTTTTTTTATCTTGAATTAAAAAGCCTGTACTTTTTTTGCAACTTTGATCAGATCAATTTTTTTACCACGAGCAGCAGCACGAGCAGCAGCATAAGCAGCAGCATCAGCAGCACGAGCAGCAGCATAAGCAGCAGCATCAGCAGCATGAGCAGCAGCATAAGCAGCAGCAGCATCAGCAGCAGCATAAGCAGCATAAGCAGCATCAGCATCAGCAGCAGCATCAGCAGCAGCATGAGCAGCAGCATAGGATCTATCCTCACCGCTGAGCCAGCGGCGTGCCCACTTATTCCAGTTTTTATCGTCACACACTTCTTTCGCACAGAGGATTCCGTAGGCGATTTTCTGCGCTAAACTTACTTCCGAGATAGGAACTTTTTTGACAGTTTTTAGCCAACGATGGCAGGTTTTCATTCCATTATCGTCGAGGTGTTCTTCGCTTGCTTCACATTCCCAAAGAATAGCAGAAGACAGATCGAATTGTCCATGAATAGAGTTATGAAGCACCGCAAGCAACGGATCTGAGTAGGCGTGGATTCCGTTTTTACAAAGCTCAAGAGCCCCTGTAACCTTGTGGGTTCCATTCTCGCCCCAACTTGTCCCGTTTTTTGTCTTTCCTTTTTTATCTGTTAACTTGTAGACCTTCATTTTATTTCTCCTTTGTTTCTCTCCATACAATTATTTTCCAAAGTTTGAATCCTATTCTTCATTTCATAATACTCTTTAATCAATTTATCAACATTATAGGTTATATTAGGATCAGGTTCACAAAGTATTTCTACAGATTTTGGTTTTTGGTTTATTTTCTGTTCAAGATTTTCTAGTTTTGGATAAATTATAAAAATAAGGTATAAACTAATAAAAATAATACTTAAAGAAAGAAGAGCTTTATCAATATTATCTATAATTTCTTTAGTTGTTTTCTTCATTTTATTTTTCAACCTCTTCTAAAACGGTAATAGGCTCACCACGTTAGACCGTAATCATTATGTTTTCCTTCATGACCTTTTTTTAATCTACAAAAATACATTCCCTTACAATTATTCAAACAAGAATCTGGGTCATCAATTAATTTAAGGAGATCTTGAATTTCTTCTATAATGGTCGTTGTCTCTGTATGAGGCAAACTCGCAATTCTGATGAACTCATTCCTAATAAATCTATAAAACTCTGAATTTTTATTGATTCTCATTATTCAATACTCTTTCATTTTCTTTAATTATTCTATATAATTGTATAAGAATGAAAACTTGTTAAATTCAGTTTTTCGTAGCTTCCTAACAATATTCTGTTTTTTATACGCTTGATCAAGTTCCGGTGTTGCCAATCTATAGAAATCATGGTCCCACCGAGATCTATTAAATTGGTGTATATATTCATCAGAATACTCTTTTTTTAATTCATCGCCGCTATCGCAAACAACTTTTCTTTTTAAGACTTTGACTACCTTTATTCTTTGGAGAATTCCATTATAAGAAACTTCTCTATAAATAATGTCTCCAATTTTTAGCTCTTTTTCATCAGAAGTTTCCATAACCTTTTTCTCCTAAATTCATAATAATGATCTGAATAAATTTTGTCAAACACTATTTTGGAACTTTGATGCTTTTCAGGGCACAATCATGAAAAGATTCGGTCATACCTTTGGGCGGGTGAGAAAATTGGGCAATCCTTTTTTTGAGCCAGTTATGCCAATCAAGTGTACAAGACCAGCACAAAACAATATTCTTTGTCCAGGCGTGCCCAAGAGCTTCATGATAGGGCATTGCACATATTGAACAAGGCTTATACATATTTTAATACTAAAGGTTTATGAAAGGAAAGTCAAGAACTATTTTTAGATTAATTTTCGAACTGCTTTTTCAACTACGTTAGCAACTTCTGAATGAGCGTCATCATAATCAATGTTCAGCAATTTCATAACAAGTCTTTCTGAAATTTCATGAACAAGAGTAGCAACAACATCACCATGATCTTTTAGCCCATCCTCGATCCACACTTCATTTTCAGGGATCAATTTTGGATAGCGATAATGATGACCAGCTAACGCGAACTCTATTTCCTTTTCGCGAACTTCTTCACCATCAACATATTTAATAATTAATTCGTCAATCACTTTGTCAGAACTTTTGTCTGCTTTAATTATTTGAGCAATACGTTGAAAAGATGAATTGTTTAAAGAATTGATCATAGAATGAATTATAAAGGAGAATTTGTAGGGAGATTTAAAAAGAATTGTTTTCTCACTTACATCAAAATAACATGAATTGATACTCCCAGAGCATCGCTCTGGGATTGCGCCTTGAACTTAAAGTTCATGTTCACAAAAACTCTTTGTTCACATAAACGTGAACAACTTTTTGAACAAAAATGAATTTTGAAAAAATGTCAAGAAAAACTATCTAGATCCTTTCCAATTTTTTCCTTTTAACAAAGTATAGGATTTTCTTAATTGATAATCCCCGAAATTTTCTAAATCTGTATTTTCCAAATCTATTTTTTTGATGTTTTTAATTAACTCCTGTTTTTCTTTAAGAATTTCTTTTCTAATTTCTTGTAAACGTTTTTGATAAATGTCTGATTTTACAAAACCCCTTTTTGGATCTGCATACATAGCAGCCATTGACCAAAATTTTTCGTTATTTCTTTCGTTCAATTTATCAATATATTTCCAATTCATCTTATTATTAAAAAGAACTTTCCTAAACCATCTTTCTGTAGAATCCTTGTTTTCATAATTTATCCCATAAGAAAAAAGAATAAGAAGTAGTTTTTCTCTAAATTCACTTAACCAATTCTTTGAATTTTTCTTTAAGGTCTTTTTAACCAAACGATTTACTTCAAAACCTTGGGATTCTAGAAAAGCATTCCAATTCCCCCAAAGACTGGAAATAGACGCTGAGCAAGGTTCCCCTTTTCCCTTTACCCACTTGTTATACTCTTCCGTTGTAGTTTTACCTGTTTCCTTGTAGAAATTTTCAAATGCTTTTATTGCTTTCTCTTTTGTTATTTTTTTTGGTCTTCCTGTGTGCCAACTCTTTTTTATTCCAATCATTTTGAAAGCCTTTATCCAACTTCTTTCGAAACAATCTGCAATTTGATTAAAACTTGGTAATTGTATGCATTTCATAAAGGGTTTTTCTCTTACCCATTTATTATATTCTCGAATGTTTGTTTTACCTGTTTCCTTATAAAACTGTTGAAGAATTTTTATACAAGAATCCTTCGAAAATCGAACATTTAAAGGAATGAACCCGGCTTGTTCAACAGCACTAGTCCATGTTCCTAATTTAGTACAAATCGTAACATGTGATGGGGTTGTTTCACTGCGCTTTTCATGCCACTCTTTATATTCTTTGCATTTTACAGAATTTTCTTCTTTGTAAAATTGCTTGATAGAATCTAGACAATCCTGTTTTGTATATCCTTTTTGAGAAACAGATTTGTCTATTCCTGCTTCATCAAATACTTTGCCAAAAGTTCCAAATCTATTTTGATAAATATATATAGAAGGTTTTTTATTCTCTTTTGCCCAAAATTCATAATTATCATAAGAAGGATTTATCAAACTTTTTTGGCAATATTTGGCAAATTCTTTGATGATACTTATTAAATATTCTTTGTTATATTGCTTCATCCCATATTTACCAATCTTGCTTCTTCCACAGCCTTATTCCAAGATCCAAAAATTTCACAAATCCTACTTGTACAGGGCAAGTTGCCCCTTTTCATCGCCCAAATTGAGTATGATCGTACACTAATTTCCCCGTTTTGTCTATAAGATTCTTGCAAAGCCCTTAAGCACTCTTCTCTTCTTACATCAAATTTTTTCAGGTTAATCTTACAAATTTTTGTCATAATCTTTTTCCTTATTTTTCTACATACTCAATATCAGACCCCCAAGATCCTGGATAATAATTCAAAAATTGGTTTATATGTTCTGCATAAGTTCCAAAGCTCGCTATATAACTTTTTCTTCGTGTAGTAACAGAACCTTTAATTATTCCTTCAACACAACCTCGTTTAACGTTAATCAGAGGAGCCCCAGACCGTCCTGGAACCGAGACAGTCGTGGTCTTTATCCACAGGCTCCCTTTTAAAAAGATCGCGCCATAGGACAGATCTGGCTCATCCTGGGCATACTCCGCAGCCACAACCTCATCAAACACTTTTGAATTTTTGCAGATATTCAAATAGGCATTTGTTTCATAATTTAAAGTGCGAATTAATGCCAGGTCATAGTTTTTGTTTGTTCTAACAAGTCGTGCCTTTCTAACAGCAAAATATTTACCATCTTTTTGAACTTTGATATAAAAATGGTCTTTCACTTTTCCTTTTGTCAAATGATAAGCGGTCAAAATATCTGTTGGGGAAATAAAAAATCCAGATGCACGATTATATTTTTCATTTTTTTGATTGATACTTTTCATATAAATTGAAACAAGTGCTTCCCCATCAACCTCTGCCATGTCGCAAGAAAACAAAAACTCTAAAAAAAAAGTCAAAATGATAATTTGTTTAAATCCATTCATAAAATAATTTTAATCAATTTGAAAAATACTGTCAATCATTTTCTAAAAAATACTTAATATCTTCCAGCAAAGGCCCGCCACTAAATTGATTATTATTTTTTTTAGCCCAAATCAGAATGCTTTCTACGCACTCCAATTTAGAATTGATTACTGGTGAACCTGACCAACCATCCCAGGCTTTTGTAGTAAAGTGTGCTTCAAAATCATCAATATAATTAACAAATCCATATTGTATTGAGAGATACTCATCTGTTACACGAGCAATATAGACCTGATCAAAAACATAAAGATTATCACAAAATTCCAGCCAAGATTCGCTTTTATAATCATTAACCCTGATCAAGGCTATGTCATGAACACTGTCAACTTTTAGAATTTCTGCCTTTTTTGGCTTGAAATCTTCTCCAGCTTTTGATGCTGTTATTTTTAATTTTTCATTTATCCGATTATGCACAACGTGCTCTGCAGTAACAATATATTCAGGAGAAATCCAAAACCCACTTCCACAAGCTTGTGAGTATTTTCCTGTTTTTACACAGATCTGAATCAAGGAATCCTCGTCAACTTCAAAAGATTTATCACAACCAAAAAGAAAAAAAGTCCCTGACAAAATCATTCCCAAAATTTTTACTTTTTCGAGCATTTTTGCAGCTCCTTTTTTTGTTTCGCCGATCATACTTAAACAATAAACATTGGGAAATATTTTGTCAAGAGGTTAGACCAGTAGAATCTATCAAAATTCTACTGGTCTAGGAGAGGAAAAAGGAGAAACAAAAAACGGAACTAAATACTAGTATATATTTTTAAACAGCTTTTGTCAACTGACAAATTGCCTAGAACTTTAAAAAATTTATCTATATTTTATGTTATAATATTTTATATATCAAAAAATGTACTAACAGATATTAGGAGATAGAATAAATGGCCAATAATATTTTGAAAATAACAAATAAGACAAATAATAATATCTCATTAAATGGGTCATCCACCAGTAATAATTTTTTATTAACCCCCCACTCAACTATAAATTTAAACCCATTCGAAATCGAAAAAGACAGTCTATTTTTATCTTCTATAAGTAACTTTATATTAAAAAGTGTAGTTGAAGTATCTTTAAATTTCACAATTCTTACTGCTACCGAAATCCTGAATTTACAACAAATAATTATAGATCTTGAAGAGGATACTACAACAAAAAATATTTCTTTTTACGTTTCTCCATCTGGGTCAGACACAACCGGGACTGGTTCACAATCTAACCCTTTTGGGAGTCTTGATTTTTTAGAATATTTACTAAAAAAATACAAAAAAATATACCATGAAATAAGAATAAATATCTTTGCAGGAACTTATACTAGTTTTCCTAACATAGATTTATCAGACCATCAAATATTAGGAAATGGGAGAATAATTCTTGATGCTTCTATGAATACCTTTCCAATTATTGAAGGACCCTATACTATAAATTTATTCAGTGGGGCAACACCTAACACCGGTCTTGGTCTGCCAATAGCTAATGATATTAGCACTACTGTAGCTCCAGGTTGGGTATTAAATGAGCATTGCGGGCATTGGGTACATTTTACTTCTGGAGCTTGTAAAGGACTCTGTTATGCTATTTTTAGCAACACAAATAGCACGTTGCGTGTTAGTATGGATTGGTATGGAGCTAGCCCAGGCGATATATTTGAAATAGTAACTTGCCCAGTTGTATTCAATGTTAATAAAGAAATTTTCATAAAGGGTACACAATCAGGACGTACCTATGATGCTAGCTATTTTTTAGGAATTACAAATTCTCCAAATACACCATACTTGTGTATGTGTGGAATAGAAATATCTAGTGATACTACGGTAACCACAACATTATTTATTGAAAGAATAAAAGCAGTAATGTCTTTTTGCAAAATAAATAGCAATTGGGTAATTAATAATGTTTCAAGAGCATTGTGCATATATGACTCAAACCTAAACGAATACGGAATACCTTTAAATACTTTTTCATCATCATCATTGAGTGATGTATGGGGTAGTCAATACTACGTTAAATGCAGAACAGGGATAATGGATTATTCCTGTACATCAATAGAGTGCGAGAATAGTTTATACGGAAATGCAATTACAAACGGTAAAGTAATGGTATTCAAAGATTGCGTTATATTTTCATTGTTAGCAACAAATATAAATATAAGTGGGTCATGCATAGGCTACTCAAGCATTGATATGGTATATATTGAACAAGATGGATTAATAAATTTTCCTTGTGAAATATCAGGAATTTCCAAAATTCAAAATGCATATTTTTATAATTGTTATCTCCCAATTATTTTAAATAAAGCAAATTTAACTGTTTACTGGTTAAAAGGCGGATTAATAACCGGTAATGATGGAGTTTTAATTAAAGAAGGGTCTAATAATATTAACGTTGGGCGTTTAGCAGATATTACATTATCTGGAATAATAAATTCATATCTTTATTATTTGGGAGCAATTGGGTTCGTAAATTGGCCCGCAGTAGGAACATCAACAACTGATAATGCAGGATCATTTGTAAAAACCTTAGCATAAGGGCTACCAACACACAAAAAACTTCTATACATTCCCTGCCAATTTCTTAAAGAGTTCTTGACAAAAAACTTTGTTCCAACTCCATCACAAATGGATTTTCCAATTCTCTCATTTTAACAACAAATCTACACTCGATCCCTAAAAATGAACAAAGTGTAAAACAAATTCCTTGCAACCAATAACAAAAATCTAAAAGAAAACCAAGTTTATATTTTGGAATTGGCATTAAATTATAATCTTCTCCTGTAAACCAACAAGGACAGAATATAACCCAACCTTCATGGGTAATTGTATATTCATATTTACTAGTCATTATACCAAACCTTCTTTTTCTGCAAACCAATACTTGATAATTAATGTTCCTGAATTCTCGTCTTCTCCATAAACCTCTGAATCATCATCAATAACAGACTTTGGAATCCATAATTCTTCTTCTCTTAAATCAGGGTAATTTGGATCATCAAGTTTAACTAGCACAGCTTTCTCTGTTTCTTTAATACACTCAGCAAATATTTCAAATACTTCATGCATTTTTAGTTCTTTTCACATTGTTGAATACAATCATCTTTATTTGAATCATCCCCAAAAATACTTCCCAAAATAAGTACACCAAAAGTAAGAGCCAAAGGTAAAATAACAATCACAAAAAATATTAATAACATTGATTCTTTAAGATCTTTGTCCATTTTTATTCCTTATTAAATATTGCATGATGAATAATACTGGGAAAATCTCCTAGACTATCCTTTATTTCTCTAATTTCACATTTTAATTCTTCAATTTCTTTTTTCTGTTTTTCTATAATATGAATAGCAAAATCTATTGCAGCCCCACTAGTTGAAACCTCCTTTTTCATAATTTCTCTTCCATAATTATCTTTCAAAAACTGCACTAGAAGTTTACATTTTTCTATATCCTTATATGATAAATCTTCAACATAAAAATCTATATTGTTTGCTGACATTTATTTCTTTCTCCAATAAAATTGTTTAGTCTTCCCTTCTAAACACCTAATTCTAATTCTATCTGGAACTCTAGGATCATATGGGGAACCATAATCAATAGCACTCTTGCACAGACCTTTTGTATAATATCCATTGACAAATTTTTGTGCTTCTTTCTTTATTTGCAGCCACTTTTTGACATGAGCTTTCCATTTCAAAGACTTTGACCAAAATTTTGGCTTATCTTTTCCTTCTAAATAAGCGATCCACGGTCTATGTTTTCTATGACTCTTCCTTACCCAATACTGATTATAATTCAGTGTCTGAACTTTTAAAGAGATTCCCTTTCTTTCTGCATTTGTCTGATTAACCTGCCACATTAAAACGCACTCATCAGTACTTCCTTGAAAACCTATTTCGGCTATACAAGTTCTAGCAAGCAAAAGTACAAGAATTTGAGCTGGGGTCATATATTATTTCCTATTCATTCATATTCTCAAACTTATCGCAAATTCCACAAGGAGAAACCCCTTCTCCACTGTAGCAATCGTTTTCAGGAGAAACATTTACACAGCACTCACATTCAAATCCTGATCCGTCGTTGTAAGGAAACACCTCAAAGTTAGCACAATTTCCACAAACTCTCAACTTTAGTTTTTCCTTGTAATTATCAGTTTTCTTCATAATTCTTTCCTCCTGAACCTATAATAATTCTTTGGGGGGTTCTTGTCAAGAAAAAAGTTGATCTGCTAATTTAGAAGATTTTAGCAGATTTTAGAAATTAACTACAGCCACCAAAACTTCTACCACAAGTCGTACAAGTCCAACATTTTCCAGATCTTACCATAAAATTTCCACATGTAGTACATAATGGGTTACTATAATTAGTAACTATATTTTCTTGTTCTGTTAATTTTTCTTTCTCAATTTTTTCAGAAGTTTCGTTTAATTTTTTATCTACAAACTGTATTTCTAGCCACTTAAAAATATAACTTACTACACTCTTGCAAAACCTAATTTCCTCATTATCAGTCCACCCTGAAGGATCAAAACTTGCTTCTTTAAATTTATTAATCAATTTTTCTAAAGGAACCCCATATTGAAGAGACATAGAAATAGCTGTAGCAAAAGCGTCTAACAATCCTTGAGGAAAAGATCCTTGATTCTGCGCTCTAATAAATATTTCTCCAACAGATCCATCCTCATATACATTTCCTGTCAAATACCCCTCAAATCCTGATATTTCAAATTTATGTGTAAATCCAGATCTTGTTTTAGGAAGTTTTCTCCTTACAGATTGTATTGTATTTTGCACTTGTTGAATAACTTGTTTATCTTTCTTTTGAATAGGGTTTGACGAAATTGCTGTTAAAGGTTGCATTCCTTTTGATCCATCACGATAAACAGTTACTCCTTTACATCCAAGATGGTAAGATAATAAAAAAGCTTGTTCAACATCTTCTATAGTACTGTCATTTGGAACAATTATCGTTTTAGAGATTCCTCCATTTATTACTTTCCCAATTTCAGCAACCATCTTTACATGATCTTTCCAACTTATTTCTACTGATCCCTTAATAACTTCTGAAGTATAACCGTTCTCTATAGCCTTTTTCACACATTCTGGAACAATTTTCATTGTAGATCCATCAGACATTTTTTTTAAAATTCCACTTGCATAAATGGGCTCTATTCCAGTGGTCTCATTATCCATTAAAAACCCAATAGTTCCAGAGGGTTGTACTAATGTTACTTGTGAATTCCTTATACCATATTTGTCAATACCTTCTAATATTTCTTTGTCATTATTTGTCAATCTATAAGCAATACCCCTAACTCGTTCTTTATTTTGTTCAAAGTATTCAAAAGGACCTTTGCACATAGCTAGCTCAATACTTTGACGATATGCAGATTTCGTCAATTCTTGAGCAATTATTTGTGCAAATTTTCTCCCCTCCTCAGATCCATAGGCTAATCCTTTAAGCATAAGTAATGTTCCAAGATTTGTAAAACCTAATCCTATTTGTCTAATTATTTTAGAATTACTTGCAATTTTTTCTAGCGGATAATAAGAATTGTCAATAATAATGTCCATTGCAACAACTAATTTCTTTATATCCTTGTCAAAATTTTGAAAATTGAAAGAAAGATCTTTTTCAAGATATTTGACAAGATTTAAAGAAGCAAGAAGGCAAGACGACTCATTTATGCTAAATAACTCTCCGCAGTTCTTTGTGACAACAAACCTATAATGCTCATTTTCAATCTCTTGACCAACAACTAATAAATGCGTATCTATTACAGATCCGTTATAAACAGGTTCTTCACCACAAAATTCTACTTTTGTTACAACATCAAAACAAACTATAGATTTTGTAAATTTTTCTTCAACGGCTTGAACAACATCGCCAACAGATAAATCTTTAAGTCCATAAAAATCTCCACTTTTCAATAAAAATGGATGATTCCCAGTTCCTCTTATCTCCAAACCAGATTTGAAAGAAACTTTATAAATTTTCTCCTTTGAACTTGTCATTCTTGGATTGACAAGAGTTTTGTAAATCAATTTACCTGTTCTTTTATCAAATGTTAATACAGTAACCTCTTTTCCATCTTCACAAAGATCCTTTATTGAAATGTTCCCGTCTTTACATGCTATTAACGTGTCTCCGGTTAAGCAGGGATTGCTGCTCTGAATGTTTCCAAGACTAGGAACAGGATTATCCTCATTAATTCTGTCATAAAATTGTAAACCAGGATCGCCGCTGTTATATGCTGTTTCTGCTATTAATCTGAAAAGCTTTTTTGCCTTAATTGTTTTTGATACTTTTTTGTTACCTCTATTTATAAGGTTCCAATCAAGATCATTTTCAACAGCATTCATAAATTCATTTGTGACCATTACTGAATGATTTGCATTTTGATAAGAAACAGTTGCATAAGCATCTTCCTCAGAAACTCCATTAGCAATAAGAATTTTTACTTTCTTTTCTTCCTTTTGTTTACAGGTAATAAATTCTTCAATATCAGGATGATCAACATTCATACAGAATAATGCAGCAGATCGTCTTGTCTTTCCTCCACTGCGAATTGCTGAGGCTGTTGAATCAAATATTTTTAAAAATGAGCAAGGACCGCTTGAAGATCCTTTGTTTGAAAGTTTTTCTCCTTTTGCCCTTAGGTTGGAAATGTTAGAGCCTGCTCCTGATCCCCATTTAAAGATCATTCCAGATCTTTTTGAGTAATCTAGAATGGCTTCCATTGTATCCTCTAATGAAAGAATATAGCAAGCTGCTGCACTTTGCTGATTAGCTAGAACCCCAAAATTAAAAAGAATTGGAGAATTGAAGCAAGCTCTTTGATTTATCAGGATTTCAAAAAGATCTTCACCAAATCTTTTTCCATCTTCTTCTCCAAAATAATTATCTTTAATTCCCCATTCAACAATTTTATTCACCACTCTGTTAAAAATTTCGCATACACTACTTTCTGCGTCTGTTGCATATTTACTTGCGGCAATAGTTGCTGCTCTATCACTCCAAAATTCAGGAACCTCAAATTGAGGCTTTTCAAAAATTATTTCACCAGTTTTTTCGTTTATTAATTTAACATCAACTTTTTTTGTTATTAGAGAAAAATTGGAGAAATCCATTAGGTAAATTTCCTTTACTTTGAATAGAGGGTTAAGAAGCTATTCTTTATTAACTAACTTTTTCATTATTTTTTCTGCTCTAAAAAGCATTATTACTGCCCCTATACTGCCCCTATAATAAGTCCAGAAATAAAAATTAGCCAATCAATTATATTATTTTCCATTTTAAGCTTCCTCGCTAAATATTTCTTCAATAAAGAAATCATATTGACCAATTTCTTCTACAATTTCTTTTTTATTTTTTCTTAAATTGTTAATGGCAGCATCAGCCCATTCAATAGCGTTGTACGCAGAAAATTTGTCATTAAGATATTCATTTAGTTCATCATCTTGATAATTAAATTATGAACAAAAAATTCATCCTCACGACTAAAATCGTGGGCTTTCTTTTTTTAAGGATCGTAACTCATTCTACTCACCATCACTTAACATTTCTTCAAAAAATGGAATGTAACGATCCTCAATAAATACTTGATAATTGTTTGACTTTTTATTTTCTCTTAACATTTCAATAGCAAGACTTGCATTGTCAACTGCCAGAGCCCATTTTTTATGCGACTGAAATTCTGCCCCAAAAACACTTGCCCAAATCATTCTCTCATTCTTTGTCATTTTTTGCATTTTATAAAGCCCCTTTTCAAAAAGAATAGATCCATACTATATATTGATTTAAGGAAAAAATCAACTAAAAAATTTATAAATTTTTATATTATTTTAGTAGTTTTGTTAAAAATTTACTAAGTTCAATTTTTGATAGCTTACCTTCTAAAATAGAATTATAGAAATCTTGATAATCCCAGAGCGATGCTCTGGGATTGCACCTTGAACTTAAAGTTCACCTTTTTCTAAATCTTCTTAAGAAAATCTTCTAAAACACGGACAACTGATCCACTATCGAAATAGACTGTAATACAACCTCCATCAATAAGAACGCCTACAGTTCCCTTTTCGCCTTTCGCGAATTCCAAAACATGACCGTCACCAACATGAGGAAGTTCCAGTTTTTTGGTAAGCTCCACTCGATCACCTATTTCAAATTTCTTTTCCTCTTCTTCTCCACCAATAAAATTATCAACAGTAATTTCTTTTCCAACTTCTAATACACGATCTTCTGCAGGTTCCCATTTTTTAAGGATTTGAGTTTTCTCAGATTCTTCTTTATCTTCTTCTTTAGCAGCCCCAATATTAAATAAGGGTTGTACGGGATGCGCTACAGGCTCTGTAGGATCGTCTAAAGAAAGACCCTCCATGAGTTCAACTAATTCATTTCCCAAAGCTGGAAAGGCTTCTAGACCGCTTGTAGGAATCTTCTTAATAACATTTACCTGAAGAGATTCTAAAGCTAACCCTTCCATTTGATCTTCTAAGCTCCTTATTTCATCCCAGCAATCTGCATATTCTTTTTCTATTGTTTTTACTCTACTTTTTTGTTCAACAAGTTTGTTCAGATTTTTAGCCAATTCACTTTCTAATGGATTTCCAAAAAACTTGTCCAAAAGTTCTTGATAATCTGCTGATTCACCCACAAAAGCTTTCTTATTTCCTCCAATAATAATTACTTTTGTATTAGCATCTGAATTTTTAAGTCTTTGAAGATCTAATCTTGTAATTTCTTTTCCAATATTATGTTTCTGAGCATAGATTTCATGCTGTTGATTCTCTAATTCATTTACTTTATCCATTAAATCCCAATATTTTGTTAAAAGGTCAAATGCCTGATTTTCGTAAGCAGTCCCCTTTAAATTCATAAACCACTCTTCATGTACTTTTCCAATACCAATACAAGCTTTTTTATTTAAATTTGCAGCCATTTCTAATGCTCCTGCTCCTTGGCCTAATGTTCCTCGTTCAGCTTCAAAAAGATCTATTGCCATTTGAGCAACCTCTTGAAAAACTATTTCCTCAATTTCCCCCTCTTGGGGAAGAGGTTGAGGAAGATCATTTTCATATACTTGCTCACCTTGTTCCAAAATAATAACATGCCAATATTCTTCTCCCAAAGGAGATAAACTAATTTTTACGTCAAAACCTTTTAAAGTTACCTCATACTCTTGATCATAAGAGTAATCATAACCTTCATTACTATTTATTTGATCTGGCATTTTATAAATACATTTTTTTGAAAGTTGAACTCAAGGGTTTAATATCTTCTACAGAAACTCTATATTCAGTGCCCTTAACGTCGACAATGAGCAAACTTCTTTCAGAATCTATTTCCGAAACTTTTCCAATAACATTTTCTGAAAGCAGTTTTACACGATCACCAATTTCTATTGGAGTTTTTGTTTCGGAATAAAAAATATCTGAAGCATTTTGCTCAAATGATTCGTCAACCTCTACAGGGGGTTCTGAAACTTCTAAATCAATTTCTTTTTCTAGATCTGCTTCTTTAGTTGCTTCTTGAGCTTTTTTATTAGCAGTAACAACAGCCCTACTTGAAGGGGCTTTTCCCCAAGTATTTATGCAAAGACCTAAATTAATCAAATGCGGTTCCCAATTATTTTTAGAAGCCATAGAAACATGTTTCAAAATATAATTTCTCTCAATATACGCATAAGGTCTGGGGAAAG
>Ga0299912_10001216_pt1 | contig 20788 bp, 20 predicted proteins | sample RVTome_2_FD_207667 | JGI IMG/M metagenome (GOLD analysis project Ga0299912, IMG submission 207667) | Soil microbial communities from uranium-contaminated site in the Upper Colorado River Basin, Wyoming, United States - RVT95D214 (version 2) ... | reverse complement strand
GAGAATCAGCTTCAGCGTGGACTCCTCTGGCAGCATCAGGAAGTAGCCCTCAAACATTCTGTCAAGCGCCTTGAATGATGTGTGCACGGCAATCACCGTGTCGACCTTGGCACCAAGGCTTGCGAGGGGCATGTCTAGGACTGCTCCCAGAAGATCGACGGTCGCGTCCGGAGGTGCGGGGATCATGTCGACGTCGATCATCTTCGAGACTGCGATCAAGTACCAGCAGAGACAGATGTTACCGACTTCCTTCAGCGCAGAGAGCTGAATCCTGTTGAGGGAGGATAGCTCTACCTTCTCCTTGGTCAGGTGTTCAAGCAGGAGCTTCGCAGAATCACTCGGGAGGACGACGAGCACACCGCTCTTGAGATCGCCACAGAGATACGTGTATGTCCCTGCGACAACCTGCTTCGCCCCGCCGAGATAATCGGAGACTTTGGCCAGCGGCAGTATCTCGCATGTGGTCGCGTCGTTCATCAGTTCGACATCCAGGAGAGACGATAACGCCGTGGCCGCGCTTCCGGCCCCGATGTTGGCGAACTCCGTGATTATGTCGAGCACTCTTCCTGGCGCCTGTTCTGTCACTTCTTCATCCTCCTAGTATTGAATCGACATCTAGAATGAGCGCGATGCTTCCGCTTCCCAGAATTGTCCCGCCAGAGATTCCCTTCACATTCTTCAACCTCTGGTCGAGGGGTTTCACGACTATCTGCTGATGTCCGAGGAGTTCGTCCACTTCAAGAGCCGCCCTCCTGTCTCTGCTTTGAACAACCAAAGAGTTCAGGTGAGTCCTCTTGTCCGTGATCTTTCCGAGTCCGAAGTACTCCCTCATTCGTATCAGTGGGAGAACCTCACCACGCAGCTGGACCACCTCTCGAGTCCGGACTTGCTTCACCTCGACCTCTTCGTACCTGTGAGATTCTACAACGGTCCCCATTGGGACCGCGTATGACTGGTCACCAACGCTGACCAACATTGCCTCGATTATCGCTAGTGTGAATGGAAGCCAGAGAGAGAAGGTGGTGCCTGCACCCTTGGAGGTGTTGACCATCGCCGTTCCCCCAAGTGCCTCGACGTTCTTCTTGACGACATCCAGCCCGACACCTCTCCCTGATACCTCCGTCACCATGGATGCCGTGGAGAACCCTGGCTTGAAGAGCATGTCTATTAGGTCTCTTGAGAGGGCGTTCTTCGCCTCTGGCTCAGTCATCATGTTCTTTCGGACTGCGGCCTCTCTGATCTTCTCGATGTCGATGCCGCGCCCATCATCTGAGACTTCGATTAGAACATGGTCCTGTTGTTTCGATGCGACGACGCGTATGAACCCTTTGGCCTTCTTTCCCTGTTTCTCTCTCTCTTCGGGAGCCTCTATTCCGTGGTCGACACAGTTCCTGAGGAGGTGCATAATGGGTTCAGTGATCCTGTCGACGACCGTTCTGTCGAGCTCTATGCTCCCTCCCTCAACAACGAGTTCGATATCCTTTCCTTCCGCCTTGGCCAGGTCTCGGACCATCCTAGGATACCTACTCATCACGGTGTCGAGCGGGATCATTCTGATTCCAAGGACCTTTTCCTGGATGTTGGAAGTCAGCTTGTCTATGAGCCTCGAGATCTCTATGAGTTCGGGGTCTTCCTTTGTTGTTGCCTTCTCAAGTAGCCTGCTGCGTCCGATGACGAGTTCGCCCACGTCATCTAAGAGGTCGTCAAGCTTGTCCATACCAACCCTGACGGTCTGCCTGACGGCTCCATCCGCCGGTACGCCTGCGTGTGCAGATTCCTGCTTGGCGATGGTCTCCCAAGATTCCCTTGGCTTGTCCGATTCGCCCAGGAGAATCTGCTCCACGTCAGGCATCGCCGCAATCCGTTTGACAGTCTCCTTGAGCTTCTCTCTTGGCTCGACGATGATGGCGAGCTCCTCGAAAACATGCTCGCGCTCGATATCGTCTTCGGTGGGATTCGTCTCGATGACGACAGATGCCTTGCCTAGCTCTTTGAGGATGACCATTGCCCTTGCTGATGGCAGGGCGCATTTCTTGGCCAACTTGACGAGGACGGTGATTGTCGCTTCCTTCTCAGTCCCTTTCCTGGATGCTTTCGCCTCTTTCTTGGTCGCAGGTTTAGAGGGAGATGTGAGGAGGGCGTGCAGTGCATCGATCAACTCTTGGTCTCGGACGACTTCCTTCCCCCCGTCGATGGCGGAGACCATCGAGTCGAGGGTGTCGAGCCCCTTGAAAATGGTTTCGGACACCGATCCTGTGGGGGTTAGCTTTCCCTCCCTCACTGCGGACAGCACGTCTTCGATTGCGTGCGCTGTATCCGTGACAGCCTGCATGTTCATCATGCCGGCCATCCCTTTGATTGAGTGGCAGCTTCTGAAAACAGTGTCCAGGAACTCCGAGTTGCCGGGATCTTCTTCGAGGGCGAGCATCGCCTCATTTGACACTCTCAAGGACTCCCTCGCCTCCGTGACGAAGAGCTTCGAGTACTTGTTCATGTCAAGTTCTTTCGGCAAATCAGCTCACTCCTCCAGGAATTCGACGATCGCATCTGGTATTCGTTCGAGCGGCAGAACGCAGTCAGTGGCACCAGCCTCGATTGCGGATCTAGGCATCCCAAAGACGACCGAACTCTGTTCGTCCTGGGCGACAACTCTTCCTCCGGCATTATGAATCGCCAATGCCCCCTCAGTGCCGTCTGCGCCCATCCCCGTAAGTACTATTCCGAGGGTGTGCTCTCCCAGGCAGTCCGCCGCGCTCTTGAATAGGATGTCGGCCGAGGGCTTCACGTAGTTGACCGGACCGCTATCGTCCAATCTGATTGTCAGGGAGGTTGCGCCTCTCCAGCCCATCTTCATGTGCTTTCCGCCAGGTGCGAGGTACGCAATGCCTCGCTCTATCCGCTGGTTGTCTGTTGCCAGAACGACCTTCGGTCCGTTCGCTGAATCAAGTCGTTTCGTGAACGATGCAGAGAAATCCTCCGGTATGTGCTGGACGATGAGTATCGGGGAGGGAAAGTCACGAGGTAGCGCTGAGAAGATGGTCTCCAGCGCCCGTGGACCTCCCGTCGAGGCAGCGATCACTATCGATCTGTAGTCCTTCGCTTTCTCCTTTCTAATTGTCGTTATCCTCTTTGGGGCGGATGCCCGAGCCCTCTTCAGGGCATCGATTCTCGCACCTGCCCCTGTCTTAACTATGTTTATGATCCTCTCGGAGAAATTGATGATGTCTATCGAGACTGGCCCGCTGGGTTTTGAGATGAAGTCCACAGCCCCCATCTCGAGCGCTTTGATCGGCAGCAGATCGTCCTTCTTGTCCATCGCGGAGAGCATTATGACCCTTGTTGGGGTCTCCTTCATGATCCTTTGGAGCGTCGCAAGCCCATCCATCTTTGGCATCTGGATGTCCAACAGGACCACGTCAGGTTCAAGCGACTTCACCTGCTCCAAAGCCTCGAGCCCGTCCTTCGCGACGCCTGTCACTTCGATTTCGGGGTCCGACTCTAGCATGTCCTTGAGAACGACGCGCATGTAAGCGCTGTCATCGACTATCAGAGTCCTTACCCGGGAAGGCATCGCGACCCCTCAGATTTCCATCTGAAGTACCGCGTTGACTGACTCTAGGACGTCGTCAGCGGTGAAGGGCTTGATTATGAAATCGACAGCGCCAGCTTCGAGAGACCTCATCACGGTCTTCTGGTGGCCCAGGGCGGAGATCATGATGATCTTCGCCTTCTTGTTCGCCTCCTTCAGGCGCTTCACGGCCTCGATGCCATCCTGGTCCGGCATCACGATATCCATCGTGATGACGTCCGCGCCTTCCTTGGAGAAGCGGTCGACAGCATCCCTCGCATTCCTGGCCTCGATGACCTTGTAGCCTCCGGCCTCCAGGATATTGCGCAAGACTTTCCTCATGAACTCGGAGTCATCGACGACAAGCACCTTAGCCATTCTCGTACCTCCTTGACTCTACTTCGGCGTCACATGTCAGCTCAAGGACCTTGAGGGGATCTATCAGAGTGATCAGCCTGTCTTCGCGCTTCGCGATGCCGACGACGTACGCCGACTCTATCTTGCTAGAGATGTGACCAGGAACCTTCTCGACCTCTGCCGCCGAGATGTGGACGACTTCCATCACTTCGTCGACCATGAATCCAACTGGAGCGTCGCTCGCGTCCACGACGACTATCTTCGATTCCATCGGTTTGTCTCCCGGGGAAAGGCCGAACCGTTTCCTCATGTTTATGACAGTCACCAGTTTTCCCCTGAGGTTCATAACTCCCTCGATATGCTCCGCGCTGCCGTGCACGACTGTGATGTTCTCCATGCTTTGTATCTCGCGGACTTTGGTGACTTCGAAGCCATATTCTTCCTTGCCGAGGCGGAAGACAACATACTGCTGGGACTGGCTGCCGATCATGCAGATCATTGCCCCTTGGCTGATTCTGTTCCGAGGGCGGCCTCAGAAGACGATTTGGATTGGCCAGCCTGCTTGGTGATTTCGTTGAGCTTCTTCGCTAGATCGGCCAGATCATGAGCGGATGCCGTGAGTTCTTCCATTCCTGCGGCCAGCTGCTCGGTGGACACCGACACTCCTTCCGCGGACGATGAGGTCTCCCTTGCGACAGTGGCGACCTCGTCCAGCGACTTTGCGATGCTCTCAGTGAGCGCCTTCTGCTCCTCTGTCGACGCACTGATCTCCTGAACCATGGCTGCAGTTTCCTCAATTGTCGCGGCGATGTCCTCAAGCGACTTCAGCGAATCGGAAATCGTTCGTGCGCTCTCCGTCGCGTCGGTCATCGTATGCTCCATCTTCTTGGTGGTGTCATCGATATCCGATTCGACAAGTTCGATCAGTATCTGTATCTGGCTGGCTGCCTTCCTCGAACCCTCAGCGAGTTTCCTGACTTCATCTGCCACCACCGCAAATCCGCGCCCCTGTTCCCCTGCCCTCGCAGCTTCGATTGCAGCGTTCAGGGACAGCAGGTTGGTCTGGTGAGCGATGTTGGTGATGATTGCCACAATCTGCGAGATCTCCTTGGATTTCTTGGAGAGCTGTTTCATCGAATCTCCAGTCTCCTCGACGTTCTTCAGGAGAGAGCTCATCTTCTCAAGTGAGTTCTGCGCGGAACGGCTGCCGTTCTGGGCAACTTCGCTGGCGTTGGACGATGCAGCAGCCGCGTTCTGGGAGCTTTGGACCACATCGTATATCGCCTTGGTCTGCTCAGACAGCATCTTGACCATCTCATCTATCCTCGAGGATTCTGACTGCGCGCTTTTCGACGCCTGCATGACGGAGGTCGACACATGCTGAGTGCTCTGCGTCATCTGGCCAATAGTCTCAGCAAGCGTGGATGACGATTCCTTCAGAGATTCGGACGCGGTCCTGAGTTCCTTGGTGAGCTTCTCGAGGCTGGATTTCATGATCTTGAAGGCTTCAATCAATTTGGCCATGTCTCCCTTGCCCTTGACCTCGATATCTCTGCTGAAATCCCCGAGGGCTATGGCCATCGCGCAGTCCGTAAGCTCTATGAGAGGCTTGGATGTGTTGTCAATCAACATATTCATCGATTTTACGAGGTCGCCCACCTCGTCGTTGGAGGTCTTGATTTCCAACCTTGTCCTGAGGTTGCCCTCACCGATGGTCCTCGCAGCCTTTGAGACGGCGACGATGGGTCGAGTTTCCCTTATTGAAACGAAGAATGTCGCGACCGCCACTGACGCAACTCCAGCCCCTGCGCCGATGAGCGTCCAGATAGTTGCCTTCTGAATTGTGTCGTTGATCAGTCCTTCGACAATCGCGGTCGCCTCATTGTTGATGTCGATGAGATCGGTCATGTTGTCGTTGATGTTTTCAAGGTTGAGGGACGCACTGTTGGCATACGAATAGGCTAGAGTAGTGTTTGATGCGATGCTGGTCTGTGTGAGCGTGATCTGACTCTTGTACGCGGTGAACTGGTTCTTTATCGTGTCCACTGTGGTATCTTCCTGACTCAGCAGATACTCCTTACCCGCGTCGGTCACTATAGTCGCCATGTGCGGGAGTACGCTCAGGGAGTAATACCTGGAGTAGTTCAGTAGAAACTGGCCGAACAAATCCAAGTAGTCCCACATGTCCGCCCCGTTCCGGAGACCGTCTTCCGTGCCGTTTGCCAGTACGAAGATCATGAATGATTCATGTGCCGCCGACAGGTGGACCGCGGCCATTGAAACATTCGCCAGCGCTACTAGAGACTCGCTGTGGAGTATGTTCGCGTCAGCTTTTACCTCGTTCAGCCCCTGGGCCGATAACGTGCTTACCAGCGCGATCGGGAGCAGCGATAGACATAGTATTATGGCCACGAGTTTTGCCGTCAGAGTGAGCCTCAAATTACCACCTGACCGATTGCCAAGCGGGAGAAGCCCTGCGGTTACGGGGGTGTCCAGCAGGATTCGCCCTTGACGGCTCTCAATCTGTCAGGTACTTATTAATATACTTCGCTATCAATCTCATTTTTGATACTGGGTCTGGCTAGCCCGAAAAAGGGACTTCGTCTCCTGGCAAGGCATATTAATCCTTGAAGGCGTTTGTCTGACTGATGCAACTTCCCGATGAAGAACTCTTCAACCAGGTGAAGCGGCACCTGCTGAAGTCCCGTGGAGTCGATCTGTCAGGTTATTCGCCTTCGTTTGTCGGCAGGGCCATCCGTAAGCGGATCTCACGGTCAGACATCACGGACTACACTGGATATGTCAAACTCCTGATGAGGAGCGAGACAGAGACGAGTGAGCTCCTGAACGCCCTCTCCATCAACGTAACTGAATTCTTCAGAGACAAAGGAGCATTCGAGTCTTTTCAGGCGAAGGTTCTCAGACCATTGCTCGAGGGTAAGACTGCCGGTGGCGGCGGGATACTGAGAGTCTGGAGCGCCGGATGCGCGACCGGCCAGGAGACCTACACGATAGCGATGTGTCTGGCGGAAGAGGCGAAGAGATGCCAGCAGCCACTGCCGATAATGTCTGTTCTTGGAACTGACATCTCGGTTCGCGCAATCGTGAAGGCGAAGCGCGGAATCTATTCTGAAGATGATGTGAAAGGCATCCCGGACAAGTTTCTTGCCGAATATTTCACAAAGAAGGGCGACCAATACGAGGTTTCTGAGGATCTGCGAAAACGAATGAGGTTCACGAAGGAGAACCTCCTGGACGTTCCAAGCTCGAAGTTCTTTGACGCAATAGTGTGTCGAAATGTCCTGATCTACTTCTCGCATCCGATGCACGACACGGTCATGCATCATCTCCATGAGGCTCTCAGAATGGAGGGCTATCTCATGCTCGGAAGGACCGAGGCCCTTGTTGGGAGGATGAGAGACAAGTTCAATGTCGTCGATCAGGAGAACAGGATACTGCGGAAGATTGGTTAGTCTAGGAGCGGTCTTCCCCTGCCTCGTATTTGTCCGACAGCACGTTGATAGATCCGATGTCAATCTCGGGGAGTAGACCGTCATTCCTGGACAGGATCTCTTCCATGCTGGGTACGCGTATTCCTGACATGAAGGTCTCGATCTTCGAGTAGTTCTCGCTCAAACGGGACGAGAGGTCTTCTTGGGTGCAATCCATCTCATCTGTTGACATCTCTCTCGACACCATTGCCGCCAGAGTGATGCCTTCCTTCTCCGCCTGGCTCACGAGCTCCATCATTCGAGAAAGCCTAATGCTGACCCCATCCCTGCGTATGACAATCGTCAGACGATATGTCTTTCGAGGCTATTTAATGGTTGTCGTGAACGATTCACTCGACGGGATCAAGCCATGCCAGGTACTTCTTGTCCTTGCCCCTGACTATGTCCAGGAATCCCGTTTGCAGCGCCTTCGTGATAGGACCTGGCTTACCGTCTCCAACGGCACGTCTGTCGACCTCTCTAATCGGAGTGACCTCCGCAGCAGTGCCCGTGAAGAACAATTCGTCAGCAAGGTAGAGCTCGCTTCTGGCGATGTTCTGTTCAACGACTTCCTGTCCCGTGTCCCTCGCGAGTTTGATGATGGAACTCCGCGTGATGCCGGGCAGAATTCCAGCGTTCAACGGAGGCGTCTGGATCCGACCGTCCTTGACCATGAACAGGTTCTCGCCCGAACCCTCAGCAACCATGTGCAGGTCGTTGAGCATGATTGTCTCATCGAAGCCGTTCTGCTTCGCCTCCATCACTGCGAGCGCGCTGTTCAGGTAGTCCCCGCACGCCTTGGCTGTTGCGGGCACTGAGCCTCCTCCGAGCCTGTGCCATGAGGACGTGTGGACTCGTATCCCGTTCTTCATGCCCTCATCTCCAAGGTACGCGCCGAGCTCGAATGTCACGATGAAGACCTCGACAGGATACCCCATGGGATTGACTCCGACACCCTGTAAACCGTAGAACGCGATCGGACGGATGTAGCAGGATCTGAGCTTGTTCGCCTTGACAGTCTCCTTGGTGGCGCGACACATTTCATCGACGCCGTACGGGAGCACCATGTTGATCGATTTCGCAGACAGGCGCAGCCTCTCCATGTGCTCCTTGAGCCTGAATATCGCCGGACCGTTGCTCGTGTCATAGCTCCTGATCCCCTCGAAGACTCCCGTCCCATAGTGCAGACCGTGTGACATCACGTGGACGGTCGCTTCTTCCCAGTTGATCAGCTTGCCGTTCTTCCAGATCTTGTCCGTCGGTTGGATCTTCATGCGCGCCTGCCTCCTTGCTCTGTCATGGTGGTTGGACTACTTGGTTTGTTAGGGTTCCGACCGTGTCAAGCTCGACCTCGACAAGGTCACCGTCTCTCAGTGGAGCTATTCCAGATGGAGTCCCTGTAGCGACTATGTCACCGGGCTCCAGGGTCATGATGTTCGATATGTATTCCACGAGAGCTCCGTCATCGAACACACGATCTGACAAAGGTGAATCTTGGACCTTTCTTCCATTGAGTCTCGTAGTGACACGTGACGGACACTTGGTGGAGATGAAAGGACCGATGGGGGCGAAGGTATCGAACCCTTTGGCCCTTGTCCAGTCGACATCTGTCTCCTGTAGATCTCTGGCGGTGACGTCGTTGAAACAGGTGTATCCGAAGATGTACTTCGAACCAGCGGTGACGCGATGAGCCCTACTCCCGATCACAAGGGCGGATTCGCCCTCGAAGTCGACGCGGTCTGACGCGTCCGGGATGACTATCTTGTCCAGGGGGCCGATAATCGCGGAGGGAGGTTTCGAGAATATGATGGGCTTCTCGGGTATGTCCCATTTCATCTCTCTTATATGGCTCCTGTAGTTGAGGCCTATGCAAATGATCTTCGACGGCCTGTCAACAGGTGCCCGAACTACGAGACTCTCAATGTCGTGTGACGATCCGTTGTAGCTCGTCTTGCCGTCGATTACCTCCATCATGGACGAGCTGTTCAGCTCCAGAACTTCGTTCCCCTGAATCTCGCCGACGAATTCTCTCTTCTTGTCGACGAACCTGCCAAACCGTCTGTGCGTGCGCATGGAACGGACCATCTTGTTCACTCTCGTCGACGGCAAGTACGCAAGCTCTCCGTCGTCATACGAGCGGGTTACTGGAACATCTTTCGGATATTCCTGCCGACGACCTCGATCTTGGACTTCTCTCCATCATTCCTGAGCTTCCTGAGGGTTGGCATACCAGCCTCGTACTCTGCTACCCACTCGGCGGCGAACTTCCCTGACTGGATATCCTTGAGGAGCAGCTCCATCGTCTTCTTGGTATTCGAGTCGATTATTCTTCCGCCGCGAGTCCTTCCCCCATACTCGGCCGTGTTTGACACGCCATTCCACATGCCCTCGATCCCGCCCTTCTGGACGAGGTCGATTATCAGCTTGAGCTCATGCAGGACCTCGAAGTACGCAATCTCTGGCTGGTAGCCTTCCTCGACGAGAACGTCAAACGAAGTCCGGATCAGCGCGCTCGCTCCGCCACACAGGTCGACCTGTTCTCCGAACAGGTCGGTTTCTGTTTCCTCCTTGAAGGTCGTCTCGATGACGCCCCTTGTTGTCGCCTTGAGACCCTTCGCGATGGCAAGCGCAGTCTTCTTCGCCTTGCCCGAGTGGTCCTGATGCACTGCGATCAAAGCTGGGACGCCTATCCCCGCGAGGTAAGTCTCCCTGACGAGTGCGCCTGGCCCTTTTGGGGCGACCATTATGACGTCGATGTTCTTGGGCGGGACGATCCTCTTGAACAGGATGTTGAACCCGTGCGCGAAGTCCAGGGTCATTCCTTCACGCAGATAGGGTCCCACGTCCTTGTCGTAGACCGATTTCTGCACCTCGTCCGGGATGAGCATCATGACGATGTCCGCGCTCTTGACGGCCTCCGGGATGCTCTTGATCTTCATCCTATCGGCCTTGGCCCTCTTCCACGTCTCGTCCTTCAGGTTCAGGCCCAGCACGACATCGACCCCGCTGTCTCGCAGGTTCAACGACTGCGCTCTTCCCTGTATTCCGTACCCTATCACCGCGACCTTCTTTCCCTTCAGGTTCTTCAGGTCCGCGTCCTTGTTGTAGTAGATCCTTGCCATTACCATCCGCTCCCGAACTTCAGATTGCGTTCATCGCCTGTATGTACTTCTCTGGTTGGCTCTTCTTGATTATCGAATCGACCTCTTCCACAGAGCCCGTGAGCCTGCACACACCCTCCCTGCTCTGGAGCAGCGCGTACGCTTCGTGCCTCGAGTGGTCTACTAGGTCCGCTTCGATGACCTCTTGGAGTCCACGCAGGTGCTCTATCACGCTCAGGGCCTTCTCCTTGTCCTCTATGGATAGGACGATTCTGGCCCTCTCGGGCATCTCGCACTTTCCGACCACGATGGTCTCGACGTTTATTCGCTTTCTGTTGAACTCACCCATAACGCGCTGCATCACACCTGGCTGGTCGTAGACCAGCAGCATCATGACCTCCATCTATGCCACTCCTCCTTTCCACTCACACCTGCCCTTAATGCAGTCGATCGACGTTTTGCCCGGAGGGGTCATCGGCAGGGCATCCTCCTCGGGGTCGATGATGAAATCGATCAGATATGGGACATTGGACTTGGTCGCCCTCAGGATCGCCTCCGCGACCTCCGACGGTCTCTCAACTCTCGTCGCCTCTGCACCGTAGGCCTCCGCGAGCTTCACGAAATCGGGGGTGGTGCCAGCGAATTTCGAGGCCATGTATCTAGACCCGTAGAATAGCTTCTGCCACTGCTTGACCATGCCGAGCCAGCCGTTGTCCAGCAGGCATACCACGACGGGTATGTCGTTCTCGACCGCGGTTGCGAATTCCTGGGAGACCATCTGCAGGCTGCCGTCCCCCGCTATGTCCGCGACAACGTTCTCGGGTCGAGCGATCTTCGCGCCGATCGCTGCAGGGAATCCAAACCCCATCGTGCCAAGGCCGCCTGACGTTATGAATATCCGCTTGCCGTAGCACTTGTAGAAGTGCGAGGCCCACATCTGGTTCTGGCCTACCTCTGTTGTCACGATCGCGTCATCTGGGAGATTCTTGGACATCTCGTAGATGACCTTCTGCGGCTTGAGAGGTTCCGACTTGAGGTTGTAGTCGCACGAGCATTCCTTGTTCAGTTGGATGATCCTGTCCCGCCAGGTCGCGGGCCTCGTTCTCATCTGGAGGCCACCTATGAGTGCGTTCACGACGGTCCAGGCGTCCCCGACGAGGCCGACTCTGCCTTTCACGTTCTTGCCTATCTCAGAGGAGTCGATGTCCACGTGGACGACCTTCGTCTTGACGCCGAACTCGCTCAGCTTGCCAGTGACCCTGTCCGAGAACCTCGTGCCGATTGCCAGGAGCACATCGCAGTTGTTGAGCGCGTAGTTCGCCACTTGTCTTCCGTGCATCCCACAGACTCCTAGCACGAGCGGATGGTTCTCCGGAACCGAACCCTTCGCCATGAGTGTTGTGACGACAGGCGCCATGAGCATCTCCGCCAGACGCATGATGTCCGGCCCTGCCCGAGACCACACGACGCCCCCACCCACCATTATGGTCGGCCTCTCGGCTTTCTCAAGCAGCTTCACCGCGTCAAGAAGCCCCGAGAGGTTCTTCTTGGGCTTGGGGATCTTGACCTCCTTCGCCATCTGCTCCTCTGTTATGTCCGCGTGGAATATGTCCACAGGGATGTCGATATGCACAGGACCATATCTTCCCGTGGTGGCGATCAGGAACGCCTTCTTCATTGTCTCGGGAAGCAGCTTTGGATCGGTGATCCTGAAGTTGTGCTTCGTTACCGGCATCATGAGCCCGAACGAATCGGCTTCCTGGAACGCGTCGTTTCCCAGCTGTCCAGTTGCAACCTGGCCCGTAATAGCTACCATGGGCGATGAGTCCATGAACGCCGTCGCCACACCAGTGACGAGGTTCGTCGCTCCTGGTCCCGATGTCGCTATGCAAACCCCGACCTTCTTGGAGACTCGCGCGTATCCATCCGCCATGTGGCCCGCGCACTGTTCGTGTCGAGGGAGAATGTGCCTTATGTCGGACTGAGCGAGCTCATCATAGAACGGAAGCAGGACTCCGCCTGGAATGCCGAACATCACTTCAACGTTCTGCTGCCTGAGCAACTCCACGGTCGCCTTAGCTCCTTTCATCATTCACACACTCCCAAATTCGCCCGTACGGACATCCACAGAATCCTGTGTGTCCACTACGGGCACAAGAGCCGCAGGTCGATGAGGACCTCTAGGGTCCCAAGAACAAGCACTAAAGGGCTCTGGCCAGCGGTCTTGTACATCGGAGTTCGCAATGATTGAGCGGATATTAAAATCTTGGCTGCCCCATTTTGAATCGCCGGATTGGCTGACCATTATTGTACATCGGTCTTTCTGGTCAGGCGAAATGGCCTTTCCCGGTGACGACGGCCACGAAGACGTGGTTCTTCGAATCGAGCTTGCTGATGCCCATGACGGCACCTGCGGCGGCGGGCAACGCGTCTACCCCCTCTTCGTGAATGATGATTTCGGAGGCCGCCTCTAGTTCCTCGTCCGGTATCTCGACAGCGGCCCCACCAGAGTCCAACACGGCCCCGATGATCTCCTCAGGGTCCGTGAGAAAATTACCAGCCAGTGGCTCGTTAATCTCCGTTATCTCAAGCGACGGGACATCCAGCTGGGCCTTCATGCCCGTAGCGAGTCCGTGTATGGCCGAGTTATTGTTCGATACTCCAAGTATCCTTGGTTTCATGCTCATCGACCTGAAACCCTGCCACACCCCTCCGACCAAGGTGCCGTTTCCGACGGGCACAGAAACCCAATCGGGCTGTCGTCCCAGGCTCTGGGCGATCTCTTTGGCGACATATGTGTAGGCAATCAGCCCCAGCTCCTTGTTTCCTCCCCCCGGGTTGGCATTATACCAGTTGTTCTTCACAGCGTCCTCGACCGATTGTCTCAATGCCACCTCATAGTCACCGTCCACGTTCACGACCTTGGCGCCCAGTCTCCCTATCTCCGCCCTTCGCAGGGAGGCGAACGTGGCAGGTATGTAGATGAAACAGTCCAGGTTCAGCTTCTCGCAGACGTAGGCCAGGGCTGCGCCGTAGTTCCCGCAACTCACGGCGGTGAGCGCCTTCTGTCCTTTCTTGCGCGCATCGAGCGCATGCATGAGGGCTGCGCGGTCCTTGTGGGTCCCGGATGGGTTTTCTCCTTCGAGCTTCAGATAGAGTCTCCTGATGCCCAGCTTCTTCTCGAGTTTCTGAGCGCGCCTGAGGGATGTGTTGCCCACCCTGAGGCTCTTCATCTGCATCTCGTATTCACGGATTAGCTCTAACGGCACCACTTGATTACCATTCCCTTGCGCACGCGTGCGACCGAGGCAATTCGCCTCAGTCCAGGCCGCGTGACTTTATGTCCTTGTCTGCCTGCTTCACTATCGAATCGAATTCCGAAGCGACCTCAGGGGCTACCGGCGCAACCTTGTGTTCCCGCAGTATCTTCTCTACCTTCTCCCTGGCTCGATCCACGACGCTCTTCCTGCCGTCGGCGTCCCACTTGTCGCTCGTCCTCCTGTCAGTGATGTCGGTTATGAAGTGCTCCTTGTTCAGCCACTGCATAGTGTGTCTCTCGGACAGATAGGATCCGCCTGGACCGACCTTCTTTATCAAATCAACTGCAAGATGCTCGTCGTCTATCGTGACGCCGTAGGCAAGTCTGGCCATGATCTTTGCCATCTCGTCGTCGATGGCCATCTGTTCGTATGACAGCATTGTCACATCGTCAAGGAGCCCTAACCCGGCAACCATGTCGCATCCGGCATAGAACTGCGGCATCCCGCTCGACATCTTTTCGTAGCATGCCTGCGGTCCTGGAAGCTTCGCAGAGGTTACAATACCGCCGCACAAGATGGCGAATCCGTAGTGATGGGCGAGCTCGCCCGCTCCGGCTGAGATCAGCGCCCTCTCAGGTCCTCCGCCAGCCCAGGTCATCGTCCTCATGTCGAACGCTGCCCCACCAGTCCCATACATGAAGGGTGACCCAGGAGCGGCAAGCTGTGCCATCGTAAGCCCCGCAAGAACCTCGGCGTTGTTGACGATTATCGACCCTGCCAGTGTCACAGGGCCAGTCGCGCCGGCTTGGGGCATGCCATAGAACGATATCGGCACACCTGCTCGAGCTATCTCCAGCGCGCCCTCGGTTGATCCCCCATCTAGCTGGAGCGGAGAGAACGGGCAGTGCATCGAAGAGAAGATTGGTCTCATCCTCAGCTCCTTCTCGCCACCGGCCAGCGCGGCACCCATCTTCACAAGCCACTTCGCCTCTCGCTTGTGGCTCGTGGTCTCAACTTGCACGTGTTTCTCGATGCTCGATAAAGCCACTTTGAGATCCACCACGTGCCTGATGTAGTCAGGCACATCCTGACAGCTTACGCACGGCCAAAAAATGTGGGCCGAGTCAAGAGCGTTCGCGACATGGCCGACCATTGCGAGGTCGGCGCTGGTGGATGCCCTCCGCTTGCCAGTCTCGAAATCCATGACGCTGGTCCCGTTCCCATCAGTCGTGCAATACGTCCTCCGTCCGTCGAGAACGACGTCGTATTTCGGGTTCCTGGCGCAGAGTGTTATGTTCTTCTTAGCCTTTCGGATCGCTTCGTTCACAAGATGTCCAGGAATCTTCGCTCCGCTCTTCTTAAAGTCCACTGCGCATCCCGCGTTTTCAAGCAGTCCGAGACATTCCTTGCTAAACACCCTTATTCCCGCGTTTTCAAGCACGTCTAGAGTTCCCCAATGAAGCGAATCCAGGTCGTGCTTCTGAAACATGTGAAACGCGACTTTCCCTTTCGGAAATCCAATCATCCTTCCGCACCTCTCCGAGGGCGGTCACGAACACGCCGTGCCGCTCACTCTGTTATGTTCAAGGTATTGAAATCGAGTATTTATCTAGTTGGACAGGAGCGACTCGCGTGGAAGGACGCGAGTCGCCACGGTCTCTAGGATTCGCAAGAGATTGAGACGGCTCGGGCATTCCCGAAAGGCTTTAATCAGGAGACATATATCGACCGCTATCCAGTGCGGAAATGCGGGGGTAGCCAAGCCCGGTCAACGGCGCCAGATTGAGGGTCTGGTCTCGCAGGAGTCCCTGAGTTCAAATCTCAGCCCCCGCACACACTTCATTTACACGCCGGAGCATCAATTGCATGGAACACACAGTGGCGCGCCGTGTGGTGGAAGTTGTTCCCTATGACCATATCTGGAGCGCGATGTTCTCCAAGGAGGAGACCAAGCTCCGACAAGCTTTCGGCGAAGAGATCCTTGAGGTCCATCACATCGGAAGCACGGCCATTCCAGGCATGTGGGCGAAGCCGACGATTGACATGCTCGTCGTCGTGCGTGATATTGAGGACGTTGACGACCACAACGGATCGATGTCGGCGATAGGATACGTGGCGAAGGGTGAGTACGGCATTCGCGGAAGGAGGTTCTTCATCAAAGGAGGCAACAGAAGAACTCATCACGTGCATGCGTTCCAGAAAGGATCGTCGGAGATTGCCAGACACCTCTTGTTCAGGGACTTCATCATAGCCCATCCTTCTGAAGCTGCAAGGTACGCGGATCTCAAGAGAGGCCTTGCTGCGCGTTTCGAATCAGATATCGATTCGTATTGTCAGGGGAAGGACGCATTCATTCGAGACATTGATACCAAGGCGGCAATCTGGGCGAGGTCTGGAACGGGAGGTTCGGCCTAGCCAGAGATGGCATCAGCCCTGCGCTTGTCCGCACAAATATCATATATGGCATGTGCGAATCATATCCAAAGCAGAGCGGAAATGTTGGTGGACAATGCTTGCGCTCACGCACCTGATTGTTGCACTGCTGCTAATTCATATCCTGATGCTCGACAGAAACGATGCGTTTGTCGCGCTCGTCTTCGGAGTATTCATAGATTTTGACCACCTCTTTGGGCTTAGAGAATACGCGCGGACGAATGGGATAACGGCAGTCTTTGATTTCGACAATGTCCTGAATCCAGGCGGCCACTGGAAGTCAATACTGCACAATCCAATCGCTCTGGCGGTAGTCGGCCCACTAGCCATCGTCTCTCGGCTCGCAATTCCGGTCATCTTCTGGGGCGTTCACATTGCCATGGACATCATTCAGGAAGGGTTCCTCGGGCAGTTCTCACGGGTCGAGGCCATGCTGGCCTTCTTCTCCTTCGCCTTGCTCGTCACGCTCAGATTCTCCAAGTACATCGATTCTGGCCATGAGGGAGATCTGAGAAGGTACCTGAAGTCCGAGGTGTCTTCGGTCAGGGATTCGTTCGCTGCGAGGAGTTGTTTCTAAAAGCGGTAACCGCGTCTCAGATGCGGATTTCCTTCAGGACATGATCCGTGAAGGACGCTGATCCGTGTCTTCCTCCCAAGTCGGTCGTGAGGTGACCTGAAGAGTAGAATGCAGCGACTGCCCGTTCTATGGCGTCGGCCTCTTTGATCAGGCCAACGTGATCGAGCATCATCGCGCCGGCTAGGATTGCTGCGGTGGGGTTTGCAGTGCCCTTGCCGGCTATGTCTGGCGCAGATCCATGCGCTGGCTCGAAGACCGAGTATCTGGGCCCAATGTTCCCTGACGGAGCGAATCCGAGGCCTCCGGCAACTCCCGCCGCGACATCAGAGAGGATGTCACCGTACAGATTGAGCGTGACGATCACGTCAAAGACGGTTGGTTCCATCACCAGCTTCATCGCCGCGGAGTCGACCAGTTGCTCCGAAGCCATTAGACCTCTTCCCTTGACCTTTGTGAGGTCTCTGAAGATTGCCAAGAAGAGACCATCCGACGCTTTCAGGACATTGGCCTTGTGAACGCAGGTGATTCTCTTCCTTCCAGCCCGAAGTGCATAATCGATCGCGAAATTCACGATCCTCTCGGATGCAAGCTTCGTCACACGTCTCAGTGTCGTCACGCCCTTGTCGTCGAAGACCTCGTTCTGCGTGTACATGCCCTCCGAATTCTCTCGGACTATGACGACGTCCAAAGGCAGGCGATTCGGCGCACGAACGAGAGTCTTGATCGGCCTGACGTTTGCGTAGAGGTCCAGATTCTTCCGGAACTTCAGGACAGGTGATTCGTAATCTGGCGAATCAGATGATGTGGCGGCTCCGAAAAGACAGCTGTCACACGACCGCATGAGTTCGAGCGTGTCCTCGGGTAACGGGTTCCCAGTTCTCTGAAGTGCCGCCTGTCCGATGTCGGCCTGGATGAACTCCAGGTCACTGGTCGCAGCCTTCAGCACTCTGACAGCGCAATCGACCACTTCGGGGCCGATACCGTCTCCGGGCAGAACGCAAATTCTTCTCATGTGCCTACTCTTGGATCATCTTGGCAAGATCCACGAAATGCTTCTCCATGCGGGCAATTCGTTTTCTGCTGTCCTGCAGGTCCTTCTCCATCTTGGTTGTCATCTTGCGCATTTCCTGGACCAGCGACTCAGCCTCCTTCTCTAGATCGCTTATCTTGGACTCATGAGAGAGGGCCTTGTTCGTATGCTCCTCGATCCTCTGCTCCAGGTCCGCCTGTCTCTCCTTTTCGGCAGACTTCGAGAAGTAACTCTCGACCTTCGAATTGAGCATCGTCAGTATGTTGGACACCTTCTCCAACTGCTTCTCCAAGCGGTCGACTCGGTCGGAAATGTCGGTGACCTTTGTTGCGTACTCGGGGGCGTTCGCGAGTTTCTCGACCTCGAAGATCCTGTTCTCGACAGTGTCGATCTTCTCTTCGAGGACAGCAACTCCTTTGACGCCCTCCGCTATATCCTCCAGTAACTGCTTCTCAGGGAACTCAATCGTCACGTTCTCGGAGCCAGGTATGTATGATTTCAGGGATTGAAGCGTGGCGATGGCGTCCACCGTCGGGAATCCGCCTTTGACTCGGCCTTCCATGCTCCTCAGCGTGGATGTCATCTCCGAACCCGACTTCCCGAGCCATGGGTTCGCCTTGACCATCTTGGTGATGTTCTCGAGGAGCATTTCGAGTTCGGCACCGCTCTTCCCCAGTTCGGACTTCTCGAGCAACCGTAGGTCCCGAAGCGCATCTCGTTTGCCTCTCTTGTTCCAGTCGCCCAGCGAGCGTCCTTCGAACGGGAAGAAACCCGCGAAATGGTCAACACCCTTAACGATCATCTCCTGGACCTGGTCCCAGTCTCTGTTGAACCCGTCTATCTTGAGTTCCTGAAATGAAGTGAAAATCATGGCGACGCTGCCATTCGGGAGGAGCACGGACTGTATGTGATAAGGAGCCTCTTGCGCGAACTTCGGGTAGACATCCGGTTTCTTCTCCTCAACTGCCTCCATGTACGATTTATAGTACTCCTTTGCGAATGCTGCGAGGTCTTGAATGGACGGAATTTCAGGACCTATCTGCTTGGACGTCATGTCATTGTCATCCCCAGGATGGTGAGGCAGTATTTTCCTCTACGATATTAATGCCTTCCTGGCCTCCCCTCGCCTATCACCGAGCCAACCAGCATCGGAAGCGTAATCGTCGCATCCCCTTCGACAGTGATGTATGGGGCGTTCTCCTTCACTTTCCCCCAGCTGACAGCCTCTCTTATCCTCGCGCCAGAGAGAGATCCGTCCCATTCCTCCGCCGTAGTCAGGTAGACTGCGTAGTCAAGTCCGCCTCTGAACTGATTCCACCAGATGACATGATGCTTGGATATCCCTCCGCCTATCATGATGGCGCCGGCCTTCTTTGCCGTGAACACGATGTCAGAGAGCTCCTGCTCGTCTCGCATGATGTCAACGTTGAAGTCTGAATGCTGCTGCTTGAAGAGCCAGAGTTGCGACCCGAACGCTCCATCCATTATCCCTGGTATGTACATAGGTATCTCGTTCTTCGCGGCCCAGTACAGGATGGATTTCTTGTCGGTGACTCTCAGGCCGAACTCGTGCGCAAGCTGTCTGCTCGAGAGATTCTTCTTGCCAGACCTATACAGTTCATCAAGGATTGGCTGCACCTTCTGCTCGAGCACTATCCCATAGCTCTCGTTCGGGATGAGTATGTTCCCCAGTCTGTTGATTCCCTTCCTGTGCAAGTCAGCGTCGTCCATCAGGAAGTCCCCGTGGTAGTATTTCCTCCACACCCTCGCGAGATCGTGGTCGAGAGTGCCACAAGTCGTGATGATGACGTCAACGAGCTTATCCTCGACCATCTTGCGGATTACTCCTCTCGTGCCAGTAGAGATGATACACGCGGGAAATGAGAGAAAGACAACGCACTTCTTCTCGCGCATCATCTTGCGAACGATGTCGCAGGCCATGCCCAGCTTCTTGGCGGTGAACCCTCCTGACGCCAGCATCTGCGATGTGAGGTCCTTGACTCTCATCCCGTCTTCGATTTCAATGTCGGCGATGGGCTTCAGTTTCATATGCATGCTCTCTACCCGGTCCGTTGAACTAGGTCTAAGGCAACCTGCCGAAAACATTTATAGCTTTGCCGTTGATTTTCTTGTGATAAGATGCTGAAAGTGAGAGACGTAATGTCAACACCGGTTGTCACGGTCACACAGGAAACCTTGGTTAAAGAGGCCGCCCTCCTGCTCGCGGAGAAGGATATCTCAGGAGTCCCGGTTATTGACTCTGGCCAGGTGGTCGGGATCTTCAGCGAGGCCGATGTCCTGCGGTCAATCAAGACCACTAAGAAAGACCTGAGGCTTGTCTTTCCGTCAGTCTCGTCCTTGGGGATCGCGTTCCAGGAGGACGTGACTCAAAGAGAGATTCTTGAGGCCTACGCAGAGATCGGCACCAAACCAGTCAAGGATGTAATGTCCAAAGATGTTGTCACGGTAGGTCCTGACATGCCTCTCAATGAGGCAGTGGTCCAAATGGTTCGCAAGGGGATTAGCAGGTTGCCTGTGGTGGACAAGCGCGAGCTCGTCGGTATAATCTCTCGCGGTGACGTGATCCGTGGACTCGCAAGGGAGCAGCCCGCCAAGACGCCCTGAACTGCAAACCTGGCTGCACCCTCACCATCGCAGGGCCCACTTCTTCTTGGGTTCCGAGGGCTGCTTCCCTGGTGCAGGCTGTGTGGTGGGGGGCACAGCTGCAGACTTCTGGCCGCACTTCACGCACTTCTCCGACCTGTCTGGATAGGCGTATAGTGCCTCCTGGCCGCATTTCTCGCATTTTGCCCCTTCGACGCGCTTGATCACTCCGCGGTCGATCCGCTTGGCGTCGATGTCCTTCTCCATCGATTGGACGATATCCTTGACTCTGACCGAATGCTTGGCGGCGTTCACCGCGTCCTTTCGGTCCAGGGCGGTCTTCGCCGTGTTGATATGGACCAGGCCC
>Ga0299912_10001215_pt1 | contig 20801 bp, 18 predicted proteins | sample RVTome_2_FD_207667 | JGI IMG/M metagenome (GOLD analysis project Ga0299912, IMG submission 207667) | Soil microbial communities from uranium-contaminated site in the Upper Colorado River Basin, Wyoming, United States - RVT95D214 (version 2) ... | reverse complement strand
AAAGGAGACCTTTTGTTGATGCTGGATTCCTCCTGGACATATCCCATTTGGCGAACAGTAAGACGCGCCAAAAATAAGGGGGCTATAGTTGGGACAGTAATTTATGATATTTTCCCAATTACACATCCGCATTTCTGCGTCCCGGAGTTAGTGGATTATTTCCGGAATTGGTTTGACCAGGCCAAGGATAATGCAGATTTTTTTATTGCCATATCCCAAACCGTTCGTGATGAGCTGAAGAGATACTTCGCATTCAACCGACCATCTGATAACTGGGCTGGTCGGTTCGAATCATTTAGGCTTGGGTCAGTTATTGATAATGTAGTAAGCGACGGTGAGGTTCGAGACGAATTGAGGAAGATATTTGAGAGCAGTGATAAGCCAAGTTCTTATCTGACCGTGGGTACAATAGAACCTCGTAAGAACCACAAATATCTTCTGGATGCGTTTGATGAGGTTTTGGAAAAATGTCCCAACGTGCGGCTGTGTATTGCTGGACGTCTCGGTTGGTTTTACGATGAATTCTTGAAGCGCATAAGGTCTCATCCAAGATATAATAAGTGTTTGTTCATGTTTAATAACCTGTCCGACACCGAATTAGATTACTGCTATCGCCAGGCCAAGGCGTTGGTACTCTGCTCACACGCGGAAGGGTTTGGATTGCCCCTCGTTGAAGCACTTTATAAAAGGTTGCCTGTTTTAGCCAGTGATATCCCAATTTTCAGGGAGGTAGGTCAGGACTTTTGCACTTATTTTGATTTGAGTCAGCCTGCTTCACTGGCGAAGATTATCATTGATATCGAAGAAAAGGGGAAGATGCCTGAAGTTTGCAATCCTGGAGGTTATCAGCTGCTAGACTGGAAAGATAGCTGTCGAGAGTTGCTTGGTAAAGCAGTCGCCTTGTCCGAAAAAGTGTCAGTTTAGTCGACACAAGTAGGTCATGTTGCATTATTACAGACAGTGAGAGATTAGAGTGAAGAAATATAATCAACGTGTTATTTTACCATTAATTTTGTCGGTGGTATTTATTAGTCATTTTTCCAGCAAAAATGTTACTTCCTTCGACTCAAGATGGTCTATACCGACTGCTTTAAGCATAATTAGGGAAGGTGATATATCTTTAGACGAATACGAAAAGATGATACCAGCAAATGATCATAGAATCGAAATCATCGATGGTCATATCTATTCGAGATTCCCTGCTGGGGTATATGTTATAGCTTTTCCTTTTGTTTATATAGTGGACAAGTTAGCGGCTCACAGGTTGCTTTTTAATACAGATGACCTTGTCAAGCAGTCAACCACTGATAAGATGGAGCTGTTTATTGCGTCCATAATTATTGCCATTACAGCAATATTCATTTATCTTCTTGCATGTTTGTTCCTGAATAGAAAATACTCGCTATTAGTTACGTTCATATTTGCTTTTTGTACCCCAGCGTGGTCGACAGCAAGTCGTGCCTTATGGCAACATGGCCCGTCAATGTTGATGTTAACTATAACTTTGTATCTGATTCTATTGGCGGGAGATAAACCTAGATTGATACAATTTGCAAGCATACCATTAGCTTTTTCTTATGTGGTGCGTCCAACAAACAGTATACCTGTCTTTTTACTATCACTTTTTGTGTTAATTCAATATAAGAAATATTTTTTTCGTTACTTTATTTGGGCTATGAGCATTGCAGTGCCATTCTTGCTCTTCAATTTCACAATTTATCATTCGTGTTTGTCACCGTATTATCTGCCACAAAGAATTGGTTCAAACCCACATTTTTTTGAAGCTCTGGCTGGAAATTTGGTTAGTCCAGCGCGGGGATTATTCATTTTTTCACCGATATTACTGTTTGCAATATGCGGGGTCGTTTTGAAAATAGAAAATAAACAACTTTCTCAATTGGACTATTTTTTGTTTGGTATTATATTTTTGCACTGGATTGCAATATCATCTTTTCGTTATTGGTGGGCAGGCCACTCATTCGGCCCGAGATTTTTTTCTGATTTGATTCCATATTTCATATATTTCTTAATTCCTACTATGGCAGGGATGTCCGAATTAAAAGATATAAGGAAAGTAATTTTTGTCTCTGTTTTCTCTTGTTTCATTTTACTTAGTTTCTTCATACATTTCAGGGGTGCAAACAATTGGGATGTATATGTTTGGAATGTTAAGCCGGTTAATGTTGATGTAAAGCCAGCAAGAGTATGGGACTGGAAAGATATTCAATTCTTACGGGGTATTAAGTGATACTTGTATGACGCTATCACATAAAATTGGAAGCAGATGAAGACTTTCACGGTTATATAATACAGCAAATGTGCAAGTTGTTTTTTGGCAAGCTTATTCGGAAATGATGCTTCTATGGGCTTGCTGAGCATACTTGGAACATAAGAATATAGCAAGTAATTGGATTAGAAAAGTGGTGAAAATTAAGAGAATACTGTTAGAGTGTACCCATACCTACGAAACGGATTTGAATACGGGTATCCAGCGTGTTGTCAGGAATATTGTCAGGGAATCAAAAGCGGTAGGTAAGGAATTCGAGATAGAATGTTTACTGGTCATTCTTCGGCATGGTTGTTTCTGGGCTGTTGACAGAATAAGGAACAAGCCTTCTTTGCGTGCAAGAATTAGAGTTTTTTTGAAAAATGTATATCGCAAGCTTCGCCCGCATTTACGCAAAATTTTGCCATTTCCCAGACTCGAAAGTATTTTGCTTTTTCAGCCTGGTTATTTGACTGCTATGGTATATATCCTTCTTGATGTTTTGACCTTTCCGGTCTTATTACCCGTTTATTTCCATAAGAGAGTTATCCCGCGCAAAGGAGACCTTTTGTTGATGCTGGATTCCTCCTGGACATATCCCATTTGGCGAACAGTAAGACGCGCCAAAAATAAGGGTGTCAAAGTCGGACTGGTGGTGCATGATATTTTCCAAGTTACGCATCCCCATCTATTTACTCCAGCTATGGTGGAACGCTTCAGGGTGTGGCTTGACCAAGCTACAGATAACGCAGACTTTTTCATTGCTAACTCTCAAACAACTCTCGAGGAAGTTAAGAAATATGTGGAACATAATCATCCATCGCGGAAATCGGTTCTACAGTATGAGTCATTTCAGTTGGGGTCGATTATCGACAATGTGGTCAGTGATAGTAGGGTACGAGACGAGTTGAGAGAGGTATTCGGGGTTACTGATAAGCGAAATACGTACCTAACTGTAGGTACCATAGAACCCCGCAAAAATCATAAATATCTAATAGATGCCTTTGATGAGATTTGGAAGCAGTGTCCTGATGTGAAGTTATGTATAGTTGGTCGTATCGGATGGTTCTGTGATAGGCTTGAAGAGCGGATAAAGTTTCATCCTATGTACCAAAAGTGTCTATTTATGCTCAATAATCTGTCGGATACAGAATTAGATTTCTGTTATTGCTGTGCTAAGGCATTAGTATTCCCATCTATTGTCGAAGGTTTTGGATTGCCTTTAGTTGAGGCACTATATAAAGGTTTGCCCGTTCTGGCCAGTGACATTCCAATTTTCAGGGAGGTGGGCAGGGACTTCTGTACCTATTTTGACATAAACCATCCATCCTCCTTAGCGCAGCTCATTATTGATGTTGAAAAGCAGGGGAAAATGCTCGAAGTGCGCAGTTTTGAAGAATATCAACTGCCGGACTGGAAAGATAGTTGTCGAGAATTGCTGAATAAGGCTGTTGCCTTGTATGAGAAAGTGCCAATATCTTCTACAAAATAATTATTTAAGGCCCTTTCATATTCTATTAACCTACAGGCAGGCAAACTTCCCATTATTTGGTTTTTCTGCCCTAATTATGTAACAGAAGGCATATTTTGCTCCACAGAGACTTCCTAATTCCTTCAATATATCTACCATTTCAGGTTCGTTGTCTGTTAAATGTCTAACATGCTCATCTATGCCTGGAATTCCCCAGTAAGGTTGCAGAAAAACACCTGCGGTATTAGTTACTTTAAAACCAGTTTCTGAAAGCAACTTTTCTGCTTTTTCAAAAGTAAATTCCTTTATGTGGTCGAATGAGCATTTAAAGTCCTTATAGCCTAACATTCGATTAACTCTCAAATGCAAACTGGTTAGATTTGGGGAGGTAATAAGAATGTATCCTCCTGGCTTTAATACACGAAAAGCTTCTTCGAGTGTCCGCTCAATATCTGGTACGTGTTCTATCACTTCGTTGGCAATTACTAAGTCGAAAGTGCAATCTGAAAAATTCAGATTCTGAGCGTCCATGACAATAAAGGAAAAACCGGGTTTATTACCATATTTGCAAGATGCTTTTTTTATAGCTTCTTTAGATAAGTCAATGCCGATGTATTTCCTACAAGCTGAAATATATGGCACAATACCGCCAATTCCACACCCAAGATCCAGTATTTTTTTACCATCTGTTGGAGAAATCATATCAATGCATTGCTTGTGAAGCTCTTTGGACCGAACATCGTCCCACAATGTGGTGGACACATAGGCGGTTCCATTTTTATATCTTTTATCTAAATCCCGCTGTATATCGTCAATACTTAATTCTGCATAGTTGAAGGGAAGTTTTATTTCCTTCTGCTCCTGTTTAGCATTGCAGGGGAGGACAGCTAATTCTTCACATACGTTCTTGTATGTTTGCTTGAAGTTTTTTGCCAGTCTCCAGATTGTAACCAATAATGGTCCGACGAGAGGTAATGTTTTTATTATCTTTTTAATCCTTTTAAAACCATTAGTGGACCCTTCAAGCTGAGGCAAAGTCTTAAAGCCCGCCTTATAAACCCAAAAAACCTCGTGTATAAATCTGATTTTGCGGCTATGACGATAAAGAGTGCACAATATAACCCTCCAGTAAAAACCTGACTTCTTGCTAAAAATAAGTTCTCTTTTATTATTGGCTAATGGTTCCAAACACCTGTGGTTATAAAGGACACTTTCCAGCGAAATTAGAGGTCTATAGCCTTTTTTGGCGGCGCGCAGAACAAAATCTGAATCCGCATGGTATTGCGGCATCCATTTTTCATCATAAAAACCTACGTCTTCAAATATCCTTTTAGGGATTAAAACCCCATTTCCCGGCATTGTATCAACTGGAAATGGATTATCTAAGGTTCCTTCAATTTTACTCCAGAGTTCGTTATGATAGTTGAGACGATAGAGTTCACCTCGCGAAAAAATCGCGGAGCTACCTATAGCCCATATTTGCTCAGGGCTGTCCTGCCACAGTATTCTACAGCCGACAATGGCTTTCTCCTGCGATTTTGCAATCTCCACCATCTTTGTAAGAAAATCAGGTTTCATTGCTACATCATTATTAATCGTGAGGATATAATCAGCCCCATTTTCCAGCGCATATTTGATTCCTTTGTTGGTTGCGCTAGACCACCATAGATTTCCTTTGCCTTTCAGTACCGTAGTTTCTGGTGAAAGCTGGTTAATTTTTTCACAAGTGCCGTCGGTTGAACCATCATCGACGATTATTAAGTCTTTATTGGGATAAGTAACATCATTGAAGTTCTTGATGAAGCGTAACGTTTGTTCTTTGCGATTATATACTGGTACTACCGCACATACACGAGGTATATGAGAATTAACATTATTTTCTAACATTTTACATTGTGCCTGAAAGATTCATTTGGCATTTGTCAGCTTAATCATTCAAATTAACCGGCGATTTATACCGTGATAATACGTCATCAGATTTACCTTCAAATTTCAACTCGCCATTTTCGAGCAAAATTACTCTGTCGCAGAATTTTTCAACAGCATTCAAATCGTGGCTGACGAATAAAATCGTTCGGCCATTTTTTTTGAAGTTTTCAAAGGTATTATAACATTTCTGCTGAAAATCAATATCCCCTACCGCTAAAACTTCGTCCACCAGAAGTATGGGACTTTCCACACCTACTGTAATAGAAAAGCCCAGTCGCACCTGCATTCCGGAGGATAAGTTCTTTAGTTTTGCATCAACAAATCTTTCCAGGCCGGAATAATCAATTATCCAGTCATACTTTTGCTCAATCTCTCGCCGCGACATTCCAAGTAGTGCCCCATAGAAAAAAATATTATCTTTAACCGTAAGTTCCCACTGAAACCCTACACCAAGCTCAAGGAATGGTGCTATATTTCCATTAACAGATACCGTTCCTGAATTTGGTTCAAGGACCCCGGCTATAATTTTTAGCAATGTGGATTTGCCTGCGCCATTTTTGCCTATAATCCCTAAAAACTCGCCTTCATTGACTTTTAAGTTTATATTGCGCAGGGCATAAAGCTCTTCATACGTGTTTTTCTTTAAGAGACTGACAAATCTCTGTCGCAAAGTCACTCTCCTGTCGTGTGGCAAGCGAAATATCTTGTTTACCTTTTCAAGAGCTATCATAATTCCTCCGCAAAACTGCGAGACAGCTTACTGAACATTGCCCAACCTACTGCAAATAGACACAATGCCACAGCCAGTATAATGATATGATTCGTGAGGCCTAAAAATTCTTTCCCCGGCCCAATAAGTGCCTGTCTGCAACCTTGGATAATTCTTGCTGCAGGGTTCAGGAATATTAGCGTATGATATTTTTGCGGCACTATTGAAATCGGATATATAATCGGTGTCGCCCAGAAACCAAGCTGAACAAAGACCTCCCAGATATGGTGAATATCCCGAAATTTCGGATATAGTGAGCATAACAAAAGTGCCAAACCTACTACAAAGATGTAAAGCTCAGCCAGGTAAATAATCAAGAACAGTGCGCTGGTTTGCAAATGTGCACTGGAGAAAATAAAGAAGATAAAGAAAACACATATATTAAGTAACAAAGTTAGAAGGGACGTTAAGGAAGACGCTATGACGATTATCCAGCGAGGAAAATAAATCTTTTTTAGTATTGATGCTTTGCTTTCCAGCAGCACCATGCTGTTTAATGTCACTTCAGACAAGAAGTTCCAGAGAATAATCCCAAGAAGAAGATACAATCTGTAGTTTTCAACTTCCCATCTAACAAATACCGAAAATACAAGGTAAAGTGTCCCAAACATCAACAATGGCTTAAGCAAGCTCCACAAGTATCCTAAAATGGAGTTATCATATTTTATCTTGAAATCTGTTATCGCCATCACTAATGTTAGAAACAAATAATTCTTTCTGCCTGAAAGAATTTCCTTCTTACGACTTTCTGTATATAGCGATGCTGACTTTGTCATTTCTTTTATCCGCATATTTGTATTCTATCTTACCTAACTGTTCCGGTAGTCTTGTCTTATCATTTTTTTGTTTGAATATTTTAACAATATATTGAACTTGTTCAGGAATTTCACCATCTTTCCAGTATAATCCTTGGCGTTCGGCATAAAAACTAATACGGATGTCCAAAACCGCTACAATATCTTTTTCATCGGTATTCTCTGCAAGCCATCGGGCTGCTTCTCGATAGATTTGTTTGTCTGTGTTTAGAGGCGTCAATAATTTAGGAACGCATACAAACAGACCTGCTGTAGTTAAGATGAAAAGCCATAACTGCGGATTTTGTTTGGTTTCCAATCGAATTTTGGATAATTTGGCAATTAGCCAGTTTCCAAATGTTTGCAGTCCAAATGGCACATAGAAGATTGTAAAAGTTACTAATGGCAGAACGTGTCTTCCATCGATATAGCCGTAATTACAGTACAGCCATATCAGTGTGGGGATGTTCAAGGCGATAAGCGCTGCTATGAAAAACGCTTCCGGCTCGTATAATTTTTTCTCTTTAAAATACCTATATGTACCTATCAGCAAAGCCGGCACAAAAAACCACATCAGCAAATCACTGCTCTGTTCGAACAATTCCCAAGCGGCCTTTGTAACATTTGTCGGGGCAAAACCAGCAGTATCCATAGAATTTGAGGGTTCCCGGTATTTGCCATAATTTTCTTGGTGGCTCGCATTCAAATTAAATCGGCCAATGTTTTTCTTTGGAAATACCGCCCCTTTTAGTTTCATGTATGGCCCAGCCGTAACAATAAAACCAACAAACAGCAAAACCAAAGCGATAGCGACTTTGCGTTGGCTTATAATACGTTTCGTCCAGAATAGCTGTAAGGCGAGCCATAGAAAGCCGAGAACAACCAGCTGAGCGCATTCAGGCCGAATAAGATATCCTAAGCCGGCAAGTAGTCCTGCTAAACCGAACAGCCACGATTTCCTGTTTATTGCTCCGCGTAGCAATAACAAAAAACCGGCCGACAAAAAGAAAAGATGCGGCCAATCAGTGAGAGCGTCACTGCCATATTTAGCCGGCTTGGGCAACAGAATAAGGATTAAGATAGCAAGAAAACTAAATCGTGGCCCAACAATTTCTTTGCCTACAAAATAAAGCACTACTATTGTGAGCAATCTAAATATCAATGCCACAATTTGGGCAGAGTAAATCCAGCTCCAGAATGATGGCCCCTCATATGCTAATTTTGCAATTCGATGTGCTGTGAGAATTAAGAATGAATAGCCGGGGTGCTGGTTTTGACCGAGCATCGTTCTTATGGGGGATACGGTAAGGTTTTTAGCATATTCTATGAAGGTTACGCCGTCTTTTGCGATAATGACGGTTGTGCTAATAAGATATGCTCCAACACACATCGCAATCGCTAACAGGATTGAGATGCGGGTTATATCCTTGCTTTTACCGGATTGTTCGGAGCTCATTTTAGTACGCATTTTTACCTTTTATCGTATGCCAGGGTGTTTGCAGCAAAATCCACAAGTCCAGCCAGAATGACCAGTTTCTTATATAAGATAAATCATACTGTAATCTTTTTTTTACAGAAGTGTCACCGCGAAAGCCGTGTATTTGCGCCCAGCCGGTCATTCCGGCCTTGAGTTTATGCCTGAGCATATAATTTTTGTATTCTTCAGAGAACTGTTTTACAAAGTAAGGCCGCTCCGGCCTGGGGCCAACAAGACTCATTTCGCCTTTTATTACATTTATAAGCTGAGGCAGTTCGTCAAGACTTGTGCTTCGCAGCCATGCACCGATTCGTGTTCGCCTTGGGTCGTCCGGTTTAGCCCATTGCGGGCCATTTTCTTCTTCTGCATCAGTCGTCATTGTGCAAAACTTCAACATCTGGAATTCTTTCTGGTCCATCCCCATTCTGGCCTGTTTATAGAAAACCGGTCCCTTGCTGGTCAGCTTAATCAACACAGCTATTATTGCCATCGGAATGGCGAATATAACAAGCAGGATAAATCCAGCCACACGGTCAAAGACTTCTTTTAGTATGATGTTATTGCCGCTTAACGGTGAATCCGCTGCGGAGAAAAGTAATTGTGAACCGATTGGTACCGCTGTTGCGTTGCTTATAGATAGGAGGTTACCCCAATCAGGAACAATGCGTATGTTTATGCCTGCACCCTGAAGAGACTTGAGTATCGGATACGCCTGCTGTGCTTCATTTCCATAAAGGGTAAGATAAACTTCATCTACCTCTTCATCTTTAACCAATTCCGGCAATTTCTCAATAGGCCCATATATGGGAATCCCCAGCAGCTTGCCGCCAATGTAACTTGGATTGTTATCTACAAAGAACCTGCATTTTATTCCCAGCCATCCCATCTGCTCGATATCCCGCACAAGCAGTTGTCCGTTTTTTCCTGTGCCTATGACTGCACAATATCGCAGGTTATATCCTTTCTCCCGCAGCAGCCGCAAGATTGCAATCGCTAATATGTGTGAGCAGAACAGCCCAATAAACAGTACGATGGTGAAAATTATCAGTAGCTTTCGTGAGTAAGGTGCATCCTGTATATAGTATAGAAATGCCAGCACGCCCAGTCCGGCAAGGACACTGGCTTTGATGGTCTCTGTAAGCAGTTTAAACACACCCTGTATCCGTTTGGGTTTGTAAAGCCCCGTCCACCAACAGCTTAGATAGCAGATGCTGACAATCGGCAGCGTCAATATAAGATGCCTTTTGAAATCCGGAATTCCTTTTGGGAAGCTGAATATTCCAAGATTGAATCGCACAAGGTAAACGCCAATCCAGCTGCTGCTAATGACTATGATGTCAGTAACGGACCTAAGTAGAGAAAAAAATGTTGAATATCTTTTTAACATATAGCCCCGCCAGTTTTTATCTCAGAATGTTCCGGGAAGATAAGTTCATTTCTGAAAACCTGTATCGCCCGGATTTTTGCATACACGGATTTTTAATATATTTAACCTTCCCGTTCGGTTTCTGTGCAAGCGTTTTTTAGTATCAGCCTGCATTCGTAAACAGTATCATGAGTGGGAGTTCCGAATTCTCAATTCTATGTTTGCACTTCGCTGTTTTATTTTGTAAATGAGCTAAATTCTTGCATAATCAGTGTGGTATATTTGCCGGGCATTCCGTTTCCAATAACCTTGTTATCAAATTTTACCACCGGCACAATGTTTTTTGTGGTTACAGCAATAAAAAGCTCATCAGCGATGCTTGCCTGCTTTTGCGTTATCAATTTTTCGAGCACTTTCAATCCGATATTTTTGGCCGCCTCAATCGCATATTTTCTCGTAATAGATGGAAGAATATTTGCTGTCAGCGGAGCTGTTTGCAGTGTTACTTCAAAAATTGCGAAAAACGCTGAACCGGCTCCTTCGGTTATAAGCCTACCTTCATCCACGAGTATTGCCTCATCGCAGTCCTTTTGGGCCGCATCGGTGCGAGCAAGAACATTCGCTAACAGATTCAGCGATTTTATGTCACATCTTTTCCATCGCAAATCGGGATACGTTGATACCGCAATACCCTTGGTCTTTTCCTCCTTATCGTCAGGCAGTTCCGTTATTGTCAGGAAGAAGTTTGGCTTTAAGCTGGCATCAAAAATATGGTTTCGCGGTGCCGAACCTCTGGTAATGTGAAAGTATATTTTGGCGTTGGAAATGCCGGCTGCATCAAATGCTTTTTGTACTCGGTTGCGAATCTGGTCCATATCTACGCTGGCTATTCCAATCGCTGATAAGCTATTGGCAAACCTTTGCAGGTGTTCTTCAAGTGCAAAGATTTTGCCGTTATAGCTCCGCACCACTTCATATACGCCGTCGCCGAAAAAGGTTCCCCTGTCCAGATAGACCGGCTCAAGCTCATCAATAGCCACGATTTTGTCATTTATCATAGCTAATTGCATAAAGCTACTCCCAAAGTGCTATTGGCTAAAATTTTAACTTACTGCCCAGTAAAATGACACAAAAATATCTTATAAATTGCTTTACAAAAAAGATTGGGCATATAGAATAACGTAAGTGTTTGTATTTTTAAGTATAAAAATCAGGAGTTTTTACAATGTATGCGGTGATTGAACAAGGCTCGAAGCAATATAAAGTTGCGGAAGGCGATTGCCTAAATATCGACCTGACAGATGCCCCGCCTGATGCGAAGACAATCGAACTGGACAAGGTTTTGTTTATAAGCGACGGCAAGAAAATCATAGTTGGCACTCCATACCTGGAAGGTGCAAAGGTTATTGCCTCGTTTAAAACCACCGCTGTAGAGTCAATAGTTAAAGCCCAAAAACTTTACCCAACGCACTTTCGCAGGCGAAAAAACAGCAAACGGCGAATAGGCCATCGTCAAAAGTATCTGCAGATAACAATCGATAAAATCCAGGCCTAATTAGCTCGAAAAAGGTGCGTATGCTATGAAGAGATTCTCTATTATACATATCCCATTACTTTCCTTTTTCTCAAAAGAATTATATAGAGATGTAGGGCTCAACTGGAAGGGAGTTGGATTTGCCTATCTGTTGTTACTGTTGGCCATTTGTTCGGTTCCGCAAATGTTCAAAATCCAGGCGTGGCTGTCGCATTTTATCGACAAGGAAGTTCCACCACTTATTGAACAAGTTCCAAGAATTACGATTACCAATGGTCAGGTTAATGTCGATGTGCCGCAACCTTACTATATCAGAGAACCTGATAGCAACGACATCCTTGCCATTATAGATACAACTGGAAAAACACAATCTTTGGTGGATACTGATGCATTTGCTTTATTGACAAAAACGAAGTTGATTTATCGCAAGAGCGATGTGGAATACAGGATACACGACCTTTCTGACGTGCGGGAATTTGTTTTGGATAAGGGTCATATAACGGGTTGGTTGAATTTTGCAAAAAAGGTCTTTGCGCCGGTGTTTTATCCCTTTATTGTCTTGGGGATGTTTTTGTTTAGGATTATTCAGGCCCTTATTTACGGTGTAATCGGATTGCTTTTTGCCTCATTGTGCAGGGTTAAGCTTTCATACGACTCATTGCTCCGTTTGGCAGTTGTAGCTGTTACTCCTTGTATTATTGTTAACACGATTTTTGAAGTGTTTTCCTTCCATCTTCAGATGGCCGGTTTGTGGTTCTTCTTAATGGCTATGGTATATCTATTGTTTGGCGTTAAGGCATGTTCTCAGACAGGCGAACGATCACCTTTGCGGGGTAGTATTTTACCGGAGGATGATGAACAGCGATTATAAGAATTCTTTTGTGTTCGCAGCCCTTAAAACGAAATAAGCCCCAACTCTGAACTAATCGAAGGAATTTGGTAAACCCGTTGCGCAGTGTTTAATTGTGGCGATTTCTAAACGTGGCACTTATGCTCTTTTATGATTTTTTCGGTTCGGCTTCGCCAGGCAGCAAGGTCATTCTCAATAAAATATTCGAACGATTTATCATCAGCTAATCGCCCCAGTAGGGCCTTACGGTTGCTCACTTCCGGCACATCTTTGATAATTCGTTTTCGAAGCACCTCAAGTTCAGCCAAAAACTCCCCATGTTTATCAGTGAAGGTTTGTTCAAGTTTTTTCCTTATATGACCTGCATAAGCCGGATAGTGTCCTTCAGTGCATACTGCTATCTGCAAATCGCCGCGTTTTACAACAGCAGGAACGAAGAAATCGCAGAGTTCCGGTTCATCAACGACGTTGCAGAGAATCTCCAGCTCCTGACAATCTTTGTATATCTGCTTGTTAAGCTCAGGTTTATTTGTTGCAGCTATTGCAAGAACCGCGCCGGTAAGATAGCTCTTGGAGTACTTAGCTCTTACTAACTCTGCATTTGTGCCTTGGCACAGAGTCGTCAGCATATTGTCGATTTGTTCTGCTACCACTACCAGACGGGCCCCTGCAGACAGTAGCGATTGTGCCTTCCGCACCGCCACCGCTCCACCTCCTACGACCACCACACGGCGATTGCCCAATTCCAGAAATATAGGATACTTAGCCATAGTAACTCTATTTTATGTATATAGTAATCCGATAGCAATGCCGAAATTAAAGATAATGAACCCTTAAGCTTCAAGAATCATTATAGCAGAGATAGTAACAGCTTTGTATCCTTATTTTATAGAAAATTCTGGGCTTTTCAGTTCGCAAAACCGCCATTATCCGTTATAGTGTAAACTCGACAGAGGTTGATAATTTATATTCAGCCGAAAGAAATATGGATAAAACAAAAAAATTGCAGTCGCCTTTGAGCGATTCTGTTGTGCGTTCGTTAAAAGCAGGTGATGAGGTTTCTTTATCCGGTATAATCTACACTGCCCGGGATATGGCACATAAAAGATTGTGTGAGTTGATAGATGCTGGTAAGCTGTTGCCCTTTGCGATTGAAGGAGCGATTATTTATTTTGTTGGCCCAACACCTGCTCGGCCTGGCCGTGTAATCGGTGCCGCGGGCCCTACCACTTCGTCGAGAATGGACCTCTTTAGCCCGAAGCTCATTGCCAAAGGCCTTAAAGCAATGATTGGGAAAGGATATCGTGGTGCCGAAGTCAGAGAAGCCCTGAAAAAATACACTGCCGTCCACCTTTCTACTATCGGCGGCGCAGGGGCATTGCTGAGTAAGCACATTGTTGCAGCAGAAGTAATCGCATATAAAGACCTGGACACCGAAGCTATAAGGAAGCTCCAGGTTATTGATTTCCCAGTTGTCGTAGCATACGATTCTCACGGAAGCACTATTTATAAGTAATTCTACATTTATCCGCCTGCGGCGGATTCTAAATTTTTCCCCCATCTTCCGTCGCCGGAATCGTGCATCCGGCACCTATTTTCTCTAACCAGCCGATTCTATTTATGCGTAATTGCCTTTCCTTTTGGCTTTTTTCGCAAGGCGTTTCTTTTTTAATGTTCTTTGTGCCTTCTTTTTTACATCTTTTTTAACATCATGATCTTTGGACATACATTATCCTTTCCTGCGTTAGCCGTATCCTGTTTTGCAAATACTTTTGCTGCTTAATTTAACAGATTCATGGGTAACAAAACAAAATAAAAAACGGTCTTTAGTTTTGAGTCATTGGTTGCAGCACGATGTTAGGACGTTTCATTCATTGCGATTTGGTGGCTGACGGCTGTCTGGTAACCCTGTCCAGTAACTGTGGCTTAGCAGCCGGCAGGATATATCGCTGCACCATATCCAACGGCTGGTTCATCAAAATGTTGTCGTTCAAGCCGGTGAACACCGCAACAATCTGCTGTTCTGGAAAAACAAGAATGAATTGTCCTGCTCGGCCTCGGGTGCCATAGGACTCGACTACTCGATCACCCACCTTAAATGAACCGAGCCACCATTGATACCCATATCCGTTGGCCTGTACCCATGCAGGGATTTGACCAGCGTCGATATAATTCCTGGTCGATTCCTTGACCCACTCTTCGCTGATAATCTGCTTTCCCTGCCAGCGACCGCCATTCAAAAAGAGGAAACCAATTTTGGCCATATCACGCGGCCGCAAAAAGAGGCCTCCTCCGGTGTCGACGATGTCATCAGGGAGTTTCGCCCAATAGTAATCCGAGATGCCGAGCGGCTCAAAAAGATAGCGCTCGGCGAACTTGTCCGACGGCATCCCTGAGACCTTGTGGATTATCTGTCCCAGTGTGACGGAAATGCCGGTGTCGTAGGTAAATTGTACGCCCGGTGTTGCTACTAACGGCCTTTCAAGAATGTAGCGGATGGGGTCAGGGCTGAGAAGCGCCCTGAGAGCATCATTACGTGCATCGGCATAGGGATACGTCCACTCGTCCCATGACAGACCTGCAGTCATAGAGAGGAAGTGCTTCAGGCGAATAGCGTCTTTGTTGCTGTCCGCAAATATGTCGGCATATTCCGGAAAGAAGGTGGAAATCTTCTCATCGACTCCGCGAATCAAATGTCGTTCTATAGCGAGCCCTATCAGAATGGAAGTCACACTTTTTGTCGCAGAGTATAGCTGCTTAGGCGAAACCCGCATGATTGCCCGTCCTCGTTTATCTCCCAAAACATCTTGACGCGGAAAATACTCCTCGACGACGAGTCTGCCGTTTTTAACGATGAGGACGCTGTTAATGTTTTTGTAAGTATTGTCGCTGATTCGCTCAAACAGTTCCTTGATCAAATTGGCATCGAGGTTCTCACTGCTCAGAGAGGTGGTCTCCCAGCCATCATTTGTCTTTTCTGGAACGGTATACTGATAAGTCTTGACATTATTGGTGGTGGCTTCTCTTTTCGCGCAATCAGAAAGGACAAGGAAAGTCACCACAAATGCAAAAATCGCAAGACCAGTGCGTTTGTAAGACATCGCATCGTTTCCTGTTCTTATTTTTAATATTCGCTATGAACTTTTATGTTTGCAATGCCAAGTTATACATTAGATTGTTTCTTTATAACACCTATAGGCCTTGACAATGCGGTATAAAACGCGCGGCAAATTTTGGCCTAACGGACCAAATCTCAGCTACAGCCGCCGGCAGCGTACGTGCAACTGCTGTCGCGGCGGTAATAACTCGATTCCGCTGAACAACATAGAATACTGCCACCCATAGTCAAGAAAAATGTATTCGCTCTGCGATACTGCGTTGCTTAAAAATGGCAAATTGCATCTTTGGCTCTTTGAATTTGTTTCGGACTTGCCTGTCCTCATAGTGAGCTTCTTTGATTTATCAAACGAAGGATCCATCGACTTGCCCGGTGTAGTCCCACGATATATTGGGTTCGGGACGAAGATAGAAGCGTTGGCGAAGGCGGATTGATTTTTTGATTAAAAAGTACTGTTTGCTACCCGCCGTCCGCTATAAATGCTTGTTTTCCGCCCGCAATTCTTCTATAATCACTGCTGGATTGCGATGGTTTTAATATAGATTCGACAGGCTCACTATAAAAGGAGATGACCTTTTGAAAGTCGCATTAATTGGTTTATTACAATCCGGCAAGAGCACGATATTTGCCGCGCTAAGCGGTAAGGCAATCCCGCCTATTGGCTCGACTGCGATTGAAGAGGCAATAGTGCCCGTTCCTGACGAGCGGCTCAACTGGCTAACTGTTTATTACAGGCCAAAGAAAACAACTTATGCGACAATCGACTGTCTTGATTTGCCGGGTTTTAACTTCGTTGATGAGCATGGCCGGGCCGCTGCGAGACGGCTGATTAACCACATAAGGACCGTTGATATGTTCGTTTTGGTTGTGCGGGCCTTTGAAAATCCGGCAGTCCCGTCTTATCGGAATAGTATAGACCCGGCAAGAGATTTGGCAGAGTTACAGACCGAGCTTCTGCTTGCCGATTTAGAGCTGGTAACAACGCGTATTGAACGGCTCGAAAAGCAAGTTCATAAACCCATACAGACACAGGCGCACGATAAAGCAGAGTTGGAATTGCAAAAGAAATTGCAGCAGGCGATTGAAGCCGAAAGGCCGATTAAGACGGTTATTGAAACCAGTGAGCAGCTTGAAATCGTTAAATCCCTCGGATTTTTGACCTTAAAACCGATGGTAGTTGCGGTAAATGCAGGCGAAAACCAGCTAAATGGAAAATTCGATTTTTCCGAGCGTCTTGATACTTCTATCCCCGTGATTACTATATGTGCAGAACTGGAGTATGAGCTGTCGCAGTTGGATGACAAAAGCAGAGCGGAATTTATGGCTGATTTGGGCATAGCTGAACCAGCAGCGAGAAAGTTCGTCAATAGCTGTTATTCAGCGTTGGGCTTAATCAGCTTTTTAACGGTTGTCTCGAATGAACTGCGTGCCTGGCCGATAACAAAAGGTACCTCGGCTCTCGATGCAGCCGGCAAGGTGCATACCGACATCAAACGCGGTTTTATCAGAGCCGAAACTTTCAGCTTTGACGACTTGAAGGAGCTTGGCAGCGAAAAAACGCTGAAGGCTGCCGGAAAAATCCGACTCGAAGGAAAAGAATATACTGTCCAGGATGGTGATGTTATAAATTTCAGATTTAACGTTTAGGGTATATTATGAAGGCCATTGTTCTGACCGGTATCAATCAGATGCAGTTAAGGGATGTCCCGAAGCCCAACATTCAAAAGGATGCTGATGTTCTATTAAAGATAGAAGTAGTAGGTATCTGCGGCTCCGACCTGCATTACTACGAAACCGGCAGAATCGGCGAGCAAATTGTCGAGTATCCCTTCATAATAGGCCACGAATGTTCCGCCACTGTCGAAGCGGTCGGAAGTTCTGTTGACCGCGTCAAGGTTGGCGACGAGGTTGTGGTTGACCCCGCTGTGCCCTGCCATCAATGTGACCAGTGCAGGCGGGGCAGGGAGAATACCTGCTATAATGTGCTTTTTCTTGGCGCTCCGGGGCAGGGCGGTGGTTGTCTGTGTGAATATAAAGTTATGCCGCAGGAATGTTGTTATCCAACCAATGGTGAGATTACACTTGAACAGGCAGCTTTGTGTGAGCCGTTATCAATAGGTGTATATGCGGTTAATGAGGCATGTGTTCCAAAAGCAGCTTGCATAGCGATTCTCGGTCAGGGACCTATCGGCCTTAGCGTTTTGTTGGCGGCTAAAGTCGAAAAGAAGCGAAAAATATTTGTTACAGACAAAATTGACGAGCGTCTAAAAGCCGCAAAAGATGTTGGTCTTACCTGGCTGGGCAATCCTGAAAAAATTGATGTTGTCAGCGAGATTCTTGCCGCAGAGCCGCTTGGGATGGATATTGTTTTTGAATGTTGCGGCCAACAGGAGGCACTGGATGAGGCCTTTGATATATTAAAGCCGGGAGGGCGCCTGATTATAGTTGGAACTCCGAGGAAGGAGCGTATCTCTTTTGATGTTGACAAGTTCAAGCGGAAAGAATTTACCGTTCGGTATATTCGCAGGCAGAACCGTTGCACCCAGCAGGCCATAGATTTAATTAAAACCGGAAAGGCAAATGTTAATTTTATGTTAACCCATCGATTTCCGCTGGAAGAAACAAAAAAGGCGTTCGATTTAGTTGCCGGTTATCAAGATGGTGTAATCAAAGCTGTAATTAATATGTAGATTTAGAGCATCTAACAAAATGACCCATTGTCATTCCTGCAAAACCTGTCCCGAGCGAAGTCGAGAGAGCAGGAATCCAGTAAAAGATATGGATTCCGTGTCAAGCACGGAATGACAATGGTTAAATATTTATTTTCGTTAGAATTTTTTATATAAAATCAAATTTTCTTTGGAGATTAAACGCAATGAGTTGGCTCAGTTTGGAAGAAAAAGTTGCAATCGTTACCGGAGGGGCTTCTGGAATTGGTAAAGCTGTCTGCCATGGTCTGGCTGAAGTCGGCGCAAGAGTTGTTGTGGCCGATGTGGATGAAAATGGTGCTATGCGAACAGCAGCCGAGCTGAAAGATAAATTTGGCGGTAATCATATTTCTGTAACTACCGATGTGACTAACAAAGCAAGCGTTGACAATATGATTAAGTCCGCTCTCAAAAATTTAGGTCGAATTGATATTCTGGTCAATAATGCCGGGATAAATATCCCGCGGCTGCTTGTTGACCCGGCTGGCAAAGAGGAGCTAACCGAGGCGATTTGGGATAAGGTCGTTGCAATCAATCAGAAAGGTATTTTCCTATGCGCACAGGCGGTTGCAAAGGTTATGATTAAATCCGGCAGGAGCGGTGTTATAATTAATATGGCTTCCGAGTCCGGCCTGGAAGGTTCGGAGGGTCAAAGTGTTTATGCCGGCACAAAGGCCGCCATTTATACTCTGACGCGCTCCTGGGCAAAGGAATTAGGCAGCCATAATATTCGGGTTGTTGGGGTTGCACCGGGAATACTGGAGCAGACTGCTTTACGCACTGAGGAATATGAACGTGCGCTGGCCTACACGAGGGGAATAACCGTCGAAGAACTGCGGCGAAAGTATAAGAACGTTGCCATTCCACTGGGAAGAAGCGGCAAACTTAGCGAAGTTGCCAACACGGTGTGCTTTTTGGCCTCTGACCGTGCCGGTTATATTCATGGCACTACTGTTAATGTTTCAGGCGGCAAGACGAGAGCTTAACCTGCTATTATCAAGGCAACACGGTTAAGCAGCTTATTGAAATATGGCTTTTTCATTGGGGAATGAGTCACGGGCAAGAATAAACAAAAAATGAAAAAGGCAAGCATCGTCAGTATTGGCAATGAATTGCTTACCGGCCAGACTTTAAGCACTAACGCTGCGTATCTGGGTGAAAAGTTACTTTCAATCGGCATACCTGTTGTCAGCTCTTACACAGTCTCAGATGATGTAGATTCAATTGTCCGGTCATTTAATTTGGCAGGTAGTGATGCTGATGTGGTAGTAGCAACCGGCGGGCTCGGCCCGACCGATGATGATTTGACACGTCAGGCATTTGCAAGGTTCCTCGGCACAGATTTGCAGTTGAAAAACGAGCTTCTGCAAAAAATAAGGGATTTTTTTATCACCCGAAATCGCCAAATGTCCGAAAAGAATAAGGTTCAGGCATATATACCAGCCGGTGCTAAACCTATTGACAATAATCTTGGAACGGCTCCCGGCATTATAGCAGAGGCAAATGACAAGCTGTTTATTGCTTTACCGGGAGTCCCGTCGGAAATGAAGCAGATGTTTGAAGAATCTGTTTTGCCGGAGTTAGAAAAACTTGCTATCGGCCAAGCTGTTGTGATGCGAAAACTAAAATGTTTTGGGGCAAGCGAGTCGAACATTGCTGAGTTACTCGGCCCGGTCATGCAGCGAGGAAGGAATCCTCTGGTCAATTGCACTGTTCATTATGGTGTAATTACACTGACAATTATTGCCGCCGCTGAAGGCAAAGAACAGGCCCGCAAAATGGCCGAACAGGATGAGAAACTGCTGCGGCGTAAGCTCAAAGAGCTAATCTACGGCACAGACGAACAGACTCTGGCTGAAGTGGTGGGTGAAAAATTGGCTCAGCAGAAAAAAACCCTCGCTGTGGCTGAATCATGCACAGGCGGCACTTTAGCCAAACTGCTGACCGACATCCCCGGAGCGAGCAGGTATTTTACATACGGCTGGGTTACTTATAGCAACAGTGCTAAAACCAGCGAACTTGGCGTTCCTGCTGATTTAATCGAAAAATACGGGGCTGTTAGCGAGCAAGTTGCTCTGGCTATGGCTCAGTGTGCCAGACGCAAGGCCGCAACAGATTTTGCCATCGCTATAACCGGTATAGCCGGCCCAACCGGTAGTCCCGCACCAATTAGGCATAATCCTAAGCTCAATTGGTGCGGGGAACAAAGGCAGGTTGGTTTAGTATATATTAGTATGGATTCAGTTAGCGGAACAGAGATTAAGCGGTTTATCTTTTCACACAACAGAGATTTCATACGGCTTCAGGCGGCACAAACAGCCCTGAATATGCTCCGTTTGAGATTGTAAAATTGACTAATTGCTTCAATAATGTTATAATAACAGGTTGGGCTTAGATTAGCAAAATACGAGGTTAATATGGCTAAAAGTCGCAGACATTTGGGCGAAATTCTCTTCAAAGCCGGGCTGGTGGAAAAACAGGCGCTTATTGATGCGATTAAAACCTCAAAAACGAGAAAG
>Ga0299912_10001213_pt1 | contig 20839 bp, 14 predicted proteins | sample RVTome_2_FD_207667 | JGI IMG/M metagenome (GOLD analysis project Ga0299912, IMG submission 207667) | Soil microbial communities from uranium-contaminated site in the Upper Colorado River Basin, Wyoming, United States - RVT95D214 (version 2) ... | reverse complement strand
CCATGACATATCCCCACTCCTCTCGTGTGAGGATAATATTACTAAATACTGTAACCAATGTCATGATACACGCTGTATCGTATCTCATGATACCATACAGATACGCCGGAGCCCTATCAAACCTTGCATGAAAGGATTCTGGAGGCGGCAGATAAAAGGATTCATTATAACATTCAATGGACAAATAGAGATAACACAATTGCTGAAGACGGCACTTACTTCAATAATCATGGCCTGGGTTATGGTAGGGTCGGGTGGGGAAGACCAGATCACGATTATATAACATTCAAAGCATCGTTGGACTGGCAACATTCTTCATGGATGCATTGGTCATCGTATTTATGTAATTCTGATCCCGAGGATAAAACAACCGGACAAAGAAGGCCCGGCAGAAGACATTATTGCGTTGAGGATTGTTCACACTATGGCGGGCAAAATCCGTGTTCGGCCGTTGATATAAATAGTCCAGGTGGCCTCGAAGGATCTTATTGTAGGTGGTGGTGGACCGGAGCGCAATGCAACTCCTATGTTGAATTCTGTCTGTTGGAAGCCGATGACAGGTTTTCCGATATCGATCTCGCAAATTTCGATCTCATGCTTTTACTAGATTATCTCGTTAGTAATGGTCTTGGGGTAATAACCGAGCGCTACAATTGTATTGAGGGCGATTTAGTATGGATGGATATGATTGGAGATCCACCGAGCTATGAACATGTAGCCATTATTTCAGGTTTTGGCTTCGATATACTGGACGATTTGTCAATGGGGACGCTTGGCTTTTATGGTTCGCCCGTTTATTATAGATGCCATGAGGCCAAAACCCAGCAGCTACAGGATGTTCTGTATTCGGAATGGACTTGGCATTGCCAAAATGCAGAATGGGGTTTTCGTCCACAAAATTTTTTATATGTCCATATCTATGAATAGGTAAGGGTAGGATCGATGATACCAAAAAGCCTTAATTCAACAAAAATCTTTCTGTGGTTTTTATTCTTTTTGATTGCTTTTGAGCCGGCTTTTGCCTTAAGTAATTACAGTCGTGTTATCTTGTATAGTACTGGGGCGAAAGAGGGGGGTTTGGATCTGCCTCTCAGCACTGCCTATGGGGGCCCTTTTTATGTGGATCCAAGACACATCGAGGGTCATTATATTCAGGCCAGAACTTTTGCTTTCGATAATAACGCGAATATAATCATGGCCGATTTTAGTGCAAATAAAAGCATTGTCGTTTTTAATACTATTGACAGCAGTTTTGAAATAATCAAGCCTACAACTAACGATTTCGGCCTGATGCAAATTGTGAGAATCGGGCCGCAGGAGGAAATTTATGCCGAATTAACCACACTGTTTGAAAAACCGAAACGATATAAATTGGTTAAATACGTAAAAGCGCAAGGGAAATATATTAAAGATGACGGCTTTTATTCGGTGGAGTTTACCGAGTCGTTTCAACGGCTAACATTAAGCCCTGATGGCTACTTATATTCAGTAAAGGGAACTGACTTTGGCTATGGGAGAACAAACCAATTTAACATATTTGACTCTGAAGGACAATTGACAAAGCAAGCGATTTCAATCTGCAAAACCTCGAACGGGACCGAGTTTTATATCGAGAATGATAAGACTGAAGCCGGTAATAGAAGGCTTAAAATAATTGACACTAACTCGAATACCGTTATGGCCCAATATGAAGGTGTCAAAACCACCGGTTTTAGTTTTTTGCAGCCTATTTTCGATAATAAAATCGTGTTCAAGGCTAGCGATTCCGAAACCGAGAAGACTTTTTTAGATAATGATTTTTATCTTATCACCACAAGACCATACTTTATTGTTGTGGATTTGGGGTCGGGGCTTACGACAGAAATCCCGACAAGTGAATGTGCGCGAGATGACTATTTATATTTTAATGTTTCGAGAGTGGGATGCAATTACAAAGGCGAATTGTTTGCGGCAGTAGTATATTTTAACACGCCGGGCGAAATCACGGGCGACGAGAAGATCGTTTTTTATAGGTGGCGGCTAGAGTGAAAATTGCCATGAAGCCGCTTAGCAACCGAAAAGCCAAAAATTGATTTGCATATCTCGCGGGCGCTGTTATATTTATGTGGTATCTTTAATGTCGTAACCATGGCCTCGCAGGAGGCTTTTCCGCAATTCATTTATCTTCGCCAATAGTCTTTCACCCGGAAGCGGTGGCCGCACCGGTAAGGCGGCATTGGCCGTGAGACTGGCGGCGCTCTGGTGGCTGACCGATAATGACTAATATAATAAATTTCAGGATAGTGAGATTAACATGAAACATCTGCTAATGATCCTGACCGCGATTCTGACATTAACTTATGCCGCAGCCGCCGAAAAAGTGGAACTGACACCTTCGGCCGCTGACGTGCAGGTAACCGTGGTCGCCGCCGATGGCGACCGCACGGCGATACGCTGCGAAATAAACGCCTTTGCCAAAACGCCGGTAGATATCCTGGGCGAAAATTATTACGAGATTTATTGCGGCGAGGAAGGCACAAACCTGGTTGCCGGGGAGCCGCAGCTTCCGCATGTCAGCCGCAGCCTGATAATCCCCGACGATGCCGGAATGAAAATCACCGTTCTCGATGCCGAATATCTCGATTACCCGTTGACGCCGGTGGCGCCATCCAAGGGCAATCTGCCGAGAACGGTCAATCCCGCGGACGTGCCCTATGCATTCGGGCCGATTTATGATAAGAACGAATGGTATCCGGCGAATACCGCTCAGTTGCGGGAGCCGTTTATCCTGAGGGATTTTCGCGGCACCGTCGTCGATCTTTACCCGTTTCAGTACAATCCGGCGCTGCAGATCCTGCGAGTTTACACGCGAATTACGGTGACAATAGAAAGCGACGGCCCAAGCGATATAAACATAATATCCCGTCACGAACCATATACCCGTGTGGTGCCCGATTTTGAGCTTATCTACCAGCGGCGTTTTATCAACTATGGCCAGGGCGCTCTGCTCTATACGCCGGTGCCGGAAGCCGGCGACATGCTGGTGATCACCCACGACGCGTTCCACGCCGACGTCCTGCCTCTGGTCGAATGGAAAAACCAGATGGGGATGAAGACTGCCCTGGTGAACGTGTCAACTATCGGCAACACCAGCAGCCAGATCGGCAACTTCATCCAGGCTTTCTATGATTCCACTGACTTGGCCTTCGTCCTTCTGGTCGGTGATGCGGCGCAGGTGGCCACGCCATTTTCGGCGGGGGGCGCGGCCGATCCGACCTACGCCAAGGTCTCGGGCGACGACGACTATCCCGATATATTCATCGGGCGCTTTTCCGCCGAAAATTCCGCCCAGGTCGCCACGCAGGTGCAACGGACTCTCGATTACGAAATGAATCCGCAAGCGGGTGATTGGAACCACCGGGCCACCGGCATCGCGTCGGCTGAGGGACCGGGGCATTACGGCGAATATGATTTCCAGCACATGGAATTAATTCGCGGCGATCTGCTCGGCTACAACTATGACCTGGTGGACCAGATATACGATCCGGGAGCCACCGCCGCGCAGGTCACACAGGCGTTAAACAGCGGGCGAGGTTTGGTTAATTATTGCGGTCACGGTTCGGCGACCGCCTGGGGAACCACCGGCTATTCCAATTCGCATGTCAATGGCCTGGCCAATCCGGGCATGCTGCCGGTTATCATCAGCGTAGCCTGCCAGAACGGCCGTTTCAATGGCATGACCTGTTTCGCCGAGGCCTGGCTCAGGGCCAGCCGCAACGGCCAGCCAACCGGCGCAGTGGCCACCTATATGTCATCAATCGATCAATCGTGGAATCCTCCGATGTATGCGCAGGACGAAGCCGCTGACCTGCTGGTGGCGGAGGCCAAAACTACTTTCGGTGGCCTCTGTTTTAACGGTTCCTGTCGGATGATCGACGTCGAAGGTTACGACGGGATCAACATGTTTGATACCTGGCATATATTTGGTGATCCGTCTCTGAGGATCTACACGACCACGCCCTCGGCGATGACGGTCATTCACGAAGATGTAATCATGTTCAGCGCCGACCACTTCGATATCGAAGTTTCCGGTATCGAGGGGGCGCTCTGCGCCATATATGGCGGCGGTATTTTATATGGAACAGCCTTTACCGAGTCAAATGGCCTGGCCCAGATCGAATTTGCCGAGTTGCCTCCCATCGGCCAGGATGTTGCACTTACCGTTACGGCATTTAATCACTTGCCTTATATCGTCGAAATTCCGGTGATAGCGCCCGAAGGCGCCTATGTCATATTCGATAGTTGCGCGGTCAATGATTCCGATGGCAATGATAACGGGCTGATCGATTTCGGCGAGGATATCTTGCTGGGCATGCAACTGCAAAATATCGGCCCGGATTCCGCCTATGATGTGATCGCCGCGCTCTCCAGCGCCGATGACTACATCACCATAACTGATTCGACCGAAGCGTTCGGCAATATCGCCGGCGATTTTGGCAACGCGTTTCGTCAGGATGCTTACGCTTTCGCGGTGGAGTCGGATATCCCCGACGGCCATGTCATATCGTTTCAACTTCTGATAAGCGGCTTTGCGTCCGAAACCTGGACCGGCAATTTCACGATCACGGCGCATGCCCCCGAAATCGAATACGCTGCGGTGCTCATCGATGACGCCGGCGGCAACGGCAACGGTATCCTCGAAGCGGGCGAAACGGCCGTGGCAATCGTAACGCTGCGTAATGACGGCTCCTGCCTGGCAGGTTCGGTGGGCGGCCTGCTTTCGGAGAATGACAATTACGTCTCCGTGGCCGATGCGAATGGGGCATTCGGCGACCTTTCTGCCGAGGGTGGAAGCGGCGATAATAGTGATGATCCGTTCACGCTTATCGCCGGCGACGATTTCCCCTCGGGCTATTCCGTAACGTTTGACCTGCAGGTGGTTGCCGACGGGGGGTATCTGAAAGAACTACAATTCGTCTTGCGATCCTCCGAATCGTTCGAAAATAACGATGGCGGCTACGCCGGCTCGGGCGAATGGGAATGGGGCGAGCCCACCTATGGACCGCCCGGAGCCTATTACGGTCTGAATGTCTGGGCCACCAATCTGGATGGCGAATATGGCCTCGACAGAAACGATTTCTTAGTCGGTGTGCCGGATCAGATTTATTCAAGCGACGCCTATCTGGAATTTTATCATTGGTTCGATATGGAAGACAGGTATGATGGCGGTCAGGTCCAGGTTTCCACCAACGGCGGTTCAACCTGGTCGTTAATCACCCCTGCCGACGGCTACCCCAACTCCAATGTTTACGCTCTCGGCGGACCGGGCTATACCGGAGCGTTCACGACCTGGCGGCCAGCCAGATTCGAAATGGCGAATTTCGTGGGCCAGGAGGTCTTGTTCCGCTGGCGCTTCGCTTCCGATTATATGATCAACGCTGCCGGCTGGTATATCGATGATGTGGTCATGATGAACAACTATCAGACCGAGGCTCCCGAGATGTCCTATAATCCGACCTCTTTCGATGTCAGCGCGGTTGCGGGCGGAAGCGAACAGCGCGTGCTGACGATCGCTAATAGCGGCAACGGGCCGCTTCATTTCGATTTGACAGCTCAGACCGATGAGGGCAGATTCGCACGACAAGGCGATTTGCAGTCTGAGCCAACTTCGGCTGCGGGCTGGGGACCATCTGCAGACAAAGCCACCGGCAGGCTCGAACCATACTTTCCGCCCATGACAAGCGGCTTTGGCGGCCCCGATGGTTACGGCTACACCTGGACCGATTCGGATGAGCCCGGCGGTCCAACCTATAATTGGATCGATATAACGGGCGACGGCAGCCTGATTGAGGGGCTGGGCGATGATGTCAACCTCGGGCCATTCCCGATCGGCTTCGATTTCGATTTTTATGGCGATATTTACAGCTCGTTCAGAGTTTGCTCCAATGGCTTTATTTCGTTTACCTCGACCTCGGATAATTATGCCAATTTCGGCCTGCCGACAAGCGGCGAGGAACCGCTGAATATGATTGCGCCCTTGTGGGACGATCTGGATATCGAGGACGGCGGCGAGGTCTATTATTATTCCTCCGGTGATTCGCTGATCGTCTCCTACATAAATCTACCGCATCACGACGGCGGCGGCCCGACCGGCCCCTATACGTTCCAGGTAATACTGCTTGCCCAATCTGGGCTGGCCAATGGTGATATCGTATTTCAGTATCAGGATATTAACAGCCCCGCTCAATCGGCCACGGTCGGGATTCAGAACGCCGATGGCAGTATCGGTTTACAGGTGGTGTTCAACGCCGCTTACCTGCATGATGAGCTCGCGCTTTTAATCGACCGGCCGATAAACTGGCTAACCGCGGACCCGCCATCCGGCACTGTCGAACCCGATCAGTCGCTGGAGGCCACGATCACATTCGATGCCGCCGAACTGGAGGAGGGCACTTATACGGGCAGCCTGCTGCTCGAATCGAACGACCCGACGAATCCCAGCGTCACTATTCCGGTTACGTTCGAGGTGCTACCGTCGTCCTTCTGCGAATACGTTCCCGGCGATATAAACGGCGACGGCCAGGTGAGCGGCAGCGATATCACCTATGGCGCGGCTTATTTCCGCGGCGGCGCGGTCCCGCCCGATAGCTGCTTTGACGATTCGCTGCAGGCGTGGCTCTACGTGGCCGGTGATGTCAACGGCAACTGCGAATTCTTAGGGTCGGATATTTCGTACCTGGTGTCGTATTTCCGCGGTATTCACCAGGCGCTTCTCTGGTGCCCGCGCCTGGCGCCTCCGCAGACGGCGGTGGTGAGGGGGGGAGATGTTATTAAGCGGGAAGATGCGGCGGTAAGATAGGCTACCGGCACGAATAAAAACGAAAAGCGATTATAGAGATTTGTAGGTCAATCCGCCTGCCGCATTTGGGCCCGTTAGGGCGGATTGACTATTTTATTTGGCGGGATTCGGAAAATTGTCGAAACCACGGGGGTTTCGACCTACTGGACTCGAATTGGAATTTGTAAGTCGAAGCCTTTATGGTTTCGACTTTTGTATTTTTTGGTTTGACAATTCCAATTTACATTCCCACAGCAAGCTGTGGGTTACCAGTTTAAATAAGCGGGCGCCTTATTAATTGAACGGCTTTTTCTTTTAAAATTAAAAGTTGCTCGTTTAATTCATCTAAGGCCATCAAACGAGCGGCAATTTTATTTTGGAAATCTATATCGGGAATAATAACGTCGATTTTTTGCGCATAATCCTTATTGAAAGTAGCATTATCGCTTTTTGAGGTAACCAAATTATAAAAACGGTTTTGATATTGATATAAGAACCATCTCAAATTTACTCTAGCTTTCCAACGTTTCTTGGGCGTTAATACATAAGCATGATCATTTGTGGTAAAAAGGTTTTTTTGTATCAAAGTCATTGTTCCAGCGTATCCGTTTCGAGCAGTTAGAATGGAAGGACCATTGAAGATCCTTAATTTTTTATTATTGGGTCTCGCATCTTTTGAAATGTACCCCATTAAATTTGACTCAATGGTTGCGCTTGAATATATTTTAATACTTTCATCTAAACTCTTTGGTTGATTGCGGTATATAAAATCTTCTGTCAAGCCATTATTGCCACCTTTAAAATTAAAAATATTGCCTAATTTTTCAGAATTTCCTTCTGTCATAATGCTTGTATTGATTAGACTGCGATCAATTATTTTTATAAAATTGTCCACGAATTCAATTAATCGGAGGAGTCTTATTTTCTTACTTTTTTGACTTGCCTGAACAGGAGATGAAGGGATTTCGAAAAATATTCTTTCAAACCATATTATCAGATTTCGAAGTTACACATTGAAATAATTTATCTTTAAATTGCAGGCAAAACCACTCCGGATCAATACGCTTACGCCAATTATTTTTGACCTTTAGCACACACGCATGATGATTTATTGTAAAAATGCCTTCATTTTTGCCTTTAAAAGTTAACAAGCCAGCGCTGCCATCTTTCGTAAGAATTAGACAAGGCCCATAAAAATATATGACCTTTTTACCCTTTTTGTTGAAAGCTTTATTGTTTATAAAGGCCGTTGCAAGGATATTATCTTGCGAGCCGGAGTAAATAGGAATACAGTCTTCTTTTGAGATCGGCTTATAGTTGTAAATTGTTTCTTCCGTGAGATCGTGATTGCCAGGGAAATAATCAAAAGCCTTTGCGATGGTCGTTTTCATTACATGTTCAAATTAGTTATTTATTTAACATTTTATCGAATTTTCGATATTCCTCAAATATTCCTTCAAGAATTTCATCAAACTCTTTTGGGGTAATTTCTTTGCAAGTAATTGGGCGCAAATAAAATTCGCTCAAGAGATTATAGAAATTATGCTCATTTATTTCCGAAATTTCAACATAGCCATATTTCCTGCCCCATAGACCTTCCTCTTTTTCACTTTCATTTGTTGATCGCTCGAAATATTTTCTTTTTTTATAAAACTCTGATTTATTGTCAATATATTTTTGAGCTAATGAAATAGCACCATCAAATTTATCATGTAATTCTGGCAAATCGTTATGATATATTGTTCTAAATCTTTTATCGCTATTAGCAAAACCATCATAATCTAATATATAGTGCCAGATTGGGAAATTTTGCAAATTTCCCCTTTCTTCTTGTTGTTTTTTTTGCATAAACATTATATATGTTTTTTCTTTTGTATATGGTGCAAACGCAAATTTGGTCAAAGAAATAATCGAAAAGATATTGCAATTATCAAAAAGCTTCTTTCTAAAGTTTTCCCTTGAAGGTGCCTCCAGTGCACCATCATTTACAATTATTGCGATTTCGCCGCCGAATTTCAGTGCATCAATTGCTTTTTCAATAAAAAGCAATTCATACCTTCTTTCATTTGTATAAGCGAAAAATTCTATATTTGCTTCGCCATCATATTTTCCCATTGGCGGATTAGTCAATATATAATCGAATTGCTCGATATCCCATTGGATTTCCTTTTTCCAGCCAATGAGCGAATCATTTTCGTGGATATTTATATGACCATCACCGACCAGAAACATATTTAGCTTTGTGCGGGCTACTGATTTTTCATCATTATCAAAACCCCAAAAGGTCTTTTCTTGAAGGATTTTATTTACTTGATTATTTAACCTGCCATGTAAAGAATAATTGGTTATTAATGCCTTATATGCTTCTGTTAAGAAGCCTCCGGTGCCGCATGCCGGATCGCAAATCCTGAAGTCTCTGGGGTTGATTTCGTTCCTTAATAATAACTTCGCAGCAAGAGCTGTTATATGTCTCCTCGTATAAAATTCACCAAATTCCTTTTTCTTAGTCTGCGAGGCAAACTCTTCATAAATTGCCCCAAAAAGATCGAAATTGGCCCTATAAAAATGATATTGATCTAATTCCTTAAAAATTTTATCAAAATGTTCCTTATTTAATTTATTGGGAAAATTAATAAGATTAGCAAAGTCCTTGTAAATGTTATCTCTGTAACTGCTTTTTTTACCCCAAATCAAATCTACCATTTTATCAAATTCGACTTTTAAATCTATGGTCTCTTTCTGAAAGGCAATTTTTTTGAAGCTATCCCATAGCTTTATTACTGGGTCTAAGCTTCTGCTTACTAACTCTTTTTCAGAAATATATTTTAGAACAACAAAACTGATGGTGGGATCAATTCTATCATCCCCTTTTTTAAGTCCTGCTGACCTATAAATATCTGCTAGGTTTTTTAGCGTGGCCCTAAATTTATTCTCAGAAATTGGTCGTGTTTTTTTGCTAGCTCTATGAATAACATATGAATTATCAGGCGAAACTTGTGTTTGTATCTTTATTAGAACTTCTATCGGAACGTTTTTTACTAATACTGATCCGTCAAGCATGATTTCTTCATCATTATGACCATTGTAATATCGGATTTCTGTGCTGCAATTTGTTACTATGTAATAACATAAATTTTGTCTCTGGGCCTTTTCTTTACCCTGCGCCATTGCATCACGCCAATCCATATCCCCTATATTTGTATTTCTATGTTTAGCTTCTATAAGGGCAATAATATTTTTATCGAAATTGTTATCATTCTGTTTCTTAGTCGAAATCCAAATATCACCTCTCTTTTTGCCGCTTTTGTCAGTTGTTACATCCACCTTTATGTATTCTTTTAATATGCCCAACTTATTTAATTGGGGTATTAAATACTGAACTATATCGTTTGTTTCTTCTTTTTTCATCTGATCTGCTTATACGTCAACTCATATGCCTATTCATATTAAAAATATGCCAAAACAACCCCCAAAATCAATATAAATGTATATTCTGTCCAGTTTTTGTAGGTCGAAACCCCCGTGGTTTCGACATTATTCCTGACTTCGCCATTGCTGCACCCTGAAAACACGCCCATAAAAAAAGCCCTCATCGCGAGGGCTTTTTTAAGTGATTTATCAATCAATTACTTGATCAGAAGCAGAGCGTGGGTTTCGCTGTTGTCGCCGGCTGTCAGTTTGTAGAAGTAGACGCCGGACGAGACTTGCGAAGCGTTCCAGGTCACTGAATGGTTGCCCGCGCTCAGTTCCTCAGAAACCAGGGTGGCTACTTTTTGACCGAGCATGTTGTAAACGCTCAAGTTGACATCGGAGGTTGTCGGAATCGTGAAATTAATTTGGGTATTGGCGTTGAACGGATTGGGGTAGTTCTGGGACAGGCTGAAAGCATTTGGCAGGACAGCCTCATCTTCAATACCTACGGTAGTATACTCAATGAAGATATCATCGATGTACCAGCCAAAGCCGGTTATAACGGAATTGTCCGAACCATAATCAAATTTAACCTGAACCGTCTGGTCGGCATATGCGGAAAGGTCGAACGTCTCCATCTGCCATAAACCGTTGCTGCCGTAGAAAGCCTCTTCTCCGCCAATCGGGTTTTCGAAGTCGCTTGATAACAGGCCGTCATAACCGCCGTCGGGAGTAATCAGGGTCCAGGTGGAACCGCCGTCGGTAGATATTTTTACATTGCCACCATCGTATGTATTTTCAGTAGTATACCAGTGGTAGAAAGTTAAAACCGGATCATCGCCTATGGCGATTTCCGGGCTGGTAAGCGTTGACAAAAGCGGGCCAAGGGAGTAAGTGCCGTTAATCAAAGTACCGACGAGATTAGCGCCAGAATAGGCCGCGCCGGGACCGGTCGAGGGAACGCCATACTGCCAATCGTTGGTGAATTCGAAGCCGCCATCACCGCTCTCGAAATCAATAAAGTAACCGGAAATTGGAATAGTAGTATAGGCGGCGTCAGTAGTGTTGTTGCCGGTATTCTGATCCGTGGCGAGCACAGCCGTAGCGGTTACATCATAGATAGCCTCATCCGCAGGGGTGAAAGTGGGAAAAGTAACGTTGCGGGTGGCGCCAAAACCGGCAAGCCCAACGATTTCATAATCTTCGTCGTACACATCGGATCCATCCGTGGAAATTGTCAAATTGACCGTGAAAGTTTCGGTGTTCCCGCCATAATTTGCGAAAACTGCTTCCGGAGTAACCGGAACACCCGCATCACCATTGCCTACGGGAGCAAGGATTTCCACGGCCGCTACATCATGATCCAGCGGAGCGTCGCCATCGGATAACAAAATCGCGTCGAAATCGGCCTGCGCGCCGTCAACGCCCTCATACACGAAAGCAACTTTGAAATTCGATTCGCCGACATAATCATCAAAATCGAGAACGACTTCATACCAGGTCCAGTTTAAGAATTCACCGTAGTCATCTTCGGTCCAGAGCGGATCGGTCCATGTATCGCCGCCATCCAATGAAACTCTTATTTCCATATCGCCATTATCATACGGGTCGACATGCCAATAATAACTGGTTAAGAACCAGAATGTAAGTTCTAAACCGGGATTGGCCGGGGAAAGATCAAGAACCGGAGATATCATCCACTCGCTTTGTGGGTTTAACGCAGGATCATATTCGATCGAGGCATCGAAATTGCCTTCCTGAGGAGCATAACTGGCCTGGAACCAGGTATAGCCGTTGTTGGTGATAATTCTTGTCCAACCGGCAGGGAACCATGTTTCAAAACCCTCAGCCAGGAAGTCGACCAGAGCGGCATCCTGAGGCTGGTATTTCTTGTTAACTACTTTGTATGGGGCGGACTTGAGAGCGATATCATCAGCGACCGCGAAAGAAAAAGTAAATAACACCAAAACGACCAAAGTAATTAACGAATTTGTATTAAATTTCATTTTTGCTCCTTTGCAATTACAAATACCCTAACTTCTTACAACTCAACATCATATATTCTATACTCCAGATACCTCCCTGCAAAATAAGCCTGGATTATTTTGGATTGCGATAGTAGTATATATTCATTACTTATAATATATTTATTTTCTGGATAATGTCAATAATTTAATGCAACCAAAAATCTCTCAGCCGAAATAAGCCAGGTTCCCGGGGGCACAACAAACGGTACCGACATACGTTTACGAAGGTAGCAAATTGCAGTCTTGCAGGTACCGTCTTTCCGGTCAAGTGTTAAAATTTGGATTGAACATATTTTCCTTAATAAGCATGCTTCGGATTCAAGTGGGACCACCCGACCGCACGATAAGAGGGCGCGACATGCCGCGCCACCACAAGTTGACATGATTATTATGCTGCTTCGCGTAGGGGCTAATTCACCCCTAAGCGCGGCTTTTTGCCGGCCGGATGAAACGCTCTCTCCAATAAAAAACGCCCATGGGCAGTGAACCATCCGTGGGCGTTTAATCGGTTTTACAAAGCCTTTTATATCAAAGGCAGGTATTCTCAGTCGCCGCAGTGGCCGGGGCCGATTAGGCCATTGTTATAATCATCGAACGTCGATTTCCACCCGTTAATTACCTTCCGATCGGCGTTGCTTAAGCCAGCCCAATCGTTCCAGTCATGGTTCGCCAGGAAAACATCGGCGGCGGCAATAACAGCAGCTACGGCGCCATCATCCGCGCCATTGGCGATATTCAGCTTGGCGCCCAGCATCTGGGCATAGAGCTTGGTGATGCCATTCGAGGGTTGACCGTAGACATGCTGAGTAAGAATATCGCGAGCGATCGCTGAATCGGAAACCTCGATGCTCTTTGATCCGCCCTCAGTGCCGAGCCACAGCGGCAGCAGCGGCGAAACGACGTTAGCTTGCGGCCCGAATCCGGCATGGGTCTTCCAGAAACCAATGGTCAGAGTGCAGCCCTCGAATTCAGGGCGATACAGACCGGCATCCCAGGTAACATCGGTTTCGCCGGGCTCGAGGTTCGTGCAATCGGCAACGCCGGTGGTAGGATCAGCATCACTATCGGTGGCATCGTCGCCAACATTTTGCGGGCTGAAAACGTAACCTTCGGGTTTGATGAATTCTACATAGTAATCGCCCGGAGTCAGATTATCGAAAAGATAATAACCATTGGCATCGGTGGTAGTAGAGGCAATAAGGTTGCCACTGCAATCATAGAGATTAACAATCACATCGAGGAAGCCAGCCTCGCCCGCCTCCTGAACGCCGTTGTTGTTGGCATCAATCCAGACAGTATCGCCAATAGCGGCAGGTTGCGGCTGGACGTCGAGGTCAAATTTAAGCATGGCCTGCTTCTCAAGGGCAGTTTCGGTGTTCCATCCGGTATAGAGCACGGTTCTTGTGCCGAAGTTATCTTCCGGATAATTTTCCCAGATATAGGCATCATCGGTGGGAAGTATCTGGTCGCAGAATACCTCACCATCCGGCATTGTATAGCAGATCTCGAGGTACGGCTGCTCGGTGCCGTTTTCTCTTGCAAAATACTGGGTCATCGGCCAATTGAACACATTATGTTTCAGCAATACACCATAGTTATCATAATCGCCATTAATCCAGCCCATAACCAGGGCAGAAATATCGACCGAATGCCAGCCGGCTAAATCGGTCAGAAACGAGGTTTCTACCGACGGAGCGAAGCTGCCGCCGAAGCTATTCCAGGTGACAGTATTCTCATCCCAATCGTCGGTAATCCGGTGCAGATCAACCAGATGGCTGTAGGCCTGGTTGACATAAAGATTGAGAGAAGCTGATTCGAAGGTAGCCCCGCCCGGAAGAGCGTAATTCAAATGAGGTGAGGGTGATTGACGATTCTGGACAGGATTGGTCCCATCCTGGCAACTCATGCCGGCGAATGCCAATATTGCAGTCAATATCAGCACCTTAGAGAGTTTGATCATTAAGATGACCTCCGTTAGGGTTTGTTAAGTTATTTGATTTGTGAAAAAAAATTGCGATTGGTGCAGTTGATTTCATATATGGTGAAACGTTTTGCGATAATTCGTTTTTGTTCCGTCCTTGAATTTTCGTAAGCTTGATCATTTTAACTTGTTAACCTTCAATTGGCTTACGTTAATCACACATAATAAGCAATAATAATACCTAAGTATTTGCCGCTATTACCCAGTTGGCATATTTTCGGTTGAAACGAGATATTTATCTTGTGGCTAAGGCTTGTTTGAGAAGGCAGGATTATTTGACCGGGTGCTCGCGAAACGGCGTTTCGCCAAAAGCCAGAGGGCACGGCCATGCCGTGCCCCTTCGTTAACAATTCTTTGCTGAGGTCCGCGCTTAATACGCGTATTCGACTTTCCAGGCTTTCCAGACTTTGCCGGCGAGCTCCGGTCCCGGTTTGAGAGTCGGTTTGCCGGGCTGCCAGCCGGAAGGGGTAACCTCGCCGGTTTTGCGGACGTGCTGGTAAGCCTGCACTTGCCGGATAAGTTCGCTGACGTTGCGGCCGACCGGCGGCGTCATCACCTCCATCGCCTGGATCACGCCATCGGGATCGATCAGGAAGCGGCCGCGGATATTGACGCCCGCCGCCTCGTCATAAACGCCATAGACTTTGCCGATGCGGCCGCCGGCATCCGATAGCATCGGAAACGGCACGCCGCCCTTGACCATCTTGGAAAGTTCCTCTTCCTGCCAGATCTTATGCGTAAAATGGCTGTCGGTGCTCATGGATAAAACCTGCACGCCGAGCTTCTTGAATTCATCATACTTAACGGCAACTGCCGCGAGTTCGGTCGGTCAGACGAACGTGAAATCGCCGGGATAAAAACAGAGCGCCACCCATTGCCCCTTGTAAGACGAAAGCTTCACATTTTTAAAGCCTCCCTCGTAATATGCGGTCGCCTCGAAATCGGGCGCCGATTTTCCCACTTGTGCAATCACTTTCTTTACCTCCTTCGCAATCACTTCTTTATCCGATGCCACGTTATCCGCCGCCGGATCGATCGGCCCCTTAGAGGGCTGGACGCATGAGCTATCGATTTCCGCCACGGTTCCTCCTTCCCCAAAATACGCTTCTGGCGCATAATCGTCAAGTTACTCCACCATAAACCACATGTTTACGATAGTAATTTAGCCGACATATGGCAAGCTGATTCAGGCAGATAGGCGCGTTAGCCATGAGATTCGGGCACGGTGAGGCTGGGCCTCAGATTATTGGCAAATAGCAATCTTTTATTCACAATTGCCCAATTAATCGTATAGCCGAGGCTGGAAAGCCTCGTCTATTAGCGACTTCAAATTACATGGCATTATTTAATAGCCTCGACTTTCCAGTCGAGGCGGGATTTGTTAACAGCCTCTCGGGATTGGAAAGTCCCGACTATTAAGGGAGGAAGAAAATACAATTAGTAGCCCCCGACTCCCAGGGCCCTACGGTCCTTCCAGTCGGAGGTTTTGTCAGCGATCTGGGGCGAATTGCATTTGCCCTGCTGCACATATATCTTGTCCGCTTCTTGCGATTTGCTTAAACTTCTCGAGTGGACGAAAAAATTTTGGTGACCGGGGCCAGCGGGCAGCTCGGCAGAAGGCTCGTCCGGACGCTGCATGACCGCGGCCATCCTGTGAGAGCTCATTACCGCAACAGGGAAAGGGCCGATAAATACTGCCCGCCCGACGTCGAACGGGTGATCGGCGATATTGTCGAGCCTGCCTGGTTGGATGACGCCGTCCGGGGCTGCGCTTATGTTATCCACTGTGCGGCGCGGGTCAGCGTCCGGCCCATGAAGGATCCCGATTATATATACCAAGTCAACGTTGACGGCACGCGGGCGGTGGTTGAGGCTTGTTTGCGCCACGGTGTAAAGCGATTGTTGCACTTATCCACGGTCGGGGCGATCGGTGGTTCAACCGATGGGCGGCCGTTGACCGAAGACGCCGAGTTTAATCTGGGCGGCTACGGATTTCCCTATTTTGAAACCAAGCGCGAATCCGAAAATATCGCGCTGGCCGCAAATGGTGATAAGCTGCAGGTAATCGTGCTTAATCCCTCGATAATGTTTTCGCTGCCCGATCGGGAGTGGACGATTCGCGATTTAAAAAAAATCCCGCGGCGAGTCCCGGTCTATTTCGATTTTGGCGTTAACGTTGTCGAAACATCCGATGTGATCGAGGGCATCATCAGCGCGCTGCACGGCGGCCGCCCGGGGCAAAGATATATCTTAGCCGGCGATGATCTCGATCCAGAGCGGGCATTCGGTTTTGCCCATAAATATTTTAGAATCAAAAAGCCGCTTATCAAGATACCGCGGTGGCTGATTTACATAATCGGCGGGCTGGCGGAGATGATCTACATATTCAAAGATAAAAAGCCGAGGCTCAATCGCAACGTCGCGAGGCTGCTCAAGTTGAAATTTTATTATTCGTCCGAAAAGGCCAGGCGCGAGTTGGGTTATTGCCCCAGGCCGCTCGAACAATCGCTGGAACAGATCGCCGCGGCAATTGCGGCAGCCAGGCAAAGATTGATGGTGTAACCACGCGGCCAGGGCAAGCCCTGACACGCCTTTGAACCCATTCCGCCAAGGCGGAGTGGGGCACCCCAACGCAGGCAATTTATTCGTAGGGGTCAATCACTGATCGACCCGCAAAGATGAATTTCACGCATAAAAAATTTTCGCGAAAATCCCTCACCCTATACCTTATTGCTTTTTGGTCGAGGATGTATTATATCGAGCCGCAGAATGGAATTACGATATGGATTACTTTAAACGCACGAAAATCGCGCAAATTTTAAAACAGGCCGACCAACCGGTTGACAGCGCTATCGTCATGGGCTGGGTGCGCACGCGCCGGGATTCGCCCAATTTGACATTCCTCGAAATCAATGACGGCAGTTGTCTGGCAAATTTGCAGATCGTGATCGAAAATCCGGAAAAACATCCCGATATCGAACGGGCCAAAATGGGGGCGTCGGTGCGGCTTGCGGGAACGCTGGTGGCCGTGCCGGAGCGCAAACATAAAATCGAAATGCACGCGGATAGCCTGACAGTCGTGGGTGATTGCCCGCCGGAATACCCGCTTCAGAAAAAACGCCATTCGTTCGAATACCTTCGCGAAATAGCCCATCTTCGCCCGCGCACGAACACTTTCGGGGTGGTCAACCGGTTTCGCAGCAAGATGGCTTACGCCATACATAAATTTTTCCAGGAACGCGGCTTTTACTATATCCACGCGCCGATAATCACCGCGTCCGATTGCGAAGGGGCGGGCGACCTGTTCAAAGTCACGTCGCTCGATCTGAAAAAGCTGCCGTTCTTGGATGGCGGTATCGATTTCAACCAGGATTTTTTTGGCGCCGAAACATTTCTCACGGTATCAGGGCAACTCGAGGCGGAACTTTTGGCGACCGCTATCGGCGACGTGTACACTTTCGGTCCGACATTCCGCGCGGAAAATTCGAACACCTCCCGCCACCTGTCGGAATTCTGGATGATCGAACCGGAGATGGCGTTTTGCGACCTGTTCGAAAATATGCAGCTGGCCGGCGAATTTTTGAAATACCTGTTCAACTACGCGTTGACCGAATGCCCCGAGGAGATGCAGTTTTTCAACCAGTGGGTCAACAAGGACCGGATCGCCACACTGGAAAGCGTCATTAACACCGATTTTATCCGGTGCACCTACACCGACGCGATAAAAATCCTGGAGAAGGCCGGCAGGAAATTCGAATTCCAGGTGCAATGGGGAGTTGACCTGCAATCGGAACATGAACGTTTCCTGTGCGAGGAGCATTTTAAGGCGCCGGTCATGGTCTATGACTATCCGCGTCAGATAAAGGCGTTTTACATGCGGGTCAACGATGACGGCCAGACCGTGGGCGCGGTGGACGTGCTCGTGCCGCAGATCGGCGAAATTATCGGCGGCAGCCAGCGCGAGGAGCGGCTGGACCGGCTGCAGGAACAGGTCAGGCTGTTCAAGGTCAACGAAGCGACTATCGACTGGTATTACGATATCCGGCGCTACGGCACGGTGCCGCATTCGGGTTTCGGGCTGGGGTTTACGCGGCTTCTGATGTACATGTCGGGCATGGCCAACATCCGCGACGTAATCCCGTTCCCGCGCGCGCCCCGTTCGGCGAAGTTTTAGCCGATATTTCTGATTGCAATCAAACGACCTATCCAGCATATTTCATCAGACGGGCGGTTAGCTCAGTTGGTTAGAGTACCTGCCTTACACGCAGGGTGTCAGTGGTTCGAGTCCACTACCGCCCAGTAATTAACATGGAATACAATATCGAAAATACATACGATATCATTAGGAACCAGTATCCCGACATAACTATCGATTGTCTTAAAGTGGTTAAAGATGTTATCCAACACCGCAATTTCTGGAAACCTGATAAAGTAAAAACGCTATTATTAGCGGAATCTCATGTCTATACGCCTGGTGAAGAAAATCAGATTTTATTGCAATATCCTCATTTCATAAAAGAACAGGGCTTGCCTCAAGACTATGTCCGGTTAGTGTATTGCCTGGGATATGGGGAACAAGATTTGGCGCCAAGTATTGCCGATAATCCTGGGACATGGCAATATTGGAAAATATTCGCTGCCTGCGCCTCAAGTGGTAGGGATATAGATTTTAGCAATGTCCTGAAAAAAGGCCGTATAAACTCCCGGGATAGAATAATCAACAAACTTCTACTGCTTGAGAAACTTAAATCCAAAGGAATATGGCTAGTCGATTGTTGCATTATTTCGCTGGCAGGAAATGTTGAAAGAAGAACTTCTAAAGAAAAAAGAGAATTAATAAGATTAAGTTGGGAAAACTATATTAAAAGCTTGGTTAAGATTGTTGAGCCAGAGAAGATAATTGTAATCGGAAATCGCGTAGGCCGCGTGGTCGGTGAACATCTAAGGGCAATGAATCGTGAGTTCATGATACTACCCCAACCGCAGGCCCGATTATCAGCAGCGGAGCATAGGAAAATCCTCGAAACCTATCAAGAGATCTGCAACAGATCGTAGTTTTTATACCGCTTCCCTTAACTCCCCCCTACTTCCCTCCCCCCACTATCTTCTCAAATTCCTTATCGCCGCGCAGGCCGGCTAAATCGTCGTCCTTGCTGGCTTGATTGGCCAGTTTCGGGTTCAGTTTCAGCGCTTTCTTGATCGCCTCCAGCGCGCCGGGTTTGTCGCCGGCGGCCAGGCGGATACAGGCCAGGTCATAGTGCACCTCGCCGTAGTCAGGAGCCAATCCCGCCGCCCGCTCCATCGGCGCTAAGGCCTCGGCATATTTTTTCTGCGTGAATAGAGTCCAGGCGTCGTTCCAGGCGTAATTCATCTGAGCCATCGTGAGAAGCCGGCCGAGTTCCTCAAACGGTTCGGGGCTGTCATCGACCCGGATATCGATAGCGCGATCGGTGTAGCCGCCATAACCGGCACCCGCCCGCACCACCAGCATCGCCGCCGATTGTTTGCCGCGCGAATCGCCGCCGTTGGCCTCACCCGCCAATAGCGCCGCGTAAAGCCTATCGGCCAGCGTGCCCTTGGTTTCGAGGAACGTCTTCTCCATCGCCGTAACCACTGCTTCGCCGGCCAGAATATTCCCCTGGATCGCATAATCGCGGCCCTGGCGGCCGCCGGCCCAGGCCAGGCACTTAGCGCCCGTGTAGGTTGCCGAATTGCCGTCGGCGGCCACGATCCCGACCTGCCGCTGCTCGGGATTGTCATCGTTTCTTGTCAGGACGTTTATCGCTTCGGCGGGGGTCAGGCCCTGTTCGAGAAGTTCCAGGCCGCGCCAGCCGAAAGTCGTGTTGGCATACGATTGGGTGGCCACCGCCCCGATACCGGCCTTGGCCCACGGCACCACGGCGCCCACCGCGAAAAAGCGGGAAGCAACCGCTATGCCCAGCTCGCCGGTTGCCGAATCGCGGGCCACGATCGAGAAGGTTGCGATTTTATCTTGACAGCTCTGCTCCAATTCAGCCGGTGTTGCAGCCAACGGGACGGTCGGCATCATTGCCAGGATAATAACAAATGCCAGAATGCGGCTGATAATTAACGTGTTCATAATATTTCTCCTTAGCTTTGACCTGAAGGCCGGGCTGCCGCCTATTCAAATTGAATGTTAGCCGCATCAGCCGCCGGCCGTTATTTTTAATGTCGAAATTATAATAAGACATAATCACCTATATTTAAATAAATTAATAGGCTGCTTATATCAGGGAGCCTGTTGATAAAGTATCTAAAAGTCAATTTATCCATAAAATGCGGGACTCGAAAGTCCCGCCTATTAAGAGGATAAGAAATTAATATTACAATTAATAGCCCCCGACCGTCAAGGCCCAAATGCGGCTTTCCAGTCGGGGGTTTTGTCAACAATCTGGCTGATTATATCAGGTTCCCACCCCCCCCGGATTCCCGCCGTCAAGGTCCTGCGGACTTTCGGGCTTGTTGAAAAAGTCATTGCGAGGAGCCCGAAGGGCGACGTGGCAATCTGTAACCTGTTATATACCAAAGCCGACGGATTGCTTCTCCCGCCTGCGGCGGGATCGCAATGACAGTCTTTGGGGG
>Ga0299912_10001212_pt1 | contig 20843 bp, 16 predicted proteins | sample RVTome_2_FD_207667 | JGI IMG/M metagenome (GOLD analysis project Ga0299912, IMG submission 207667) | Soil microbial communities from uranium-contaminated site in the Upper Colorado River Basin, Wyoming, United States - RVT95D214 (version 2) ... | reverse complement strand
AGAATACACGATAAATAAACTGTCACCTTGAAGTGAAGCCACGGAATCTATTCTGATGTAATTCGTATCTGCATGGATACGAAATTCGTACGCCGTCAGAGAATCGATCGTCGTCAGGGACACCGGGAAAATTAAGCTGTCACCGGGGGCAACGAAAGCCGAGCTTATTTGAAACGTATCCGAATCCGGATGGTATGAAAAATGGGGTAAATTATCAGGATAATCGGGATCGGTCATCAGGGCCACCATACGAGTGATATCGGCAATTGTCCAGGAGTTGCCATCGTCATCAAGATCGCAGTAGTCTTCGCATATATACATGATATCGGGGGGGGGCATTCAGCATATCCATTAGAAATATAAGATCAGCCACGGTAAGTCCGTAGCCATCATGGTTTACATCGCACTGGGCCTGCCCAAAAGCTGCAGCAGCCAGCAGCAGAAGCGCTGCTACTATATACTTTGTCATGGTACGACTCCTTAGTTTTAGGGAACTCCCTTATTTCAGCAACACCAGCTTCAAGCTCGCCGAACCACCCGCCGCCTGAAGCCTGGCAAAATATATCCCCGATCGGTATTGGTCCGCATTCCAGATCACCTGGTGTGGCCCGGCGTTTTGCCGCCCCGACAACAGACGTTCGACCCTCTGGCCAAGCACGTCGTAGATATTGAGCGTGACATCGGAAGTAGCGGGCAGCGTGTAGCTGATGGTCGTGGCGGCATTGAAGGGATTCGGAGAGGCCGTGAGCGAAATCGCGGCGGGCAATTCGTTATCGGCGAAATCATCAACTCCGACCGGCGTTATCGTGATTTCGCCGTTGATGAGCACCGGTTCGAAAAATGTCAGGTTGGCCAGGCCGGTATAGAAACTCTCCTCGGGACAGCCGGAAAAAACAAGCTCCGTGATAACCGGTTCGGTTATGTCCGGGTTGACATGGGCATAGATATCGGCCAGATGGTAGTCGCCGGGCAATAGAAATATTGAGTCCGTCGGCGGCCAGAAATTGTAGCTGAAGGCATGGAGGCTTCTTTCAGAATACACGATAAATAAACTGTCACCTTGAAGTGAAGCCACGGAATCTATTCTGATGTAATTCGTATCTGCATGGATACGAAATTCGTACGCCGTCAGGGTATCGACAGTATTTAAATAAACAGGGATGACCAAACTGTCCCCCGGGGATGCGGCGGCGGAGCCTATGATAAAGGTATCGGAATCGGGGTGCCTGGAAAAATCGGGGGCATTGTCCGGGTAATCAGGATCGGTAAGCAAGTTAACAAAAATCACCATATCAGCGATCGTCAATTGGTTGCTGTCGCCGTCAAGATCGCAGTCGATATCACAGAGATAGCTTAAATCGGGGGAGCCGTTCAGACAGATGATCAGATAGATCAGATCCTGGATGGTAAATTCGTACCCGTCTCTATTAATATCGCATTCCGCCTGAGCGAAACACGGCATGGCCAACAACAGAAGCGCTACGACGATATATTTTATCATGGCACGGCTCCTTTTATGAGGAGGTCAAGGTTCTATAAAAAATTAAGTGCATCCATTATGGATGTCAAGCACTTTTTAAGCTGCCCCCTAAAGCGCCGGTTGCGGGGAAGTAACCTTTTGGGAAAAAAATGCCACGCCCGGCTCAAAAATACTTTAAAGCTCAGCCCAGCGCCTGTTTGATTTTTTTCAGCAGCTCTTCTCTATCGATCGGCTTTTCCACGAAACCAAACGGCTTCGGCAGGGCGTGCCTGTCCAGGTCGAATAGCGGCTTATATTGCGTGGCGCCGCTGACTACAATAACCGGCACGTCGCGGCGCTTAGAGTCTTTCTTCAAATCGCGGTAGAATTTTATGCCACTTTCTTCCGGCATCAATATATCGAGCAAGACGAGGTCCGGATTAAATTGGGCGAGCTTGGCCGAGGCTTTAATGCCATCCTCGGCGACGGCGGTTTCGTAGCCGCTTTCTTTCAGCAATGTTTCCAGGTAAACTCTGGGATCCTCTTCATCTTCCACAATCAATATTTTCTTGGCCATTTCGACTCCTCAAGCTTGCTCATATTTTAGATCAGTATAAGTTTTCTGGCATTATTTTTCAAGCGATAGATTTCGCCTCGGCTGACCTCGACCTCGTGGCAGGACGCCATTAATTTCACCGAACGCCATATTTCACTTGAACTTGCCGATAACTTCGTTAGATTTGTTGCAGAGGATAGCTGATGGATGCACCTAAGGATTTAAGGTTTTTTCAGGTCATACTAAGTTCCATCGCCGATGGGGTATTCACCGTCGATAGCCAGCGCACTATCACCAGTTTCAATCCCGCCGCCGAAAAGATCACCGGCATGCCGGCATCCAAAGCGATCGGCAGGAAGTGCTTCGAGGTTTTTCATTCCGATATTTGCGAACATGGTTGCCTGCTGGAAAAAACATTGAAAACGGGCCTCGAAGCGATCGATCAGCCGGTGAATATTATCAACAGCAAAGGCGAAAAAATCCCGATCAGCATTTCCACGGCCGTTTTGCGAGATAGCGACGGGGAAGTTTTGGGCGCGGTCGAAACCTTTCGGGATCTTTCGGCAATCGAGCAGTTGCGCAAAGAATTGAAGAAAAACTACTCGTTCGAGGATATCATATCCAAAAGCCCGACCATCCATAAGCTTTTCGCCATACTGCCGGATATAGCCGAAAGCGAAAGCACGGTGCTTATCCAGGGGCCGTCGGGATCCGGCAAGGAGCTGTTTGCCAGGGCGATTCACAATTTGAGCCCGCGCCGGCAGGGAAATTATGTCGTTATCAATTGCGGCACGCTGCCATTGCAGCTTTTTGAATCCGAACTTTTCGGCTACCGTAAGGGGGCCTTTACGGACGCCAAGAAAGACAAAGCCGGCAAGCTGGCCGCAGCCGACGGGGGAACCGTGTTTTTCGATGAAATCGGCGAACTGCCGCTATCCACCCAGGTGAAGCTTTTGCGGTTGCTGCAACAGCGCGAATATGAGCCATTGGGCGGCACTCAGCCGGTAAAATCCGATATCAGAATCGTGGCCGCCACCAATCGCGACCTGCGAGAACTGGTCGCGCAGGGCAAATTCAGGGACGATCTGTATTTCCGCCTGGCAGTGGTCAGGCTGGACCTGCCGCCACTCAAGCAGCGGCGGGAGGATATTCCGTACCTGGTCGATCACTTTATCCAGAAGAACAACGCTCGCCGCGGCAAAAATATTATCAGCGTCAGCCCGGAGGTCATGAATATTTTGCTGCGCTACGGATTTGCCGGCAATATCAGGGAATTGGAAAACATTATCGAATACGCCTTCGTGGTCTGTCGTGGATCGATCATTCAGAAATCGCATCTTCCTGTTGAGCTCCTGGGCGGGAAAGATTTAAGTTCCGTACCGGCCGCCACGGCGGACAATCCGATTGCCCGGGTGATAGATGAGCAGGAGCGCCTTAAGGAAGTGCTCAGCAAGCATAATGGCAATCAGACAGCCGCCGCGAAAGAGCTTGGCGTAAATCGCAGCACCCTCTGGCGCAAGCTCAAGCGTTTCGGCCTTAGCCCGACCGCCTACAAGAAGTAGCCTTCTCGGCCAAAGAAATCGTTCAGGCGCAACACATATTGCATCGACAGCAACATTATATGATGCATTTATTGCAATAGTAGATTCTTCAGGCAACTATATAATACATTGTACCCTAATATGATAGGCTGTTTTCGCAGTTCTGGCATTAATTGTGCATTATGCATGAGTGATGCAACGCGTTATTTTGGCAATACCGAAATTCGGGCAGGTGGTCGCTCCTTGCTTTGAAGTGGCCTCCGAATTTTTGTTCGTGGTCATCGAAAGCGGCCGGAAGACTGGCGTATCGTATGAACGTTGCGGCGAATGCGAGGGTATCGGCCGTGTCCGTTTCGTGCAGGATCATCATGGCGATATCCTGATCTGCAACGGCATAAAAGCTTTCTATAAAGATCTGTTAGTTGATTCAGGCATCGGGGTCATAAGCGGCGTTGCCCTGGAAATCGAACCCGCGATTGCCGGATTTATTAATGGCGATCTCAAACCTGATACCGAATCCGCCGATTTTATCGAAACGTCTGAACCAATGCCTCTGGCCGACATGGTCTGCTGGGCCAGGGACCTGTTCAAAACGAGCGGCTATGAAGTCCATAAGGGCGAAAATCGAGCCCCGTTCCCGATCGACCTGATCGCGGAAATGAAATGTCCGGTATGCCATCGACCGATCAGGGTCGCGATTTGCTGCGGGGCGCACACGTACCGTGTGGACCAGGAGCTGCGGGAATTTCGCCGTGTGTCGGCCAACGATTACCATGCTCGAATTTATGTTTACCCGGATATCGGGCAACCGGGAGCGCCTGATTTGAAAAAACGGTGTGAGGAATTCGGCATCGAGCTTCTGGATCCGCTGACCGAAAGCGTGGAGGAAACGGCGAAACGCAAAATTCCGATCATCAAAGGGAGCATCCTGGATCATGAGGAAATATGAATTTGACAATAAAGTCAACGACGCGCCCGAGTTAAGATTGACAGGTTATGTCGTGCATAATTTACGGAGGATGGATGGCCAGAGGATTCAGCACCGATGAAGAAAAACAATTAGCTTTCAAGCCGACCAAAAAGCCTGAGGTGATCCAACGGCAGCGGCTGGACGTTCGCTTTCACGTGGAGGATTATGACGTGGGCGACCGGCCACGCAGGTTTCTGGAGGCTTTCGCGGCCATCTTGAAACATTCCAATTACCGGTTCGCCCTGGACCATTTTATCAGGGTCAGCGCCAAGTGCAGCCGGTGCACCACCAATTGCCAGATTTTCGAGGCAACCGGCGATCCCCGGGATATCCCCTGCTACAGGTCCGAAATATTGCTGAGAATCTATCGCCGTCATTTTACGTTGGCAGGCATGTTTAAGGGGCGATTGCTGGGCAAAGATTACCTCAATGACGAGACGATCGAGGAGCTGGCCGATACCGTCTGGAACTGCACCGCCTGCAAAAGATGTGTCAACGAATGCCCGATGGGTATCGACCATGCCTTGCTGACGCATCTCGCCCGCTATATCCTTAGCGAAATCGGCATCGCGCCGCGGGCCCTGGTAGTCAGCACCCGCGAACAGCTTGAAGGAAAAACCGGCAACACATCGGCCATACCGGTGCCGGCGCTTCTGGACACGCTCGATTTTCTGCAGGAGGACATGTTCGAGGAAAAAAGCGTCGAAATCAAATTCCCGATCGACGTCGAAAACTGCGATTACATATTCATGCCGGCGGTCAGCGACTTCCTCATGGAAGCCGAAAGCCTGATGGGCATTGCCGCGGTGTTCACCGCCACCGGCGATAGCTGGACCACCGGCACGGGGTATTTCGATGGGATCAACTATGGCCTGTTTTATAGCGATAGGATTCTCGAAAGGGTCGTCAAAAAAGTCCACGCCGAGGCCGAAAGACTGAACGCCAAAAACATTCTGATCGGCGAATGCGGTCACGCCTCGCGTTCGGCCAAATACTACGTGCCAACCTATTGCGGCGGTAAAGAGGCCAAGCCGGTGCTTAATATTATGGAATATACTTATGATGCCTGGAGACAGGGTAAGCTGAAGCTTCAGGCGGGCGCGATCAAGGAGCCGGTCGCTTATCATGATCCCTGCAATATCGCTCGCCAGGCCTGGATACTTGAACAGCCGCGTGAACTGCTGAAGCATATCTGCGCAAACTATGTCGAAATGATTCCCAACCGCACCGAACAGATCTGCTGCGGCGGAGGCGGCGGCACGGTCTCGATCGACGAGATCAGGCCGTATCGCACCAGGGTTTCCGGCAAGGTTAAAGCCGAGCAAATCAGGAAATCCGGCTGCAAATACCTGGTGGCTCCTTGCGCCAATTGCAAAAAGCAGCTTCGCGAGCTGGTTGAGGACCAGAGGGTCGATTGTGAGGTGGTGGGGCTGCACGACCTGCTCTACAAAGCGATAATCTTCGATGAATCGAAAATTGTCCGGAGGGTAGAACAGAGTGAGGAGACTAAATAGCTATGGATGGGTTGCTTGAATTCGCCAGAGGACCGCTGTTCCGCATCACTTTCGCCCTGATGGCGCTGGGCTTACTCAGGATACTGCTGCTGGATATCTGGGGCCTGATCGAGGCGACTAAAAAAGCTGCCGATAAAAATATCCCCTGGCGGCAGGCTTTCGGGAAAATGCTTGCCTGGCTGTTCCCCGTTAAAAGATTGGGAGCCAAACGGCCGGTTTACAGCGTCGTTTCGGTGATCTTTCATATCGGTTTGATTATCGTCCCGATTTTTCTCTACGCCCATGTCCAGCTCTGGCGCCAAAGCCTGGGCTTCGGCTGGATTACGCTTAACAAAGACTGGGCCGATGTGTTAACTATCATCGCTATTGTGAGCGGATTAAGTTTGTTCATCGGGCGCGTAGCTTTCGTTGAATCGCGCCGGCTCAGCCGTAAGCAGGATTACCTGTGGCCATTAATTTTAATAATCCCCTTTATCACCGGCTTTATCTGTGCCAATACCTCGATAAATCCGGCTGCCTATCGCTTTTTCATGCTGGTTCATGTCCTATCGGCGGAATTGATTTTCATGTTTTTGCCATTTACCAAGATCGCTCATTGCGTGCTGATGCCGCTGTCGCAATTTATAATCACGGTTGCCTGGCGCTTCCCCGCGGGAACCGATGACGCCGTCTGTTCGACGTTGAACAAGAAAGGGGCCCGGGTATGATCGCCATATTGACCGACACGACCAAATGTATCGGCTGTTTGAAATGTGTGGCGGCCTGCAAAGAGATAAACAAGCTTGGCCGGGAAGTGCCGAGGATCTGGCACAAAGACGACGGCCTATCGGCGCGCAATTGGACGTCGATCATTCAGAAACCCGATAGCCATTATGTTCGAAAACAATGCCGCCATTGTCTGGAGCCGGCCTGTGTCCAGGCCTGTCCGGTCGGGGCGCTGCACAAAACGCCTGAGGGCGCGGTGATTTACGATAAAGGCAAATGCCTCGGCTGCCGCTACTGTATGATGGCCTGCCCGTACGGAATTCCTCGGTATGATTGGGATCAGACAGTTCCTTACGTTCAAAAATGTATCCTCTGTTACAGTCGCATCAAGGATGGCGTGCAGCCAGCCTGCACCGAAATCTGCCCCGAAAAAGCGACGATATTCGGCGAACGCGATGAGCTTATAAAAGAGGCCCATCGCCGCATCGACGAGAATCCCGCCAGGTATATCAACCGAGTCTGGGGCGAATATGAAGTGGGGGGGACATCGGTTCTGTACATTTCTGATATCGATTTGGACTTCCTCGCGGTTAAAGCCGATCTCGGCACAAAATCGCTGCCCTCCACCACCGAGCTGGCCATGAAATCAGTGCCTTTCGCGTTTGTCGGGATGGGCGCTTTCATGTACGGTCTCAACTGGGTAATCAAGCGGCGCATAAAACTGCAGGGTGAAAACGACGAGAAAGAGGCTTAAGCCATGAGCAGAATAAATATCGTAAAAACTATCCTCTGGATGATAGTCGGCCTCGCCTCCGCAGTGGGCATCACGAGATTCGTTTTCGGCCTGGGAGCAACGACCAATCTCAATGATACCACGCCCTGGGGTCTCTGGATCGGCTTCGATGTCATGGGCGGGGTTGCGCTGGCGGCGGGCGGTTTCGTGATCACGGCGATATTTTATATCATGCGCCGTGAGGAGTTCAAGCCGATGGTCAAGCCGGCTGTGCTGACTGCGTTCCTGGGATACATTGCGGTTATTGTCAGCCTGCTATTCGATCTCGGCCTGCCCTGGAATATCTGGCACATGATGTTTTACTGGAACCCGCACTCCCCGCTCTTTGAAGTCGGTTGGTGCGTGATGCTTTACACGACCGTGCTGCTTCTGGAATTCTCGCCGGTGCCGCTGGAAAAAGCCAGCCGATATGCCAGGGTCCGCGAATTTTTAATGAAGTTTCGGTTTCCGCTGGTGCTTCTGGGGATCATGCTTTCGACCCTGCATCAGTCATCACTTGGTTCGCTTATCCTGATCATGCCATTCAAGCTGCCGGACCTCTGGTACACTTCGATTTTGCCGATACAGTTTTTCATCTCCGCTGTCGCGCTCGGCTTGATGATGGTGTCGTTCGAGAGCCTGGTTTCGACCTGGCTGTACCGGCGTAAGCCAGAAACTCATCTGATTGCCAAACTGGGCAAAGCCGCCGCCTGGGTATTGGGGATTTACCTGGCGGTCAAGCTGGGGGCATTGATAGCGGGCGGCAGATTCGGCCTTATCTTCAGCGGCTCCTGGGAGAGTTTCGTCTATATCTCCGAGCTGATGATCGGGGTTATCGTCCCGATAATAATTTTCGCCATACCCCGTTTCAAAAACAGCGTCGGCGGTCAATGGCTCGGTGCGTTCATGGTTGTTTTCGGGATCGCCTTCAATCGCATCAATGTCGGCGGCCTGACGATGGTCGGGACTACCGGTGATTTTTACGTGCCATCCTGGATGGAAATCTCCTTAACGCTGGGCGTGATATCATCAGCCATTCTCGTTTTTCTATTCATGATAGAGAAATTTCATATCTGGGAACGGCCACCGGCGAATCCGGAGGCCGACCCGCTTAAATTGCCCGATTTCGACCGATCTTCGGAAGCCTGGCTGGGGACGCCGGAAATATCCGGGCGCATCAAGTATTCGTTAGCTTATGTAATTTGTTTTGCCCTGGGGTTGGGGCTGATCTCCGGCGATAAAATCTACAGCCACGGTATCGAAAACGTGCCGGTCAGGCCCGCGCGCGGCGGCGATAGCCTGTTTATCGATGGCAACCGGGATGGCTTCGGGGTCATGTTCGCTCACAAAAACCACGAAAAGGTGCTGGGCGGCGAAAAATCGTGCGCTGAATGCCACCATCTGAATATGCCGCTGGACAAACAGAGTGGTTGCTACAATTGCCATCGCCTGATGTACGAAAGTGCCGATGCCTTCGGTCACGACTGGCATGCCTCGCCGACCGGCTCAAATTTGAATTGTTTTGCTTGCCACACGCCGGGATTGGAAAAGACCGCCTCGTCCGTGAAGGATTGCCAGGATTGTCATAATGATCTATTGGTGGCCGGGGCGCCGATCAAGATCGATCAATATATGGCGCCAGCCTATGCGGATGCCATGCACGGGCTGTGTCTGGATTGCCATAAAAACAGGGCCGTGCAATTTACCGACAAGAAGAATATCGATATCTGTTCGGCCTGCCATAAAAGCTATTCCCCGGATCATTTCAAGCCGGAGATGCTGGCGAAGTTGCAGGACAGATATTTCAATCACGTGCTCCTGCCTGAAATAAAGGATATCGAATAGATGCCGGAAGGGAAGATTCTTATAGTCGATGACGAACCGGATGTGACCGCGTATTTGACGGCCGTCCTCGCAAATGCCGGTTACACGGCTTATCGGGCAGCTACGGCCGATGAGGGATTCGAGCTTCTGGAAGTTATCCAGCCGGACGCCGTTTGCCTGGATATCATGATGCCGGGTAAGCTGGGGCTAACCCTGTATGCGAAATTGAGAAAAGACGAACGCTTCAAGGATATTCCGGTGATACTAATTAGCGGCGTGGCCAGCGAAGAAGAATTCGAATTTAAAAAACTGCTGCCGGACGAATCATTGCCGCCGCCGCAGGAATATCTGGAAAAGCCGATAAACCGCGCTCAATTCCTAACGATTATCGGTCAATTGCTAAAGCAAAACAAAAAGGCGGATTGCTGATGGCTGCGACGCGTGAGAAAATCGGCGGCGAAGTGCGCCAATGGATGCATCGGCAGTTGTTCGAACAGGTGCCGTTCAACGTCGCCATAATTGACAAAGATTTTAATATTATTGAGGCCAATAATAATTTCCGGGATTATTTCGGACCGTGGCGCAACAAGAAATGCTATGCCGTTTACCAGAAACTCGACCATCCGTGCAAAGATTGCCAGTCGCAACTGGTGTTCGGCGACGGCAAAACCAGGGTGGTTGACGGCGTCGGTATCGATAAGAAGGGCCGCCAAAAACACTATGTCGTGCATATCGCACCGCTGCGAGCGAATAAAAAAAGCCCCGTTGAATATGTCCTGGAGATGTCATCGGACGTGACGGCCACCAAGCACTGGCAGGAGGAATACCAGATACTATTCGAGCGCGTCCCCTGCTACGTGACCGTTATCGGCGATGATTTTAAGATCCTGCGGGCCAACGAGGCGTTTCGCGATGAATTCGGCGGAGCGGCCAAAGGGAAATACTGCTATGAGGTTTATAAAAAGAGCAAAAAAAAATGCTCCCATTGTCCGGCAGCCAAAACTTTCAGCGACGGGCGGCTGCATAAATCCAATCAAATCGGCATCAACAAGGCCGGCGAAAAAACCGAATATATCGTGACCGCCGCGCCGCTCACCCGGGGCGAGGGGAAAATCCATCATGTAATCGAAATTTCCACGGACATTACCGAACTTAAGAAGCTGGAAAAAGACGTCATCGACGCCGAACGCCTGGCGGCGGTCGGGCAGACCGTGGCCGGCCTGGCCCACAGTATCAAGAATATCCTGATGGGGCTCGAAGGCGGCATGTATATTGTCAGCCTCGGGCTGCAGAAAGACGATAAGCAGATGATCGCCCAGGGCTGGGAGATGCTGGAGCGGAATTTCGAAAAAACCACGATGCTGGTCAAAGATTTCCTGAGTTTTTCCAAGGGGCGGCTGCCGAAAGTCGAGCTGGTCGATCCGAACGAGATCGTAATCGAGATTGTCGAGCTCTATAAGGAAATTGCGAAAAAGGCCGGCGTGAATCTAACTGCAGAGCTTGACGCCAAAATAAAAAAGGCGCCGCTCGATCCCAAGGGAATGCATACCTGCCTGACAAATCTCGTTTCCAACGCTATCGACGCCTGCCAGATGAGCGAGAAAAGCGAATGTTACGTGAAGCTCAAAACGCGCGATGAAAAAGGCAAATTAATATTCGAAGTTGTCGACAGCGGCTGCGGGATTAATTATGATATAAAAAAGAAAATATTCACGACGTTTTTTACCACGAAGGGCGGGGAGGGAACCGGTCTGGGGCTTTTAACTACCCGCAAAATCGTCCAGGAACACGGCGGGAAAATATCGGTGCGGTCCGAGACCGGACAGGGCGCGAGATTCAGAATCGAGCTGCCCCGCAAACGCCTGCTGATGCTCTATGAGGATAAAGGAAGCAACGGTTCCTTAGCATAAGGAGTCTGTATATGGCCGAGAAAAAAACCGTTTTGATTGTCGATGACGAAGAGGACGTGCGCAAATTTCTATCGGTGGCGCTGCTGCAGGCCGGTTTCAATGTAATCACTGCCAACGACGGCCTGGAGGCGCTGCAGAAAGTCAAGGAATCCAAACCAGACTTGATATCGCTCGACCTGGTGATGCCGCGGCATTCGGGCGCGACATTCTATCATAACCTGCAAAAGGACAAGCAGTGGTCGAAAATCCCGATTATCATCGTGACCGGCCATGCCCGTGATGAGCTCGGCAAGGCTGATTTAAAAGATCTGACGATGTCCGGCCCCGGCATCTACCTCGAAAAGCCGGTGAAAGCCAATAACTATATCGCCGCCATTAAAAGGCTGCTGGGGATGGATGTCTCCGAAGAAGAGGCGCGGGCCGCCGAAAAAGTCAAGCTGGAGAGCGAGGTGAAAAACCTGGTCGATGAGGCAGACGCCGAGATGCTCGCCAGAATTAAGGATTTGCTGCAGCGAGGCAAAAAATAATATTCAGGAAGGAGAGAACGTCATGTTAATATGCCTGCCAACGAATGGAAATGCTTGTTTACAGGATTCACTCAGCGACCATTTTGGGTCGGCCAATTATTTTACCATCTATGATACCGACACCGATCAGCTAACGGTGATCGAAAATGATAACGCGTATCATAGCCACGGCACATGCCACCCGATTGACCAGCTATCGGAACATCAAATTGCGGCCATCGTTTGTTCCGGTATCGGTCGGCGCGCTATCGAGGCTTTCATGAGCGCCGGTATTAAGGTTTATCAGAGCAATGCCAGAAGCGTCGCCGAAGTGGTCGAGCTGATTAAAAACGATAGGTTAAGGGAGATCGATCCGAACCAGGCCTGCCAGGGGCATGGCCATCAGGCGAATTTTCCGGGAGGGGGAAGAGACGCACGCTCCGGTTCCGGCGGCTGCCGGCGGCAGAATTAGGTGCTGCGCTTTCGCTTCGGCAAAGCTATTTAATTAACAGCATCTTTTTGGTTTGGCTGTAATCGCTTGCCTGCAACCTATAGAAATAAACTCCCGATGCCACCGCGTCAGCCTGCCATAACACCTGGTGATACCCCGCCGGGCGCAGACCGTCCTCGATAGTCGTCACCTTGCGGCCGAGGATATCGTAGATATCGAGCTTAACCTGAGCCTGTTCAGGTAGCTCATAACGAATCGTAGTCGAAGCGTTGAAAGGATTGGGGAAATTCTGCCCGATGAAATATCTGTCGGGCAGCGGGAGCGGATCCTCCACACCCACGATATCCTCGGTTGAGCCGTAGTCCTTGTTGGAACCGAGCGATACGACAGCAAATCGCTCGTCGGCAAATTCTGCGGTTACATAATACCAGTATACCGTATTCTCGTTCACGGCGTAGTCATCGTAGCCGGTTTGGTTGAACGGCACCTCGCTGATGGCTTCATAGATGCCATTATTCCAATGGCTGCGGTAAATAGTGTAGCCCAGCAGATCGGGATGATCAGCCGCCGACCAGGAAACATTGATATGATCTCCCAGCCCCTGGCTCGCCTCCAGCCCTTGCGGGATGGGACATGGCTGAAGTGTGGCATCCTGCGAATCGGTTATCCAATTGGCGGCAATAGTCACGTTTGCCAGGGTAAATGGGAAATATCCGGCTTTGGTAAAATACAGGTTTGTAATGCCCGGCGGCACGTCCTTTATCGAGAAGGCTCCGTCCGATTCCGATTCGGCCCATTGCCCGGCCGCCGTTTCCACTCTCACACCTGCCTGGTTTGGAGCCGGCACGATAACCACACCTACTATCCCGCCTCGCCCGGTATTCGTGGTGATCCGGTAAACACGCTCAGCCTGCAAAGCAGCACAGCCCGGTCCCAACATGTTCGAATACGAAATCGTAAAACCTCTGGTCTCGCTGTAATCCTCCCAGCCGACAGTGGCATAATTACGCCCGCTGCCACCCTCGCCGTTATTCACCAGGAGATAGGCAAATTCAATCATGGCATCGCCGGTAATAGTTTGATGATAGCCAGGATCATACAAAATGATTTCAAAACTCTCATGCTGGGTATCATCCCACCTCGTTTTGACATTGTGCCACTCAATGATAAAACGATGACCGCTATTATCATAATAGGTATAAACATCATTCGTCCCGTACGGCCAGAGGTCATCCCAGAAACCGGCAATCATCCCGTGCGTGTAGGTGGGGCCCGGCAGCGGCCAGTTGCGAAAGCCGGGCCAGCGGCACGAATCCATGCTCACCCAGCCATTCGAGCAGATCGTGAGATGGTCATAGGAATCGCCGTAATAGGTGAAAGCGAAGGGCAGTTCGATCCAGCGAAGATCATCCTCCGTCATCTCCAGTTCGACAGCGCCGCTTTGATTGTAGATTTCGGTCCATTCGTAAGTCGGATGTTCAGTATAGGTCATATCGGTATTATCGAACATGTAATAGCCGTATTCATCCGGGCCTGATGGGTCGGTGGTGGATAACTCTCCAGCCGCGATACTAAAACGAGTTTCGGTCGATTTGCCGTTCGAATGGCCAAGCGTCAAGACCAGAGGGATATTGCGGCCGTTGAACGTTTCCGGGTCGAGAGTGAGATAGAACGGCCGGGCGCTATTGGAACCCGATTCGCCAACGTCGATCGTGCCGAAATCGGCCTCCCCTATTTCGATATGAGCATAGCCGTCAGCGGTGCTCAAAATCCCGCGGATATCTTCAGCGCCCGCGCTGCCGACATTGGTCAATTCCACGATCATGGCGGCCGATTCGCCAGGCTCGATAACCCCATCACCGCCGATTATTATATTTTGAACGAAAAATCTGGCGGCATGATTTTCAATCGTGATATCGGAACGCCACGGCGCGGGGTGGTTATCGGCGATCGCCACCAATTCGAACGACAGCTCCTCCCCATCCTGAATATCTGGACTGATCGTAAAAACAAATGGCTGCGGTGACGGCGCGACCTGGCCCGGAGCGATATCCCCGAAATCGGCAGCCCCCTCGTGAACGGCCGCTTTGGTTTCATCACGAGGGATCAGGTGAGCGGTGACGTTTTGGTCAGTTACTTCAGAACCGAAATTTTTCAGATCGACGGCCAGCTCGATAGTTTCCCCCGGATTGCTCAGGCCGTCGTCGTTGCCGTTGCTGTTATCCATCTGGTCATCGTCGATCGCGTAGGAATACACCGCGACCGTGCCGACGTCCTGCGTGACTATAATAGTATCAATATAAGGGCATAAATCGCGGCCGGTGACAGTCAAGACGAACGCACCGGTTTGGTCGGTCGGAACCGAGAGCATCGCCAGGCCAGCCGGATCAGTTCTGGCAACATCGTAAAACTGCTCGTTGTCGATATCGCCCAGGATCAAGGTGATATAGGCGTTCTCGATCGGCGTTCCCTGAAAATCGGTGACCGATAATTCAAGATTATTGATGCCGAGTTCGACCATCGACGGGTGATCAACCTCCAAGCTGACCGGCGTGGTCAATCTCATTTCAAGTTCCGGATCGCCGAGCGCATTATAGGTATGGAAATATTGATTTATATAGGAGTATTCCCGAGGGTAGCATCTGAATTGATGAAGTTTCGAGGCTACACAAGTGGCGCCAAAATGGTAAATATCATTGTCAAGGAAGCTGCCGTAAAATCCGAAACTAATGGCCTCGTTCCACAACGTATGGGCGGAATGATCTGTCGTCGAGAAAAAGCATGGGCCGCCTCTCGGCGCATTAGCCGTCCCCATTCTAATCCACTGCTCCCCGAAGCACAAATTTACGGCAAAATCGCCGGTGCCGCAGGCGATAGATGTCATGATGCCCGGTTTATTGATATTCTGGCATTGGTTGAGCGCATTTATTTCATATGAGGGATCCCACCAGCCACTTGAGCCCGACCAGCCGCGATAATTGACATAGCCGACACCGGCCGTAATCGGATCGGTTATGAGGTAATCCGGCGGGTCGTTGTAGTCACGCTCGATGACGCTATCGACCTGGACAAAGCCGCGTTCCAGCAATCTCTGGCCGGCCCAGATCGCCGTCCAGGGACAGGTCACAGTCTGGTTACCGCCGGCCACCATGATAGCTCGCCGCCAGTATTCCGGGTCATCGGAAATATCGGGATATTTTTCGTATTTCAGTGTTTTGGCGATCCAGCAATTCAACTCGAGCGTGTTATCGACCGCAACCCTGCTGACGATCAGATCGGGCAGGAAATCATCGCCCTCCATCATCGAATATTCATGATCCGAAGGATATGAGTTGTATGGATAATCGGGCATCATGACGCCACCTTCGAGCAGTAGGTCATCATCGCCGATCAAATAGACATATTCGGGTGGATTTCCCCAGGTTTCGTAAGCGTCTCGAATATAATTCCTGATTTGCATCTGGGTCGGATGGCCTGAAGGATTCACATCATAAGTGGTGGCGACCGTTACATCATACCCTTTCTGACGTTTCCAGTTAGCGAACCCGGTCACCTCGTCCAGCCAGGTAAAGGTGCCAGCATCGGGCGTAATAAATAATATGCCGCCACGCTTGATTTCCGAAGTTGTCAGCGTCTCTAAAAACTCATCGAAATTGGCCACGAATGCTTTATAGATCGGGTAAAACGCCTCCGACAAAAATTGCCGCCGCGCGCTTTTGGGATTATCCGGCAAACCATCGAACGTAATATCAACGGAAATATCTCGGTAGATTTTTAACTGGTGCAGGGCCGGATTGAAGTGAACCGGATAGATCGAAAGGTTCACGAGCCGCAAATCGCGCATGATAAGCGGCTGGCTCGCTTCGGCTATCTGCTCGGGGAAAAACTCGTTTTGCCGATAAAATTGCGCATCGTAAGCAATTTCCTGGCTGGTCGGCTCCCCGGATTCGACCGCGAATGGCTGTGCCGGCCCGATATCGATATTTTCTATAATTTCGAACGAGCCGTAATCAGCGGTAACGTGCACGCCCGCCAGGTCCGGAATCGCAATCAGGGTCGATAGCACCGGCAGCTCCGGACGGCCGGATTCGGTTAATTTGCCGGATCGTAATTTATCCCCGTCGGGAATATCAGCCGTTTTGAACTGGCCGTTTAAACCGCTATCCGGTTTTAGACATAGGGCGCTGATATCGACGGTCAGCTCCACATCGCCAGCCGATGATGTTGAAATCGCACACGTTGTAGAATAATCGTCAGGATTTTGTACGATCCGGATGTTTTCGCTGGCTGCGCCAGGCGAAATCAACGCTAACGATACCAGCAGGCAAAATATCGAAGATAATTTTTTAGAGTGTGACATAATATTAATCCCTCACTTGTTTAAAATTATCTATCTTTACATGAAATTGACTGCATAGGGGAACGGCGTTCAAATGAAAATATACCGGCGATAACGGCGAAATTATCGCGATAAACCTCTCGGGTTCATCCGGATGGTCGTCTAAATGTGATCGGGGGCGAAGCATAAAATCCTCTGCCGGCCTGCTTTATAAATGATATCAATAATATACTTGCTCGTCCGTCGTAATTTAGCAGGTTGAAAAAACGATGTCAAGCTAAAATATCCGTCATTGTCCCCAATCGCTTGCCGGCGAGATTCGGCCGGATCGGGCGGACCGATGATCGGGAAGGATATAACGGAACATTCGGATTGACTTCCAGCCAAAAATAGCCTAATTCCCAGCTATGTTCGTCGGCCATTTCGCAATCGGCCTGGCGGCCAAAAAAGCAAATCCGCGAATTAAATTGGGAACGCTTTTTTTGGCGTCACAATTAATTGACTTGATCTGGCCTTTTTTTCTGATCCTGGGCCTCGAGCACGTCCGGGTGGATCCCGGTAACACTTCGGTAACCCCGCTGGATTTTTATCATTATCCTTATACCCACAGTTTGTTGGGTGTCATTGTTTGGGCTATGATTACGGCTCTCATATTTTATTTCATCAGAAAATCTCTGAAAGGCTCGATACTGGTCGGAATACTGGTGATCTCCCACTGGCTGTTGGATCTAATCTCCCACCGTCCCGATCTGCCTCTTGCCCCCAACAGTGAGGTGTTGTTCGGTGCCGGATTATGGAATTCATTTTATGGGAGTCTCGTTTTTGAACTGGCGATTTTCGTTATTGGTATAATTTTATACTTAAAAACAACCAGGGCCAAAGATAAAATCGGCATTTACGCATTCTGGGGCTTAGTGGTTTTTCTATCGACAATCACGTTTAATAATTATTATGGTCCGCCGCCGCCCGATAACGAGATGCTAATTGGCATTGTTGGATTATCGCAATGGCTGTTTGTCCCCTGGGGGTATTGGATTGACCGGCATCGTGCCGTTAAAAAAGAGTGATGGTCTTGCGTCGCTGATTTTAATCGGAACAACGTCATGCACTCACGGACACTGCCGATATGCCGGCGGTTGATGTCGTAGAGTTTATTGGGAATTGTGCCGGCACTTTTTAGCACCATAAAGCACCGGCAAATGCCGCAGAAATTGCAGCGAGTATTGTCGCATTGTTGGCGCGGCGCCCATCAGCCCGAAATCGATGTCATCACAGCCCCAAAAAACCTGACTATTGCCATGGCTGTACTAACCTGAGATGGGTACAATTATCGGGGGCAGAATAACCGGCTCACAACCTCCCTGCCTGAGTTTGGATCACCGGGCGCTGCTGGGTATTTGTTTTTTCTTCTTCTCTTCTTTTAGTCTTCGTTTTTCCTTTGGGCTGTGCTGGGCCTTTTTTTGTTGTTCCCTTTTACCTTTATCTTTTTTCCCCTTATCACCCATTTTCGTTCCTCCTTGCTTGAAAATGATTTGTATTTCTCGGGCTGTCCACAATTGTACGTCGTCAGAATCTTTTGGACAACTATATTATTAAATTAAACTATAGTTTTTGAGCTCGCAACCTCATTTTTATTAACCGCCCTGGACGGCAGTATAGCGTTATCTTGACGATTTTGAAAGCGCCATTGCCTTAGAATTTACAGTTTGATCATCTGACATTAGCCTAACATCGATAGTTCAGGTGGCACCCCCAAAAAAAAGGCGGCCCGAAGACCGCCTTTTGAAATGCCTGTTTAGTCTAAGCTGAGCTCATCTGCTCGATGACTCGCTCGGCATCACCTGTGCCGGTTCCGGCTGAATCTGACAGTTCGGCCAGCCTGCGGGCAACTCCTCAAGCGGAGGCACTGGCTGAAAACCAGGGGCGCCGCGGTTGACCAACCATAGCGGCGGGTAGTAGTTCTCGGGATCAGGTTTATCCCAACCATACCACCGTATCGGATTGTCAGGGACGCTGGCAAAATAATTCACCAGACGCGTAACGTCATTACCTGCAACGAAGCCCTCACCCGTTGCATCGCCCGAAGCAAAGTAGTAACCGTTCTGAGGCCCACCTGGGTAGTTGTCCGTATTATTCGGATTGTGCATCAGACATGGCTGATTGCCCGAGCTTAGATCGAAGAAGTTAACCAGGAAGGTCACATCGCCGCCCACCCGCCAGGGCCCGGTCAACGGATTGCCGAGTTCGACCGTTTCGTTGGCCATATTGGCGTCTCCGGCGAGATACGCGTAGGCATGCTCGACATCGGCTACATAAGTGCTGCATTCAGGAATTAAATTTTCAGTTTCCATATTTAAGGCGCAATCGCGAGCCCTTGCTTGAAAATAATAAGTTTTGCCGCTATCTGCGCCGGCGAATTCGGCAGAAAGAAAATCAACGTCACTTAACCATAAAATCCATGGACCGGCGCCGGTATCGGCATATACCAAATAGCTGCAAATCCCTCCGCTGGGGGGTGGATCATAGCCAGCGGTCCAACTCACAATAAACGATGATGAATACACTGTATCCGGTGATGACGCAACACTTCCTGATGGAGCCACCCTGTCCATGAAAAAGCCTCGAGTTTCGGACCAACCGGACCACCCCGCCGTGTTGCCGGCGCGAGCACGCCAATAATATTGACCATCAGGATGGCCATAAAAAGTAAATTGAACGTAATTATAAGCCAGATTATTATCTTCATAAAGAGGCGAGCCAAACAATGGGTCGTCATCAATCTGAATATGGTATTTAGAGGCGCATAATACATTCTCGCAAGTTAAAGTTACAAGCTGATAGCCCGTTACATAACCATCATCCGGCCAAATCAGGGCAGGTGTATCTGGGGCTACCGTAGCGCCGACATCCATATCGGCCAACATGATGTAAGCCGAGGTCGAAATGTTGGTTATAGAAACCAAAGTATTACCGCCATAATAATCTTGTGATGAGGGTGAACTCGCATTATTGAACGTGTTGTTAAGTCCCGCACGGAACGGGTCGAATATATCCATTCCATTGACAGCGTGTTCGAGATGCCAGGCCGCGTCGGCCTGTTCCACCGCTACCCAATAATGGTTGGCGGCAGGCTGACCCGGCCACCATTGGTTATTATTATTGGTTTGCGTATCATCGATATGATAAATAAGCAAACCATGCGCATCCAGAGCGGTATCAGTAAAAACATATTGCCTGTTTTCCACGAGGAAATATTCCGGGCTGGAGGTACTGCCATTTGTCCAGAGATGATAAACCTTGGCGCTGTCTTCCACAGCCGGGAAATGGACATTGCTGGCATAGCAGGCAACATTGGTTGGCGTCACAAAACCTAACCTGACCCGACTCCAGGCATCCAAAAACGCCGGGCTTGATCCGGACAGCGTATCGGGCGCACCCAGATCGCCATTCCAGCCGCCATAAGCCATCAACGACCAATAGCCCAAACCGTAGGAATCGTTGCCATAATCGTATAAATCGGGCAGCCCGAGAATATGCCCGAATTCGTGGGCGAAAACGCCGACTGTGCCGTCGCCCAGAAAGTACCTATACTCCGGGTCGACACAATAATTTTTCACCCAGACACCATCCAGCCACTGCGGAGTTATCTCCCATTTGTGAGACCAGATATCCAGAGTATCACCTGATAACTCGGCCCCTCGGCCGGAATGAATTATAATGATACCATCGACATAGCTATCGCCATTATTATCGTAGTTGGCAAAATTCACAAAGGGATCCAGGATTGTCAAAAGATCCTCACAAAGACCCTGCGAATTATTGGGGTAAGTTCCCATTCCGTAAGTGAACATACCGCCGGCGGTGGTGTAATATCTGCGATTATGAGGCAATCCCAACCAGCCATAAGTTGATGGGTAATTTACGGTGACGAGATTAAGATTTCCATATGAGGCGCGGTTGTAAAATTCTCTAAGCGATGGCCCCGGATAATACGTTTGGCCAAATAACAGGTTGTCGAAAGTAACTTGAGTTGGTCCGCCCGGTTGATCAGAAAATTCCACTAATACCGCCAGAACATTCCAGTTGGCCAAGCCTGCGCCTGGTTGGAATATTGGATCTTCGGCCTGGTTGATGCCGCGATTACGGTAAAAATCCGGCTCGGTCATGAAAATCGGTTTGGACACCTCTCCCCTTTGGATTTTGTCAAGCAGGGACGGATGCGGCGGCATGGCTAAGGGCATAGAAAAACCTAAAGCCATGAACATTGTGCATAAAATTAGTACCTTACTGGTCATT
>Ga0299912_10001211_pt1 | contig 20870 bp, 10 predicted proteins | sample RVTome_2_FD_207667 | JGI IMG/M metagenome (GOLD analysis project Ga0299912, IMG submission 207667) | Soil microbial communities from uranium-contaminated site in the Upper Colorado River Basin, Wyoming, United States - RVT95D214 (version 2) ... | reverse complement strand
CCCGACCCTTCCCCCCTCCAGGGGGAAGGGAGCCCTATCTCACGCGCACCCGCGCACCCGCGCACCCCCGCGCCTCTCCGCGCGCCTCCGCCCCCGCGCGAGGGCGTCCGACTTATCCCCGCATCCCCCGTTCGCTTGTCCCCGCTTCCCGTCGGCTGAATTGCGCGGCATGAAGGCGGAACCGGTCCCAAGCGAGAGGACCGGACCCCAAACGTTTCTTGGGGAAGCGTCAGGGAGGATTTCGGCATGGGCCTTAGCGAGACCGCGAGCAGGACCGCCATCCTGCCCCAGCCCGAGCCAGGGCTGACCCCCGAGACCCTGATCGCCCGCGCCGCCGCCCTGCGCCCCTTGCTGCGCGCCCAGCAGGCGGAGAACGACTGGCGCGGCTACTATTCGGACGAGCTGCACGAGGCGTTCCGCAAGGCCGGTTTCTACCGCATCCTCCAGCCCAGGATGTTCGGCGGCTACCAGTTCCAGCCCGAGGTGTTCCTGAAGGTGGTCATGGAGATCGCGCGCGGCCATCCGGCCTCGGGCTGGTGCTTCACCCTGGCCGCCTCGCACGGCTATTTCGTCGCCTCTCACTGGCCGCTTCAGGTGCAGGCCGAGCTGTTCGGCGCGGACGGCGAGTTCGCCGCCCCCCACGTCTTCGGGCCGGCCGGAACCCTCACCCCGACCGAGGGCGGCTATATCGCCGACGGGGTGTGGCCCTTCGCATCGGGCGTTCCGGTGTCCACCCATTTCATCGGCGGGGCCCTGGCGCCCCAGCCGGACGGGAGCCTCAAGCACCTGTTCTTCGTGCTGCCGCGCGCACAGATCGCCATCCTGCCCGACTGGGGCCAGGGCAAGTTCATGGGGATGCAGGGCTCCGGCTCCAACAGCGTGAAGCTCGACAAGGTGTTCGTGGCCGACCGGCTGATCGTCGACGTCAACATGATGCTGTCGTCGCAGGCGTTCCCCGAAGGCTCGCCCGGCGTGAAGATTCACGGCGATCCCATGTACCTGGCGGTGCTGATGGGCTGGTTCCACTGCGAGTTCGGCGCGATCATGACCGGCACGGCGCGCGCGGCGCTCGACGAGTTCGATGAGCTCTCCCGCACCAAGACGGTGTTCGGCGATCCCACCAAGAAGCGCATGGAGGACCCGTTCGTCCAGAATCTCTACGCCCAGGCCGCCGGGATGGCCGACTCCGCCGAGGCCCTGACCCTCGCGGGCGTGGCGCTCTACGGCGAACAGTGCCGCCGGGCGGTGCGCGACGGGGTTCCGATCACGCCCCGCGACTCCTTCAAGATCTGGGGCATGGCGCGCGAGGCGTGCAAGCTCGGCTGTCAGGCGGTCGAGACGCTGTTCCACGCCGCGGGCGCCTCGACCGGCCGCAGCGACCAGCGCCTGCAGCGCTATTTCCGCGACATCGAGATGTACCGCCTGCACATCCAGTCCCAGCCGCAGATTCCCATCGCGCGCGGCCAGGCGGAGTTCGGCCTGCCTAGCACCCTGTTCAGCTGACGCGCGCTCAGCCCTTGGCGAACAGACCCTCCCAGCGGCTGGTCTGCGACTGAAACGAGGATCGGCGGCCTGACGCGGCTAGGCGCCGAAGGCGACCTCGACCCCTGGGCCGTCATTCGCCGCGTCGGCGGCTTCGCTCCACCGCGCGATTTTGGACAGCAGCTCTTCGGGCGCGATCGGCTTGGCGATCAGATCGTCCATGCCGGCCATGCGACAGGCCTCGAAGTTCTCAGGCTGCACGTCGGCGGTGAGCGCCAGGATCGGCGTGGAGACGTTCGGCCCGCCGCCGGCCCGGATGCGCCGGGCGGCCTCGAGGCCGTCCACGCGGGGCATGCGCACGTCCATCAGGATCAGGTCGAAGGGCCTCGCCATGGCGGCCTGGACGCCCTCTTCGCCGCCGGGCGCCTCGTCGACGGTCAGGCCGAGCGGCGTGAGCATCAGCCGGACCAGCTCGCGGTTCACGGCCGTGTCGTCCACCACCAGAATCCTCAGGTCCAGCGACGTGGCCGGCGCCTCGGACTTCACGTCGGCGACCAGCACGTCGCCGGCGGGTTCGGCCGGAATGTCGAACCAGAAGGTCGAGCCTGCGCCCGGCCGGCTGCGGACGCCGATCTTGCCGCCCATCAGCTCGACGATGCCCTTGGAGATGGCCAGCCCCAGCCCGGTCCCGCCGTGGGTGCGGTTGATCGACGCATCGGCCTGGGAGAAGCGCTGGAACAGCCGGTCGATATCCTCGGGCTCGACGCCCCGACCGGTGTCGGTCACCCTCACCCGCAGGCGGGGCCCGGCCTTGGTCCGGCGATGGATGGCGCTGACGGTCACCGAGCCCTCGTCGGTGAACTTCACGGCGTTGCTGAGGAAGTTGAGCAGCACCTGCCGCAGCCGCGCGACATCGCCGAGGACATGGTCGGGCGCCTTGGGATCGACGCGGGTCCGGATCGTCAGGCCCTTGGCGCCGGCCTGCAGGGCGACGAGTCCGACGGCGCCGTCGATCAGCTCCCTCACGCTCAGGGACCGCCGCTCCAGGGAGACCTGACCCACCTCGATCTTGGAGAAGTCGAGCACGTCGTTGATGATCGACAGCAGCGCCTCGCTCGCTTCGAGCATCCGCCGCGAATAGTGCTTGGTCTCGTCCGGAAGGTCATCGCGCTCGCCCATCAGCCGCGAGAAGCCGATGATTGAGGTGAGCGGCGTGCGCAGCTCGTGGCTCATGTTGGCCAGGAAGGCGCCCTTGGCGGCGGCGGCGGCCTCGGCCCGGTTCAGGGCCTCCTCGCGTTCGGCTTCCAGAGTCTTGGTGTGGGTGACGTCGCGCAGGACGTCGATGAACTCGATCGGCTTGCCGGTGATCGGGTCGTGAATGAGCGTGGGGTTGCTCTCGATCCACACCCAGTCGCCGTTCTTGTGCCGCGCGCGGAAATAGATCGGTTCGTCCGGACGGTCCTTGCCGTGATCCAACATGTCGCCGATCGTGGCCACGACCCGGTCGATGTCGTCGGGATGGGTCATCTCGACGGCGGACATGGCGATCATCTCCTCGGGCTCATAGCCGAACACCAGCTTGGACCCTGGCGAGACGTACATCACCTCGCCGTAGAAGGAGTTCCGGGCGATCATGGCTGGCGCGTAGTCGGCGATGAACTTGTAGCGCTGCTCATTCTCGATCGCCGCGGCCTGCGCGTGCTTCATGTCGGTGACGTCCGAGAGCGTGCCGAAGCGGCCGATCACCTCGCCGTGGGCGTTACGCTCAACGATGCTGCGCGACACCACGTGCCGGATTTCGCCGTCCGCGCGCACGATCCGCACATCGATTTCCGAAGGTTGGTCGCCGGTGGCGGTCCGGTTGGCTTCGAGGCGCGCCCGATCGTCCGGGTGGCAGTGGGCGTTGATCGAGTCGATTGTCGGCGGCCCGACGTCAGGGTCCAGGCCATAGATCCGGTACATCTGATCGGACCAGCTGAACGTCCCGGTGTCCGTCCGGGCGTGCCAGTAGCCGATGCCGGCCAGGCCTTCGGCGAGTTTGGCCTGGCGGTCGGCCTCGGCGTAGGCCTCTCGCGCCTCGGCGAGAACGGTGACGTCCTGCGACAGGCCGTGGACGCGGAACTGGCCGTCGGAGCGGCGCTCGGGCCGAAGGGTGGACTGGAAGTGCTTCCATTGGTTCGGAACGCAGCGCACCCGGCTGGTCACCACGCCCGGAACGCCCGTCCGCATGGCGGTGGTCAGGGTCGCGATCACGTCTTCGGCGTCATCCGGATGGGACACCGCGATTAGCTCGTCGAGCGAGCGGATGTCCTTGCCGATCAAGGCGGTGGTGTCGCCGTAGACCGTCAGCTCAAAGGTCTCGGGCTCCAGGGTCCACATCCAGACGCCGGCGTCGGCGATCAGCGCGTCGGCCACGCCAGCAGGCACAGGTCTCACGACCTGCGGCGCGACGGTTTCGCGGGACGGCTTCTTGGCGTTTCCCCCCATGGACCGCGACCATAGCTCCCAGAGGTAAACAAAGGTTCCGCGCGCGCTCTTTCGCGCCTCGGCCGCGCCCGGTATCCTCGACCCACAAGTCCGTTCCCGGTTCGGCCGCCGCGCCAGCCGACGATCGGCGGAGGGGCGAAGCGATGAAGGGCGGAGGATTACGGCGGACAGGGTCCGCGGTCGCGGCGGTCGCGACCGGGCTTCTGGCGCTTGGCCTTTGGGCTGGAGCCGCGGCTCTGGGCGGCCCGCGCGCGGCGACTAACGAAGCGCCGGGGATGACGGCCTTGCACGCCGATCCAGGCCAGCCGGACATCTCGGGCGTGTGGCTGGTGACCCAGTTCTTCACCTTCTCGCCCGACAGGGCCCTGCCGAAGCTCAAGCCGCCGTATGACGCGCTCTACGCCAAGCGCATGAAGGCCTTCGACGCCGGCGCGCCCATCGACGACGTCACCGCCGACTGCCTGCCGCCGGGCATGCCCCACATCATGGTGGTGCCCTATCCCTTCGAGATCATGCAGACCCCAGGAAGGGTGACGGCGCTCTACGAGTACGCTGGACAGGTGCGCCGCATCTATCTGGACGGAACCCAGAATCCCGCCGGCTCCGACCCCACCTACTACGGCTTCTCCGTGGGTCGCTGGCAGGGCGACGCGCTGCTCGTGCACACGACGGACATCCGCGAGGACACCCAGGCCGACTTCACGGGTCTGCCGCACAGCGACGCCCTGACCATCGACGAGCGGTTCCGCCGCCTCGATCCCGAGACCCTGGAGGATGAGATCACCCTCACCGATCCCAAGGCCTACGCCGAGCCGTTCACGGTCACGCGGATCTACAAGCTGCATCCGACCTGGACGATCGGCGAGTACGTCTGCGAGGAGAACAACCGCAACCAGAGCCTGGCCAACGGTCAGACCGGCTTTGGCGTCGAGCCCGCCGCTGGCGGCGCTGGGGTGAAGCCATGACACGAGACGCCAGGACGATGCGTTTGATGACGTCCAGGGCCGGAGCTGGCCTCCTGGCCTTCGCGGCCGTCTGCCTGATGGGCGTGACCGCGCCGACGGCGGCGCGGGCGCACCACTCCTTCGCCATGTTCGACCGGGAACATCCGGTCGTGCTTGTGGGAACGGTGCGGGAGTTCCAGTGGACCAACCCGCATGTGTGGATTCAGCTGCTCGTACCGGCCAAGGCGGGCGGCGACGAGGAATGGGGCGTGGAGTGCACCAGCGTCAACTTCATGCGTCGCCAGGGCTGGGATCGGACCAGCCTGAAGGCCGGCGACAAGGTCAAGATCACCATCTACCCGTTGAAGGACGGCTCGCGCGGCGGCCAGTTCGGCGGCCTGGTGGAACTGAACGGAAGCCCGAGCAAGCTGCCCGGCTACGCGCGCTGACCCATCGCCCCTAAGGCCGCCTTCCATCAGCTTGACTCCGATCAAGGCGAGCGGGTGTGCCGCGGGCCAGGTATCTTCATGGCCTGTATTCTGACCCTGACCATGAATCCGGCCATCGACGTCTCGACGTCGGTGGAGCGGGTGACGTCGACGCGCAAGCTGCGTTGTGCGCTTGCCCGGCGCGATCCCGGGGGCGGGGGGATCAATGTGGCCCGGGTCGTGCGGCGGCTCGGCGCGCGGGCGGTGGCGGTCTATCCCGCGGGCGGCGCCATCGGCCGGTTGCTGCGCGAACTTGTCGACGCGGAGGACGTGGACAGCGTCACCGTTCCGATCCGCGAGGAGACGCGCGAGGACTTCACGGCGCTGGAGACCTCGACCGGCAAGCAGTTCCGGTTCGTGCTGGAGGGCCCGCGGCTCGCGGGCGCGGAGTGGATGGCTTGTCTGGAGACCTTCGCCGCTCAGCCGAACCGCCCCGACCTGATCGTGGTGAGCGGCAGCCTGCCGCCCGGCGTGCCCGACGATTTCTACGCCCGCGTCGCCGAGATCGCCCGGGCGTGGGAGATCAGGCTGGCGCTCGATTGCGCCGGCCCCGCCCTGAAGGCGGCGCTCGAGCACGGCGTCTATCTGGTGAAGCCGAACCTGGGCGAACTGGCCGAACTGGTCGGCGCGCCGCTGCCCGACGAGGCGTCCCGCATCGCGGCGTGCCGGCGCCTGACCGCGGCGGGTCAGGCCGAGGCCGTCGCCCTGACCCTGGGCGCGGATGGGGCGCTGCTGGTGACGGCGGACGGCGCCTGGCGCGCCGCGCCGATGGAGATCGAGGCGGTCAGCGCCGTGGGGGCGGGCGACAGCTTCCTCGGCGGCATGGCCTGGGCCTTGGCGTCGGGCCGGCCGCTGGACGAGGCGTTCAGGTATGGCATGGCCGCCGGTTCGGCCGCCGTGCTTTCGCCGGGCACGGAGCTTTGCCACGCGGACGACGTCTGGCGCCTGGCCGAAAGGGTCGTCGTCGAACCGCTGGAGGGGGCTCGCACGCGCAAGGCCGTCTCCTCGGCCACGTAGCCTCTGGAAGGACGATCGCGATGACTGCATCGACGCCGCTCACCATCCCCTTCGAGACGCTGGGCCGGGGCGACGTAGCCATCGTCGGCGGCAAGAACGCCTCGCTCGGCGAAATGACCCAGGCGCTTGGTGGGCGCGGGGTGCAGGTCCCGCCGGGTTTCGCCACCACCTCGGCGGCCTATCGGGCGTTCCTTGAGGCCAACGGCCTGACCACGCTGATCGCGGCCGCCCTTGCCGAGCTGAAGGCCGGCAAGGCGCCCCTCTCCAAGGTCGGCGCAAAGATCCGCGACGCCTTCATCCGCGCCGAGTGGCCGGTCCCCATGGCGCGGGAGATCGTGGAAGCCTACCGCGTACTTTGCCGCCGCGGCGGCGGGACCGACGCGGCCGTGGCCGTCCGCTCCAGCGCCACGGCCGAGGACCTGCCGGACGCCAGCTTCGCGGGTCAGCAGGAAACCTATCTGAACATCCGCGGCGAGGCGGCGCTGCTGGACGCCTGCCGGCGTTGCTACGCCTCGCTCTTCACCGACCGCGCGATCAGCTACCGCATCGCCAAGGGCTTCGATCACATGAAGGTCGCCCTGTCGGTGGGGGTGCAGCGGATGGTGCGCTCGGACCTCGGCGGCGCCGGGGTGATGTTCTCCATCGACACCGAGACGGGCTTTGACAAGGTGGTGCTGATCAACGCCGCCTGGGGCCTGGGCGAGACGGTGGTGCAGGGCCTGGTGGATCCTGACGAATATGAGGTGTTCAAGCCGCTGCTGGACTCCCCCCGGCTGATCCCGATCGTGAAGCGGCGGATCGGCGGCAAGGCCAGGAAGATGGTCTACGCCGACGCCGGGCCCAACCCCACCCGCACCGTCGCCGCCACGGCCAAGGAACGCCGCGCGCCGGTGCTGAGCGATGCTGAGATCCTGCAGCTGGCGCGCTGGGCGTGCGTCATCGAGGATCACTACGGCCAGCCCATGGACATGGAGTGGGCCAAGGACGGCCAGACCGGCGAGATCTTCATCGTCCAGGCCCGGCCCGAGACGGTGCAGTCGCGCCTGGGCGCGGGCGTCTTCAATCGCTACCGCATCCTCTCCAAGGGCAAGCTGCTGGTCTCGGGCCTGGCCATCGGCGACGCGGTGGTGTCGGGTCCGGTGTGCAGGATCGCGAGCCCCCGCGAGATCGACACGTTCATCGACGGCTCGGTGCTGGTCACCGCCTCCACCGATCCGGACTGGGTGCCGATCATGAAGCGGGCCGCCGCCATCGTCACCGATCACGGCGGGCGCACATCCCACGCCGCCATCGTCAGTCGCGAGCTCGGCCTGCCGGCCATCGTCGGCGCCGGGAACGCCACGCGGGTGCTGGGCGGACGGCGGGAGGTCACTGTGTCCTGCGCCGAGGGCGACGAGGGCTTCGTCTACGACGGCGCGGCCAAGGTCGAGGTCGACGAGCTGGACGTCTCCACCCTGCCGACCACCCAGACCAAGATCATGCTGAACCTCGCCAATCCGGCCGCGGCGTTCCGCTGGTGGCGGCTGCCGGCCGACGGGGTGGGCCTGGCGCGGATGGAGTTCGTGGTCACCAACCACGTGAAGGTGCATCCCATGGCGCTGGTCCGCTACGCCAAGCTGAAGGACAAGGCCGCCAAGCGGACCATCGCCGAGCTGACCCGGGGCTATGCGGACAAGACCGACTACTTCGTGGACCGGCTGTCGGGCGGGCTGGCGCGCATCGCCGCCGCGCTTCATCCCAAGCCGGTGATCGTGCGGATGAGCGATTTCAAGACCAACGAATACGCGGGCCTGATCGGCGGCGCCGAGTTCGAGCCCAAGGAACAGAACCCGATGATCGGGTTCCGCGGCGCCTCCCGCTACTACTCGGACGCCTATCGCGAGGGCTTCGCGCTTGAGTGCCGCGCCATCCGGCGCTTGCGCGAGGAGATGGGCTTCACCAACGTCGTGGTGATGATCCCCTTCTGTCGCTCGACCAAGGAGGCCGACCGGGTGCTCCAGGTGATGGCCGAGAACGGTCTGGAGCGGGGGAAGAACGGCCTTGAGGTCTATGTGATGTGCGAGATCCCCTCCAACGTGATCCGCGCCAAGGCGTTCGCCGAGCGGTTCGATGGCTTCTCCATCGGCAGCAACGACCTGACCCAGCTCACCCTGGGCGTCGACCGCGACTCCGAGGCTCTGTCCGAGCTATTCGACGAGCAGGACCCCGCCGTGGAGTGGATGATCGACCAGGTCATCGCCGCCGCGCACAAGGCGGGCGCCAAGGTGGGCTTGTGCGGCCAGGCGCCCAGCGACCACCCGGAGTTCGCCGACTTCCTGGTCGGCTGCGGCATCGACTCCATCTCGGTGAGCCCCGACAGCTTCTTCGCCGTGAAGCGCCGCGTCGCCGCCTTCGAGGCCGGTCGCGGCGGGGGCAAGCGCGCGAGCGGCTGATCCTCAGCGGCGCTTGCGGGAGAGATAGGCCGCCACGTCGTCCAACTCCGCGTCGCTGAGCTCTGTCTTGCGGAAGAACGGCATCATGCCGGTTCCGTGGCGGACGTAGAATTTGACCAGGGAGGGTGTCAGGTCGCCGCGCTCGGTCAGAAGGGCGGGCATGGCGCCCTTGTATTTGAACCCGAGGGATTGGGTCCCGGCGCTGTCGTTCCGGTTTCCGTGGCAGATCTCGCAGCGGCTCTGGAAGACCACGGCGCCGCGCTCCACGGCGGTCTTCGGATTGCTCGGCGGAATCGGAAACCGGGTCCAGGGTGCGGCCGCCGCCGAGCCCGCCAGCATCAGGGCCGGGATCAGCACCGCGCACAGGCGGCGCGCGCTCACGCCTTGCTCTCCCGCAGATGCCTGGGCCAGATCTCGTAGCGGCCCGCGGAGATGATGCCGTTGGGGTCGATGGCGTCCTTCAGGGTCTCATGCAGGCGGTGCAGGGCGTGGTTGTTGTAGCTGTAGGCCCCCACGGCCTGCTTCATCACGGCGGGATGCACGCGGTACTCGCCCCAGCCGCGCTCGGCCGCGGCGTCGATCAGCTTGGCGAAGGTCTCGCGCGCGGTCTTGTTGGTCTCGGGGTCGCGGCCGGTGGGGATGGCGTAGATGATGTTCATCGCCCGCGTGTGGTAGGAGGCCGGCAGGCCGCCCAGCGGCGTGATCCCCGCCTCGTGCAGGATCTTTCCGAACACGTTCAAGGCTTCGAGCACCGCCGCCCCGGTCATGGGCACCACCGGCGAGAAATCCATGTGGCCTTCCAGGGGCGGAGCGTCCGCCCCGGAGCGCGTGGCGAACAGGGCCAGGTTAGGAATCCCCAGCACGGTCTTGTCGACAACCTTGTCGACCTCGTCGTCGCTGAGCGGGAACGCGAACCGCGCGTCCTCGCTGAACGCGGCGCCGTCGATGGCCGAGAACCGGCCCCGCAGGTAGTCCCACTGGGCCTGGATCACCTGGGGCGGCCCATAGAGGGTGAAGTTGAGCGACCAGAACGGCAGCTTGCGGGCCTGGGCGTAGGCGTCCAATTCCTGGGCCGAGGCCCCGCCGGGCTTGAACCTCAGGGCCGAGAGCTCCGGATCGGAGAAGTCCATCATCACCGGGCTGACGATCGTGGCCTGCGACTGGATCAGGCCGCGGTACAGCATCTCGGCGAACAGCTCGACGAGCGGGACGATGTCGTCGTGACGCGGCGCCGTGATGGCGCCGGTGAGGCCGGCCTCGGGCTCGGGCATCAGCCAGAAGCCCATCTTGGTGACCACCCCGAAGTTGGGCGAACAGGCCATCGACCCACGGGCCCGTGCCGTACTTGAACTGCTGCCAGGTCTCAGAACCCGGCAGGGCCCCCATGCCGGTGCGCACCACCTCGCCGTCGGCCAGCACCACCTCCATGCCGCAGTGGGCGTCGAAGTGGTCGCGATAGGGCAGGGCGGTGCGGCCGCCGCCGTGGTCCAGAGAATTGCCCACGAGACTGCCCCAGCCCGGGTCCGGCACGTCGATCCAGAGCTTGAGCTTGTGTTCGCGGATATGGCGGTAGAGGTCGAAGTAGGTGACGCCCGGCTCCACCAGGGCGTAGGCGTTCTTCTCGCTGACCTCCAGGATGCGGTTCATCCGCCGCAGCTCGACGATGACGCTGCCCGACAGCACCGGGGCCGAGCCGCCGTAGGTGAGGTTCCTGCCGGTCGAGAAGGGGTAGATCGGGATCTTCAGGGCGTTGGCGATCTTCACCACCGCCTGAACCTCCTCCAGGCTCGCCGGCGCCACGGCGGCGGAGGCCGTGCGCTCCTCGGCCTCGCCCCACCAGGGACTGTAGGCGTCCCGATAGAGCGCCATGTCCTCGTCCGACGTGAACACCCAGTCCGGCCCGACCACGGATTTGAACCGGGTCAGCGCCTCGGCGAAGTCGGCCTGGCTGACGCCTGGCGGCGTGGTCATCCCTTCCCCTCCCACGGGTTCAAACGGCATCCGAGCCTTCGGATCGAGGCGGTGGCGCCGTGTTCAGTCCGCACCGGCGAGGTTGGCGAGTCAACCAGTTCGCTGGCGTTTGTCGGGCCGCGCCGGAGCGGCCGTGGGATCGTAGGCGTTCACCAGAGCCATGTTCGCGCCGACCTGCTTCAGCAGACGGAAGAGGGTCTCGCGGTCCTTGGCGGACAGGCCGTCCAGCAGCAGCTCCTCGCGCGCCAGGGAGGCGACGATGACGCGGTCGTGCAGGGCCCGGCCCTGGGGCGTCAGGTACAGGTTCATCCGGCGGCTGTCGGCGGGATCCTCGGTGGATCGCACATAGCCGCGCTTGAGCAGCGACGCGGTGGCGCGGCTGACCGAGGACTTGTCCACCGCCGAGACCTGGCCGATCTGGTTGGCGGTGATCCCCGGCTTGAGCTCCAGCATGGCGAGGACGCGCCATTCCATCACGCCCACGCCGAAGTGGCGCATGTAGGTGCGAGAGCCGCTGGCCGAGATTCGGTTGGCGATCGACACCAACAGGAAGCCGGCGTTCCACTCCGGATCCAGGCGCGGGCCCGAGGCGTCCCGATCGGCTTGGCTGGCTGACATGTCCCTGGGGATACAGGAAGGCCGCCGCCGCGCCTAGACGTCGACGCCCTCGGCGAACTTCACGCGCTTGATCTGATGGGCCTGAAGACGCGGCAGCACCTCTTCGCCGAGGCGCTTGATCTGGTTCTGGAACATCTCCGTCGGCATCGCGCCGCGATTGCACATGAGAAGAACCGTCTCGGCCCCCGCCTCTTCGGCTTCGGCGATGATCCGCTCGACGACTTCGTCCGGCGTTCCCCAGGCCATGGTTTCCGCCTGGGCCTTCAGCCCCTCCATGGTCATCTGGGAGGTGAACATGTTGATGTCGGCCAGCGTGCCCCGGGTGCCCTGCCTCAGGTGCTCATGGGCCTTGTCGCCGTAGTAGCCCTTCTGGCTGAAGTCCTGGGTGGGGTGGTCGTATTTGATCAGGGTGTTGAAGCTGTAGATGTAATGCGGCCCGTACTCGGCCACGGCCTTGGCTTTGGAGTCGGCCACGTAGCAGTCGATCATCACGTTCAGGTGCGCGGGCGTCACCTTGCGACCGTGCAGGGCCTGATGCTTGGCGTAGTGGCGGATGGTGTCCTCGCGCGCGGGTCCGGCGACCACCCCCGGGGTGATCGCGATGTCGTTGGCCGCCGCCCACTCGATGGTTTCCTTGCTGCCGGTCACTGGCGCCCAGACCGGCGGATGCGGCTGCTGCACCGGGCGCGGCCAGATCGCCACGTCCTCATAGGAATGGAACTGGCCCTGGTGGGAGAAGGACTCCTCGGTCCAGGCCTTGCGCATGATCTCGAAGCATTCCTCGAATCGCGCCCGCGACTCCGACATGGGCACGCCATAGGCGCGGTATTCCCGCTGCGCCCCGCGCGCGACGCCCGCGATCAGCCGGCCGGCGGTCAGGCAGTCCAGCATCGCCAGCTCTTCGGCCAGCCGCAGCGGATCGTGCAGCGGCAAGAGGTTGCCGTAGATCAGGATCTTCATGCGCTTGGTGCGCTGGGCCGCCGCCGCCACCAGCAGGTTCGGCGAGTTCATCAGGCCATAGGGGGTCGAGTGGTGCTCATTGACCCCGATCCCGTCGAAGCCATGGCGCTCCATCGCCTCCCAGGCCGCGAGATGCTCGGCGTAGGTCTCCACCACGGCCTGCGGATCGACGTAGCTCTTGCCCATCTGGCGGGGCAACTGGCCGTCCACCCTGAAGCGGTCGATGTCGGTCTTGTAGTGCATCAGATCGAACAGGAAGACCTTCACGCGCCGCCTCCGCCACGAATTCGCCGAACCCGAGGCTTCTCCGACGTCTCAGCCGATCAGGCAAGGCCGCGGCGCTCATCGTCGGGCGGTCGCTCCGATCCGCCCAGCCGCACCTTCAGGCGGTGGACGGCCCCGTCGTCCCGCAGGGGAATGCTGAGCGACCGGGTGGCGTCGTCCACGTCGACCGGCGCGCCGTCGAGTTCAGCCGAGGCGATCCCACGTTGGACGTTGTCGGGGTTCTCGACGGCGATCTCGTACCGCGACGCCCCGTGCCGGAAGGTCATCTCGTAGCCGGGCCAGGAGCCGGGAATGCAGGGGTCTAGGCGGAGCGTCGCGCCCTCGACGCGCAGGCCGAGGATGCTCTCCACCCCCGCCCGCTGCATCCAGCCCGCCGAGCCCGTGTACCAGGTCCAGCCGCCGCGCCCGACCTGGCCTGGGGCGGCATAGACGTCCGCGGCGACGGCGTAGGGCTCCACCTTGTAGCGGTGCATGTCCACGCGGGTGCGGGCGTGGTTGATCGGGTTGAGCATCCAGAACAGGGCGGCGGCCTTGTCGCCCTCGCCCAGGGCCGCGAAGGCCATCACCGACCACAGGGACGCGTGGGTGTACTGCCCGCCGTTCTCTCGCAGGCCGGGCGGATAACCCTTGATATAGCCGGGGTCGAGCGGGGTCTTGTCGAAAGGCGGCGTGAACAGGAGCGACAGCCCGTCACGCGGCAGGATCAGCTCGCGATCCGCCGACGCCATGGCTTGGGCGGCCCGTTCGGGCAGGGCGGCGCCGGAGAGCACCGCCCAGGACTGGGCGATGGAGTCGATGCGGCACTCCTCGTTGGCGGCCGCGCCCAGCGGAGATCCGTCGTCGAACCAGCCGCGCCGGTACCATAGACCGTCCCACGCCTCCCGCTCGAGGGCGGCGACAATGGCGTGCGCGTGCGCTCGCCACCTTGACGCCCGCTTTGGCTCGCCGCGGTCGTCGGCGATGCGCGCGAAGGCGGTGAGCGCGGCGTGGAGCAGCCAGCCCAGCCAGACGCTCTCGCCCCGTCCCTCCTCGCCGACCCGGTTCATGCCGTCGTTCCAGTCGCCGCCGCCGATCAGAGGCGCGCCGTGGGCGCCGACGGCCAGGCTGGAGTCCAGGGCGCGCGCGCAGTGCTCAAAGAAGCTGGCGGTCACGTCCGAGGCGCCCGGCAGGAAGAAGGCGTCATGCTCGCCCGGCTCCAAGGCCTGGCCGGTCAGGAACGCCAACGGCTCGTCCAGGACGGCGGCGTCGCCGGTGACCCCGATATAGTGAGCGGCCGCGAAGGCGAGCCACGGCCGGTCGTCGGTGATGCGCGTGCGGACGCCCTGGCCAGTGTGAGGCAGCCACCAGTGCTGCACGTCGCCTTCGATGAACTGGCGTCCGGCGGCCCGCAGCAGGTGTTCGCGGGTCATGTCGGGGCGGATCGTGGCCAGGGCCATGCAGTCCTGCAGCTGGTCGCGGAAGCCATAGGCGCCGCTGGCCTGGTAGAAGCCCGCCCGGGCCCAGACGCGGCACACGAGCGTCTGGTAGAGCATCCAGCCATTGAGCATGATGTCCATGGACCGGTCCGGCGTCTTGACCTGAACCGTGCCGGTGATCCCGTCCCAGAACGCGCGCACCTCGCCGAGCACGGCGTCCAGGTCAGCGCGGCGGTAGCGGGCGATCAGCGCCTGCGCCTCTTCCTCGTTCTCCGCGTCGCCGAGGAAGAAGACGATCTCCACCGTGCCGTTGGCGCCCAGCACCACCCGGGTCCGCAGGGCGGCGCAGGGGTCGAGGCCCGAGCCTGTCCGGCCCGAGAGCGGCGGGGCGCCGTCCGCCAAGGCAGCCGGCATGGACAGGGCGCCATTGCGGCCGATGAACTCGCTCCGGTCGCCGGTCAGGCTTGTTTGGCGTCCGGCCATGTCCGCGAAGGCCACGCGCTGGCCGAAGGCCGGGTTCCACGGGTTGCTCGCCAGCACCGCCCCGGTGCCCGGATCGACGCGCGTGGTCACGAACGGCGCCGACGCGCCCCGCACATTGCCCAGGACCCACTCCACATAGGCGGTGACCGAGAGCCGACGCGCGCGGTCAGAGAGGTTGGTTAGCCTCAGGCGGGAGATCTTGATGGGATCGTTCGGCGCGACGTACTCCAAGAGCTCGGCGGCGACGTCGTGCGAGGTGTGCTCGAAACGGCTGTAGCCCCATCCGTGCCGGGCGACGTAGTTGGCGGTCTCGTCGCGGATCGGCAGGGCGGTCGGACCCCAGACGTCCCCCGTCTGCTCGTCGCGGATGTAGAACGTCTGGCCCGGCCGGTCGGTGGTCGGATCGTTGGACCAGGGCGTCAGCTGGTGTTCGCGGCTGTTCACCGACCAGGCGTAGCCGCCGCCTTCCGCCGAGACCTGGAAGCCGAACCCAGGATTGGCGATGACGTTGATCCACGGCGCGGGGGTGCACTGGCCCGGGCCCAGGACGGTCACATACTCCCGCCCGCCTTCGGCGAAGCCGCCCAGGCCGTTGAAATATTCGACGCCCGACCCCCGACGCGTCACCTGCAGCTCGGACACGGCCAGCGCGCGCGGCGCCGGCGCGCGGTGCGGAGGCGTGGCCTCGGGCGCGCGTTCGATCTGATCCAGGAGGCCGCCCCGCTCTCCGGACAGAACCACGCGCGCGACCGACGCCAGCAGCGCCCGGGACCCCTCTGAGATCAGGTCGGCGCGCAGCAGGAAGACGTTGCCGGGCAGCCGCTCCTCGCCGAACTGCGGGCGGGACTGGCTGGCCCTGACAAGGGTCTCCAGCGCGATCTGCAGATCCTGGACGTAGGAGGTTCCCCGCTCGTTGAGGATGACGAGATCCGCCGGCAGGCGCTTCATCCTCCAATACTCGAAGGCTTGGAGCGCCTGGCGGGCGACCTCGATCTGGTGGGCCTCGGAAATGCGCACGAGGATGATCGGCAGGTCGCCGGAGATGCCGAGGCTCCAGAGCTCCGGCTGGCCGGCGCTCCCGCTTCCAATGGACTCGGACGGCGGACGTAGCGTGGACGCGGCGTAGATCATGTGCCCGGCCAGGCGCTGGTACTGTCCCGCGGAGACACGATCGATGCCCAGGTGGTGCAGTTGCACCTGGGCTTGGGTCCAGGCCATGGCGCCCGCACGCTCGAAGGCCCCGATGTCATGGTGTTTGTCGACCAGGCCCATGACGTCCTCGCGCGAGGACGCCAGCATGGTCCAGAAATCGATGCGCGCCGTCGCGCCTGGCGCGATCCTGACCCGCCGGCGCAAGGCGAAAACCGGGTCGAGCACCGTTCCGACCGCGCCTGAAAGCGGTCGACCGTCGATCACCGAGGAGGGCTCGCGCACGCCGTCGCCACGGCCCAGGAACCGGGCGCGGTCGGTTTCGAACTCCCGCTTGCCGACGACGTCCCCATCGGCCACGGCCAGATGCGCGGCCCAAACCTGCGCCTCGCTCGGCGCGCGCCGCCGCCGCGTCGCCAGCAGCGCGCCCAGCCCAGGCAGGTGTTCGGTCTCGACGAAAAGTTTGGAGAAGGCCGCATGCGCCAGGTCCGAGGACTGGGGCGCCAGGGCGAGCTCGACGTAGGAGGTCACTTCGATCTCGCGTGGCTCGTCTCCGGTGTTGAAGAGGGTGACGCGGCGCACCTCCGCGTCGTCTTCGGCCGAGACCAGCACCTCAAGGGTCGTCTCGACCGTCCCATCGTGGCGTTTGAACTGCGCGCGGTCCTCGTTGAAGGTGACGCCATAGGACGCGGGCTCCGCGCCGATGGGCTGGTAGGTCGCGGACCAGACCTCGCCGCTCTCGGCGTCCCTCAAGTAGATGTAGGAGCCCCAGTCGTCGCAGGTGGCGTCCTCGCGCCAGCGAGTCACCGCCAGGTCTCGCCAGGTGCTGTACCCCGAGCCAGCGGCGGTGAGCATCACCGAGTAGTGGCCGTTCGACAGCAGCTGCGTGGCCGGCGTGGCGCTCCAGGGCGTGGCGGTCCGCCACGCGCCCGGTCCCTCGACCTGACGCACCCGCGCGGGCGCCACGGTCTCCGAGACCGAGGGCGTGGGCGCAACGACGTCACGCGGCACGCGCTCTTGAAGCAGCAGTTCGGTGGCCTGGACGAGGGGCTCGGCGTGGAAGCGGTCGCGGATGACGCCATCCATCAGGGCGTTGGCGATGGCCGTGACGGTCATGGCCTGGTGGTGGGCCATGAAAGCCTGGACGACGGCCGCGCGCTTTCCGTCCGGCACCCGCGTGGGGGTGAAGTCCAGGGCTTCGTAGAAACCATAGCGGCCAAGCGCCCCGGCGGCTTTCAAGCGCTCGAAGTTGCGCGCCGCAGCCCGGGGATCGATCATGCTCGCCAGGGCCGTGGCGTAAGGCGCGATCACGGCGTTGTCCGCCAGGCCGCGCTTGAGGCCGAGGCCGGGAACCCCGAAGTTCGAGTACTGGTAGGTGAACTCCAGGTCGCGCGCGTTATAGGCCGACTCCGACACGCCCCACGGCGTCTTCAGCGCCGCGCCGTATTCGATCTGGCGGCGGACGATCAGCCGGTTGGTCTGCTCGATCAGGCTGTCGGCTGGCCCGCGCATCACGATGGACGGCATCAGGTACTCGAACATCGAGCCGGACCAGGAGATCAGCGCCGCGCCGCCTTTCACCGGCAGCACGGCATGGCTCAGGCGGAACCAGTGCCGGGCGGGCGCATCGCCCTTGGCGATGGCCAGGAAGCTGGCGAGCCGCGCCTCCGAGGCGAGGAGGTCGTAACAACTCGGATCGAGCGCGTTCTCGGACACCTGGTAGCCGATCGACAGCAGCATCCGGTCAGGATCGACCAGGAAGTCGAACTCCATCGCCAGGGCCATGGAGCGCGAAACGTCCTCCAGGGCGCTGAGCCGGCCGTTCAGCCCGGCGGCGCGCTCGGCGTCCAGGTCGCGCCGATGGCCGTCGATGCAGGCGCGTGCCGTGTCCGTCCAGAACTGCAGGTCCCGCCCGGCGCCGTCGTGTTCCTCCAGGGCGATTTCGCGCGCGGTGTCGGCGACGATCGACGCCTGCTCGCTGAGGGTGGCCAGCCGCTCGTCGAGGGCGCCCGGCGCGGCGCTCGCGCGGAGCAGGCCGAACTCCAGGCGCGAGATTTCGTCGTGCAGCCGCCGGAAGGTCACGCTCTGGGACTTGCGCAGATCGCGCAGACTAACGGCCTCGGCCCGCGCCAGCTCCAGCGCGTCCGTCACGCCGTCGAACCGTCGCTGGTCCGTCACGGGACGCTCGCGCCACTCGTGAAGGGTGTTGGCGAGGGCGATCAGGTGGCCGGCCAGATTGCCGCTGTCCACCGACGAGATGTAGCGGGGGTCGAGCGGCCGCAGGTCCTGGGTGTCGTACCAGTTATAGAAATGGCCGTTGCGGCGCTGGAGCCGGCCCATGGTCGACAGCGTCGCTTCCAGGAGATCGGCCGCCTCGGCCGACCCGATCCAGCCGAAGTCGCGCGCGCTGGCCACCGACAGCAGATACAGGCCGATGTTGGTGGGCGAGGTCCGATGCGCCACAACCGGCTCGGGGACTTCCTGGAAATTGTCGGGCGGCAGGTCGTGCTCGTCCGGGGTGACGAAGGTTTCGAAGAACCTCCAGGTCCGCCGCGCGATGAGGCGAAGCGCGCGGGCGTCGTCCTCGGCGATGGGACGCCGCCCCGCGATCTTGGGCGACAGGCTGGCCCACAGGGCGACCCCCGGCGAGGCGAACCAGGCGGCGACGAATATGGCGGCGACCGGCCAGGTGTCGCGCCCCCAGAACCAAGCCACGCCGATCGCGCCGGCGCCGATGACCACGGCGCCCGCCATCCGGCGGTAGAAGCGCACGACTCCCGGCTGGCGCCCGAACGCCGCCTGGGCCGTGGGCGCCCACTCCAGGAGCCGGCGCCGTGTCACGGTGAGCCGCACCAGGGTGCGGACGATGGCGTCGCCCATGAGCCAAGCCTGGTGCGCCAGGAAGACGGTCATCAACCCGGACTGGACCAGGGCCTGGCCGACGTCGGCGCCGAGGGCCCTCATCCGGCTCTCGAAGGTCAGGCCAGGCTTGCGCCGGGCCATCGCGACGATCACGGGCAGGAGCGGGGGCAGGGCTATGGTCAAGACGATGAAGGCGGTCCAGACGGCGGCGTCTTCGGCCGGCATGGTCCACCCGACGACCAAGGCCATCACCATCGACGGCGCCGAGAGCGAGCGACGCAGGTTGTCGAGCATCTTCCAGCGGCCGATCGCGGGAACGCCGCCGGGGGTCTGACGCTCGGTCCCCTTCGGCCCGCGCCCGACCAGCCAGGGCAGCAACTGCCAGTCGCCCCGCGCCCAGCGATGGTGGCGCAGCGCGGCGACGTCGTAGCGGGTCGGGAAGTCCTCCACGACCTCCACGTCCGACGCCAGACCCGCGCGGGCGAAGATTCCCTCGAACAGGTCGTGGCTGAGCAGGGTGGAATCCGGCACGCGCCCGTGCAGCGCGGCCTCGAAGGCGTCCACGTCATAGACGCCCTTGCCGGTGTAGGAGCCCTCGCCGAACAGGTCCTGGTACACATCCGACACGGCGGCGGCGTAGGGATCGATGCCAGAGGCGCTGGAGAACACCCGCAGGAACAGCGAGCCCTCGCGTCCCACCGGCAAGGCCGGCGTCACCCGCGGCTGCAGGATGGCGTAGCCCTCGACCACCCGCCCAAGCGCCGGGTCCAGGCGCGGCCGGTTTAGCGGATGGGCCATTTTGCCGATGAGCCGTCCCACCGCGTCGCGCGGAAGCCGCGTGTCGGCGTCCAGGGTGACCACGTAGCGGATGCCCTCGGGCAGAGGGGGCGGGTCCAGGTAAGTCGTGTCCTTGGCTCCGCGCAGGAGCCGGTTGAGTTCGCACAGCTTGCCGCGCTTGCGTTCCCAGCCGAGCCAGCGGCCTTCGCTTTCGTTCCAGACGCGCCGGCGGTGCAGCAGCAGGAACCGGTCGCCGCCAGGCGCAGGGCCGTATCGGCGGTTCAGTTCGGCGATCGCGGTCTTCGCCGCGGCGACAAATGCGTCGTCGCCCTCGGCGTGTTCGGCGTCAGCGTCGGTCCAGTCGGACAGCAGGGCGAAATGCAGGTCTCCGCGCGGACTGGCCAGGTAATGGATCTCCAGATTGCCGATCAGCTCCTGGACACCCTCGATCGACGTCAACAGCGTGGGGACGGCGACAAGCGTGCGCAGGTTTGCGGGAACCCCGGCGCTGAGGTCGAGCGCGGGCAGAAGCGTCGCGCGGAACCCTCTCGTGATCATGAGGTTGACCGCGGCGACGGCCAGATCCACGGCGGGGATCAGGCCCAGAATCCCAAGGACCAGCACCCAGGCCGGCTCCACGCCAGTCCGAATGGCGATCGACAGCGGCGTCGCAAGCAGTGCGGCCGCGACGACTGCGCCGGCGCTGACGTAGCCGCCGATGCCGCAGGCCCGATAGAGCCGTCCCGGCCAAACGCGGGGCGGGGGTTTGTATCCTATCTCGGATTCGAAGCGGGCCCGGCCGCCCGCGATCAGATAATAGCCTGGGTCTGAAATACGCGCGTCCGGTCCATCGGCGTCAACCGGCCCCGCCCGCGCCGCGGCGGCGACGGCGGCGTGGGCGGTCTCCAGCTCCGTCAGGCCCGATCCCCGGGCGAGATGTTCGACGGCGCTGCGGTAGAGATTGCGCGTCGGGAAATCCATCTGCTCAAAGCGGCTTCCCGCCTTGAACACGTCGTCGATCAGGCTGACGCGTTCGAACAGCTCGGTCCAATCGACGTCGGAGATGAGCCGCATGCTGGTGATGATGTTCCGCACCGTGACACTGCCGGAGACCTGGCGCTGGTGCTCGTCGCGGACGACGGCGTCGGCGGTCGTCCCCTGCCGCGCCAGCTGCTCATCGAGCCACGCCAGCGCCGGCGCGATGCCCGGGTCCTGATCGCGCAATCGCTGGACGAGCTGGACGAGGAAGGCGTCCGGGTAGGTCGCGTCGCCCTGCGGCGGCAGTACGGCGCTGGCAGGTTCGGCGACGCGGTCGCCTGCGCCCAAGAGCCGGTCCGCCGCCGAGTCCGCCGTGCGCCGTCCGGCCCGGCTGGCGATGATCCGCTGTGCGATCCGCCGAAGGTTCTCGATGAGCACGACGCGCAGGGTGATCGCCACCGCCCAAAGTTCGCCGATCGTGAGTGGCTGCACCTCCTGATAGGCGCGCAAAAAACGGCGCAG